>Ga0209582_1001196_pt1 | contig 13132 bp, 16 predicted proteins | sample KloWWTmetKNB5Kit_FD_187176 | JGI IMG/M metagenome (GOLD analysis project Ga0209582, IMG submission 187176) | Active sludge microbial communities from Klosterneuburg, Austria, studying microevolution and ecology of nitrifiers - Klosterneuburg... | ecosystem: Engineered > WWTP > Aerobic digester >...
CGGGAGACAAAAACTGCTGCACCGCGCTAAAGCGAGTGTGGATAGGAATGAATTGAGACGCTACTTTGTAACTAAATTCCGCCCACATCATGACAGCCTTTTGTGTATCTCCAGCCTTCTCTTCATCTGAAGAAGCCATTGCGTGTAAAAATTGCAAATCATGATGATGGCTGCGATAAAACAAATCGTAATGACTGGTAATTCGATCTGAGTTTTCGCTTGCGTTCTTAAAGTTGTCAAACCATACCAGAGGGTTATCTGGCAACAGATTGAGTGGATCATCATTCCATCTGACGCCACGAATTGTTTTGTCAATCATTTCATCAGTAATGACTTTATGACCGGGCATTTTTCGTTCCTTGATCAATTGGAACGATCGAACAGTTAATTCTTCATGAACAGGATGAATGATAAGGCTTGCCAACATGGCGGCCGATTTTTCTGTTGCTTCGTCGTTTAAAACTAACTCATGACTGCCATCATATTTTTTGAATGGGTTAATATCGAAAGCATACGCTTGCACGACACCCAACATGCCTATCAAGACTAAGATTTTTATTCTCATTATTAAATTAACAAACTCGGTATCTTAATGGTTATTTTATAAGTGTTTTAATAATTGCGTACCCAATTCTAATAAGCTCGGTGAAAGAGGTTTGCCTTTTTGTGCTGCATTTAATGCAACACTGGCCATCAAAGCTATTGCTAATGCCTTAATGGGTTGTTCTCTAATAACACGTAGTCATTTTATATGTTTTATCAAATCTTTTTCTTGATCTTCGACCATTCCAAACTCTTGCCTTATTTCAATCTCTATTTTGCGCCCTTGAGATTTTTTATTTATCAATTGTTTAAAAGAATAAAAATAAAAAATAAAAAAATAAATTCTTGTTTAACCTATTGAAGAATATATAAATTGAATTCCTGATTAGCAAAAGATAAATAATTGATGTACTAAAGTTAATTCATAGTTTAGAGAAAATAAATACTATGCGAATCGTTAGCTCGTTATTACTCAACTAAATTGTTTTAGCAAGTAACTAACTTTTTTGAAGATTTTTTAATTGAATTTTAGGAGAAATATTATGAACTGGGATCAAATCGAAGGAAACTGGAAGCAACTCAAAGGTAAAGCTGTAGAAAAATGGGGAGAAATTAGTGACGACGAGATGGATGTTATCGCTGGTAAAAAAGATCAGCTCGTTGGAAAACTTCAAGCTAAGTACGGAGTCACGTTAGAAAAAGCTGAAAAGGAAGTCAATGACTTCTCCAATGATTGCAAATACTGATGCGCTACAGTTACTGTTGCTTCTCTATTTTCTATTAAAACTAGAAAAAGACTGGCTACTTTCACGACATACTGCAATAGGCTTTCTGACAGATTGTTTTAAAACCTTAAAAGAGCGACAGTAAATAAGCAAATGAAATCGTAACACTATCTATTTATAAAGGAATATCAAAATGAACAAAATCGTTAAATTATTCGTAATCAGTGGCTTGGTCGTATTAATTTCTTCTCCTTTGATTGCTGCGGAGACAATGCAAGAAAAAAAAGAAGCTGTAACCAATGATGTTACCAGGGATGCAAAGAAAAAGATCAATCGTCTTGAAGAAGCAGCATGTACCGACGGTGATGTCAAATGTGCAGGACAAAAAGCTAAACATCGCGTAGAAGAAGCTGGTGATGCTACAAAAGACAAAGCAAAAGAATTAAAAAATAAAGCGGACTAAGTACGTTATTAGATCCGAATGAATGTCTTCCTCCCTCCGAAAAGGCTTGATTTTCTCTGTTGAGTTATCAGGCCTGAGTAGGTTAAAAGATCTTTTTTGGTCAATACGCTAGTCAAAATATTCAGCTATTTATCCTTGATAGAAATAAATTTTCATCATGGGGTTAATTATTCACCATGCGTCAGGCAATTGAAGCACATCGTGGAGAAGCAACGGATTCCTATAACAATTGGATGGCTTTAAGCGATACCAATAAAGACTCGATCATTGAGTTTCTTAAAACATTAAAAATTCTACCGCAAGGCACGAAACACCTGGTTGTCGATGAACACGGCAAGAAAAAACATTGGCCACCGAAAGCGAATTAGAAGCGGCCTCGGATCTTAAGAGAAGAATTATAAAAATATTTGCTTAGTTTGCGATTCCCTGTGATTTAGCCACGGGGAATCGATTCAATCTCCGTAAACAGAGTGTTATTGGTCTTCTTAAAAAGAAGCGATATCTTGTTCATGAAAAATTTATAAATCTCAGCTTAAAATAAACTCATTAATATTTGTTAGTCTCTTAACAACTGTTATCGCGTACAGTTAGAAATGTTAATGGGTATTTAATAAGAATAGCCGTTAGTTTTTTCAACTATTAATGTTGTTTTATCTAAAAGCCTTCGTATTACTCCTTTTTAAATCAGCCCTGTATGGGAATACAGAACGCCTATGCAAAGCTTCAAGGATTTGCGTGTACTGATAATAGGCTATTTTAAAGAAATAATAATAGATTGTACGTAGTTGATTATATGTAGCTTACACATAACTTTGTGAGTATTTTAATATGCATGACACCGTTTACGTTAATCACACTTTGCCCTTACAGGATGAATCTCATCAGTGGGTTTCTGACATTTTTAGTGTGGAATATAGATTTAGGGCCGGCCAATATTTGGTATATCAAGGCGACTTGCAAAACAAAATTTATATTATTTTAGATGGCTGGGGACACACTCATGAATTATTCGAGGATGGCCGCAGGCAAATTGTTAATTTTGTTTTACCTGGTAATATGATTGGTCTGGAAATTGATGACGATAAATATAATTATACTGTTCAAGCCGTGACCGATATTAGGTTGCTTGGAATAGAAAAATCTTTATTTTGGGAAAAAATAAAGGCAAATCCGCTTTTATTGCTGAAAATATTAAAAAAAAGAGAAAGACATCAACGTGTGTTAGAAAAACGTATCATTCTCTTAACTGCAGCGAATAGTTTCAATTCAATGGCTCAAATGCTTTATTTACTCTATTGGCGTTTGATTTCGGTAGGAATACCAGAAAATGAAGCAAAATTTTTTCCTATTAATCAAATCTTGTTAAGCGAGGTTTTGGGTATCTCTTATATTCATGCGCATCGGATTTTTAATAAGCTTGAAAAAATGAATTTAGTGACAAAAAAGTGTCAATGTATCCAATTAGTCGATGTAGAGGGATTATTGAAAATATCTTACGAAGGATTAGACATCAAGAAACCTAAAAATAACCTGTTAGGTTAATGAACATAACTCTATTTTAGTTTGTTTATTGTCTATTAAGATATGCTTTTCAAGAACGGCTGGTAAGAGTAAGATTGTGTACAGTTAAAGTTGTTGATGAATATTTAATAAGAATATTCGAGAGTTTCTTCAACCAATTAGCGTTGTGTTCACTAAAGTTTTTTTATATTAACCCTTTCTTAAGTAGCTCCGTATTTCTACGGAATATTGTCAACAAACGCAAATCCTTCATGGATTTGCACGTACTGCCACTAAGCTATAAAAAACAATAGCTTTCTCGAAGCTAATTAGATTTAGCTGAAACATTACTTTTATGAGAGGTTTAATATGTTAATCAACGTTTCTTCTAACCACACGCTATCCTTGCGTGATGTATCCAATCAGTGGATTTCTGGCATTTTCAGTGCAGAATATAAATTTAAAGCCGGTCAATATTTGATGCATCAAGGTGATTTGCAAAATCAAATTTATATTATTCTAGATGGTTGGGCGAACAATCATAAATTATTAGAAGGCGGGCACAGGCAAATTGTTAATTTTGTATTGCCAAGCGATATGATTGGTTTGGAGATCGATGACGACAAAGTTGCGTATACCGTTGAAGCATTGACCGATGTTAGGTTGCTTGGAATCGAAAAATCTTTGTTCTGGAAAAAAATAAATGCCAACCCGCATTTAATGCTGCAGATTTTGAAGAGAAGAGAAAGGCATCATCGTGTTCTTGAAAAACGTATTATTCTCTTAACCGCAGCGAATAGTATCAATTCAATGGCACAAATGCTTTACCAACTTTATTCGCGTTTGATTTCGGTGGGTATCCCAGAAAATGAAGCGAAATCTTTTCCTATTAATCAAATCTTATTGAGCGAGGTTTTGGGCATTTCACATATCCATGCGCATCGGATTTTTAATAAACTTGAAAAAATGAATTTAGTGACCAGAAATAGTCAACGTATGCAAATAGTCGATATACAAGGATTGTTAAAAGTGTCCAACGAAGAAGTAGACATTAAGAAATCTAAAGACGAAGTGTTCTGTTAATAATGATATCTCTGTTCTAGATCGTTTACTGCGAATTTATATTCAGCTTTCATGAAACATTCATAAGAGTAAATTTATTTCTACCAAGACAAAACTTATGAGCAATCGACTTACGTTATCAAATTTTTGGCATATCTTAAAAATAACAGCTGCCAAATCTAACCAAGACAAATTACCTCGTCTTGGCGCAGCATTGGCTTACTATACTGTTTTTTCAATTGTTCCCATGCTAATAATTATTATTTCTGTTGTCGGTTTGGCATTTGGACAAGATGCTGCACAAGGTTATATTTTCGACCAACTCTCTAGTTTATTAGGTGAGCCGAGTGCGAATGCAATTAGAGAAATGATACAGCGTGCTAATCAACCTTCTACTGGCGTTATTGCAGCAATAATTGCCTTTTTCACATTAATGTTGGGTGCATCAGGACTGTTCGGTGAGTTGCAAGATACAATCAATACAATATGGGGAGTTGAGGCGAAGGATCGAAGTATCTTGAAAATTATTCAAGATCGTTTTTTTTCTTTTGTAACAGTAATCGGAACCGGATTTTTACTAATGGTTTCGCTGCTAATTAATGCTAGCCTAGCAGCATTCGGAAAATGGTTTGTCGGCTGGTTTTTAGGCCCTGAGATATTACTTCATATCATTGATTATTGTATTTCATTTGTGACTATCACAATTTTATTCGCGTCTATGTATAAGTTCGTGCCAGATGTCCATATTCCTTGGTCTAATGTTTGGATAGGAGCAGTACTTACCTCTTTCCTATTTATGATTGGTAAATTTGCCATCGGAATGTACTTAGGAAAAAGCGACATCGGTAATTCTTTCGGAGCAGCTGGTTCATTAGTGATACTGCTTGTCTGGGTCTATTACTCTGCTCAAATATTTCTCTTTGGAGCTGAATTTACACAAGTTTATGGAAAATATTTTAGAGAAAGCAATGCTGATTCAAATACTTACCTCAATGTAGACAAGGAAAATATTTATCGCTCGCAAAAATTAACATCAAATGTAACAGAAGTTGCTGCTAAGCCTAAAAATCGTGAAAATTTGCGCGATTTTGGAATAATTGCTTTGTTAGCATTTATCTTATTGAAAAGTAATGCAAGGAAGTGATGCTTATAACTTAATGAGTAAATTCCGAAAATTATCAAGATAAGGTTTTTGTACTTGATCAGAATTTAAATTCCTAAATTCATTTTAAAAGGATACATGCTAAAAGGATATCAGTTTTCAATTCGATTGCTAGGGCAATCATGACATGGCGGAGAATTTGGTAAGAACATATATAGCTTAACCTTAACGAGACCTGGCACTTCGAGTGCGCTGCAATAATCAAGGGGCTATTTAGCGAATTCCATCAGGGATAGGAGCTCGTTCTCCAATAGTAATCCAAATGTATGGCTGCCATTTAAATCAATTCATTATTAACAATTGAATGCCTTGCAAATCGTGGGCGTCCATGTAAGGTCTCTGCTTATCTTACTTCTCAAGAAATTTGAGATACAGTATAAGTACTGCAACAATCTATGTCATTTTCGATACTGTAATTTTAATGTTGTGAACGGCTGTTTACATTGTTTGATTTTAAATACTGCTTTCTTAACCTAATACCTGAATTTTTTTTAAATCTTTATAAAATATAAGGAAATCTGTGCATGTCTTCCCATAAAACAACATTCAATTTTAATCGTACTGCTGCTCATCCCAATGAACTTGGTGCCAATTATGACGGCGATGGTGTTAATTTTGCATTGTTTAGTGAAGTTGCCACTCGCATAGAGCTTTGCTTATTCGATGAAGCTGGTAATGAGGAGATTTGGCGAGGAGATCTTTCAGATATGGCCCGGGGGGTATTTGGTACGGTTATCTGCCTAAAGCGCAGCCCGGTCTCGTTTATGGTTACCGTGTTCATGGTCCATATGATCCTGAAGTTGGACATCGTTGTAATAATGATTCATTTCGAACAGACTGGCCATCAGGTCACGACCCATACCTGCCACTCGCATTAATTGAATCAGCGTCTGTTATCGAGAACTTGGATTTAGTAACACGAAGTCTATCAATTGGAATATTTTTTTACACAGGTCAGCCAGCATCTTTTGCAGGTGGCATATTCAGCCTTAGAAAATACTGATACAGCGACAGGAGAGCCAAACCAAATCAGCGAGGTCTTCTCAAAAACTTATTGAAATTCTATTGCATCGTTCCTCCTTGCTTATCCTATGTAAGCGCCGGAGATGGCAATTATTTAATGAATTAGGTAATCCTATAGTACCTCCAATATTACTCGCCCCCGAAAAGCCCAAGGAATTGAAGGATTCCGTGTAAACTTACTACTCGATCACCTCCAAATCTTAACCGGTATTACCCACCAGTATTATATGGCGAAACCTACCCAAATTTTCATGGCTATATCGTACTGCTGAGTTTTGATATACCCATCAAAACTGATCAACAGATTAGAAAATAATGATGAATAAAGATAACAAATACACACTTGGTGGCTAACTTTACCGACAAACCAGGGCAGGATTTACAAGCACAACTGGGAGCGTTATACCGCAATGAGGCTGGGCGGCGGGTGCTGGCGACGCTCATTCGCTTGCTGGGCGATTTCGACCGCGCCGAGGAAGCCCTGCATGATGCCTTCAAGGCCGCGCTGGAGCAATGGCCCAAGGAAGGCATGCCCGCTAATCCCCGCGCCTGGCTGATTTCGGCGGGGCGGTTCAAGGCCATCGACAAGCTTCGGCGCGACTCGCGTTTTGACACTCTGGATGAGATCAATGAGACGAACGAGGCACTGATAACCCAGTTCGAGGATGAGGGTGATGAGTATTTTGAAGATGACCGGCTCAGGCTGATTTTTACCTGCTGCCATCCCAGTTTGCCACCAGATGCGCAGATTGCCCTGACCTTGCGCGAGATCTGCGGCCTGACGACCGAAGAAATCGCCCGCGCCTTTCTGATTTCGCCGACGTCAGTCGCCCAGCGTATCGTCCGGGCGAAAGCAAAAATCCGTGCCGCCCGTATCCCTTATGAAGTGCCAGAACCCCAACAATTGCCAGAACGGCTGGATTCAGTGCTGAAAGTGGTTTACCTCGTGTTCAATGAAGGTTATTTGGCCACATCGGGTCCTGAGTTGATCCGGCACGACTTGTCCGTTGAAGCCCTGAGATTAGGTCGGCTGCTCTTGGAATTGCTGCCGGGAGAACCGGAAATCATGGGACTTTTGGCCTTGATGTTGCTGCAGGACTCGCGGCGGGACGCGCGCATCTCGGCGCATGGCGACCTCATTCTGCTCGAAGAACAGGACCGCGCGCTTTGGGATAAAGAAAAAATCGGTGAAGGAACGAAATTGGTGAACGCCGCGCTTACATTGCCGAGCGTGGGCGTTTACACGTTGCAGGCAGTGATTGCTGCGAACCATGCCATGGCAGCAAGCAGCGAAGCAACCGACTGGCTGGAAATCATCCGGCTTTATGACTTATTGTTGCGCATTTTTCCGTCGCCTGTCATTGAATTGAACCGAGCTGCCGCCATCGCCATGCGTGATGGGCCGCAAGCGGGATTGGAGTTGATTGACCGGCTCCTAGGGCAAGGCCAACTTCGCGATTACCATTATCTTTACGCCGCGAAAGCGGACTTCCATCGCAGGCTAGGCGAGACGCATGAAGCCATCGCCGCTTACCGCCAGGCCCAGCGGCTAGTACGACAAGAAACTGAACGGCGCTTTCTCGAACGCCGTTTGACGGAACTGAAAAAATAAACCGGCCTGTTGTCGATTTTCAGTGCGGCCAACCGACTAGTAGACGTAACCCACACGCCTTTATTTTAAAGCAGGAGTTTGCCATGAAGTACATTTGCCTGATCTGCGCGGAAAAAGTCATGGAACAGATGGCCAAAGCCGACGCGGATGCGCATTATGAAGAATACCGGAAATTCACCGACGATATCCGCCGAAGCGGGCATTATGTCGTTTGCAACCGTTTGCTGCCTGCCGCCGAAGCGATTACCGTCCGGGTAAGACAAGGTAATATTGCCACCACAGACGGGCCGTTTGCCGAAACCAAGGAGCAGTTTGGCGGTTACTATGTTATTGATGTTCGCGATTTTAACGAAGCCATCCAAATTGCCGCCAGGATACCCGGCGCCGCGCACGGCTGCGTGGAAGTCCGGCCCATCGCAGAAGACGAGCAGACGCTGGACGTGCTGGGTTTGCGTTAATTAGGGCTTAGATGTGAGACAACCAGACTTGTAACCAGATGGCGGCTATCTGTAAAGATCAGAACACCAATGCCGATCTATTTGATGCCAACCTATCCATTAATTAAGGAGAGATACGATGAAATACCTATGTTTAGTGTACTGCGAGGAAAGGCTGCTCCCTACCATGCCAGACAGCGATTGCGTTAACTATGACGAAAGCCTGCGTCAATCCGGGCATTGTGTTGCCTCGGAAGCCTTGCAGCCGGTCAATACGGCGACGACGGTCAGGATGCGTGAAGACAAGATCAGCATCACCGACGGCCCGTTTGCCGAAACCAAGGAACAATTGGCGGGGTTTTATCTGATTGAAGCCAAGCATCTGGATGAAGCCATTGAGATTGCCGCCCATATCCCCGCCGCCAAAGAGGGCAGCATCGAGGTCAGGCCGATACGGCCTATCCGCGAAACTGTCAAGCAGGGCCAATAAGCCATTCGATCTGAGGCATGAGTATTGAATTAAGAATATGTCAATTTGTCGTAGTTTATGTCCAGCCACAAAAAACGAAAAATTTTTTTCCAGTGTGTCGATTTCGCCTTTGCTTATTCGACTAATTAACGAATCCGGAACAAATGCTATTGCTTTGCTGCCGACATCCACAACTCACAAAAAGAACTGTCGGTATTTTTAAACTTAAGTTGATGGCCATTTCGACATTGCATTAACGCAACTTTAATAAAGGAGAAACGATCATGCCCAGCACCATTAAATTACACCGTGTATTAAAATCCCCACCGGAGCGAGTTTATCGTGCTTTTCTCGACCCCTATGCGATGGTCAAATGGCTGCCGCCGCACGGCTTCACCGGCAAAGTGTACCAACATGATGCCAGCATCGGCGGCACTTACAAAATGTCATTTACCAATTTTTTCACTGGCCAAATGCATTCATTTGGCGGTGATTATCTTGAACTTGTGCCCAACGAGCGCATAGTGATTGCTGATAAATTTGATGATCCAAATTTGCCCGGTGAAATGCGCAAAACCGTTACCCTGAAACCGGTAAGTTGCGGTACGGAAGTCAACATCGTGCAAGAATGCATTCCCGATGCCATTCCGCCCGAAGCTTGTTATCTGGGCTGGCAGGAATCACTTGCTTTGTTGGCGCAATTGGTCGAGGCGGAAATTCCGAATGAGTGAAAACGAGTAATTTAAGGAGAAGACCATGCTCAAAATCATTTTAATTATAATCGCCGTCCTGATTGTTGCAATTCTCATTTATGCGGCAACACGCCCTGACACCTTCCGCACTGAGCGGTCAACGACTGTTAAAGCCCCGCCGGAGAAGATATTTCCGCTCATCAACGATTTTCATCAGTGGGAGGCGTGGTCACCTTGGGAAAAACTTGACCCTGCGATTAAACGCACCTACGGCAGCGTCGCCAGCGGTAAAGACTCGGTTTATGAATGGAGCGGCAACAAGGAAGTCGGTCAAGGCCGCATGGAAATTATCGAGTCATCCCCGCCTTCGAGGCTTGTGATCAAAATAGACTTCATTGCGCCTTTTGAAGCCCACAACACGGTTGAATTCACTCTCGCGCCACAAGGCGATTCGACCACGGTCACACAAGCCATGTTCGGCCCGAGCCCTTACCTTTTCAAGCTTATGGGGCTGTTTATCAACTGCGACAAGATGGTCGGTAAGAAACAAGAGGAAGGCTTAGCCAGCCTAAAAGCCATCACTCAAAACTAACCCTGCTGCCGGTATCCGTTATCCACTGGGAGTGATTTTATTATTTTCACCTGATGCCGGAAAGCAGTTCCGGCATCACATTAATTCAACTTGAATAAAAGGAGAAAGATCATGCGTATCACATACCTTATTGTTACCAGCCTTTGCATTGCCTTGATGGCACCCGTTGCCGTCGCCAAAGACCTTAAGGCCACAAAACCGATGGACCATCAAGCGATGATGGAACTGTACCAGAAACTGGCGACGCCGGGCGAGCCACATAGCTTATTGGCGAACCTAGCGGGAAGTTGGGATACCAAAACCAAAGAATGGATGGAATCCGGCAAGCCGCCGATGGAATCGGCCGGCACGGTGGAAATCAAATCCGTGTTGGGCGGGCGATTTATACAGGAGGACTACACCGGCAACATGATGGGGCAACCTTTTTTCGGGCTTTCCATGACAGGGTATGACAACTTGCAGAAGCGTTATGTCACTGCTTGGATGTCCACCATGGGCACCGGCATGTTTATCATGGAAGGCACGGCCAGCGCGGACGGCAAAACCATCACGCTGACCGGCAAGCACCCTGAACCCGGCGGCGGTTTCATGACCCACCGCGCCATTTGGAAGATCGTGGACAACAATAACCAGACCTTCGACATGTACGGTGCCCACCACGGGCAAAAGGAAATGAAGAATATGGAAATCGTGTACATGCGTAAGCAATAGTTTCGAATTAATTACATAACGGTGTAGGGAGTTTTCGGCTCATTCTACGTCTTAATTTAATCAATTACTCAAATATAAGGGATCATTACTATGGAAGAATTAACTACTCCAAAAATAGTCGACCGTGATGAGTGGGAGCGGGTACGCTCCGAACTGTTGATCCGTGAAAAGTCGCATACGCACGCCGGGGACGCCCTGGCTGCCGCTCGGCGGCGTTTGCCGATGACCCGGATGGAGCCGGTTATGGTCGAGGGTCCAAAAGGTTCCGTTTCGCTACGCGATGTGTTTGAAGATCGGCGAATGTTGCTTGTCTATCACTTTATGTGGAATAAAGGAGAGCCTCATCACCAGCAATGCGAGGGCTGCACCCATAGTCAAGCGGCAATGAGCGAGGCCGTCTGCTCTTATTTGGCCGAGCGCGACATGACCTATGCCGTTTTCAGCAGCGGGCCGTAGAACGAAATCGCGGCTGAAAACGGCGGGGTAGCTGACATCAACCTTATCCAAGATCTTGGTTTTATGTACAACCGTTGCCTTGCCGATCCTGACGGCCATCTTTGGGAGGCGTTCTGGATGGATCCAACAGCTATTCCACCGAGCCAATAGCCCATTTGAATTGAGTGTAAATGGTTGAAAAATAGTAAATTCAATCCCCGGCAAAACATGTCACTCAAGCCGACCCGCTTCCGCTACGCCACAAGCGGTCGGCTTAGCTCGTTAGCCGCCTGATCGGCTCGAAAGGCAGTATCTTTATGATGGAAATTTTGTTGTAACTGTTCGTCATCAACCTCGGCATCGCTTTTGGTGCCGGGCTGTATGAGTCTAGAATTACGGTTCCTCAGTGGTTGAGTTTTTCGGGCGAGTCCGGATATCGTTGGAATGCCGAAGCCGCCCGATACGCTGACGTTGGCTTGAAGTTCTGGGTTTACGTGACTACTGTGCCGCTTACCCTTCTGACGTTGGCGAGTTTAATTGTCGCCTGGTGGGCACCCAATGTCGTTCGAAATTGGTGGCTGGTTTCTGCTGCGGCGGCTCTGCTCGATAGAGTGATGACCTTCATCTATTTCATTCCAACAATGATTAAGCTAATGGGCGGTGAGGAGTTCGGGCAATCGGAGGCCGTGGTCGAGGCGTTGCGGTGGGTGCGCCTGAGCTACATCCGTCATGCCGCGACTCTGGTAGCCTGGCTGCCTTAATGGCGCTCTCGTTGATCGGTAACACGGACAGCTAACAACGGCATGCAGCGGATGCGCCACTCGCGCCGCTGATGCCGAGCGGTTAGATGCCACAAGGTGATATCCACAATTTTTCAATAACAAGGAGATTCTCATGAATAAAAACACAGTCTGTCTATGGTTTGAATACGATGCAGAAGAAGCCGCCCGTTTTTATACAGGCCTTTTCCCGCAAAGCCAGCTTGGTGCAATACATAAAGCGCCATTAGATTACCCCAATGGCAAAGCCGGTGATGTCTTAACAGTAGAGTTTGTTGTTGCGGGCATTCCTTGCATCGGCATTAATGGCGGGCCGACGTTTAAACATAGTGAAGCCTTCTCTTTCCAAATTTCTACTGAAGATCAGGCTGAAACAGACCGCTATTGGAATGCTATTGTCAATAACGGAGGTAGCGAAAGCCAGTGCGGTTGGTGCAAGGATAAATGGGGTATCAGCTGGCAAATCACGCCGCGTGTATTGACAGACGCAATGGCCAAAGGCGGTGATAAGGCCAAGCTGGCTTTTGAGGCCATGTTTTCCATGCACAAAATTGACGTTGCCACTATAGAGGCAGCGGTGCGCGGTTAATATCATGCCAATCCTACGTTGTCTAGGGCTATATGCCGAGTTTTTATCCGGCTTAACATGGCAGCCTTATAGGATGCCTTGTCTGCGCCAAAAAAGGCGTATGACATGCAACTACAGACTACACCCGTAAGAAGGGGTAGTTACCACATAGCTGCAAAAACCGCCACCCTCGTTAAAATAAATTTCCTACAGCAAAAAAAACCATAAGCAATCCTTGCTAAAAACAACTATCAATTAAATGAATCTAATGATAGCATTTTGATCTATTAAATCAGTGTGCGAAGGGACTCTATCGTGAAATGGCAATGGCAAGCAGATGAATTACATGCCCATTGGCA
>Ga0209582_1001200_pt1 | contig 13088 bp, 9 predicted proteins | sample KloWWTmetKNB5Kit_FD_187176 | JGI IMG/M metagenome (GOLD analysis project Ga0209582, IMG submission 187176) | Active sludge microbial communities from Klosterneuburg, Austria, studying microevolution and ecology of nitrifiers - Klosterneuburg... | ecosystem: Engineered > WWTP > Aerobic digester >...
CGCGAGTGATGCCGCTGCGGTCATGCTTCACGCCAAGACCAATCAGCACGCCCGCCAGCACACCGCACACAATGGTGTTATACCCGCCCAGAAAGAGCGCCAGGGCGCCCATCACAAAAATGGCGAGGACTTCGGCGTTTTGAAAGAATTTATTTTTCATGATTTCTTTTTTCTAACATGGATAAACGGGATATATGGGATGGAAACTGAGTTTTATCCTGTCTATTCTGTGCATCCATGTTCAATAAAAATCTACGCCTTTTCGCCGCCTTCTGAACCCAGAATGCCGGTTGGCTTGAAGATCATCACCAGAACAAGGGTGAGGAACACCCACGCGTTTGTCCAACGGCTGGATACAAACTGGTCGCTAAGCGCCGAGAGCAGGCCGATGAAGACCGCGCCCAATGCCGCTCCCTGAATGTTACCAACGCCGCCCAACACAGCAGCGGTGAAGGAGTTGAGGCCGGTGGTGGCTCCAATCTGCGGGCTGGTGGTGCCGTTATACACGCCAAACATCACCGCCGCCGCGCCAGCCAGCGCGCCGCCAATCATGTAGGTCAGGTTAATAATTTGATCGGTATTGATGCCCATCATGGCCGCCGCCGCCGGATTTTGAGCCGTGGCGCGCATGGCCTTGCCGGGGCGGGTGTTGCGCACAAACCAGTTCAGCGCCGTCACCAGAATGATGGCGGTCACAATCACCAGAATGTCTGCCGGGGTGATGCGCAGGCGGGCGTGGGCATCCACAATCTCCAGCAGGTTCACCGGGATGCCAGGGCCGGTGAAGAATTCCTGCACCGCGGGGAAACTCTTGGGCGAGGCGCTCTGGTTGCCCAGAATGTTCAAAAAGTTAAGCGCGGGCACGTTGGGGAAGGCGTTGGGCAAAATGCCAAAGTCGCCAATCTTCAGGCCAATGTTGACCAAAATGTAATCCATGCCCATACCGGCGATCATGCCCACGATCTTGGGGCTTTTGCGCAGGCTGCGGTAAGCAAAGCGCTCAATCACACCGTTCAGCAGCGCGCAATAAATCATGGCGGGGATGAAGGCCACCAGCGCCACCCAAAGCGGCGCTTTTGTGCTCGCATTCGTCAAAATAGACATGGTGAGCAGGGCGATAAAGGTGCCGTGCATAAACACCGAGGCGTGGGCAAAGTTGATATTTTCCACAATGCCATACACCATCGTATAACCAAGCGCGATGATGGTGATGATGGCGGCGTTGGAAAGGCCCACCACAATTTGTTGAAGAATAATTGCAGGGTCGGCCAGCATCTCTCGGATGATGCGGCCAGGCTCAAAACCAGCCTGTTGTCCAAACAGCAAAATTAAATACACCACAAGCACGGGCAAAAAAATGCGAAAGAAACGCCTTACTAAAGAGGGGGGTTGCTTTGTCAACGTTTGTTCCATAGGGCTATCCGGGTTGGGAATGAATGAGGTTTGCGGTTTTGCGGTCAGTATTGAGCCGGTATTATATGCAGGCTTTATTTATAACGCGCAATACGCGGCAGATAGTATTGCTGCCGAGCCGCGCCCGGCCAGCCTTTATTGCATCTGCGCATTACACAATTAGAAGTTGCCTGTTAAACAAGAAGAGCCTCTGACTCTCGTCGGGTCAGAGGCTCTTCTTGTTGTTTTACCAGATTCAGAAGCGGTCTTTTGCGTGTTGACCGTCAACCGAATTTAGTTCGCCAGTTTGACGTCAGCCTCAACCCACGCGCCGTTCTTCACAACGAAGCCGGTCATGGAGGTGTCGGTCGTGTCGCCGTTCGCGTCGAAGGTCATGTTGCCCACAACTGTCGGCAGGTCCTTCGTGCCCACAATCGCTGCGCGGATGGCGTCGCGATCCTTGCCGCACACCTTTGTGAAGGCGTTCAGCACCACCTGGGCGGCGGCGTAACCATACTTGGCATAGCTCTCCAGATCCTCGGCCTTGATGTTGTACTTGGCCTTGAAGTCATCCTGGAATTTCAGACCGGCGGCGGGCAGCTTGGCCTGGGGCACTTCACCCACCGAGGCGAACACGCCCTCGGCGATGTCTTTGCCAGCGGCGCTGATGTATGACGGGCCTTTGATGCCGTCTGCGCCCATGAAGAACGCCTTGATCCCTGCGCCGCGGATGTCCTTGAGCAACTGACCGGCGTTGTTGTCGGTGATGCCGCCGTAGTAAATCAGATCCGGGGCCAGAGCCTGAATCTTGGTGGCCAGAGCCTTGTAATCCTTGGCCTTGCCGTCAATGCCTGTGCGGCCAACGACTTCCAGACCAATTTCCTTGGCGGTCTTCTCATACTGATCGGCCAAACCCTTGCCGTACAGCTCGGTGTCGTCGAGGATGTACACCTTCTTGGCGCCCAGACCCTTGGTCCACTTGGCGTTGAACGCGCCCTGCAGGCCATCGGATGGCACCACGCGGGTGTAGTTGCGCTTGCCGTTCGGGTAATACTTGTCCGGCTCGCCGGCATCCGCCTTCTTTGTCAAGCCGTCATAGGTGTTGGCCGGGCTGACCATGCCGATGTTGGCCCCGTTCAGAATGGGGATGGAAACCTTGGCCGCGCCAGAGTTCAGCGTGCCAATGTAGGCCATGGCGTCCTTGTCGGACACGGCTTTCTGCGCGTTGGCCTGCTCCTGCGCGGCATCCCACTTCTGGGCGGCGGCGGTGGAGTCGTCAAGCTTCACAAAGTCAACCTTGTATTTGCCATCGCAAATCAGGCCGCCCTTCGTGCCTGCCTCAATCGCCAAAACAATGGCGTTGTTGATCTGGTCGGCACTGCTCTTGGATGGGCCTTGCTGCGGGAAGCTGGAGTAAATGCGCATGATTTCCGGGCCAGCGGCAGCGGGCACAGCTGTGGCAGCCGGGGCAGCGGTCGCAGCGGGCGCGGCAGTTGCGGCCGGGGCGGCGGTCGCAGCGGGCTTGGGGGCATCGGTCGGCTTAGCGGCGGGGGCGGCGGTCGGCGTGGCAGCGCCCGTGCAGGCAGCCAGCAACATGGCAGCAGCAGCGCCAAAGCTGATCACTTTCAAATTCTTCATTCTTCCTTCTCCTCTCTTGTATTCAACTACAAATAACCGCCTCACACGTGTGGGGCGGCGGAACAGTGCGCGGATTTTAACAAATTACAAGAGGATGTCAATAAATTTCGCGTAAATTCCCTTAATCCACACATAACAAAACCGGGTTAAAAAGATTTAAGCTATTTTGCTGGTAAAAATTGCAAATATCCTTACAATGCACCAACAAGCACAGTGCCCTGGTCGTCACTGGTCGGGCGCGGCGCAACTCGTTTAAATTCGTGTTCATGTGGTTTATATGACAAAAGCTTTTCGTCGCGACTGGCGCGAATGGTTGGTCTTTCTGGCATTTGCCGGGCCAAATGTGCTGCTTTTCGCTATCTTCACCTATTACCCGTTATTCCGAAATTTTGTTCTGGCATTTCAGGATTACAACATTTTTACCAACGAAGGTGAATGGGTAGGACTGGACAACTTCAAGCGTTTTTTTGCCGACCCATCTACCAACAAGGTTTTTGAAAACACGCTGGTCTTTACGGCGTCGGTGGTTGCCCTTATTCTGGCCTTTGGATTGCTGGCCGCGCTGCTTTTGAACCAAAAACTCAAGTTCCGCAACCCCGTGCGCAGTTTGCTCTTCTCGCCCACGGTGCTGGCCGGGTCTGCGGTTGCGGTGGTGTGGATCTACATTTTTGATCACCGCTACGGCTTGTTTTACCAGGTGTTGCGCCCGTTCAACATCCCTGCGCCGCACTGGCTGCTGGATCCAAACTGGGCGATGGCCGGGCTGATCATGGTGTATGTGTGGAAAAACCTGGGTTACGCCACGGTAATTTACATCGCCGGCCTGCAAGCCATCCCCAATGAACTGTATGAAGCCGCGCGGGTGGATGGGGCCAACGCGTGGGATCGCTTCCGACACATCACCATTCCCGGTCTATCGCCGGTGACCTTCTTCCTCATGGTCACCAGCATTCTGAATTCATTTCAGGCGTTCGACATCATCCGCGTGATGACGCACGGCGGGCCGGTAAACGCCACCAACGTTCTCATCTACCGCCTATATGAGCTTGGCTTTGAGACCAATGCCGATTACGGCAAGGTCGCCGTGATGGGCGTGTTGTTGTTTGTGATCATGTTCGTCGTCACACTTTTCCAATTGCGCTATCTGGAGCGCAGAGTGAGTTACAGCTAAAAAAAGAACCAGGAAATACGGGATGGAATTCGCCCCGCGCGATTTCTTCATCATCTTATTTTCTTGTTTCCAAGTTCCCATCATGAAAGTCTCAAAGCTTGTCTCCAAAATCCTCGGTTATGCGAGCATGACTGCGCTGGCCCTGCTAATCAGCATCCCCATCTTCTGGCTGGTGAGCGGCGCGCTCAAGGTCAACTCAGAAATCCTCACCGCCAACCCCACCCTGTGGCCAAAGGAACCCACGCTCAACAATTTTGTCCGGGCGGTCACAGAGCGGCCATTTGGGTCGTATTTCATCAACAGCGTCATCACCACCTTGATCGGGGCGCTGGCCGAGGTCATCATGGCGATCACCACCGCCTATGCGCTGGTGTTTGTGCGCTTCCCGTTCCGCAATGCGGTGTTTGTGCTTTTGCTGGCCGCGCTCATGGTGCCAGAGCAAATCATCATCTTCCCCAACTACCTCACAGTGGCTAACATGACCCTGTTCGGGTTGTATCCCAAGGGAATGCTCAACACCTACGCGGGCATCATCCTGCCCGGCGCGTCCATCGCCTTTGGCACATTTTTGTTGCGCCAGTATTTCCGCACCATCCCAACTGACCTTGTGGATGCCGCCAAGGTAGACGGGGCAGGCCACGGGCTGACGCTGCTCAATGTGGTCGTGCCGGTCGCCATGCCCGCCATCGCCACCAGCGCCATGCTCTCGTTCACCGCCAAGTGGAACGAATATCTGTGGCCGCTCATCGTCACCACCACCGACCAGATGCGCACGCTGCCCATCGCCATCTCGCGTCTGCTGGACGCAGAAGGCAACACCGAATGGGGTATTGTGATGGCCGCCACGCTAATCGTCATCATCCCGGTCATCTTTGTGTTCCTGTTTGCGCAGCGCTACATCGTAGAAGGCATCGCCGCAGGCGCAGTAAAAGGGTAAGTTAATTACGAATTACAAATTACGAATTTTGAGCGATTTCGTGATTTGTAATTCGTAATTTTTAATTCAAAAAAGGAGAGAAAGAATGAAGACAAAAGCCACGATGTTTAATCGCAAGATCAGCCGCAGAACGATGCTGAAAGGCATTGGCTACGGCGCGGGCGCGGTGGCGCTTGCGGCCTGCGGCGGCGCCCCCGCCCCAACAGCCGCGCCTGCCAAGGCCACCGATGCCCCCAAGCCCGCCGCGCCAACCGTTGTCTCGCAGCCCGGCTCGGTGGTGGAAGTGGTGCATTGGGGTTTTAGCGGCGGCGTGAACGAAGCCACCGACAAAGAATTGGCCGACAAGTTCAACGCCATGCAAAAAGAAGTGCGCGTGAACCTTCAGGTGCAGGGCAACTACGAAGACACCGCCAACAAACTCACCGCCGCGCTGGCCGCCAAGCAGGCCCCGGATATGGTGCTGCTGTCTGACGTGTGGTGGTTCAAGTTCCTGCGCGCCAAAGCGCTCATGGGCCTGAACGACCTGGTTGCAGGCGAGAAGATTGACACCGCAGACTTTGTGCCATCCCTTTGGAACGAAGGCGTGCGCAAGAGCCAGCAATACTGGGTGCCCTTTGCCCGCTCCACCCCGCTGTTCTATTACAACATAGATCAGTTCGAGAAGGCCGGCATTGCAAAAGCGCCGGGCACATGGCAAGAGCTGGTGGATATGGCGCCCAAGCTCATCCAGAAAGAAGGCGACACGACCAAGGTTGCGGCCTTTGTGCATGGCAACGGCGCCAGCTATCTGGCGTGGCTGTTCATGTGCGTGGCGTGGCAGTTTGGCGGCGGCTTCAGCGACCAGACCCTGAGCAAGTACGAGCTGACCAACCCCGACACAATTCGCGCGGCGCAGTTCTATGGCGACAGCGTACACAAGGGCAAGTGGGCGGTCAACTCTCAAGACGTGGTGAAGGACTTTGTGTCCGGCCTCGCGGCCACCGCCATCATGTCCACCGGCTCGCTGGGCGGCGTGCTCAAGGATGCCAAGTTCAAGGTTGGCACGGCCTTCCTGCCGATGGAGAAGAACTTCGGGTGCTGCACCGGCGGCTCTGGCCTCGCCATTCTCACCACCACGCCAAAAGAAAAGGCGCAGGCGGCCATGAAGTACATCAACTTCCTGACCGGCAACGATGGCGGCGCGACATGGGCGCAAAAGACCGGCTACATGCCCGTGCGCACCAGCACCGCAGGCACAGCGGCCTTCCAGCAGTTCTTCAAGGATCGCCCGCAGGCCAAGACCGCGGTAGACCAGTTGCCCAAGACCCGCGCTCAGGATGGCGCCCGCGTGTTCATCCCCGGCGGCGACGCCACGATTGGCAAGGGCCTGGAGCGCATCACCATCAACAATGAGGATGCTGCCAAGGTTCTGGCCGAGGTGCAGAAGCAGTTGGAGACCGACGGCGAACCGATCAAGAAAGACATCGCCGCGATGAGCTAATTCGCAAGAATCAGCGTCACACTTCGCGCTCCCAGGCCTGCTGTCACTTTGGTGATGGCGCTCCGGCCTGGGAGCTTCTTTTTTGCGCCAGCCGGAAGATCACCAGCAGCAACATGGACACGCCCAGCGTGGCGATGAGCGCGATCCAGGTGGTGAACAAAAATCCCATCCAATACAAAACCTGGGCAACAGTGGGCACCACCGCCGCAGACAAAACCGCGCTGAGCAAGATGCGCCCCACCAGACCGAGGGATTTTGGCATGAGCAACACCGAAAGCAAATAACCGGGCAGCATAAACAGCCCGGCCCCCAGCACAAACCGCGCGCCCCCAATTACGCCCAGCGGGATCGCGAGCGCTACGCCCGCCAGCGCAATGGCCGCGCCGGTCAGCACAACGGCGGCGGGGTCGCTAAACGCTGCGCCGCGAATCACGGCGGGCGGGTTGTCATCCATCACGCCTTCATCTTCAAGCTCATCGCTTGCATCCAGCGGCGCCTCTGCCCCGCTGCTTCCCAGAACCATCAGCGACAACCCAAAATTCACCCCAGCCGCCAGCGCAACAATTAGCCATTTCTTTGCCCCGTCTATGATGGGCGGCAGGCCACGCGCCACCAGAGCCGCCACAACCAAAGACAGCGCCGCGGCAAACAAAATGTGAACCAGTTGCCGCCCGCGCCCGCCCAAAGCCCCATCTAAACGTTGATTGAGTGATTTCATGCGCGGTGAATTATCCCCCTGAATGCGAATGGCGCGCCACCCGCAAACGGTCAGGCCTGCGGCCTCAGTTCAGAATTTAGAATTTGCTCAAGCTGATCCACATTGCGCTCCCAGTCCAGCTTTTCGGCGGCAAGCCGCGCCGCGCGGCCCATCTCGCGGCGCAAATCTGGCTGGCGGCGCAGTTGGGTGATGGCATCTGCGAGCGCGGCGGGGTTCTCTGGGGGCACAAGCAGCCCGGTGATCCCATCCTGCACAATTTCTTCTGGCGCGCCAGAGCGGGTGGCGATCACCGGCACACCGCAGGCGTTTGCCTCGGCGATGACCAGACCAAAGCCCTCGCCGGTGCGGGTGGGCAGCACAAACACATCCGCCGCGCGAAAGTAATCCACCAAATCTTCATCGGGTATAAACCCAAGCAGATGGGTGTTGGCAAGCCCATTCTCCGCGATGAACTTTTCCATCGCCGGGCGGTCTGGGCCTTTGCCACCCACAAACACATGCACATCTTTTTGGTCTTTCAGCAGGGCGCAGGCGCGAATCAAAACATCCACGCCGTTGCGGTAAAACAAACGGCGCACGGTCAGCGCCACAAATTCATCTGGCGGCAGCCCCAGCCTTTGGCGGATGGCGCTTTTTTCGTCCGCGCTCACGGGCGTGAATTTTTGCGTGTCCACGCCGTTGTACAACACTTCCACCGGGTTATGCGGGGCAAGCGTTTGGGCATACGCGGCGGTGTGTTTGCTCACCGCCAGCAGCCGCGCCGCAGACCCCAGCGTGTATCGGCCCAAAATCGCATCTGCCCCGGCATACACCCCATTTAGCGGGAAGGGATACTGGATGTGCGGGTTGTGCTGAATCGCCACCAGCGGTTTGCGGGCGCGCTGGGCTGCCATGGCCGCGGCCACGGAACTCATAAACGTGTGCGAATGGGCCAAAACCACATCATGCTGTTCTGCCAGACGGATCATGTGCGCAAACAACGCCAGAGAGAACAACGGATACGGCACACCCAGCTTGCGCTCCAAAAAATTATTCGCCGGGATGCGGTGCACGTCAAAGCCGTCATCGCGCGAGACCGGGCGCGAATCGCCAATGGCCGAGGTGACCGCCGTGATGAAATGGCCGCGCTGCGTCAAGCGCATGGCTTGCTCGCGCGCCAAATACTCAATTCCGCCAGGGTGCGGCAACCAGTAGTGGGTGACGAGCAAAATCCTCATAAAGGGTGAAGGGTGAAGGAAGTGAGAAGGGTGAGGTGAGAAGGGTGAAAATTTCTCTCTTCACCCTTCACCCTTCTTTCACCGGGGCTGGCTCAAATTCGCTTTCGCGCACTTCGCTCATCATCAAACTGAGGAGAAAGCTGTTGAGCAAAAACTGCGCCCCCAGCATGATCCACATCATGCCAAAAACGCCAATTTTTAGCGCGTTTAACGCGCCAAATGAAGACGAAATCCACTGAACAAGAATGGCGCCCAAAACAAGAATGCCAATGGCCGAAAGACCAAGCCCAACGATGAGGCCGCGCTCCAGCGTAAATTGCCGGGCCACAAAATGCACCCAGCGTTCGCGCGGGTAAAGCCCGGCTTTTGCGGAGTACGCGTGCATAAACACGCCCAGAAACAAACTTTGCAACCCCAGCGAGGCAAACATGGTGCCGGGGATGATCCAGTGATCGCCCAGCGGAATGCCCAAAATGCGCACAGGCGTGGGTATCAGGTTGATGAGTATGCTCACCAGCAAACCGCTCACCAACATGATGAAGCCCGGAATCATGTAAACCCAGCGCGGGGCATAGAGCAGCAAAAAGCGCAAGTGCCGCCAGCCATCGCGCCACGGGTTCAAGTGCGGCGGGCGGTCACGGCCATCTTTGTGCAGGGTCACCGGCACCTCGGTGCGCTTCAGGTCAATGAGGGCGGCCTTCACCACCATCTCGCTGGCAAACTCCATGCCGGGGCAGCGCAGGTCCAGTTTGTCAAACGCCTCACGGGTAAACCCGCGTATGCCGCTGTGCGCATCAGAGAGGCCGGACTGGAAGAACAGATTAAGCACCCCCGTGAGCAAGGGGTTGCCAATGTAGCGATTTTTCCATGGCATGGCGCCGGGCTGAATGCGCCCCTTGAAGCGCGACCCCATGACCAGCTCGTAGCCTTTGCGCATCTCATCCACCATCGCCGCGCCTTCCAAAAAGTCATACGAGGCGTCGCTATCGGCCATGATGATGTATTTGCCCCGCGCGGCTTTGCAGCCATCAATCAGCGCCGCGCCATAGCCGCGCCGCGGCACTTCAATCAGCCGCGCGCCCATCTCTCGCGCCAACTCTTGCGAGCCATCGGTAGAGCCGTTATCGGCCACGATGATCTCGGCAGAGGTGCCAAGTTTTGCCACCAGCGCCTGCGCAGAGAGAATGCACGTTTTGAGCGTGAGGATTTCATTTAGACACGGCATCACCACAGAAACTTCAATCTCGTTTTGCGTTTCTGACGTATGCGGTTGTGACGGGGATTGAGCTGAAGCTGTCATCAAAAAAAACTGCGCCTTACGCGCAAGCGAAGATTATCGCACAGGCGCGTAGTGAAGGATTTGAAGGGTGAAATGCGCCGGTGGCCGCCCCAGGTAAATCCGGTAGCTACTGGTCGGGAAACCCGCGGGCGAGTTGTGTTGGCGTTTTTAACCCGCGCCAGCGGGTTTCCTAATATTTAGGCGGCGGATTTATCCGCTGCCGGTGGAACTGCCGGTGGAACGCCAGCATACGCGGGGTGAAAAGGCTTCACCATTCACCCTTCACTCTTCACCCTTCTTTTGGGGATACACTTGCCCGCATGAATTTCTCCTTCGATTCGCGCCGCTCGCCGGTGTATGCCACACGCGGGATGGTGGCTTCGTCTCAGCCGCTGGCTTCGCAGGCCGGGTTATCCATCCTCATGCAAGGCGGGAACGCCGCCGATGCCGCCGTGGCCACCGCCGCCGCGCTGAATGTGACCGAGCCAACCAGCACGGGCATTGGCGGGGATGTGTTTGCGTTGTATTTTGACGCCGCCACCCGTGAGGTGACCGCGCTGAACGCCAGCGGGCGCGCCCCCGCCGCGTTATCCATCCGCCAGGTTGAGCAAGACGGCCAGCGGGGGCCAAATGACGAAATGGCCGACCCATTCCACGCGCACACCATCACCGTGCCGGGCGCGTGCGCCGGCTGGTGCGATTTTGTGGCGCGGCACGGCTCGCTCAACATGCGCGATGTGCTCGCGCCCGCCATCCGTTTGGCAGAAGATGGGTTTCCGGTTGCGCCGCTCACCGCTCACGCCTGGGCGCGGGGCGTGGAACGGCAAAAAATGGCCGACCGCGGCCGCGCACTCACCATCAACGGGCGCGCCCCTCGCGCGGGCGAGATTTTTCGCAACCCAGATTTGGGGCACACTTTTCGGGCGGTGGCCGATGGCGGGGCGCAGGCGTTTTACGAAGGCGAAATTGGGCGGCGAATTGTTGAGGCCAACCGCGCCTGGGGCGGCGTGATGACCCACGAGGATTTGCTGGCGCACACCAGCACGTGGGATACGCCAATCAGCACGACTTACAAAGGAGTTCGGGTGTGGGAGTGCCCGCCCAACGGCCAGGGGCTAACGGCGTTGCTGACGTTGAACATCATTGAAGGGTTGGATGTGGCGACGATGAAACCCGCCCAGTATTGGCACACGGTGATTGAAGCGCTGCGCATCGCGTTTGCAGACACGCGCTGGTTTGTGGCCGACCCGGCGTTTAACCCCGCCCCGCTGGCCGCGCTGCGCAGCAAGGAATACGCCGCGCAGCGCCGGGGCCTCATCAACCCCAACAAGGCCACGCTGGATACAAAACATGGCAGCCCGGTGGCGGGCAGCAACACGGTGTATTTTTGTGTGGTGGATGGGGCTGGGAACGCCGCGAGTTTCATCAACAGCAATTACGCCGGGTTTGGCACGGGTATTGTGCCAGAGGGATGCGGCTTTACGCTGCAAAACCGCGGACACAATTTTAGTTTGGATGCCAGCCACCCCAACGCGCTGGAGCCACGCAAACGCCCGTATCACACCATCATCCCGGGGCTGCTCACCCGCGATGTGGATGTGAAATTGTGCGAGGATGACCCATCGCCCACACGCACCAACGAACTGGTTGGGCCGTTTGGGGTGATGGGCGGCTTTATGCAGCCGCAAGGCCACATGCAGGTGGTGATGAACTTGCTGGATCGCGGGATGGACCCGCAAGACGCGCTAAACGCGCCGCGCATTTGCCTTGAGCCGGGCGAGGCCAGCGGCGCGGTGTTGTGCGAGGACGGTTTGGGCGCGGATGTGATCGCGCGCTTGGGGGCGATGGGGCACGACGCGCGCGAGGTAACGGGCGTGGCTCGCAGCGTGTTTGGGCGCGGGCAAATCATTTTGCGCAATGAACACGGCGTTTTGCAGGCGGGCAGCGACCCCCGCGCCGATGGCTGCGCGATGGGGTTTTAATTTTTATCGGTCTGGCCGTTTGCCCTTCAACAAGTTCAGAGTGAGCGATTAGACTAGCGTGAGGGAAAAAGAAAAACCCGCTCGTTAAAAATACAAGGGGTTATAAAGACAACTTGTGAACCGAGGGTCAAAGGTAAACTGAATACGGCAAAAACCGCTTTGAATCAAGGTTCAAGGCGGTTTTTTATTAGGTGTTATTCTACCAGTTTTTGATTATTTAAATCATCTCACTTAGAATACTTTCTATAAGTGGTTTAATTTTAGATTCAATTTCCGATGAATCATTTATCTGTTCGTATCGAAATCCATTCAAGTCAAACGGTGGAATTGGATGTTCATTAGTAGGCGCAAAATAGAATAGCATACGCCATTTATCAGGATTTAACTTGTCCAGCCTGGACTTACTAGAATTAAGGGCATAACCGACTTCAACCATAACATTGTGCCGGCAACCTGTTAAATCTGCAATAAATATATCAGAAGCACTTATCTCATCGTACATTGCGGTGCGAATATCATAAGTAGCACCATCTTGAGTGCCTAAATCAATTAATTCAAGATTCAAACTTTCAACAACTCTTCCGATTGCAGTGCGTCTTTGTAACGCTTTCTCATGATTCTCATTTGTTGATGCAGGATACCATCTTGCCAAAAAAGCCTTTTTGGGGATATTATCATAGACTTTATCAAAAATGCTTATGATTTCATCTATACCAACATTCTTAGCATCCGCAATATGATTTCTTGCTACCCAATTGATGAAACGGTTATATTTGTCGATGTTGGTAAGCATATAGTAAGCTAAAGCTCCAACGATTGAACTATTATTGTAAGAAGTAACGATGCTGGCTTGATCTATTGCATTCTCTACTTTAACAAGAGTTCTTTTAACATCATCAACAGCTGTAGTATCACTAATCAGATTCTCCCTGAGTAAATGTCTGAACATATCAGTGAAAAACGAATACTTGTTGTCATATACAAATTTTTTAATATTTGGGAAGCATGCAAAATCAATTTTATTGTCCTCACACAACAGTTTACGAGTGAACTTGTAGTGTAGCCCAAATGGTTGACTCTTTTCAAGAATACTATCAGTAAAAACATCTGCACTCTCAATAATTATTTTTAAATTCTGTTCTAATTTTAGCGGGATCTGTTTAGAATTTATATTATGGAAAATTGCCCGAGAGTTATTTTTTGCATCTTCATCATTTGGGAAAATGATCAGACAAAATGGTATTAATATATCATTAGCCAAGTAATCAGCGGCA
>Ga0209582_1001203_pt1 | contig 13082 bp, 12 predicted proteins | sample KloWWTmetKNB5Kit_FD_187176 | JGI IMG/M metagenome (GOLD analysis project Ga0209582, IMG submission 187176) | Active sludge microbial communities from Klosterneuburg, Austria, studying microevolution and ecology of nitrifiers - Klosterneuburg... | ecosystem: Engineered > WWTP > Aerobic digester >...
ATTCTCCCGTTATCCACTCTAGAAGGATCTTCTTCTGCAAGATAAGTATTTTCAGCTGGAGGTTCTTCTATTTCAAAATCCTTGAAAGTATCAGTGTTTCTTTTAAAGTACTCGTAAAGGGCGTGCTTAACGTTATAGTCTGTTGTATTTTCATACAAAGAAACCATCTCGTCTGGCGTACATTTCGCCTCCAAAACCTTTTCAGCGTTGGGGTGATGTTCGTGTGGAGGTATCGCAAGCACCGTTAACAACTCTCCAACTTCCAAGTTCTCAAAGGTGTTATCATACATAATCGTAGGGTTTTGATGTGTGAACTGTGCAATTCAAAATATTTATCTCATATATCCCCTTTTGGGTCAATGTTTGGTATAATTATCTTGTTTATAAATTAACCATACTAACTATATGAAAATGGAATATCCTCCAAAATCAGAAGATGGAGATAAAATAGTTGAAAAAAAATTAAGTGTTGAAGAAGGACACAGTGGTGGAATTACAGAAGAAAAAGCCGGGGTTGATTCTAGAAGTTTTACAGAGACAAAGGTTGAAGTAGATGAGAAAGTAAAAAAAATAAAAGAAAGTACAGAGAAACTATACGACAACAAAACCAATAGTTACTTGGAAGATGTCGTTGAGACTAAAATTGGTAAATTCGAAGGAGAGTGGGAAATCTTTAACAGCTTTCCTGAAATATCTAAACAAGTAACAGATCTTGCAAACAAAATAAGTGGTGAAAACCAAAAAGGTTTTAAAAGGGTAGCAAGCTTTTTTTCACGAGGATATAATAATGATGTTTTAGAACTTGCTGTAAAAGGAGCACGATCTGTGAAAAGTAAAATGGAAATTTACAAAAAGGCTTTAGCGCAAGGTGGTCCAGATCTAGCTTGGGAATATATAAAAGCTTCGGGCGAAAACAACTATTTAAATATTGAAGATGGTCAGATTGTTAAAAACAGTATATCTCGATCAACAGAATTTGCAGGAAAAACAGATACTATAATAGACACCAACTCAAAAAATAAGGAGTAAGCTATTATTTATTTAAATTTAAAGAGCACGCTTTTAGCGTGCTCTTTAAATTAATGCCCAAACAAAAACTTAACCACAGACATAACAGTCAAGCCAAGTAAGAAAAATATAATATGATGGAAATAGTTATTTTTATTCTTTGAATGTCGAATAGATTCTGGAATAAGATCTTGAACCACAACAACCAAAAAAGCTCCGGCAGAAATAGCCAAAAGCGGAATTTCCAAAGACTCAAATTTTTCAAGTAAGAAAAACCCACCCAAAGAACCTATCAAAACAGAAGACGATGCAAAGAAATTAATCCGCAAAGCTTTAAAGAAAGAATACCCTGCACCTCGTAAAACAAAAAACTGAGAAATAGTCTGAACACATTCGTGAACAAATATAGACACAGCCACCGCAATACCAACTTGCAAACTCACCGCAAAAGAACTCGCAAGTAAAATACCATCGCCGATATTATGAACAGCGTCACTTAAAACTATTTTCCGGGCATCGATGTGTGAGTGATGTTCATGCTCGTGACTTTCATCGTGGTGATGATGGAAACCTGGCAATATCTTAAAAAGAAGAGTTATACCAACCATTCCAGACAAAACCCAGATAACAGGCCAAAGCAAGTTGCCGGCAGAATGCTCAAAAATTTCCAAACCCAAAGAAAAAACAATTACCAAAAAAACTCCCGAGGAAAAACTCACCAAAAGTCCCATATTTTTTTCGACAAAATCTTTCATCGTCTTCCAGGCAAAAACAACTCCGAGCAAAGAGGCCAGCATGATGATCAAAGACGCGATTATTATTTCTATCACTTCCCCATTTTAGCTTATTTGTTTGGATTTTAATATGAAGTAAGACTAGTAATTCAAAATCCGTAGTAACTTTTGTTTGGTTTTTATTTCCTCCAAAACTCTGAATGTAAAACTTGGCGGAGGATGAGAGATTCGGTCACAAGTTTCTAATTCGCTACGCTCATAAGAACTTTCGACCCCGACTCACCTGTCTCACAAAGCTCGACATGGTTCCGTCTTTCGAATCCTCACGTACACAAAGAAATTTGTGTACTATCCTCCGCAGATTTTCACTGCGTTCTAATCTGCGGAGGATGAGAGATTCGAACTCTCGGAGGATTTTACTCCTCGGCGGTTTAGTAAACCGCTGGTTTCAGCCACTCACCCAATCCTCCATAGCTCTTATATTACTTATATCTATAAAAGGGTCAAATTTGAGATTTTAATTTTTCTATATTACTGTTTAAAAGAATCGAATTCAAACAATAATTCTACGCAATTCTTACTCCAGGAACTTCCGCAGTCGCTGAAATATCATAAACTTCCTCAGGTTCTAAAACTATTAGCCCGCGAACAATCCTATCAGGAAGTATTTCTTTTACCCAAATTTTTATGTCTTCTAAAAGAGGACCTTCGGTAACATGTTTAGCGGTTGCCTTTATCTGACATCCAGCCAAACCTTTCCAGCAAGTAAATGCCACTTTGGGATTCTTTTGAATATTTTCAAGAGTCTTTCCCATAAAATAATTTACTAAAATTATTTGGTTGTCTAATACTTTTATAGTTGATACTGGAACAACATTTATGGTGTCGCCTAGGGTGGCGAGTGCCTTTGCCTCTGAATTAAGAATAGTTTCAATAATAGATGTTGGTATATTCATAAAAATAAATAATTAAATATAAATTCCAAGCTTCGAAACCCACACACACATTTTTGTGATTGAATTGTTGTATGGCGTTTATATTACGTTGATAATAGTGCGACTTAATACCAAGTTTCAAAGCTTAGATATAAAGATTACTAACATTTTTAATCAACATAGATGAGTTTATTGTTTTTTCACGATGTTTTTATGTTATATTGATAATCATCTATGCGTTAGATTATAAATATAACATATTCATAAACATCTATGAAAATAGGGGGAAATGAAACCAATAAATAAAAGACAAAAAGTAGGCACTCGCCCAGAGTGGATTCCGAGAACTGTTTCAAGTGAAGAATAACTATGTCCTGATTGTTTTAAGGTGTTTGGAAAGCGTAATCGTTATAATCTTGTATGACTGCTCGGTAAATCAAAAAATGGTATGACGATAGGTAAATTAACTCAAGAAATACATTATTTAAAAACACTAGGGTCTATTTTAACTATTAGAGCAGAGTCTCGTGGCCACGAACCAAATTTACAGACTTAGTCGAAAGGCACACTGTTTCGAAGAGGGTGACATTTCTTGTTAAATATTTAATAATAATTGATATAAAAAATTATGGATATATTTGAACTCAAGACAATTTTTTTGGTAATGCATTTGGTGGGTGTCGCCTTGGGTGCTGGAGGTGCTTTTGCGAGCGACGGAGTATTTTTTACATCTCTAAAAGATAAAAAAATTTCAAAAGATGAGCTGGGTATATTAGAAATATTAAGCAAGACAACTTGGATAGGTTTAATACTTTTAATTATTTCTGGTGTAGGAATGTTTGCAATGAATCCAGCTGAGCTTTCTGCATCGTCTAAATTTTTAGCAAAAATGAGCGTGGTAGCAATTCTTTTTTTAAACGGTGTGGTGTTTAATATCGTTCACTTACCTTTTATCGGCAAGCATATAGGCAAAACCCTCTACAATAAAGACAGTCGGAACAAAATGACAGACACTCCATGGTTGATTATCAGCGGAGTTATTTCTATGTCGTCTTGGCTTACTGCAATAATTTTAGGAGCTCTGCGTAATATACAGTTATCTTACATTGAGATTATTATTCTATATTTAGGAATGGTTACTATTGGAGTTTTCTTCTCTTATCTTATATTTAATAAATATTTGGAAAATAAAAACAGTAAAAAACTTTTACTGTTTAGTGCTGGAATAATTATTTTATCTGTAATATTATTTAGTCTGGGGTTTTTAAGTAAATCAAATATCAATAACCCAGAACTAGAGGTGATAGAGATTTCCCAAGAAGAAGAAGGAGTTTTTTATACCGCAGATGATGTATTCTTGCACAATAACCCAGAAGATTGTTGGCTTATCATTGACAGTCTTGTATTCGACGCTACAGAAGCCTCACGGCTCCATCCAGCTATGTTTAATTGTGGAACAGATGCAAGTATCAATTATCACAAAAATCACGGTAGTGGTATTAGTGAAAAAATGATGGTTTTCCATATTGGATCACTTAAAGAAGGCTCAGGAATTACTAATGTTGATTTCCCTTTTGAAAAAAAGACGGAGTTAAATCCTAAAAGAGAACTTTATGTAAAAGAAGGTTCATGGAATATAAACGAATTAATGATTATCGTAGAAAAAGATGCAGAGAAACTACTGTTTATAGATGGATCTACACATACAAAACTTGGGCGTATTCATGATGTTGGTTTTCAACCACATACTTCTGTTTACTCACCTGACGGAGAGTACATGTTTATAATTTCTCGAGACGGATGGCTCACAAAAATCAACCTTAGAACTTTTGAACCTGTTGTCAGTATTAGTGTTGGTGACAACTCACGAGGAACAGCTCTAACAGATAACGGAAAATACCTTGCTGTTGGAAATTACGAACCAGGGTCTATTGTGATAGTCAATCCAGTTTCAATGAAGATTTTAAAAGTTATAGAAACTGTTGGAGAAATAAATGGTGAAAAGATAGAGTCACGCGTTGGTGGACTTATTGAAGATGGTGATCAAATAATAGCTGCGTTAAAGGACTTAAACAGCGTCTGGGTAATAGACACTAGCGTAAAAAGTTTTCCAGTTAAAAACAAATATTGGAATATTGGGGATAATAAATCTCCTTTGCACGACGCCTTTCTTACTCCGGATGGTAAGTATTTTGTTGTTGCATCAATGGGCTCAAACACTGTTTGGATTTTAGATACAGACACATGGAGAGTTGTTAAAGAGGTCAAAACAGGTTTAACTCCGCATACGGGACCAGGTGCCGCTTGGGGAAATACAATGTATGTCCCAGCTCTTGGAGAGGGGCTAATAACAGCTATTGACACAACAAACTGGGAACCAGTGGCTTCTATTCCAACAGGTGGTCCAGGACTTTTTGTGCGCGCTTATGCAAAAAATCCTGACTATCCGTATGTTTGGGCCGATACTGCATTTGGAGACCACCAAGACGAGATTTACGTTATAGATGCACGAACGAATAAGATAGTTAAGACCATTATTCCTGTAAAAGGTGAAAGTTCTTGGCATCCAGAATTTACTTATAATGGAGATTTTGTATACATAGTTTCACAAACAGCTAACGAGGTTGAGGTTTATGACGCTCACACATTTGAGATTGTTCGACGCATTGAATCTAATACACCTTCCGCGGTGTCAAATGTTGGCATTCGCATAGAGGAGTTTGGTTTGTAAATAGTTTTGTATTGGCGGGCTAAGTGATTCGGGGTTTTCTCAAAAAGATTGGTTCGAACTTCCAAATCCAAAACCAAGAACTTTCTTTTTGCCCACGCGGAGCGTGGAAAACCCTTTTGGATTCTGGATTCGGCGGGGGGAATGCATTAGTGTCGCGCCTTCGGCGCGACCCCGCTTTGTCCGTTTCTTCTGATTCCGAATTTTGGCGGAGACGGAGAGATTCGAACTCTCGGGGCCGATTAAAGCCCACCTCCTTAGCAAGGAGGCACATTAGACCACTCTGACACGTCTCCGATAACCCCAACGATATCATAAATTCTTGCTTTCATCCAGCTTTTTCTTGATATAATAAAAGCGCAATATGAACACCGAAACTTTTTATAAAGACTTGCCGATAATTAAAAAAGATTTAGAAGAGGCTCTAACAAATGAGTCCTATTTTAAAAGTGCTCCTAACAACTGGTCTATCGTCGTCACAGATATCGAAAACTCAACAGAAGAATTTAACAAAGGAAAATATCAGGAAATGAATATCATTTCTGCGAGTTCTATTATCGTCGCGCTAAATATCGCAGAGAAATACAAATTAGAAATCCCTTTTATATACGGTGGAGATGGAGCTTCGATAGTTGTGCCGAAAAGAATTTTGGCGGAAGTCCTAGAGTCCCTAGCGACACTTCGGAACAATGCAAAATACAACTTCCAGCTTTCACTGCGTGTTGGATCTATTTCTATCGAAAGCCTAAAAGAATATGGATACAGACTAAAGGTTGCGAAGATTAAAATCACAGAAGATTATACTCAAGCTATTTTCCTAGGGCCGGGATTAAGCCAAGCTGAAAAGATTATAAAAAGTGACAAAAGATTTTTAACAAGAAGAGAAGGTGAAGAGAAAAAGCTAAACCTTTCTGGACTTCAATGTCGATGGAATGAGATAGCTCCACCAGATCACAAAAAAGATATTTTGGTTTTGATAGTAAATCCAGTTAAAAGACATAAGCAAGGTATAATTTACCAAAAGATTCTAAGTGATATAGAAGACATTTATGGGTCTTTCAGAAGGCGTCACCCTATCTCAGGAAAAGAAATAGGTCACAGCTCTGGATTCAAAACTCTTTCTCGGGCCTCATATTTAAAATACGGTAAGTTAAATCTTTTCTATACCGGATTTCAAATGGTAAAATCTTTTTTGAGTAAAATATATATTCGGTCTCAAATAAAACTACCTATCAGAATTCACGAAGACTATATCAACGGAGATATCGCCACAGCGACAGATACGCTAAAGATAGACGGTTCTTTGAAAACTATTATCGCAGGAAACAAAAAGCAAAGACTTCTGCTTTTGAAAAAACTCGAAAGAAGAGAGCGAAACGGAGAAATTGTTTTTGGGCATTTTGGAACAGATTCCACAACAATAACTTGTTACGTTCACAAAAGAGAAAAAGAATATATAAATTTTATTGATGGAACAGACGGCGGATATGTAAAAGCTGCTGAAGAATTGAAAAATAAAATAAAAAAGATGAATAGTAAGTTATAATAAAGTTATGGATGATTTGAGAGAAGAAAACAAAGAATTGAAAAAAATGGTGGATTTTAAGTCTGACCTTATTTCAATGATGTCTCATCAGCTTCGAACTTCCCTTTCGGCTTCTAAGTGGGTTTTGAAAATGTTTATGGATGGCGAACTCGGCAACATATCTGAAGAGCAAAAAGTTTTCGTTAAAAAAACTTATGAGAACAACGAGAAAATGATAAGCCTGGTTAGCGAGATGATAGACGTAAACAAAGAAAACAACACAGAAATAATTTATAACAAAGCTCCACACGATCTAACGGATATCATCGACAATACTATCAATGAATTTATCGGCGAAGCAAAAGAAAGAAAGGTCACAATTCATTTTACAAAACCAGAAGAAATTATAATAAATTGTGACATCGAAAAAATACACACAGCAATGCAAGGACTTTTGGAGAATTCAATAAAATATAACAAAGAAAACGGAGAGGTTTTTATTGACATCGAAACAGACGACCACGAGGTCACTGTTTCTGTTAGAGATACGGGTATTGGAATACACGAAGATGAACAAAGTCAGATTTTTGATAAATTCTTTCGATCTACACGAGCAAAGAAAAAAGAAAGTGTCGGATCTGGACTTGGCCTATATGCCGTAAAAACAATAGTCGAAAAGCACGGTGGAAAGATTTGGTTTGAGAGCACCGAAGATGTGGGCTCGACGTTTTTTATGTCTTTGCCAATTTGCAAAAGTTAGGTTAGACTAAAGATATAAGTTTTAAAAAATAATCAGAAAAGAAATATGAGTAAAAAAATTCTAATAATCGAAGATGACACTTTCCTGCAAGGACTTGCTGCCAACAAACTAGGTGACGCGGGATTTGACGTAACAACAGCTTCTGACGGAGACGAAGCAATGACAGAACTAACAAAAGGAAAATTTGACTGCATTCTTTTAGACTTAATGCTTCCTGATATTTCTGGTTTTGATATATTAAAACACGTTAGAGAAACATCAAAATCTGTTCCTGTTATAGTGTTCTCGAACCTTTCAGAAGATAAAGATATAAAACATGCGACGGATTTAGGTGCGACGGATTATCTAGTAAAGTCTAACTTCACCCTAGAAGAACTTGTAGAAAAAATTGAGAAGACAATATAAGTTAAATCAAAATAGTCCGCCAGCTCCGCTGGCGGACTATTTTGATTTGTGCTATAAAAAAGAAAACCTTAGCACTATGACGACCAAACACCAGAAAGCCAAAAAGGCGGAAAAGAACAGACAAGTGAAGAATTTTTGTATTCTTGTCTACAAACAAACCGGAGAGATGACAGGTCTGCTAAAACGTGGCATGAGTCGAGAAGACATCCGAAAGCTCAAATGATGAGCGCTACACCACCCATAAAGCCCCCGTGAAAGCGGGGCTTTATTTTTTAAATTAAAATCATCCGACCCCACACGAGAAATGATTTATTTTTCATTAACCCAATCTAAAATCACAACTTCATCTTTTAAACTTTTTATTATGAAAACTTTCTTTGTTGTAGATTTTTCTAAAACCCTAACTCTTAAATCTTTTATAGGGTAATTAATTGCATATTTAAATTCATTCCAAGTTATGGGATATTTTTGTTTATTCTCGCCACCCATATCTGGTCTAACTTTATTAAAATATTTAAAAAATCTTTTAATCTGTCTCCAGAAAACCAAAAGCAAAGGTAAATCAAAAAGAATAATTGTGTCTGCTTCGGATAAACGAAGGTCTAGCGTCTTAGACCTTGGCATACTTCCCTCAATAATCCATTTATCATTTTTCATAACATTAGAAAGTTCGGAAACAAAAGCGTCTTGTTTTAAACCGCCTTCTTCTTTCCAAAATATTTGATCAAGATGAGTCACGGGTATATTTAAAATTTCTCCCAATTTATTCGCTAGAGTTGTTTTACCTGAGGCAGTCAAACCTAAAATAGTTATTTTATCCATATTTTCATTATATCAGCACACTTATAAAAATATCTAACCTTGGCGTAATTTGTTATATAATAACCCTATGCACTTAACAGACCCACTAGGAAAACATTTTCGCCTTACCACGCCTCAGAAATCAGCATTAAAAAGACTTGGTCTTCTAACTCTCCAAGACATGCTTTTTTACTTCCCTGTCAGATACAGCGACATGAGCGAAGTGAAGATGATCCGGGATTTACTTCCGGGAGACATCGCCACAGTTTACGGAGAAGTTTCCGGACTTAAAACCAAAAAAGCTTTCAAAAGCAAAATCCCGATGGCAGAAGGTGTAGTTGAAGACGGCTCCGGCAAGCTGAAAGTAATGTGGTTCAACCAAGCTTACATTGCAAAGATGCTTCACAACGGACAAAAAGTTTCTCTAACTGGAAAAGTTTCTGATAGCAAATACGGTTTAACAATGCAAAACCCAGAATACGAAAAGACAAACTCTCTTCCGATAGATGTTCATAATTCGCTTTTCCATAAAGAGGGCGATGACAAAAAACAATTCCACTACCCAGTCTACAAAGAAACAAAAGGTATAACCTCCAAATGGATGTATCACGCTGTGCATAAAATAGTGGCGCAAGGTCTGACGAAAGATATGCCAGACTATATTCCTGCCAATATTTTAGAAAAATATAATCTACCGAAACTTAGCACCGCTCTCGTCTGGATACATATGCCAAAAAACAAAAAGAACAGCGAGTCTGCTCGAAAGCGTTTTGCTTTCGAAGAAGTCTTTTTCATTCAATTAGAAAAACAACGCGAGCGAGCTGAAAACAGCAACAAAAAATCTTTCAAAATAGAAGTCGAGAAAAAAGATATTAAAAATTTCACAGACAGATTCCCTTTCAAAATGACAGCTGGTCAAGAAGGTGCGATAAAAGATATTTTCAAAGATTTCGAAGGAACTCATCCGATGTCTCGACTTTTAGAAGGAGACGTCGGTTCAGGGAAAACAGCCGTCGCCGCCACAGCTGCGTATTCGGTGATTAACAACAGACCGCCGAAAGATGCTTCTCCAGAAGAGCGTCAAGACTTTGGAAACTTACAAGTCGCGTATATGGCGCCAACAGAGATTTTGGCTGGACAACATTTCGAAAGCTTTATCGAATACTTTACACACACCGGAATAAACATCGGACTTCTGACAGGTTCGTCTTGTAAAAAATTCCCGTCAAAAGTAGACCCTTCTGGCTGGACCACCATCTCTAAACCTCAACTTTTAAAATGGGTTGCCAACGGAGAAATCCCGATTCTAATCGGTACACATTCGTTAATATACAAATCAGTTCAATTCAAACACCTAGCTTTAGGTATTGTCGACGAACAACATCGCTTTGGAACAAAACAACGCGCTCGCTTAGCGAACAAAGAAGGTTTCGCTCCACACTTCCTTTCAATGACAGCCACACCTATTCCCCGCACGCTCGCGCTCACAATATACGGCGACCTTGATTTAACCTTGCTCGACCAAATGCCAAAAGGAAGAAAACCGATAATCACAGAAATAGTAACACCAGACAAACGCGAAAAAACTTATGATTTTATAAAAAGCCAAATGGCAGAAGGTCGCCAGCTTTATGTTATCTGCCCGCGAATAGACGAACCAGATCCAGACAAAGAGTTCGCCCTGCAAACAAAGTCAGTCAAAGCTGAAACTGTGCGGCTAAAAAAAGAAATTTTCAAAGACAAGAAAATAGATATTTTGCATAGCAAGATGACAAAAGACGCGAAAGAAAAAGTGATGGAGAGTTTTTCAGATGGTGAAATAGATATTTTGGTTGCGACCTCCGTCGTCGAAGTCGGAGTGAACGTCCCGAACGCCACGATGATTATCATCGAAGGTGCAGAAAGGTTTGGCCTCGCACAACTTCACCAACTTCGCGGAAGAGTTATCCGTTCAAACCATCAGGCATACTGCTTTGTCCTTTCAGAAACCAAGAACGCAAAAAGCGTCGAAAGACTCAAAGCTCTTCAAACCGCGAAAAACGGTTTCGAACTTTCAGAACTCGACTTAAAACTCAGGGGTTCAGGAGACTTGGCTGGAATGAAACAATGGGGCGTGACCGACCTGGGGATGGAAGCTATTAAAAATTTGAAGATGGTAGAAGCCGCGCGAAAAGAAGCGGGTGATATTGTGACGAAAAATAAATTAGCAAAACTCAGAGAAACAGAAGCTGAGTTAGAACGAAGAGGTTTGAAAATTCATTTTGAGTAAAAAACAAAACCTCGCTTATTCGCGAGGTTTTGTTTTTTGCTGAGTTTTAAATTATTTCTTATCTTGTATAAACATTAGCCAATCCTTCTTTTGTTGGTCATTGAACTGGTTATGAATGATACCCTGTTCTTTCCTTGCTCTTTCCAATAAACCATCTAATGCCTCTCTGATCTTTCCATCAGGTCCAAAATCTTTTTCTGGAACGCGAAGAGTATCAAATTCCTGATTATTACGCTTTACGGAAATATTATTTTTTTCTGCAAAGTCTATAATATCTAAAACTGCTTTCAAGGTGCCGGCAGTAAGTTCTAAATCTCTGACAGATGTTTCTATTTTTTCCCGCTCATAACTGTCAATTAATGGAACTCTTCGTTTCTCATTATTTGGTTTAAATTCTTCCATATAAAAAACTGATTAATTTATAACCCAGTAATTATACCCCCCCCTGATGACCTTTTGCAACTTTGTTTTTTGTCCAACCTCTTGGATTCGAAAATCCCAGAAACAGAAGCTGAGTTAGAAAGAAGAGGTTTGAAGATTCATTTTGAGTAGAGATATTATATTTTATCTTTATAATTCTCTTCTTTCTCTACAATCATTATCTGGTCTCCATTAAATACACACACTTCAAAAAATGCTGATTTTGCATCTTTTCTTATCTCTCTTAACTCTTTACGTTCTACCATGGAGTTATGTAAACGACTAAGTGGATGACGTGGTTCAATTCCATAATCCTTCTTATAAACCAATCCCTTAATTTTATTAAATCCAAAAAAAAGTTTGTCTGTGACACTTCTAGGGGCAACTTCTCTGCGCTGTTCTTTTATAGATCGTTTCATGTTATCTCGTATTTCATTTTCAGAATCATTAAAGAGATGTACCAGCCCAGAATAACCCTCACGTTTATATTTTATTAACTCTTTTTGTTTTAAATTCATTATGTCACCGTGTTTTTTTATTTCTTTTACTTTAGCGTTTATAAAAACAGAGATTCTATTATTTCCATAATCGTAGCTACCGGAAGTAAAATAAAATCCAGATTCAACCAACAGTAAACCATTTTTTTTATTTTTTTGCTCTCTGATTTTATCTGCTTCTTCATCTAAAAAATCATTGAACCTATCGAGGCTCTCACTTGTTGTATGGTAAACCAGCGCTGGTTCTCCGTTTTCATCTCTTATGTCGGAATCACCGAACCATTTTTTAAATGACTCTGTACGTACAAGTTTCCAGTGCTCCTCAGAAAGATTTGATTCTGATCCACCAGGAAAGACCAATAACCCACCTTCCGAGTTTCTATCTTCTGGTTTTATAGTTATATGATTTGCCTCCTTTTTAGCAATAGTAAAAACTTCCCTTGCGGCCAGAACGTCCTCTTTTTCTAATATTTTTGGCTGTTCAGGAGCCTCTATGGATATCTTATTATTTCCAAATTTTCCTTCAATTGACATATTTTATATTATACAAATTTGTCCGCCCGGTAGGGATCGAACCTACGACATTGCGTGTATAAGACGCACACTCTACCAACTGAGTTACGAGCGGATTTGGACCTTATCATTATGCACTATTTCCCCTATATATTTCAAGCCCATCATAACAACGTCACAAATATCTCTATTACACAAATGAATATTACATGTTCCATGAGAAAACCGGTGTTTGTAGTTTGAAAGCCGGTTTGTTTTCTTAATATATGTTTTTCTGAACTGGCCTTTCTTCAAACCTAACTCTTTTAACCAAAACTTTATTTCTTTAGCTTCATCCATATCTTTATAAATTTGAATTCTGACCTTTAGGCGACTTTTTTCAGAACCTAAAACCTCAATCCATTTTATGAAAAACTTTAAAACTGCAGGATCTGTATTTGACATAGAAATCTCAGATTCTTTTGTTTTACCACCTTCACCCCAATAT
>Ga0209582_1001204_pt1 | contig 13082 bp, 26 predicted proteins | sample KloWWTmetKNB5Kit_FD_187176 | JGI IMG/M metagenome (GOLD analysis project Ga0209582, IMG submission 187176) | Active sludge microbial communities from Klosterneuburg, Austria, studying microevolution and ecology of nitrifiers - Klosterneuburg... | ecosystem: Engineered > WWTP > Aerobic digester >...
AAGACTTGCGCGAACGCTATTTCGACGGAGAAAAGCAGTGGGTCAAGAGCATTCACCGTGCCGGACGCCTAGCCTACATCGTCGAGGCGACACTATTTACCCTCGGACTTGCGATGGCGCTCTCTCAGATCATTTGAACCAACCCCCAATGAAGATCACCAAAGTCACCATCAAGAAGACCAAGCACGAGAAGCAGCCCTACGTCATTACCGTCGATCCGCATGGCAAGGCAGAGCCCTACAAGATGAAGCAGCGGTACTCTTCCGTGAGAGCCGCTCGTCGTGGTGTCCTGCGCCACCTTGAAGCAGAAAGCACCTATGGTAATGGTCGTCCCAACTTCCCGGTCAAGTTCGCGTACTTCACAGAAGGAGGGGCGCTCATCCAGATCACCTACAAGTAGGCGTATGAGCGAAGGCGGAACACGCAACGATCAGGACAAGCTCGACTGGAGCTTGGTTCCTATGGAGCATATCGAAGGCATGGTCCGGGTACTGGAATTCGGAAAGATCAAGTATGCGGCACACAACTGGAGGAAGGGGTTGAAGTATTCGCGCATCACCAATTCCCTTCAGCGTCACCTCAACGCCTTCCAACAAGGAGAAGAGAATGACCCCGAATCCGGACTTCCGCACGTTGATCATATACTGTGCAATGCGCTGTTTCTTGTCGGAATGACCAAAGAACATCCCGAGCTGGATGACCGATATAAGAAGGCATGACCCTTGAATGCCCAAGACCCCGGCACGATCACCACTAGACGCAGCCGACCAACGTCTGAGGCGATGGCGAAACTCTCCCCTGCTCCGTAAACGACTTCCAGGTGGATCCCACATCTACCTCATCAAGAAGTTGCATCCCTTTACCTACAAGATGCTATCCGAACAGGACAAGGTGAATGTCTTCGAACAACTCGTAAAGGCGAACGGATGGGATAAGAACCTACCTTAGCACCTCGTAGGTATTTGAACAAGGGAGAGAAGCCCCTGCACATTGTGTGGGGGTTTCTGCCTTCAGAAGTCAAGATCACTTTTTCTTGTACTTCTGTTTGCCCGTGAGAGTTCGATACTCTACTAGGCTACCCGCCCTATTCTTGTCTTCTTCCATGCCATAACCAATACTAATGCGAGCACTTGAATCGGTTTTCCCAGAGTGTCCTGTCGGGTGTTTTTGGGAAGACGCAGTTCGTGTATTGCCACCCAGAATATGTATAGGGCGCATAAGAGGCTCTTCGCTCGGCGGTTTTGGAGGAGGCGCATTGAACTTAAGGGGGCGAGTTCTGCCTACGTGAGATTTCTTTGACATTGGACTTTGTTTAACACAAAGATAAACTCAGTATAATAACGCCCCAGATTTCTCTGAGGCGCTGGTCCTACCAGCAAATGGTCTGATAGGGTATGCGATGCTGATGGTTGTACTTCCCACCTTGCGGCTCTTCGCCATTGCCTTGCATCATGGCAATATCTTATCGCTCTACAACACGAGGTACTCGGTATCAAGCGTAACTGACTCCACCTCGAATTGACCGGGATCCATTTCTTTGGTGTATATGGTCGAAATCCCGCTACCATCATTGATGGGTTTTGCTCCTTCGCGGAAATCCTCATAGGCCGATCGCGCCTTTTCGATAGCCTCCTCCACGCTGTCCGCTACAACAGTGAACGTGCCTAAGTCCGGCTTCCTGCTCCTTGGGATGGAAAATCCGCTGCCTTTTCCGAGCAATGATACCCGGAACATCTTCGACACTTTCGTATTGCCAACCTTCCTAATTGTTTGATTTTTCATCTGCTTGCTGGGTTTTACAATGCCGCCCAAGGCTTTCATTTCGATGCCTATCGTGGTGGCATCACTTCCATGTGGCCGGGATGACGCACCCGGGTATCGCGTGTGGCTGCTTTTACGGGGTATGCCACAAACCCTATGGTCGGCTAGACCAGTCCTTGACCCGGAGCCACCGGGCGTTCCTGCTCGTTTAATTCCTTCCAAGAGTATTCACGAGGCAGTATCCGTGGTCAGGTGTTTGAGACCCAACGCCGGGACGCCGCCATCGTGAATGTTCAATGTGTTCCGTGGATCCCGCAAGGCAGGCGCGTTGCCCACCTTACCAGTCGAGGGAGAACCCTACGGCGACCCACGATCACATCAAATTCAAAGAACAATTAGTAGCGAGGCCGAGAGTTGAACTCGAAGCTGTGGATTATGAGTCCACTGTGTTACCAGTTACACTACCTCGCAATAGGGTCTACAAATGTAGAAACTACTCTGGAAGAACAAGCCAGTCGTTGGCTAGAATGGCTTTCATAGCATCGTCAGGAGAATCGAAAGCCCGACACCTTACGGTGGACACTATGATACATCCGTGTTCCACGGTAAGGTACGTGTCGTCATCCCAGTGCGCCTGTGTCACTTTTCTTCCCGCTTTCAGGTAAGCAAGAGCTACTTCAAAGGGAATGTCCTTGGGGGATGCCTTGGTGTCGATTACCATATCCCATCCACTAAGTTTCATCACTTCTTTCATAATGAGCGGGTCGTTCCGAAGGAATAATCGATGTCGCTTTATCCGGCTCTTGTTCTCCCGCTCCTTTACCAGGTGTTCATTGAAGGCTGCTTCGAGTTTGGAGAGGCGGGTGTTGATATCCGTGATGCCAAGGCTCGACCGCTGCAGCCTTAACTGCCGAACACCCACTAGTTCGTCTGGGGAAGCGTCAAGGGAGGCGATGGTATCCTCCATGAACTTCAGTCGGCGGCGTAGGTCAGCTTCGGCTTCTGCTGGAGCGATGTTCGTCTCCTTGGCTGTGGCGTACATACCGGCGAGGAAGTCGGGGACGGACACGAGACAGGTTTTGTGACACGGCTCGTTTCTACACTGTGAAACTCTACCGCTCCCGTTGCTCCATACGCATGGATAATTATCGTATAGGGCATCGTGCGGTTCGGCGTAAACACCCAGCACTCCAGCCAAGTCCAATATCGCCTTCCACTCTTGTTCATTACGGGGCTTGCACCACTGTCCTGCTTCTAATGCTTTGCTCATTTGCTCTCTGTTTCAATTCGTTCGAACACTTTCACTTCATCCACCCATTACGCTTACCACACTCCAATACCGCAGCAACCTTCTCTTCCTCACATATCAACCCCTCACAGCCCTCGGGAACAGCCTTCACCACCCACAACCCACCACAACCCTTACGCAACGGCTCTCGCAACCACCTACGCAAACGCTGATACGTAGCACTATCGACCTCACTCTCCTTCATTCGCTCACGATCTTGGCTCCGCAGCCTGGACAGAACTTCACCGATTTCAGCGTATCACCCATGACGTGCATCTTAGCGCAATCGAAGATGTGATCCATAACGTCTCCCCTAACCGTATTCACTGCCCTCAATTCCCAGCTGGTGATCAGGTTCTCGTAATGTTTCTGCAACTTATCCATGGCGCTTTTTTCGTAGTAAGTGTGCCATCCGTCGCCATATGTGTCCTCGTAATCAAGAATATCGTCGTAGTCGCTCAACATCGGCTCCCGGTTCGGATGCTCTACCGTTCCCATCTGATGCGTAGCACCCTCAGAAGAACTCCCACACCCAGAACAGTGACCATAAGGAGCGCGCTCATCATTCGTTTCATTATCACTCATCCCCGACAAATGTAATAACTGTTATCACCTAAACCCCAAGTACCCAATAATAAATATCGCCGCAGTCCAGCCACTACCACACCAACACTCCCCCTACCACATCCCAAAAAGAGAACCCGCCCTCTCAGCTCTATCCACAGCCACAAAAGGGGACCCATCCACACAACCACCCCACACATACTCAAACAACCCCTATGGGCAGAAAGAACGACTACCACGATGGGGTCTGGGAGAAAGGGGCTCTGAGAATATCGCCGGTAGCATGTGGTTCTGAGAATATCGCCGAGCATAAGGGGTAACCCCCCGAATCAGGCCCCCCACCCCCTCGCGAAAGAGAAACGCTCCCCTCGGAACAGTCGCCCGACCGGAATAGGGGACCCGCCCGGCATGGTCACAACCCATCATGGGCCAACCCTTCGACGTATTGCCCCATTTCATCGACGACAACGCCCTGAGGATCGCATACTTTTGGAAGCGCCCTACCTTGGCACGGTACACGCGAAGGAGAGCGCGTTGTTTTGGGGGCATGTAGTATGGTAGGGCAGAACGAAGGGAAGCGGGGAAGCCGGGGGCATGCACATGCACCCGGTGAGGGGAGCAGATGGGACAGTGATCAGGGCAGGTAGGGACAGTGATCAGGGCAGAACAGCACACCACCAAGGCCCAACCCTTGCAACCCTAAGACACACCAGCGCACCCAGACCGAACAGCGGCCCGTGCTCAAAAGTGCCCACAAGACACCCGGTGGAGACCGCCAGAGGCTTGGAAACCCAAGGTGAGGGATGCGCCTATTGTGGTCCAATAGACGCAACCCGCTGAGGCTGAAGGGAATATCTTCACGGGGAGGGGGTACACCCCCCCGCCGCCGTCGGTCGGGTGTCGAGGTTGGGGGTAGCGCACACACGCGCACGACGACGGCTATCTTTGGGGCATGGAGGACAGGAATAAGGCAGGAGCGGAGCGGGAAGGGGGCAGAAACGAGCGTGGAGTGCTGCAAATGGGTAGGAGTATGGTAGACGTGTGCCTGGCAATCGGTAGACGACGTGCGGCCTTGTATGGAGCTCACGAGGCTTGCGATGGGTCGGGGCTGAGTCCTGATCGGCTCGAAGCGGTGGAGGAAGGGCGGGGAGATGTTACGTTGGGCGAGGTTGACGCGCTGGTGGCTTGGCTTGGGCTTGTCGTTCCCTTGCCCAGGAGAGGACGACGGCCCAACGGGCGGGCGGCGGGTTGGTGGATACCCGAAGGCGACGAAAGGAGACGGTGCGGTAAGTGCTTACGGGTTATCGGGTCTATTAGAGGGTGCGGGTGTGATCCGTAGGTGCGGGAGGGTGATCGGGGCAATACCGGGCCGCGTTGCGCCCCGGTCCGGGCTATCCGCTACTATCCGCCCCGGCCTTGCGGCCCGGTTCGGGATAACCGCTACTATCCCTATTGCGGCACAGTTCACGCCCAACCGTTCGTCACATTGTGACAGCCTGAAAGCCGCGCCATTGCTGCAAATGTGACGAACAGTTCAGTGCCGGACGTATCGCATGTGTACAACGTACCGTATTAGTTCATACATTGCACCCGTTAACCAATACAAACACCCAAAGCACCAGCCGAAAGGCATAACACCCTAGACGATGAAAGCAGCAGCAGCCAAGCGCCTAACCTTCGCAACCTTGGAGGAGTTACACGCGGTAACCAGCCAAACCACCGCGCAGCAGGTACTAAACGGCAGGATCCACCACAACGCCCACGGTTGGGTTGACGTGGACATTGCCCCGGAACTACGGAAACAGGTTATAGATAGCGTGGTCGAGATCGCAGGAGGGCACCACGCCACCCGCGCAGCCATCCGCCGCAACCTAGAGAACGGAAAACCACAACATTGGGCGCTCGAAAGGATGCACGTGGACAAGTACGGCGACAAGCCCGCAGAGATCCACTATTGCGCCGGACAGGACTACACCTACGAAATGGGCCAGCTTCGCGCAGCCCTGAAGTGAGAACCACGAACCAACACCCCCGGAACATGAAGACCACGCAGCTATACTACACGCACCGCAGGACGGGCAAATGGGCACGGCTGATCGTGTACGCCGTACACCACGGACAACTTGACAAGATCGGATCGGGCAAGTACCAACCCGGAGCAACCGCAGGGATCCACCGCGAAGTTGAGGAGATCGCCACCACCGCAGGCTTGACCGTTGCCCCATCGGTGGAGGTGGTCGAGATCGAAACGCCGTAGCCACCACCACATACCAACCCGGCCCCGCGACCAGTCAAACGGCGCGGGGCTTCCGGGTGCAACACACACACACTAAACAGGAACACATGCAAACCCTATTCGACGTACCAGCGCAGCCACAGGCCGCGCCAACACTACGGACAGCGCCACAGTTAGCAGAGTACGTAGAGCCAACAGGCCGCGAGAACGGCAACACGCAGCCCGAACGCCTCTTTTCATTTGACATCGGCACCTTTGAGACGGCCAAGAAGAGCAACCACGGCACCGGACGTATTGCACAGTCGATCGTGGACAGCATTGAGGCCGGAGAAGTGACCAGTGAGCAGATCGCCGAGCTTGCCACCATCCACCCCATTTACAGGTACAAGACGTGCCTTACCATCCACGGCCATTGGCCCACGGTGGATCGTGAGCGGATCGGCCAGTACAAGAACATCCACCAGAACCAGAACGGGTCCCTGGAAGTATTGTGGACAGCCATTGACCTAAGACGCAAGCAGACCATCGGCGCAGCACTGGAGGCCGTCAATAGCCCCATGCAATACAGGTGGAATAGCAGCGAGACATACTTTGAGCAAAGCGCCACCATCCGCAACAGGGAGCAGTGGAACGCGGCGCTTGAATCCATGCGGGCCACAGCCGAGCGGGTGAAGCAGGTGCAGGGCATACACGTTCGCACGTTCATTTGGAAGTTCTTTTCATGGGCCGGGATGCACCTTTCGTTGCACGTGGCAGCCCTTGCAGTACCAGAGCCATGCACTGTTCCCTTGGCGCTTGCGTTGAGCGGATACGACACAAAGGAGGCGCTTGATGCGAAGATCGCACAGGTGAAGGCCCAGCGCGAAGCGGACAAGGAGGAGCGCCAGCGCCAGCAAGCAGTAAGGGACGCAGAATGTGAGGCCCGCATAGCCCCCAAGGTGGAACAGATGAAGGTGGACATGGAGGTATTGAACGACCACATGAAGCAATTCCAGCAGACGTTGCACCACGAGCCAGCACCGGGACACACATACGGAACCGCAACCTACAGCCGCACCGAGCTACGGTCATACATAAAGACCATGAAGGTTACCAAGGGATCGTTCGGACGGCTGAAGGTGGAGGTGATGCGGTACTACGTGAAGGACGGAGCCATTGACCCAGAGGGCGAGGAGCAGACCGGGAAGTTCGGACGGCGCACCAAGGAACTGAAGGCGGACGAACTGAAGGCCAAGCACAAGTTCCCAGGAGCTTGGAAGTTGCTGAAGTAGCCTGAAGAGCAGCGGGACGGTAACCCGCCGAAACCGGACCACAAGGCCCGGTCGCTACAAACCAACACACACATAAACACATGAACACGGCGACACACACGAACACGGCAGTACCAGTACCACACGGAAGCATGGAAGTACTGGACTACATCCACGCTACGATCAGGTCCTTAGTAAGGACGGGCGGCATGGACAGCGCGGAGACGGAGCAGATAGCTATCACTACCCTTGCGGACCTTTGCAGGCTCAAAATAGTGCAGGCCCGCGAGCACTGGATCGGCTACGCGGCAAAGTACGCGGCAACTCTTATCCACTGAAACCCAGCGCCCGGAGCAACGAGCGAACGCGGAGCGATGCCGCGCCGGGTGCCTACACACACTTAAAACACGGAAACCATGAGAACTGAAACGACGACACGCACCCTTTACAGGTTCGAGGAATTGAGCGACGAAGCCAAGGAGAAAGCACTTGACAGCCGCCGATACACCAACACCGACGCAGGAAGCGAATGGTGGGAAAGCACCTATGAGGACGCAGCCAACGTAGGTATCAAGATCAAAGGCTTCGACACCGGACGCAGCGGCAGCAGCAGCAGCATTGACGGCAAGGTGGAGGACACCGAGAACACCGCGCACCAGATCATGAAGGAGCACGGCGAGGAATGTGAAACGTACAAGACAGCAGCCGAATACCTGAAGGAGCGGGATGCGATCATTCAGCGCACAGGGGATAGTAGCGATAGCGAGGACAGCCTTGACCAAGACGAGGTTGACGACCTGTTGGACGAGCTTGGCAACGAATTCACCAAGGCCATCCTAGAGGACTACTTGACCATCCTTCGCAACGAACTGGAATACTTGGATAGCGACGATGCAGTAAAAGAGAGCATCGAAGCGAACGAATACGAATTCACCGAAGACGGCAACCCAGCATAACCCGCTCCAGATCGGAGCATAATACCTACGAACTATGTACCACTGGACAGGAAGCAACAACAGCACGTACCTACGAGCACCACGCACGGCAAGCACCAAGTTGGCCGCAACACGAGAGGCTATGCAATTCCTTCGCGGGGAACTTATGGGCGAAGGGCGCATAGTGGTCGGAACTATGACCGAGGGACGCATCGACCCGGACATCATCATTGAGCGAAGCATCCACACGCAATACAGGTGCATCCGCCAAGAGAACGGCAAAGAGCCAAGAACGATGCCTTGGAAGTAACCCACCCCCCAGCCAGTAGCCCGCCCGAACACGGCGGGCATTGGCAGTGCAAGACATTCATAAAACACCCAATAGGACAATGTACTACCAAACCACAACAAACGCCATAAGATTCCATAACCCAGACGGTAGCTGGACAACGGTGATAGACCCGCGACCGGACCTTGGTGTAATTGACCTAATGGAAATTGTGGACGCACTCAACACGGCCAGTTCCACAGAAGAACGTGATCGCATCATTAATAATATCCCAGCACCATGCCACGCATCATTGCACGGGACAAAGTGAGCGAAGCCATGCGACACGCTTGGGATAGGCTTGTGAAGGCGGACCAGCGGCTTGAAAAGTACAAGCAGGACCGCGTGGGTGATCGTGACCAGTTCGTTGACGAACACAGCAACGCCTTACAAGCATACAGAAGGCAATGCAGGTCCGAGGGATACATCGGAAGCAACGGAAGAACACAGCCGCCGCACCTAGACTACTTGCACACCTAAAAGTGCCCACAATGGAAGAGCAAGAAGCACTGAAGTTACTACGAGATCTAGGGTACCGAATAGAGGAACCTTTAAAGGATCCTCCAGTTGATCGCTACGTGGTGAAGAAAGAGGACTGCCCATATTGCGGATCCGCAATAGAAAACCCACGCACATTAGGAAGAGCATCGGGATATAAAGGGTATTGCGAAGTAGGCTCTTTCAAATGCTGGTGCGGATACCGTTGGTCAGTAACATGCAGAAGGGTAGTGACGATGGGCACAGAAGAAATAGAGGAACGCGAAAAAGTCTATCGGTTCATTATGGATAACCGAGCCAGCAAATAACACGAACCCATACATACAGGAACACATGGACACACGGAAAGCAACGGACGACGCACTTCTACCAAATTGCATCCCAGAAGAATGGAAGGCGGCAAAAGTCAGGGACCTTAAACTCAAGAAAGGCGGGTCGGAACTGTATTGGATATCCGGGAAGGAGGACAATAAAGACCTGTTATTGCCAAGGTCGCTTGCACAGGTCGAGGTGCCAGCCATAGCATCCGAGCTTGTCAAGCGATGGAACGCACACGATGACTTGCTCAACGCCCTAAAGCACGTTCACGAAACCGACGCCGTGAACATTGACTGGAAGATGGTCGCCAACACTATCAAGAAATACACGCACGCATGAGCACCACACAGAGAGACATGTTCGATCCACAGATCCGCATGGAGGACCAACTGATCGATATGAAGGCCGACACCGGCACCGTGAACCGACAGCACCGCGTCACGAAGTACCAAAACGAGACACAGTACAATGTGTTCGTCAAGACCAACACCGGGACGTATCAATTCGTTCGCCCAGGTGAAACCGCGACAGCGCCGGAGGGAGAACATTACACCAAGATCCAGTACCCGTCAACGGGGTGGAAGAACATCTAAACACAGGAACACATGAAACCCACACACGACCAGCGGATCAACGCAGCCGCACGAGCAATCGACAGCCACGGAGACGGCGTTCGGAGCTTCGACATGACAGACGAGCAGCGCGTCACCGACCTACTCACAAGCCTACGGCATCACTGCCAATCGAATGACCTTGACTTCACCGGCCTTGTACGGGCCTCAAATACCCAATTTCAACATGAATAAGCAAATACAAAACTTACGTCATTTGGCGTGTGAGATCCTAAAGGAAATTGATGCCATAGAGGTCAAGGAAGAGAGTAAGTGGACTCCGAAGGTGGGGGATCGGGTTCGTTACATAGACGATACTGGCGTAACGACCCTTGGGCACGGGGTAGTAACCAATCTGCACAAAGGCGCACTAACTGGAAGGGTTTCGGCAAGCGTGCAATTTGAAACCACAAACGATGACTTTTGGGCTGAAGATCTGCGCCCCGCCACCCCTAAAGAGATCGCCGAACACGAAGCCAAGATCGAAGCTGCCAAGCCTATACGGTTCGGAACGCGGGTGGAGTTCGAGTATAGTAATCGAACACATCAAGGCCGAGTAGCATACGATACTGCTGACGTTGATGGCTACTACCTGATTGCATTCATTAACGAGGACATGCTCAACGATTGTGCACACAGGAGTCGCGACGAGTTCAAAGTGATCGACTAAGTAACTTTGAAGGCATGAGCACCACAAAACCCCTTATCGTATGGAACAACTACCCATACGAACGCGCAGGATGCTATGCCTACTGCGAGAACATGATCCTTAGCGCACATCCTTCGGGAACATGGAACACGTGGGAGAAGCCAACACCTTGGCCGGCGAAGATCCGCGGATCCCAGCACGATCTGATACCAGCCGAAGAGCAGAACCTAGATAGCGCAAAGAGAAACGCCGAGAAAGCAGCCTATGAGATCCTTGAAGAAATAGCCGATGAAGAAGCAAAGAAGAAAGCCTGGACCTAAGCCAGCATATCCCGGCAAGCCGTTCCTTTCGTTCAATGTTCGATGGGTCTATTTTTCGGAGATCGCAGCACAGAAACTGGACTGCCGTTTCGATCAGGGCGAGGGCGTGAACTTCACACGGATCGAGGACAAGATCTATGCCTACCGATCCACTGAGAAGGGCGCGACGGCGAAGGACGGCAGGGGCATACGGTGCAGCGGGGCAGACCTTACTAAGATACACGCACCCCAAGGGCATTACATGCTAGGGGATGCAGAGTACGATGAGGAACGGGAACTAGACCTGTTCGAGATGATACCAATCAAACACACATGAACACATGAGCAAGCAAGTAGCAGATGTACTGGACAAGGCCCGCCAACGGTTGATCGACAAGGGGTGGTGTCAAGGGACAGAGGAAAATGAACATGGTGAATGCTGCGCCCTTGGCGCAATCATTCGATCCACTCAATCGCTTACTAGAGAGCTGGATGCTCGAATTGCGCTCCGCAAGCTAACAGGAGAGTACAGTATTGAGAATTGGAATGATTACGAGTGGCGCACCAAGGCCCAAGTACTAGGAGCCTTCAAACGTGCCGCCAACGCAGAACGCAAGAAGCCATGATCCACACCATTGCCATACAGCCGGAGGAAAGCCATCCGCTCAACCCATCGAACTTTCCGGACGCAGAGCCTGAGATCATCTTGTGCCGGGACCAGCCCGATAGTTGCTGGGACTGCACCAACGAAGTAATGATGCCGGGCGTAGTGTGCGAGGAATGTGCTCAATACTCAAAAACACACGAATGAATAAGGAGGATAGGAACACACTGTTTTGGATGGGAGTGACCCTCGTATCACTGATCGCTGCCATCATCATTCACCTGTATCAATACCCCCTCACATGAAAACACCTTACCTTTGCATTGCTCCGATAGTTCGGTGTTTTTCGTGTGTGTGTAGCACGGCGCCCGGCATTACTGCTGGGCGTTCGTGTTTCTGATAGTCGCAGAAACTTTTCCACACCCCATTGCAGTCTCAGGTATTATCCCGTTCTTTGACACGAATGTGGTCGCTCACATTCGAAGACCCAAACGCTATGGTTGGTTTAGCAATAAGCTAACCGCCAGAACCCAAGGACCCGAGTAGAGCGACCTACTCGGGCCTTGTCGTTTTGGTACGCATCCTATCCATAACAGAATCAGCGATCGACAGCCTCGGAATACGGGAGCTTGGAGCATGGGCGTACCTCAAGGCCAGGTGCTCGAACAGCATCGTCTACAACGGATACGACCAGCGCAAGCGCGATAGGCTGGGATGGTCGCGGAGCAAGTTCTTTGCCACCATGTCCATGCTCTGCAAGGCGAAACTCGCCACAAGGAACAAGGAGGGGCATTACCGCCTCGTCAATACCAAGAAGATCAAGGGCAAGAACAAGCACGCTTGCACCCTGATCCTTTCGACAGCATCAACAGAGCAGGAGTGCCGCGATATGCTGGCACAGCTACTCATTGAGAGGGCGCACAGACAGCGCATACGATACGAATTGCCGCCAACTCCAAAGCTGTTGGCAAAGAGAGAGCGACAACGCCTAATGGAATTGTCGCCCGCACAACGTTCAGCCGAGACAATGATGGTCGGTCTGCCCAACACGATACCAGTGCTGGGGCAGTCCAAGCAAGTCCTTGAGGAATCGGCGAAGGAAGGGTGGGCACCCATGAACACGGAAAAGCTGATGAAGGTGACGGGAATGGGACGTGCCGCCCTGTTCTCATGGAAGGTCCGGGCCAAGCAAAGAGGCTGGATCGCCCAGAAGAACAGATGGCAACACGTTCCCATACAAGTCGCAGCAGGGTTCCCAAGACACATCCGTAGTGCGGAAGAAGGATGCTTGGGAAAGGTATCACGATGGGGCAGCGGATATCGGTTCCACCAAGCCTCTACTTATCAGATAACCCGTACCATATCTACAAGTCCATGAAATCAACCTTGTATTTTGCTCTCCGCGTTACGCGCCACGTATGCCCGTGTATGCGGGTACACGTAGGCGTACCTGTGAGCGAGTGTGCATGTGTAGGCGTGAGAGCGCGTAGGCATGTGGGCATGTGGGCGTTACGCAACCGTAAATCCGATGAAAAAGCTACCAGAAGTCGGGATAATCTGTGACGCTTCGCTTATTGACGGCAGAGGCACCATCGCGAAGGACGGATACTTTCACGGTCGGGGCGAGTGGCAAGCGGTCGATGTGACTACCGGAGAACTCGTGGTGCAGTCGCATGTCCAAAGACGAAGCACGATCAACATTGCCGAACTGTGCGCGATCATCGACAGTCTGATGTACCTC
>Ga0209582_1001206_pt1 | contig 13065 bp, 10 predicted proteins | sample KloWWTmetKNB5Kit_FD_187176 | JGI IMG/M metagenome (GOLD analysis project Ga0209582, IMG submission 187176) | Active sludge microbial communities from Klosterneuburg, Austria, studying microevolution and ecology of nitrifiers - Klosterneuburg... | ecosystem: Engineered > WWTP > Aerobic digester >...
TATTGTGGGTGTTGCCTACATTACAGAGCTATTTGTGGCTTGGTATTCAGGAGTTGAATATGAACAATATGCTTTCTTAAACAGAGCAACCGGACCTTATGCATGGGCTTATTGGGCAATGATGACTTGTAATGTTTTCTCTCCACAGTTCATGTGGTTTAAAAAATTAAGAACAAGTATCATGTTTTCTTTTGTTATTTCCATTGTTGTAAACATCGGTATGTGGTTTGAGCGTTTCGTTATTATCGTAACATCATTGCATAGAGATTACCTTCCATCATCTTGGACGATGTTCTCTCCAACCTTTGTAGATATTGGAATTTATATTGGAACTATAGGATTCTTTTTTGTATTATTTCTATTATATGCGAGATCATTCCCTGTTATTGCTCAAGCAGAAGTAAAAACAATCTTGAAATCTTCAGGTGAGTTTTATAAGAAAAAAAGAGAAGAAGAAGGACATCACAATCATTAAGATAATTAGTAGTAAGATATTATGAGTACTAAAGTTATACAAGCACTATATAATGATGATGACATCCTGATGGATGCCGTGAAACAAACGCGTAAAGCACATCATCATATTGAAGAGGTTTATACTCCTTTTCCTGTTCATGGTTTGGACAAGGCGATGGGATTAGCTCCAACAAGAATTGCAATAGCTTCCTTCATGTATGGAGTAGTGGGGTTGTCTTTTTCAATTTGGATGATGAACTATATAATGATTCAAGATTGGCCACAAGATATTGGGGGAAAACCTAGTTTTAGTTATATTGAAAACATGCCGGCTTTCGTGCCAATTATGTTTGAATTAACGGTTTTCTTTGCTGCTCACTTAATGGTAATTACTTTTTATATGAGAAGTAAATTATGGCCTTTCAAACAAGCTGAAAATCCTGATGTGAGAACAACAGATGATCATTTTGTCATGGAAGTTTCAATCCATAATAATGAAGATGAATTAGCATCTTTTCTAAAAGGAACTGGTGCAATTGAATTAAAAGTTGTAGAAAAGCATTAATATAGTTTTATGAAAAGCTTATTTAAAATAACCCTATTAGTTGGTTTAGCCTTATCGGTTACATCTTGCTTTGACAGTAAGAGTCCAAATTATCAATTTTTCCCTAATATGTACCAGTCAGTAGGCTATGAAACCTATGCAGAATCTGAAGCATTCAATGGGAAAAATCAATTACAAGGGCAAACTGCTCAAGAGCCGCCAACCGGAACAATCAAAAGAGGATTTGAAATTTATGAGTATGAAAATACGACTGCAGGCTATGAATTAGCAAAAGCTAATTTAAAATCACCCATAGATTCCATTTCTGAAAAAGAAGCTACAAAAGGGAAAGACCTATATGTTATTTACTGTTCTATATGTCATGGTGAACAAGGAAATGGTAAAGGTAAATTAGTGGAAAGAGAAAAATTCTTAGGCGTTCCAAGTTATGCTGATAGACCAATAACTGAAGGCAGTGTATTTCACGTAATTACATATGGTTTAAACGCTATGGGTTCTCATGCTAATCAATTATCTCAACACGAGCGTTGGTTAGTAACCGATTATGTTCTTCAGTTAAAAAGCAAATTATAATTATTGACAACTAGATTGTATAGATATGTATACCCTTTCAAGTAAATTAAAAGTTTTTTCCATTGTCCTAATGCTAGTTGGGTTATTGGGAATTGGATATAGTTTTATTTCTGCTCCTAAAACAACCGCAGAGGTAGAAAAAATTCTTGAAGCCGATGCTCATGGTGAACATGGAAATGCTCATGGAGCAACTGCACATGAAGCACATGGAAAAGATGCAAAAGCTGATGCAGAACACCAAGAACATTTGAAACATGTTTTACATCAATTGGAAAACAAGCCATGGGCCGCTATATATGTTGCAGCCTTATTCTTTATGTTAATTTCACTAGGAGCATTAGCATTTTATGGTATTCAAAATGTAGCTCAGGCCGGATGGTCACCTATATTATTTAGAGTAATGCAGGGAATTACAGCATATTTACCGGTAGGGTCAGTAATTTTTTTCGTTTTATTATTATTATCAGCATTTCATTACAATCATTTATTTGCATGGATGGATCATGATTTATTAGATCCTGCTAATCCAAAATACGATAAATTAATTGCAAATAAATCAGGTTATTTAAATGAGTATTTTTGGTTAATCAGAGCGGCCATTTTCTTAATTGGCTGGAATTTATACCGATATTTTTCTAGAAAAAATTGTTTAGCTCAAGATGAAGCATCTGATAATTTATATTACAAAAAGAATTTTAAAATTTCTGCAGCATTCTTAGTATTTTTCATTGTTACCGAATCTATTATGTCGTGGGATTGGATTATGTCGGTTGACCCTCACTGGTTTTCAACTTTATTCGGATGGTATGTGTTTGCATCCTTCTTTGTAAGTGGCATTACTGTTATCGCATTAGTTGCTTTATATTTAAAATCTAAAGGTTATTTAGAGTATGTTAATACTAGCCATATCCATGATTTAGCTAAATTTATGTTCGGAATGAGTATTTTCTGGGCTTATTTATGGTTTTCTCAATATATGTTAATTTGGTATTCTAATATTCCAGAAGAAGTAACTTATTTTGTAACTAGAATTGAACAATACAACCTTCCATTTTTTGGAATGTTAGCAATAAACTTTATTTTCCCATTTCTTATTTTAATCAATACTGATTTTAAACGAATCACTTGGATTATTGTAATGGGCGGTGTTGTGATTTTATTTGGTCATTATGTCGACTTCTTCACCATGATTATGCCAGCAACTGTTGGTGACCAATGGTTTATTGGAGTTGGAGAAATAGGTTCCTTATTATTCTTCTCCGGATTGTTTATTTTAGTTGTATTCACTGCTTTAACTAAGGCTCCGTTACTTCCAAAAAGAAACCCTTTGATAGAAGAGAGTAAACATTTTCATTATTAATATTTAAAGATTTAAACAGATGACAAGTTTGTTAGTTCTAATTGTTTTAGTTTTTGTATCGGTTGCTATTTGGCAATTAACCAAGATTTTTGATTTAACTCAAATTGGTAATAGTGCGAATAATACTCAAGTAGCAAATGATAATGATAATAGTGTCAATGGTTATTTAATGTTTGCCTTTTTGGTATTCATCTATTTAACTACTATTTTCTGTGTTGTAGAATATGGTCATTTTCCATTAATGAGTAATGCCGCTTCAGAACATGGAGAGGATGTTGACCGTTTGATGTGGATTTCGATGATTTTGATTTTTATCGTTCAGACCATAACTCAAGGATTATTGCATTATTTTGCTTTTAAATATCGTGGGAAAAAAGGGAAAATAGCTCTTTATTTTGCAGATAATAATAAATTAGAAGCGGTTTGGAGTATTATTCCTGCGATTACATTAGCTGGTTTAATTCTTTATGGATTATATGCATGGACAAATATTATGTTTGTTGATGAGGAAACAGAAAACCCAATGGTAGTTGAAATTTATGCAAAACAGTTTGGATGGGAAGTTCGTTATGCTGGGGAAGATAATGTGTTAGGAAAAGCGAATGTACGTTATATTGAAGGAATCAATACATTAGGGGTTGATTTAGCCGATCCAAATGCTCAAGATGATAAACAAGCTTCCGAATTACACTTGCCAAAAGGAGTAAAAGTAGTTTTTAAAATTCGTTCACAAGATGTTTTGCACTCTGCTTATATGCCTCATTTTAGAGCACAAATGAACTGTGTTCCAGGTATGGTTACCCAATTTGCGTTTACACCTACGGTGACTACAGACGAAATGCGTAACACCAAGGAAATGAAAGAGAAAGTTGATGTTATCAATAAAATTAGAGCAGATAAAAGCAAAGAATTAGTAGCTCTTGGCCAAGAAGCTTTAGATCCATATACTTTTGATTACTTGTTGCTTTGTAATAAGATTTGTGGAAAATCACATTACAACATGCAAATGAAAATTATAGTAGAAAGCCCAGAAGATTTCAAAAAATGGCTTAAAGGACAAACGACTTTAGTACAAAATATTAAAGCACAAGAAAAACCAGTAGAAACTGCTCCTGTATTAATGGATTCTACTGCGACTATTAAAGATTCAACTTTGGTTGCACAAATAAAATAATTAGAAAATTATAATTTAATACTATGTCAGCACAAGATCACTCAAACGAATTAGATCACGGACACGAGCACGAGCATCACCATAAAGATACTTTTATCACAAAGTATATCTTTAGTATTGACCATAAAATGATTGCCAAACAATACCTTCTTACTGGTATGATAATGGGTATCATTGGTGTGAGTATGTCGTTGTTGTTTAGAATGCAATTGGCATGGCCAGAAGAGTCTTTTCAAATATTTAATATCCTTTTAGGAGATAATTATGCTCCAGGAGGTGTGATGCGTAACGATATTTATTTAGCGTTAGTAACCATTCACGGAACAATCATGGTTTTCTTTGTGTTAACCGCGGGACTCAGTGGAACATTTAGTAACCTCTTAATTCCATTTCAAATTGGAGCAAGAGATATGGCTTCAGGATTCTTGAACATGATTTCATATTGGCTATTTTTCTTATCAGCCGTAATTATGTTGAGTTCATTGTTTGTTGAATCTGGACCTGCATCTGCAGGATGGACAATTTATCCTCCGTTAAGTGCCTTGCCTCAAGCAATTCCAGGCTCTGGGACAGGTATGACACTTTGGTTAATTTCAATGGCTATATTTATTGCTTCTTCATTAATGGGATCTTTAAATTATATCGTTACCGTAATTAACTTAAGAACAAAAGGAATGTCTATGACTAGACTTCCGCTTACAATTTGGACATTCTTTGTTACCGCTATAATTGGCGTGGTTTCTTTCCCAGTATTATTATCTGCTGCATTATTATTAATTTTTGATAGAAGTTTTGGTACTTCTTTCTTCTTGTCTGATATATATATAGCCGGTGAAGTATTACATTATCAAGGTGGTTCGCCTGTTTTATTCGAGCACTTATTCTGGTTCTTAGGTCACCCTGAGGTATATATTGTAATTTTACCTGCAATGGGTATCGTTTCTGAAGTGATGGCAACTAATTCTCGCAAACCAATTTTTGGTTATAGAGCGATGATTATGTCCGTAATTGCAATTGCATTTTTATCTACAATTGTTTGGGGACACCATATGTTCGTTTCTGGGATGAATCCATTCTTAGGTTCTGTATTTACATTTACCACTTTATTGATTGCTATTCCATCTGCGGTTAAAGCCTTTAACTGGATAACTACACTTTGGAAAGGGAATCTGCAATTAAACCCTGCAATGTTATTCTCTATTGGTATGGTTTCTACTTTTATTACTGGAGGTTTAACTGGAATTATTTTAGGAGATAGTACACTTGATATAAATGTTCATGATACTTATTTTGTTGTAGCTCACTTCCATTTAGTTATGGGTATTTCCGCTCTTTATGGTATGTTTGCCGGAATTTATCATTGGTTCCCAAGAATGTTTGGTAGAATGTTAAATAAAAATTTAGGATATGTGCACTTTTGGGTAACAGCTATCTGTGCTTATGGAGTTTTCTTCCCAATGCACTTTATAGGAATGGCCGGTTTACCAAGACGTTATTATACCAATACAGCTTTCCCGTTATTTGATGATTTACAAAATGTAAACGTAATCATTACTGTATTTGCTTTAGTTGGTGGTGCTTTTCAATTGGTGTTTATTTGGAATTTCTTCCACAGTATGTTCTATGGTGAAAAATCAGTACAAAATCCTTGGAGATCAAATACATTAGAATGGACTGCTCCCGTTGAGCATATGCATGGAAACTGGCCTGGGGAAATTCCTGAAGTTCACAGATGGCCTTATGATTATAGCAAACCTGGACATGCAGAAGATTTTGTCTCTCAAATAGTCCCAATGGGACCTGATGAAAAAGAATTACATCATTAAAATTATAGTTTATTAATTCATATTTAAGCCTTTTCATTTTTGGAAGGGCTTTTTTATTTTTATCAAGTTTCAAAAACAACTTAACACAAAACATTTTCTATCTTTGTTTTTATGAATGAATATTTAGATCCCTCAAATAAAAGTTTTAATGCGGATGAACTTGACCTTGAAAAAAAGTTAAGACCGTTGTCTTTTGATGATTTTACAGGTCAGGAACAAGTGCTTGAAAATTTAAAAATATTTGTTGAAGCAGCTAATCAACGAGAAGAAGCCCTTGACCATACCTTATTTCATGGTCCTCCGGGTTTGGGTAAAACTACTTTAGCAAACATCTTAGCAAACGAATTAGGCGTTGGAATTAAAATAACTTCAGGTCCAGTTTTAGATAAACCAGGCGATTTAGCTGGTTTATTGACCAATTTAGAAAATAGAGATGTGCTTTTTATTGATGAGATTCATCGTTTAAGTCCAATCGTTGAAGAATATTTATATTCTGCTATGGAGGATTTTAAAATTGACATCATGATTGAATCCGGTCCAAATGCGAGAACCGTACAAATCAATTTGAATCCTTTCACGTTGGTAGGTGCTACTACACGTTCTGGATTATTAACAGCACCAATGCGAGCACGATTTGGAATTCAAAGCCGATTGCAATATTATAACACAGAATTATTGACCACCATTGTTCAACGTAGTTCGATGATTTTAAAAGTTCCCATTTCAATGGAAGCGGCTATTGAAATAGCTGGTCGAAGTCGCGGAACTCCTAGAATTGCTAATGCATTATTGAGAAGAGTACGTGATTTTGCCCAAATAAAAGGGAATGGATCTATAGATATCGAAATTGCTCGGTATGCCTTAAAAGCATTGAATGTGGATGCCCATGGGTTAGATGAAATGGATAATAAAATATTAACGACTATAATCGATAAATTCAAAGGAGGTCCGGTAGGGTTGTCCACATTGGCAACAGCCGTTTCAGAAAGTGGTGAAACTATAGAGGAAGTATATGAGCCATTCTTAATTCAAGAAGGTTTTATCATGCGAACACCTAGAGGGAGAGAAGTTACTGAAAAAGCATATAAACACTTGGGAAAAATCAGAACCAATATCCAAGGCGGTTTATTTTAATAGCTCTAAGCAACAAAAAAACTATGAGTTTACCCAAAACAATTCCTGAAGTCTCTTTTTTTAGGTTTCTAAATCATGCCAATAACATTTTAAAAAATCCATTGCCTTTTCATGCAGCCAATTTTAAGAAATTAGGAGATATCTTTCGTTTAAATATTGGATTGGGTAAATCAGTATTGTTTTGTAGAGATGCCGGGCTATTGCAACATGCTCTTCAAAAGAATCAAAAAAATTATACTAAATCCTATATTCAAACAAGAGATTTAGCAAAATATATTGGAAAAGGCTTGCTAACAGCAGAAGGGGAACATTGGCAAAGACAACGTAAATTAATTCAACCTGCCTTTCATAAAAGCCAACTTGTACTTTTAATTGAGACTATTCAAGAAACGATTTTAGAGGAATTAAAAAAAATAAAAACAGGAAAGCCAATGGATGTTTTTCCGGTTTTTAATGATTTAGCTTTTCAAACAGTTGTAAAGTCTATTTTTAATATAGCTATTTCTGATGAAGATATTGCTTCTTTACAACATACTACGGAAGCCACTCAAAAAATGTTAGTGCAAGAACTAAGGCAACCTTTTCTTGTTTGGTGGTTTAATTTGTCAGGAAAAACAAAAAAACATTTAGATTTAACTCAAAATTCGAGAAAAATTCTAAGAAGATTGGTTGAAGAACGAAAACAGAGTAATGCGAAGCATGACGATTTACTAGACATGCTCTTAAATGCAAAATATGAAGATGGTTCAAGCATGGAAGAAAATCAATTGGTCGATGAAATATTAATTTTATTTGCCGCAGGTCACGAAACTACTTCAAACGCTTTAACTTTTACATGCGAATTATTAGCCAGAAATCCTGAGGCTCAACTGAAAATTTTAGAGGAAATAGCAAAGGTAAAAAGTGAATCTATGGATTTGATGCATTGGATAAAAAATGCAACCTATACAAAATTGGTTATTGAGGAATCAATGCGATTGTATCCGCCGGCTTATTTTATAGACCGAGTGAACATTGAAGAAGATACTTTTGACGGATTAACTTTACCCAAAGGTTCCAACTTATTATTTTCAGTGTATGAAATTCATCGCCATCCTGATTTTTGGAAAGAGCCGGAAGCATTTATCCCCGAACGATTTTTAGATGAAAATACTAAGTTTTCAAAAAATTACTTTCCTTTTGGAGCCGGTCCAAGAATGTGTATTGGAAATAATTTTGCGATGTATGAAATGAGTTTGGCAATAATAGCATTGGTCGAACAATTTGAAATTAAAGAAAAAAAAGACTCCATTCAAATAAAACCATTAATTACATTGAAACCTCACAATGCCATTTTGGAATTTATAAAAAGGTGATGAATGCAAAAGAAAAATACACTAGTAGCATAAAGCAAGAAGCCAAACGCCTCGGTTTTTTGTCATGTGGTGTTTCCAAAGCGGGTTTTTTAGAAGAAGATGCTCCTCGTCTTGAAAAATGGCTCAATAATAACATGCACGGTCAAATGAGTTATATGGAAAATCATTTCGACAAACGATTAAACCCAACTTTATTAGTTGACGGAGCTAAAAGTGTTATTTCATTATTGCTGAATTATTATCCATCTGAATTTCAAAAAGAAGAAAGTTATAAGATTTCAAAATATGCATACGGACAAGATTATCATTTTGTCATTAAAGAAAAACTGAAAGAACTTTTACATTTTATTCAAACCGAAATAGGTGAAGTGTCCGGACGAGCCTTTGTCGATTCGGCTCCCGTGTTAGACAAAGCTTGGGCTGCCAAAAGCGGTCTAGGTTGGATGGGCAAAAACACTAACCTTATTTCTCAAAAAGTGGGTTCTTTTTATTTTATTGCTGAACTAATTGTAGATTTAGAATTAGAGTATGATTCTCCAACCACCGACCATTGTGGTTCGTGCACAGCGTGTATCGATGCTTGCCCAACAGAAGCCATCGTTGCCCCATATGTGGTAGATGGCAGCAAATGCATCTCCTATTTCACTATTGAGTTAAAAGAAAATATCCCAACAGAAATGAAAGACAAATTCGATGACTGGATTTTTGGTTGCGATGTCTGCCAAGATGTTTGCCCTTGGAATCGTTTTTCAAAATCGCATAACGAACCGCTTTTTCAAGCGAATCCAGAATTACTTTCCTTGAGCAAAAAAGATTGGGAAGAAATCACCGAAGATGTTTTTAAAAAAGTATTTAAAAATTCAGCGGTTAAGCGAACAAAGCTGGAAGGGTTAAAGAGGAATGTGGCGTTTTCAAAAAAATAAAACTCACTCAAACATTTGCAGTAATTCAACCATTTTCTGATTCGGCCCATCCATGTTTATCAAACCACTTCGAGGACGGTCTAGATCAATTATCGTGAATACAGTTAAGGAAAGCATTGTTGTAAACCCAATTAAAATAATCCAATCAATGGTTCGTTTGTTGTCATATCCTAACAGAAAAGCTGAGCAAACACAAAGTGCAAATAGAAAATACATAATTGAATCCGGTATAGTTGACTCGCCTGCCGCTCTTCGGGTGGTTGTAATGTCAATCATGGCATTTAAAGCTGGAATTAATTCAGAGGTTCGAGTTGTAATATTATCTTTCTTGGCATAATCAGCGGTTATCGACCATATTTTTTTTCCAATGATATCTGCTTTTTTGTAATGTTCAACTATTTTTTGAACATCCATTCCAGATTCATAAAAGGCAATACGTTCTTCAACATATTCTTTCATATTTGATTTCAATATTTTTCTAATGCTGTCAGGATAAATATCAGTACGTAAAATTGCTGTTCCAATGTTGTTTGCTTCTTCAATTACTAATTGTCTTCTCGTGTCAAATCTTGAGCTTGCCATACTAAACGAAAAAGCTAATATTAAACCAAGTAAAGCTAATAAAGCACCATTTATCGAACCTAATTCAACATTTATATGTTCAGGATCTTTTCGAATAGCTTTCTTAATAAAAAAATGACCTAGTATATAAAAAGCGATGATAAGAATAAAAAGAAGAATTGAAATTGTAGAAGAAGAAGCTAGTTGAAGGGAAGAAAAATTTGCCATAAGTAAATTGTTATCAAAATAATTTTATTTAAAATAGAGATATAAATTTATAAATATTTCTCTCAATAAAAATAGTCAGATTGAATTATTTTAGTAAATAAAAAAGCCTTTTCATTTATTATGAAAAGGCTTTAATTAATAATATAATAAAATTAGTTTTTGAAATTATAACTTATTACAGCCCCTAAACCAAATTGATAAAGTGTAGCATAATCATCAACAACAACAGGGCCATACCAAGTGTAGAATACATCTGTTCCAACTGCTGATGACATTGATTGAAGATAAGCTTGAAGATTAACAGAAACAGCAGAAGATGTTTTTATTTTTGCTCCTAATTTAATATCCCACGCAAATGCTGTTGTGCTACCATTATTAGGGGATTCTAAGATTCCTACACCAAGACCACCACCAATATAGGGTAATAATTTACTTGAACCGGCATCAAAATATTGTGTAAAATCAACTAAAATATTGTTAACAGCTCCTTTGCCTTTTTTTGATTGATTTCCAATATAGGCATCCATGTCAGTGTCAATTCTTAAATATTTTAATTCAACAGAACTGTATTTTTGAACAAAATATTCTAAACCAACACCCCATTGAAAACCTTCTTTAACATCGACATAACCGAAGTCAAACTCCACTTTATCAGAAAAATTATAACCGCCATATAAATTTAATGATAGGGATCCTGATTCTTGAGCTTTTGTATTAAATGACAAAAATAAAACTAATACTATTAAATAATTTTTCATAAATTTTAATTTTAAGTGATTAAAGAATTCATACAAATTTATGATAAATTTAAGAAATTACATTGAAAACAAAATATTTTTTCAATTGACTTAAAAAATACGTATTTGTTTTGATAAATAAGTATATATAAAAAGGACTAATTGAGATAACATATTTGAGTTCTGATTTTTTTTAAAATGATTGAAAAAGAATCTATTTAATGTTTTCTTATTTCCTTAACTCTTTTACCTTTGTAAGTCACAGTAGAGAATACCTTAAATCATGCACAAAGACAGTAAACGTAGAGAAGCGTTATTATACCACGCAAAACCAAGTCCCGGAAAAATTCAAGTTGTTCCCACCAAAAAATATGCAACTCAACGTGATTTATCATTAGCGTATTCACCGGGAGTTGCTGAACCTTGTTTGGAAATTGCAAAAGATGTTAATAATGTATACAAGTACACAGCCAAAGGAAATTTAGTGGCTGTAATTACGAATGGTACAGCTGTTTTAGGATTAGGCGACATTGGTCCGGAAGCTTCAAAACCGGTCATGGAGGGAAAGGCATTATTGTTTAAAATTTTTGCAGATATAGATGTGTTTGACATTGAAGTTGGAACAAAAGATATAGACGCTTTCATTGAAACTGTAAAAAATATTGCTCCTACTTTTGGAGGAATTAATTTGGAAGACATAAAAGCTCCGGAATCTTTTGAAATTGAACGTAGGCTAGTGGAAGAGTTGAATATACCGGTGATGCATGACGACCAACATGGAACAGCCATTATTTCCTCAGCAGCTTTGCTAAATGCATTAGAGTTAGCCGATAAAAAAGCCGAAAATGTTAAAATAGTAGTTTCTGGTGCTGGTTCAGCAGCATTAGCCTGTGCTAATTTATATGTTTTATTAGGTGTCAAATTAGAAAATATTATCATGTTTGATAGTCATGGTGTTTTATATCATGGAAGAACTGATTTATCTGATTTGCAAATTAAATATGCGAACGGTAATGAAGGAACTACATTAAAAGAAGCACTAATTGATGCAGATGTGTTTTTAGGATTATCTGCCGGTAATATTTTATTTCCTGAGATGTTGCTTGGCATGGCTAAAGACCCTATAGTGTTTGCGATGGCTAATCCAATTCCTGAAATTGATTATACTTTAGCTATCAATACCCGAAAAGACATTATCATGGCTACCGGTCGTTCAGACCATCCTAATCAAGTGAATAATGTGCTTGGTTTTCCATATATTTTTAGAGGAGCTTTGGATGTTCGGGCAACTAAAATAAATGAAGAAATGAAAATGGCCGCTGTTCGGGCGTTAGCAGAATTGGCAAAAATGCCGGTGCCGGAACAAGTAAATATTGCCTATGGTGAAACCAAATTAAATTTTGGTCGAGAATATATAATTCCAAAGCCCTTCGATCCAAGATTAATTACTATAGTTGCTCCTGCAGTTGCAAAAGCAGCAATGGATTCAGGAGTGGCTCAATATCCAATCACTGATTGGGAAAAATATGAAGAAGAATTAGCCGAGCGTTTAGGTTCTGATAACAAAATGGTTCGTTTGTTGGCAAATCGAGCTAAAACAAATCCAAAACGTGTCGTTTTTGCGGAAGCTGACCATTTAGATGTATTAAAGGCAGCCCAAATTGTCATGGAAGAAGGTATTGGTAATCCAATTTTATTAGGGAATAAGGAAATTATTCTAGAACTTAAAAAAGAAATAGGATTTGATGTTGATGTGCCTATTTTAGATCCAAAAACAAGTGAATGTGACGAGAAAAGACTTCATTATGCGAATACATTCTGGGAAAGTAGAAAACGAAGAGGAATTTCTTTGTTAGATGCTCAAAAATGGATGCGTGAACGCAATTATTTTGCCGCTATGATGGTTAATGAAGGTGAAGCAGATGCTTTAGTTACTGGATTTTCGAGAAGTTATCCTTCTGTAGTCAAGCCAATCATGCAATTGATAGATAAAGCACCCGGAGTTTCTAAAATTGCCACGACTAATATGATGATGACCAACAGAGGACCAATGTTTTTTTCAGATACGGCAATCAATATTGATCCTTCTGCTCATGATTTAGCAAAAATTGCTTTAATGACGGCAAAAACCGTTCGATTGTTTGGGATGGAACCAATTATAGCGATGATTTCA
>Ga0209582_1001208_pt1 | contig 13050 bp, 11 predicted proteins | sample KloWWTmetKNB5Kit_FD_187176 | JGI IMG/M metagenome (GOLD analysis project Ga0209582, IMG submission 187176) | Active sludge microbial communities from Klosterneuburg, Austria, studying microevolution and ecology of nitrifiers - Klosterneuburg... | ecosystem: Engineered > WWTP > Aerobic digester >...
TGCAACATAAGGAAGCTCAGCCAAGGTCGAACCAATTTGGGCCGCACGAGCGTGGTCTTCAACAAGTCGGTCCACATGGTGGTCCAAGGCATAGTGGCATGCCGCAGCCAAGATGCCCACTTGCCGCATTCCACCCCCCAATCGTTTCCGCACACGTCTGGCGGCTGTCATGAATACGTTGCTCCCCACAAGGACCGACCCCACAGGCGCACCCAGCCCTTTGCTCAAACAGATCGATACCGTTTCGAAGCGTTGCCCCCACTGATCCGGACTTTCCTTGCTAACGGAGAGTGCGTTGAAAATACGTGCGCCGTCCATGTGCATCGCCAGACCATGGGTATTGCAAACCGCTCGGATCCGATCCACTTCAGCCAAGTCCCACACAGCGCCACCACCACGGTTGCACGTGTTCTCCAATTCAACGAGTCGTGTACGTGCAAGCCATTGTGCGTCGGGATCATTGATCGCGGCCTTCACACTATTCGCCGTGAACCGACCCCGATCGCTGGGTACGAATTTCACACTGCACCCGCTGGTCGCCATGGTGCCACCACCTTCGTAACGGTAGATGTGCGTGCCCTCATCGCAAATGATCTCATCGCCAGGTCGCGTATGGATGTTCACCGCGATCTGATTGGCCATGGTGCCACTTGGACAGAATAACCCTGTTTCATGTCCGAACAATGTGGCTACTCGTTGTTCCAGCGAATTCACTGTAGGGTCTTCCCCGAACACGTCATCACCTACTTCTGCAGCGGCCATGACCGCACGCATGGCGGCGGTGGGGCGTGTAACGGTGTCGGAACGTAGGTCGATCATGCGAGGAGCAACCGGGCCAAGATAGCGCGACCGTTCAAACAGTATGCTCCAAGTGCCTGTGCAATTCCTCCAAGTACGGGACCGTCTTCTTGTCCACACCATGGAAGGCGGTTGCCACGGCATCTGCGGCGCGGTAGATCAGTTCCTTGCGGTCGGGTGAAAGGTCGTGATGGTGCAGTGCCATGTACGTGGTGAAGGAATCGAACGCCCCTTCGGCCGTCGCGTTGCGCTCTGCCAGCACATCGAATTCGAATTCGGTGAAGTAGGCTTTGTCACTTCCGAAATGATCGGTGCCGTTGTGTTGGGGAACCAACTCCTCCTTCACGATCCGTTTCAAGGCCGCTACTTCCGCTTCGGCCACACGTCCATCAGCCGCGGCGATCGCATACAACAAACGACCCAGTTCCTTAAAGAAGAGTTGCGCTTCCATCCGTGTTGGTGTTGGTGTGGAACGAAGATAACGAACACGTTCAAACCTTCCTACTTACCAATAAGCCATCCCTGATCGGCAAGAGCACGTTCTCAACCCGTGCATCGCTCTTCACCTTCTTCGCGTACTCCACCAAACCCTTCGTCTCGTTATCCTGTTCGGCCTTTGGCGAAAGCACCTTTCCGCTCCACAACACGTTATCCGCAATGATCAAACCCCCAGGTCGCATGCGATCCACCACAAGGTCAAAGTAGTTGGAATAGTTCGGCTTGTCGGCATCGATGAAGACCAGGTCGAAGCTGCCTTCGATGCGCGGGATCACCTCCGTGGCGGGTGCAAGGTGTTGATGTATGCGATCGTGGTAACCCGCCTTGAGGAAGTACTTGTCCACCATGGTCGCGAGCTTGGTGTTGATGTCGATGGTGTGGAGCGCACCGTTCGGTGCCAGCCCTTCGGCCAAACACAATGCCGAATAACCCGTGTAGGTGCCGATCTCCAAGACCAATTGCGGTGCCATCAACTTGCTGATCATGCTCAAGAAACGGCCTTGTAAATGACCGCTCAACATGTTCGGTAGTTCCACGTTCGCGCGCGTCTCTTCAGCCAGCTCGCGCAAGTAGGCTGGTTCCGGTGCCGTGTTCAATTCGGCATAGTGGTCCAGTTCGGGAGAAAGGAATTGCATGAGGATTCAATGTTGCACCACGAAGCGTTGCATGGTCGTACCTGTTGCAGTACGCACAGTGACCAAATATGCTCCGGTGGCAAGTGTTGAAGTGTTAAGCACTGCGCTTATGCTGGTGACTTGTTGTTGAAGTATGATGCGACCATCGATCGTGGTCACGAACAGTTCTGCCCTACCTGCGTTCGGGAAAAGTGCGACCGTGATAGCATCATGCGCCGGAACCGGATAGATGGAGAACGCGTGGATAGGACCTTCTGCTTCGACCCCCACAGGTACATCCAACCGCCACCAATCGTTGCGACGTGCGAATGTGCCATCCAATCCTAGCCCATAGTAGAATTCACCGCCCCACCACTGCGAACCAGCCGATATGCCCACACCCACGCCACCCCTACGATCACCGGCAGGGAAGTCGGGAAACAGAATGTTGTCACCAAAGGGTTGCCACACTTCATGGTGAAATACGCTTTGATCAGTGGCTCCGCATGCAACTATTGAAACGGAATTCCCGCTACCATCGGCACCCCAACGTGGATATGACAAACTATCGTATTGATACCATTCATTCCCGGGGTAGTACCAAGCATCGCTCAATGCGGTAAAATTGCTGTCCGCTCCTCCGATAACAGCGATCGTATTGACATATTCCACACAAGCGGCGCGATGCCTAGCGGGACCGGGAACAGGGTCCATCAATGTCCACGAACCTGCAGCAGGTTCGTATCGCCATGTCTCGTTCGTTGGAACACCGCTGGCAAGCATACCGGTCGCAAGGATGCCCGCGTTTGATTGATAAGTTGCAGCCACACAAGCATACCGCGCCTCGCCCGGCAATGAAGCCTTCTGCTCCCATATATCGGTCTCGGGATGATAGGCCCACAATTCATTATTCGCACCGCCGGGCCCGGTTCCACCGAACACATAGCCGGTGTCCGCGATCGTGAATGTTGTGCAATACTGCCGTCCTTCCGTAGGCATGGACGAGATCGTGGACCAGCTTTCTGTTGAAGGTTCATAACAGAACCAATCGTTGGTATACCCGAAGCCCACTTCGCGCCCCGTGCCCACGTAGATCCTACCATCAATGGCGAACGATGCCGCATCGTCCCGTGCCGTTCCGGGAAAATCTGGGAGTTGGGTCCATTGGGCGATACAGGATCCCGAGATCAAAATGGAGACGATGGTGGTCCAGCGCATGTTCGAAGGTAGCATACGTTGAAGTGTTCTTTTTTCGGGCCGTTGATCACCCGGATGGGAGCAGTTCCCAAATTTCCGCTGATCATTGCACTATTCGGTTTAACCAAATGGTTAATATTGCACCCCGAAACTGGAATGACCGCCGAAGTAACCACTGAACAACGCATCCTCGATGCTGCGCGAAAGGTCTTTACCCACAAAGGGATGGCCGGAGCACGAATGCAGGAGGTGGCCGATGAGGCCGGGATCAACAAGGCCCTGTTGCACTACTATTTCCGAGACAAGCAGCGTCTATTTGAAGGGGTGTTCAAGGGTAGTGCTGATCGCCAACTTGCATGCGTTTGGAAAGTTTTGGAGGATTCGAATGATCTATTCTCCGGTATCGAGCGTTTCGTTGCCACCTATCTCGATCGTATGTTGGAAGAACCGCTCCTCCCGCAGTTCATCATCGCCGAACTACATCGCGACCCCACGAACCTCCTCGAATTCATCGATAAAGGAAAAGCGGGAAGGACCCACTACTTAGAACTCTTCGAACAAGCGCGGGAGAGCGGTGAGATCATCGATATCGATCCCCGCGAATTGTTGGTCAACATCATGGCGCTGTGCGCGCATCCATTCATTGCGCGTCCCATGCTGACCCATATCCATGGGATGAATGATGAGGCGTTCCGTCGCATGATCCAAAAACGCCGCAATTCCGTTCCCGAATTCATCATCCGTTCCATCCGCTCATGAAAGATCTTTTCAAACGAAGGCTCACGATCATCCTCGGCCTCCTCTTCATTGTCGGTGGTATTGGTACGTGCAAGAAATTGGCAAGTAGCCGCAAGGATCCCGAACGCATGGAAGTGGTCACCGCCGCTCGTGCGGTGCGGACGCTCACGGCAAGCAATGGTCCGGTGCGATTGAGCATTCCTATCACCGGAAGGCTGCGCGCCACGGACCGCATGTTGATCAACGCTGAGGTGAGCGGCACACTGCAGCGCACGGATAAGACGTTCCGTGAAGGTGTCACTTTTCTCCGCGGTGAAGTATTGTTCCAGATCGACAATAGCGAGGTGCGCGCACAATTAAATGCGCAGCAAAGCGCCTTCTTGCGTACCCTGGTGCAATTGGTCCCGGACATGCGCCTCGACCTGCCGGATGTTTCCACAAAGTGGGAAGCCTACTTGAAGAGTGTACCGGTGGACGGTCAATTGCCGGAGCTGCCGAAAATGGCCAATGAACAGGAACGTAATTACCTGGCTGGGCGAAGTGTGCTGGACCAGTACTACGGTATTCGTGCATTGTATGAACGTCTGGGCAAGTACACAGTGACTGCCGCATTCGACGGCGTTGCGGTGAGTGCCCCAGTGGAGGCTGGAACGATCGTTACAACGGGCACTCGGTTGGGTGAATTCATCGCCCCCGGTTCGTTGGAATTGGAGACAGCGATCGGCGCTGGTGAATTGGCCTTGGTGCATGTGGGTGATACACTTCGCTTGACAAGTACAGAAGGTCCCGGAACATGGGTGGGTCGCATCATCCGCACCGGAGAAAGCATCGATGCAAGCACGCAGACAGTTCGATTGTTCGTGCAAGTGGACGGAAAGGGCCTACGTGATGGGCAGTATCTCAGCGGCGCCATTGAAGCAGGTGCGTTGCCCGATGCGGTATCCGTGCCGCGCAGTGCGTTGCTTGAGGATGGATCACTCTACACGGTGAAGGATTCTTCCTTGGTGAAGAGCATGGTGGAGATCCTTCATCAAGGTGTTGAACAAGCTGTGGTGCGTGGACTGAAGAACGGCCAGGTGGTGGTGACCGATCGACTGAGCGGGGGCCATGAAGGATTGCGGGTAGCACCAGTGAAGTGATGAAAGGCCTTACCGCATATTTCCTGAAATATTCCGTGGCGGTGGATACCGTCATGGTCCTGATCTTCATCTTCGGCTTCTTCGGCTGGAAAGCAACGCGGAGTTCGTTGTTCCCGGAGGCGGAGAGCCGTACGATCCAAGTGCAGATCATCTTTCCCGGTGCAGCTCCGGAGGAAGTGGAGGAGGGTGTTGTTCTGCGTATCGAGGACGATGTGAAGGGTATCACGGGCATTGAGCGTATCAGCAGTGTGAGCCAAGAGAATGGTGGGGTCATCACCATCGAGGTCATCAAGGGCTTCAACACCGATCTGGTGCTCCAAGATGTGAAGAATGCCGTGGATCGGATCCCGTCATTGCCCGATGGCATGGAGCCGATCCGCAGTTTCAAAATGGAGAACATCCGTCCGGCGGTCAGCTTCGCACTTAGTGGAGAAGGACTGGACCTGAAAGCGCTTAAGACAGTTGCGCGCCGTGTTGAGCAGGACCTCCGATCCACCGAAGGCATTAGCAAGGTGGAGCTTTCCGGCTTTCCGGAGGAAGAGATCGAAGTGGCACTTCGCGAGGATGATCTACGTGCGAACAACCTCTCCTTTGTTCAAGTTGCAGCCGCGGTCCGCGGTGCGAATCTGGACGTTACAGGTGGCAAGATCAAGACCGTCGATGAGGAGTTGCTCATACGAGTTCGCGACAAACGCATGGAGGCCGAGGGCTTGCGTAATGTCGTTGTACGCGCTGGCCTGGATGGACGGGTACTTCGATTGAGCGACGTGGCCGATGTGTCCGATGCATGGGCCGATGACCCTGCGCGGAATTACGTTAACGGTGTTCCCAGCGTGGTGGTGAATGTGAGCAGCACGATCAGTGAGGACATCTTGCACATCGCCGATGCCACCACGAAATACATGGCCGATTTCAATGAACGGAACACCACGGTCAAAGCTTCATTGATCAACGATGCTACCATTGTGTTGCGGCAACGTATCGCCATGCTTCTGGAGAATGGGATCCAAGGGTTCCTTCTGGTCGTGATCGTGCTTACCCTCTTCCTCAACTGGCGTTTGGCATTTTGGGTCGCGCTCAGCATTCCAGTTGCCTTCGCGGGTATGTTCATTCTGGCTCCGGGCTTCATCACGATCAACGTCATGAGCCTATTCGGTATGATCCTCGTCGTAGGTATCCTCGTGGATGACGGCATTGTGATCACGGAGAGCGTTTATCAAGAATACGAACGGGGCCTACCACCTATCCAGGCCGCATTCATCGGTATCAACAAAGTCCTCCCTGCAGTGATCAGCAGTGTGCTCACTACGGTGGCAGCGTTCAGTACCTTCTTCTTCATCGAAGGGCGCTTGGGTGATTTCGCACCGGCACTTGCCTTTGTTGTGATCGGTACGTTGACCTTCTCGTTGATCGAAGCGGCATACATTCTTCCTGCGCACATCGCACACAGTAGAGGACTGAGCCGTGGAAAGAAGAATCGATTGGAAGCATACATGAACGGTGTGATGGGAGATCTTCGCGACCGACGCTATGGCCCCTTCTTCGATCGCATCATGCGGAATAAGGTGCTCACCATTGGTATCGCGTTCTTCATTTTCGCATTGACCATCGGTTCCGTCGGAGCGGGTATCATCCGCACCACGTTCTTCCCAGTGATCGAACGTGATGATGTTGCTGTGGACCTTGAGATGGTGACCGGCACGCGTGAGCTGATCGTCTTCGCGGAATTGCAGAAGATCGAGCAGTTGGTGTGGGCGCTGAACGACGAGCTGAGCGCAGGTCGCGCGGATAGCTTGGATGTGATCCTGAAAGTGCAAACTATACTTGGCCCTCGGCCGGAGCAAGGCAAGTTGAACATCATCCTGCTCGATGGGGAGAAGCGCGGATTCAAAAGCGAGGAACTGACCAATCGCCTGCGGGAAAGGACCGGTTCCATTCCCGGTGTCTCCAATCTTTCGTTCGGTCTCGCGAGTGCGTTCGGAAAGCCGATATCCGTATCCCTGCGCAGCAATGATCTTGCAGAACTGAACGCTGCTAAGGAAGAGTTGCGCAATGAGTTGGTGCAGCTATCGATGCTCCGCGATGTGGTGGACAGCGATCGGCCCGGCAACCGCGAAGTGGTATTGCAGATGAAGGACAAGGCACAATTGCTCGGCCTCACGTTGCAGGATGTTGTCGGACAGGTGAGGCAAGGTTTCTTCGGCCTCGAATCGCAACGTGTTCAACGTGGCGAGGACGAAGTGAAGATCTGGGTCCGCTATGCCGAGGATGAACGGGCATCGCTCCGTGACCTGGAGGACATGCGTATCCGCACGCCGGATGGAAGGCAGTTGCCGTTGAGCGAACTCGTAAGCTATCGCGTTGAACGTGGTATCCGGGCCATTGGTCACTTGGACGGCAAACGCGAAGTGCGTGTAGAAGCTGACCTTGCGAACAGTGCACAAAGCGCGACGGATGCAACATCCTTGGTTGCCAGAGATGTGATGGTGCCGCTGCTCGCCCGCCATCCGGGCATCAGCTACAGTTTCGAAGGACAAGGAGAGCAGAGTCGTAAAGTTGGAGCCTCGGCCGCCCGGATCATGCCGATCACGCTCATCGTCATGTTCTCCTTGATCGTGATCACACTGCGGAGTTTCTGGCAGATGCTGATGGTATTGCTGTGCATACCGCTCGGTTTCATCGGTGTGGCTTGGGGCCACTGGATCCACGATGTGCAGATCAGCTTGTTCAGCTTCTTCGGTGCCATTGCCCTTATCGGTGTCATGGTGAATGATTCGCTTGTACTGGTCACCACGTTCAATGCGAATTTGAAGGAACGTATGTCGTTCAACGATGCGTTGCGCACTGCTGCGCTCTCGCGCTTACGACCTATCTTGCTAACATCGCTCACTACTGTCGCCGGTCTGTTACCCATCACGCTGAACAAGAGTTTCCAAGCCCAATTCCTGATCCCCATGGCGGTAACCGTGGCCTATGGACTCGCCATTGCAACGTTTGTAACGCTCATTGTACTTCCCACCCTCTTGGCCGGGCTCAACGAGATCCGCCGTTTGCGATGGTGGGCCTGGTATGCTGAATGGCCTACGTCGGAACAGGATGAACCCGCCGTGAAAGAACTGCCCTATGAGAACCTGGAGGATACACGCGCTTAGTGCTGTTGCGATCCTGGCGACCGTGGGCATGGCCCAGGATACGCTCTTGTTGGCTGATGCCGTTCAACTTGCGCTGGCCAGTGAACACGGTATCCTCATTGCGCGCAACGATGCTGAGGTTGCGAATGCACTGGCGACTGCTGGGAATTCAGGATTGCTGCCGAAAGTGGATGCACGGGCCAACGCCAATTACAGTAACCAGGACACCGAGCTCGACTTCGCCCCCGGCTTGGAGGATGTCTCGCGCAAGGGGGTCGTGAACACTACGCTCGCCGGTCAGTTGGGTTTGACCTACACACTGTTCAACGGGTTAGGCAATTTTGCCACATACCAGCGTTCATTGCTCACTGCCGATCTCGCCGATCTCAGAACGCAAGCACAGGTCGAAGGGACCATTACGCAGGTCATCGCACTGTACTATGCCATCGCAGCCCAAGATGAGGATCTGCGCATCACCCAGCGGATCTTGGAGATCAGTGATGATCGCTTCCAACGCCTCGAGGCCAAAGCAACGCTCGGTGGTGCAGGACGGTTGGATGTCTTGAATGCACAAGTGGACCTCCAGTCCGACAGCGCCTCTTTCATCCTCGCCCGCCAACGCCGCGAACGAAGCGCACGCGATCTGGCCGTTTTGTTAGGTAGGGACCCGGATGCGCAGGTTGTTGTCTCGCATCGCGTGGAGTATGCACGAACACTTTCGGTGGACCAGTTGTTGAGCGAGGCCATGCAAGGCAATGTGCAATTGCGGTCAGCGGTTGCGCAGGTGCGAGCAGCGGAAGTGGATCAACGGATCGCCAAGGCATTGCGCTGGCCACGCCTGGACCTTAGTGCGAATTACAGTGTGAGTGATCAGAACAATGGCGTGGGATTGGTGCTGGGCACCTATACCCAAGGATTCAACGGTGGCCTCACCCTCAGTGTTCCGATCTTCGATGGAGGCCGCATCAACACGCAAACAAAGACAGCACAACTCCGCGCCGAAAGTGCGGTACTTGCCGAAGAGCAAGCCAGGCTCCAAGTGGAACGCGATGTACGCAATGCATTTACAACATGGAGCAGCCAACGCGAGGTGTTGCGGATCCAGGATGCAGCAGTAAAGACGGCCCAGCTCAACTTCGATCGCACGAAAGACCTGTTCCAAGCCGGTCAGCTTACCGGGCTGCAATTCCGCCAGGCCCAATTGGATCTTGCTAACGCCGCACGTCAAGCCGTTGTGTCGGGGTTCGATACGAAGGTTGCGGAACTTACCTTGCTTCGGGCGAGCGGTGGGCTTTTGTCGGCTGTCGGTGTTCAGCCGTGATAGACGTCGGCTATACGTCATGTTGATGGGTTCACGAGGATCACCCATCTTCGTAGCACATAAAACGACCCACCATGACCATCCGTATCCGTCTTCCTCTTATCGCTACTTGCATCATGATCCTTACCGCTTGCTCCAGCGAGCCGGCGAATGAAACGCCTGATCAAAAGGAGGAGCGAGTGTTGAACGAAGCTGCTGAATGCGACCCGCTCGTAGGTGAGTTCCGCGATCTGATGGCCGATTACGAAGGTGCGCTCGCGGGCATGGTCGCCAACAAGAAGATCGATCCTGAACAGCAAGAGAAGTTCTCTGCCAAAGCAAGTGACCTGAGCATGCGGATCCAAGAGCGTGGTGAGAAAGCCCTCGGGATCAAGTGCTGGACGGAGTTCAATACCATCGGTCAGACCTACGGTCCACGGATCGCGAAGCTCGGCATGGAGGCCATGATGATGGAAGGTGGCATGGAGGGTCTCGAAGGAATGGACCCGGCGGCTTTGGAACAGCTCAAGAAGGTGATGGGCCAGTAGGTCCGCGCAACTCGAAAGGTCAAACAGGAACAGGTCCGGTCGAGGGCGGCAGGTTGGTTAACTGTTAGAAATTTGCCGCTGTGTCCAGCGCGATCCAGCCCGACGAAGGTTCAGGAATAATTTCTGCATTCCATGATGACATTAATGATCGCCAAACACTTCCGCGAAGTCCACTTCGGTGGCAATTGGACCAGCGTGAATTTGCGCGATACGTTGAAGGATGTCACATGGCAGGAGGCCACCACCAAACGCGAAGGCTTCAATACCATCGCGGTGCTCACCTTCCACATCAGCTACTTCATCGATGCAGTGTTGGTGGTACTGGAAGATGGACCACTCGACGCGCACGACAAGTTCAGTTTCACACATCCGCCGATCACCAACGAAGTGGATTGGCAACGCATGTTAGAGAAGGTATGGAGCGACGCCGAACGGTTCGCAACACTGGTGGAACAACTGCCCGAGGATCATTTGCACCAAGACATGGCCGACTCGAAATATGGTACGTGGTACCGCAACCTGCACGGCATCATTGAACACACGCACTATCACATGGGTCAGATCGTGATCTTGAAGAAGTTGTTGCGGACCTGACCCGACCATTTAGGTTGATCCATGAAAATGGTAAAGCGCACAAGAACGCCGAAGCGGATCTCTCCACTTCGGCGTTCTTTCTTCTTATGTAACGTTGCGTAAACGTCGCGTCGCCGCGTCGTCGCGGTTAACCGCATTTCACGCTGTCACGCAGGTCAGTAACAATACTTCCCCTCCGCGATCATCTTCTTCGCGATCGCCTTCCGTAATTCCGCAGTGTTCAAGTTCGTGTTCTTGCAGAAGCGCTTAGCACCCATCAGCATCGCACGCTGCTCATCGCCATCGGAGAAATTGTTCACGGCCTCCTTCGCGTGCTTGTGGATCCGATCGGCCGCATCGTGGATGAAGAGCTGGCACATGGCCACCTGCTCTTTCACGCTATCAGCGCCATTCAACTCGGCCAACTTCAAGGTGCGCAGCAAGGTGCTCTCCGCGAGGTAGGTGTCGATCACCATATCTGCCGTGTGCATCAATGTCTCTTGGTGTTTCGCCAACTCCAAGCCCAGCTTCTGCGCGGCGCCACCGGCTACCATCAGCACGGCCTTTTTGAAGTTCGCCACCATGCGCTTCTCGTCGCCGAGCAGTGAGTCATCAGGCTCCGGCATGTCAGGAATGCCCATCAATTCAGAAGCTACTTTCTGCGCCGGTCCCATCAGGTCCAACTGGCCTTTCATCGCACGCTTCAGCAACATGTCCACGATCAACATGCGATTGATCTCGTTGGTCCCTTCGAAGATCCGGTTGATACGACTATCGCGATAGGCTCGCTCCACTGGGCTCTCCGCACTGTAGCCCATACCGCCATAGATCTGCACGCCTTCATCGCACACGTAATCCAGGCATTCGCTGCCAGCTACTTTCAGGATCGCTGCTTCGGCCGCGTATTGCTCCACACCTTTCAGCAAGGCCTTTGCGTGGTCCGCACCGGCCGCCTCCAATGCTTCGATCGCTTGCTCCATGTCGTAGCTGCATCGGTAGGTCGCACTTTCCACCGCGTAGCTGTAGGTCGCTTGATCAGCGAGCTTCTGGCGGATAGCACCGAAGCTGCTGATCGGCCTTCCAAATTGTAAACGTTCGTTGGCATACTTCACGCTCTGGTCCACCACGGCCTTTGCACCGCCTAATGCCGCGCCGGCCAACTTGATCCGGCCGATGTTCAGAATGTTCACCGCGATCTTGAAGCCGTTGCCGCGCTCACTCAACAAATTCTCCACCGGCACTTTGCAATCGTTGAAGAACACTTGGCGCGTGCTGCTGCCCTTGATCCCCATCTTCTTCTCCTCAGGGTTCAGCGTAATGCCGCCGAAATCCTTCTCCACGATGAAGGCGCTCAGGTTGTCATCTTCTTTGCCGGTCTTGGGGTCCACGATCTTGGCGAAGACCGTGAAGATGTCCGCGAAGCCACCGTTGGTGATCCACATCTTCTGGCCGTTGATGATGTAGTGCTTGCCGTCGTCGGTCAGCACTGCTTTGGTTTTGCCGCTGTTCGCGTCGCTACCGGCGCCCGGCTCGGTTAGGCAGTACGAGGCCTTACACTCGCCGGTGGCCAGTTTCGGGATGTACTTCTTACGCTGTTCCTCGTTGCCGTAGTACAGGATCGGCAGCGTGCCGATGCCCGTATGCGCCGCCATCGCTACGCTGAAGCTGTGTCCGGCGCCGGTCACCTCCGTCACCAGCATCGTGGTCACGAAGTCCTTGCCGAAGCCGCCCAGGTCCTCGGGCACCGAGATGCCCAGCAAACCCAATTCGCCCGCTTTGTCCAGCAGGCTCGGCATCAGCCCCTCTTCCATGGCGTCGATGCGGTCCAGTTGGGTCCACACGTTCTGTTGCAGGAACTCGAGGGCGCTCTGCGCGATCATGCGCTGCTCCTCGTTGAATTCCTCGGGAATGAAAATGTCCTGCGGGTCGCTCTCGCGGATCAGGAACTCGCCTCCTTGGAGGGCTTTGGTCTTTGTGTCGGTTGCCATGGTGTGGATCAGATGATGGAAAGATTGCTTCGCTGCGTTCGCAAGATCAGAAGATCGAATGCCTGCTGGGGTTGAACGTGTTTGTTGGGGCAGATGTTTGCGTATACGTTTCGGTTATTTGCGGATATTCTCGGATATGCCTGATCCGGGAGGTCAGTTGGTTACAAATTGTAACCGACTGCAACTGGTAACGATCTGTTACCAGTTGCCCAAGCGACCGATCCAACCGGTTACGATCTGTAACCGGTTGGCCGCGCTCCATTTCAGTTGGTGACAAACCGTCACCGACTGGATCTCTGCCAACAGCCGCAGCCCATTTCAACTGGTGACGACTTGTCACCGGTTGGGGACCATGGCTGAAGATTCGGGGCATGACGCGCATCGTTGTTCCTACTTCTTGTTCTTCTTGGGCAATCCCTTCTTCTTCGGTGGCAGGAAATTGCTCCCCGATACCACAGCCTTGCCGGTGCGCTGCTCCAGTTCCAGCCGCGCCTTCTTTGCGATGCCGCCGCCCTTCCTCGCCGCG
>Ga0209582_1001212_pt1 | contig 13006 bp, 9 predicted proteins | sample KloWWTmetKNB5Kit_FD_187176 | JGI IMG/M metagenome (GOLD analysis project Ga0209582, IMG submission 187176) | Active sludge microbial communities from Klosterneuburg, Austria, studying microevolution and ecology of nitrifiers - Klosterneuburg... | ecosystem: Engineered > WWTP > Aerobic digester >...
ACTTAAAGGATTGGTTTCGGGCAGGCCCTGGGTTGTACCCGGGGAATAACTTCCATTAATACCTCCGCCCCAGCCGGAAACATATACATTTTCACAACGATCCACTAAAAATGCAATGGGTGAAATATTGGGCTGTGCTATTGCTGTACCAAAAATGGTAGAATAAACATAGGCAGAAAGATCGGGCTGCAACTTTGCAATAAATTGTTTTGAACCCGGGTTGGAATAAGCTGCACTTACAACGGGCCATGAACCGGTAGTGGTTCCCATTATATAGGGGAACCCTTTTCTATCGAATTTTAATCCATAAATAAGATCAATACCAGAAGTGCCGAAATAAGAAGTTTTAATAATGGCGCTGCCGTCATTTTTTATTTCGGTTACAAATCCATCTGCAATGCCACCCTGGAAATTAGGTTGCAGAACGCCGGATTTATTGCCCGGTAAATTATTGCTTGCCGTTGCGCCGCCAACATATAAATTTCCGGTAAAAGGATTTAGGTTACAAACAAAACAGGCATCATCGAGGCTGCCCCCAAAAAAAGTAGAAAAAATTACACTGGTTAAATTGTTGCTGAATTTTAGAATAACCCCATCCTGGCTACCGCCAAATGTTGTTTGAATGGGCGAATTGCTAACCGGGAAATCGTTTGATTGGGTGCAAGAGGCAAGGTAGGCGTTACCGGCACCATCAAGTATTATTTCACTGCGGGCATCATCGCCATAATTCCGCCGCAGGCTTACGGCATTATTTGTACCAACATATTTAGGCCGAATGTTTACGCCATCATCCTGAGAACCACCAATTTTTGTAGCGCCTAAAAGAACCGAGCCTGTAGCATTGAGTTTGGCAACGATAATGTCATACTTTCCGCCTATGCCCTGCTGCGAACCACCACCAGCCAATGGAAAATTAGCTGAGCTAGACCTGCCTGCAATATAGAGGTTGCCTGCTCCGTCTGCAATAAGGCTATGGGGTTGCTCATTTCCACTGCCTCCAATATAGGTAGAGAATAACTTAAGCCCGTTTGTTGCGCCAAACTTTGAAATACCAATATCGTAACCGCCAAAGCTACCTTCATCGAGGCCTCCATTATAGGTTTGATCGTAAGCGCCTGCACTTACAGGATAACCGCTGCCGAAAACAATTCCACCGCCATACAAACTTCCATCGGGGCCGGGAGTGGCCGTGTAACCCCAGTTTTGGGCCGTACTGCCGCTAAATGTTGAAAATATTATTGAAGGATCAATAATTAATGTTTCAAGTGGGTTGTAATCTTTTATGGCAATGCTTACTGTATTTTCTTTTAAAACAAATTCACTGGCAACTTCTTTGGGCTTTCCATCGTATGACTGATAAGAATATGGATAAAGCTCTTTTACTTCACCAACAGGTGTGGTGATAACGAGGTTTTTATTTTTGATGGCTAATTTGGGCCCGTCATATTGCAAAGTAATAGCCTTTGGGTTGCCTCCGGGCCTTACTATAAAATCATATTTTAAATTTCCCGAACTACTGTAATATCTGATATCAATATTAGGGTAAACATTTTTATAAGTTATGGCCTGAAAAACTTTACAGTCACTTGCCCATTGAGCCCGGTTATTGCCAATAAAATAATTATTTACAAATTCAAAAGGTTTATCGGGTTGTATAAACGGGGATGCGGAAGCATTTAAAAACTTAACCTTGTAGGCAAATGAATGCAAGGTAAATTTATCGGGGAAAGGCCGGGTTGCCGTTTCGTTGCCATGAACCATTTCTGTAAACATCTTTACATCATCTGCATTTTGCAGCAAAATGGTAAAGCCGTTTTTTTCCAGGTAAAGCGAACCGGCGCTTACCTCAGCTTTGTATTGTACATTATTATGCCACTGGCCTTTGTTTTGTATAAACTCAATTTGCCCAAAAGATTTTTGAGAACAAACCACAAAAACACTTAAACTAAATAAATAAATTATATGATAAAAACGGACCAATGCTTTTTTATTAAAAATACGAATTATAAACGAAAAAAAAAGGCAAATCGTTTGCCCGGTTATACATTTAATCTCACTTTAACGAATAATTTTTACATTCATTATCCTACTTTGCTCCACCGGGTTTTTGCTTTTTGCTGCAGTAAAAATTGCTTTACCCTTTCATGGCTTTTAAGTACAAGTTCGGGGTCGAGTTCTAAAATAATTTCAACAGAGTTTCGGGCAGCTTCCAGCATTTCTTTATCGTTTACAATACTGGCCAGTTTAAAATCGAGTGCGCCGCTTTGGCGTGTGCCGTCTATTTGCCCCGGCCCTCTTAGTTCCAGGTCTTTTTCGGCTATGAGGAACCCATCATTCGTAGTTTCCATTATCTGCATTCTTTCCCTGGCATCTTTCCCTACTTTTTGACCAGTAAGTAAAATGCAAAAACTTTTTTCTGCACCACGGCCTACTCTTCCTCTTAATTGATGCAATTGAGAAAGGCCAAATCTTTCGGCGCTTTCAACAAGCATTACCGAGGCATTGGGAACATTTACGCCTACTTCAATTACTGTTGTAGCCACCATTATTTGAGTATCGCCTTGTACAAAACGCTGCATGTTTGTATCTTTTTGGTCCGTAGGTTGCCTTCCATGCAGCATACTTATCCAATATTTGGGTTCGGGAAAAAATGCCTTCACTTCTTCAAAACCTTTCATCAGGTTTTCGTAATCCAGCTTGCTGCTTTCTTCAATTAAAGGATAAATAATATATACCTGCCTGCCTTTGGTAATTTCTTCTTTTATAAAATCCATCACCTGAGGCCTTGCTGTTTCGTTTCTATGAAATGTGGTGATGGGTTTTCTGCCCGGAGGCAATTCATCCATTACGCTATAATCCAAATCACCATAAGCTGTTAAGGCAAGCGTACGGGGAATGGGTGTTGCCGTCATTACCAAAATATGCGGTGGTAATAAATTTTTTTCCCAAAGTTTTGCCCTTTGTTCCACACCAAATTTATGCTGCTCATCTACTACGGCAAAGCCAAGGTTTTGAAACTTTACTTTATTTTCAATTACGGCATGTGTGCCAATAAGTATTTGCACAGCTCCATTTTCGCAGGCCTTAAGAATTTTTTTTCGGTTTGCAGCAGTTGTTGAACCTGTAAGGAGTTCCACCTGAATGGGCAGCTTACTTAGAAAAGTTTTAATATTTTCAAAATGTTGCAATGCCAGTATTTCTGTAGGCGCCATCAATACACTTTGAAAATGGTTGTCTGCTGCAATAAGCATACTTAAAAGAGCTATCATTGTTTTTCCGCTGCCTACATCGCCTTGCAAAAGCCGGTTCATTTGTTTGCCGGCGGCAGTATCTTTCCTTATTTCTTTTAAAACTTTTTTTTGGGCATGTGTAAGTTCAAAGGGAAGATACTTGTTGTAAAACGTATGAAATAAATCTCCCACTTTGTTAAACACCTGGCCACGGCTAAAACGGTGCCTTTGTAACCGTATTTGGCCCAGCCTTAATTGGGCAAAAAATAGTTCTTCAAATTTCAACCTGCGCAAAGCCTGCTTGTATTGCTCCTCATTTGCAGGAAAATGTATTTGGCGGTAAGCCAAAAAACGGGGAACAAATTTATACTTTACTAAAATTTCATCGGGTAAATTTTCATTGATATCATTTACTGATAATTTGGCCATTAATTCTTTGGTGAATTTTGCCAAAGACTGCCCCGTGAGGTATTTTGCCCTTAATTTTTCTGTTGTGGGGTAAACGGGTTCCATCCATGCTTTTCCCGTGGAACTTCCGGTATTGAAATTTTCTAAATCGGGATGCGCCATTTGTGGTTTCCCCAAAAAGAAACCCGGCTTGCCAAATACAAAATATTTGTGGCCGGTGTGCAAGGTTTTTTGCACCCATGCAATTCCCTGAAACCAAACCAGTTCAATAATTCCCGTATTATCTTTGAGTATACCTACAAGGCGCCTGGTTTTACCTGTTGTTATTAATTCAAGTGAAATTAATGTTCCGGCAACATAGGCATACTCTATAGAAGATTTTAGCGCTGCAATTTTATCTACTTTAGTTTTATCTACATGCCTGTATGGAAAATGGTTCAGCAGGTCGCTGAAGGTAGAAATATTCAGTTCCTTGCGCAGTAGTTCCCCACGTTGAGCGGAAATTCCGGTTAAGTATTCAATCGGTGATTGTAATATATTGATTGCCGGGTTGATAAATGTACTTTGTACAAATTTAAGGGATTAGTGTAGAGCGTTGAGCGTTAAGAATTTTAAATTATGAACTCAAAATTTATAATTCTTACCTCTTAAAAAAAATTCTTTTCCCTGAAGGTTTGGGTTTTGAATAAGGATTATACTCCGGCTGCTCACCTAAAGATTCAGGCAGCTTTTGCTTATCAATAGATTTATTAAGCAATTTTTCGATAGCGGTAAACTTCCTTTGCTCTTTTGGGTTAATAAGCGTTATTGCAGTACCATCGGCTTCTGCCCTTGCCGTTCTGCCAATACGGTGTACATAATCTTCTCCATCATGCGGCACATCAAAATTAATAACCAGTTCAATAGAATCTATATCTATACCACGGCTTAAAATATCTGTAGCCACCAATACCGGCAGCCTGCCACTACGAAACTGGCCCAGTACTTCTTCTCTTTGCTGTTGCTCCAGGTCGCTATGTATTTCGCCTGCAGAAATTTTATTGCGCTTTAGCTCCCTGGTAAGTTGTTTTACACTTTGCTTGCTGCTGCAAAAAATAAGTACAAATTTGTATTTATAATCCCGGAGGATATGCAAAACTGCAGCAATTTTTTGAGCATCATAAACCATAAATGCTTTTTGTACAATTTTTTCCGGTGGTTTACTCATAGAGATGCTCACCTCTACCGGGTGATGCAAAATGGACTGCGCCATCTTTTTAATATTATGCGGCATTGTAGCGCTAAACAAAAGATTTTGGCGCTTTTGCGGCAAGTGCTTAATAATAAACATAATGTCATCATAAAATCCCATGTCCAGCATCCTGTCGGCTTCATCTAAAATTAAATATTGCAGGTGCTGCAGTTTTACATAACCCATTTTAATATGGGCCATCATTTTACCGGGTGTACACACAACTATATCGGCGCCACTGCTTACTGCTTTTTTTTCCTGAACAAAATTATTGCCATCGCCTCCGCCATAAACTGCAATAGAACTTACATTGGTAAAATACGATAACCCTTCAAGGTGTTGCGATATTTGAATAGCCAATTCCCGGGTGGGCACAATTACCATTGCATTGATACTTCCCGGGTGGGAGCCTTTTACCAAAAGCTGGTTGATAATGGGTAGTAGAAAAGCTGCTGTTTTTCCTGTACCTGTTTGTGCAAATGCCAATACATCTTTTCCAGCTAAAATATGGGGAATTACTTTTTCCTGTATGGGAGTTGCCTGCTGGTAATTTGAGGCATCTATTCCGTCCATCAATCTTGCGTCAAAGCCAAATTCGGTAAAATTCACTAAAGCTGGTTTTCAATTAGGGCACAAAGGTAACTATTTACCTTAGATTAATTGGCATACCATTGCCCATACAATGCATTTACTATCTTTACCCTATGGTAAAAGCCGGGCAATACAATAAATTAAAAGTGGTACGTAAGGCAGATTTTGGGTTTTATTTAGATGACGGTGCAGAGGGTATTTTGTTGCCTAACAGGTTTGTACCTAAAAATTTGAATATCGGGGACGAGATTGAAGTGCTTGTTTACCATGACAGTGAAGACAGGCTTATTGCTACTACTCAAAAACCACTAGGCATTGTGGGTGATATTGTAAAATTGAAAACAGTAAGCACTACGCCACAAGGCGCTTTTTTAGATTGGGGATTAATGAAAGATTTATTTGTTGCCAAAAGCCAGCAACTCACCGGTATGCGTACCCAGGGAGAATACCTTGTAAAAATTTACCGTGATGAAAAAACCGGCAGGGTTGCTGCTTCTGAAAAATTTGACAGCTCTTTAAGCAACGATCAATTAACGGTAAAAGTTTTGGATGAAGTAGATTTAATTGTGTACCGCCGTACCAACATTGGCTATGTGGTTATTATCAACAACCAGCACACTGGTGTTTTGCACCACAACGAGATTTACCGCACCATATCTGTTGGCGATAATTTTAAAGGATTTATTAAAAATATTTACCCTGAAAATAACAATATTGATGTTGCCGCCGGAAAACCAGGCTATAAAAGAGTGGAAGATGAAACGGAAAAAATTTTGCGCTTACTGAATGAGAACAATGGTTTTCTTCCTTATCATGATAAATCGGCGCCGGAAGAAATTTATGAATTTTTTGGCATGAGCAAAAAAACATTTAAAATGACTGTTGGCAATTTATACCGGCAAAAAAAGATTTCACTGGAAGAAAACGGGATGAGGCTTTTATAATGAAATTACTGAAAAGCGCTTAATGCCACTGTAGGTTTGCCATTGCTATCAAATGCGCCCAAAGTATAGCCCTGCCATTGTGCATAGGCTTGCGGCTCCCAATACAAAACACCCAAACCTTTGTATTGAGCAACAGATTTTGTTTTATTAATTAAATCCTCCAAAAAAGATTTACAAGCCTGCGGGCTATCCCAGGCCATTCCCGCTTCTACAATCATTACCTCTTTATTATAACGGTCCACCATATCATTCAAGTTGGCAAGGCATTGCATATTTAATTGCTGCCAGTTAGTTACCAAAGGATAAAGAGACATCCCGATTACATCGAATTTTGCATGGTAAGTTTGCAACCCGTCAAAATTCCAGCGAAAAAGTGCATTATCCCAGCCATTGGAAAGATGAACAATAACTTTTGCATTGGGAAAAACAGATTTTACCGCATCGTAACCTGAATTAATCAAGGCTGCATAGTTTGCCATATTTATGGAAGCTTTCCCTTCCGGCCACAATATGCCATCATTGGTTTCATTGCCCACTTGTACCCATTCGGGAGTAATATGATATAACTTTAACGTATTTAATACATCAATTGTATGAAGAGCCAGCAAAGATTTTAACTCATTTATACCCTGAGTTGCCCATGCTGCCGGCTTGGTTTGATGGCCGGGATCGGCCCAGGTATCGCTGTAATGAAAATCAATCATAATACGCAAACCCAAATTTTTTGCCCTAATGGCTTTTGCTAAAACATCCTGCTTGCTGTTCCAGTAATTTACAGGGTTCACCCAAACCCTTAACCGAATGGTATTAACACCAACTGATTTGAGCAAAGCCATACCTTCGGTTTGGGCACCTGCATTATTATAAAATTTTTTTTCATTTGCCTCCATCTCGGTTAGCCAGCTTACATCTGCGCCCTTTGCAAAAACATAAATATCGCTCATATAAGGATCGGGTTTCTCGATACAGGTTGAAAAAATTAACCAGCTAAAAAAAATAATAAAGTGCTTCATATTTTCTACTGCAACGCTTAAAAAAGATATTAAAAGAAAAACATGCACAAGCCCAAACCTACTGTTCCACCAATGATTGTTGCAACAGCATCCCAAATATCGTACCTACCCAAGCCGCTTATTAAGGAAAATATTTCAAACCCAAAGCTTACGCATACCACGATAATAAAAGCAAAAATAAAAACCAGCTTAAGGTTTATATTCATTAAAATTCCGGCACTGCACAATAAAATAGCCATAGTAGCACCGGCATAAAAATGCCTCCATTTATCAGCTTCTATTTTCATGTATTTAAAAAATAATTTAGCCTAATGCAAGAAAAGGAAAATGAAGTCAAATGTAGGATTATTGTAAGAAATTAAATAGTTGCCTATATTAAGTGTAATTGAGAAGCAATCCGCACAAGGGAAGCAGTGTTTTTTGCTTCAAATTTTGCCAGCAAATTTTTACGGTGTGTGTCAACGGTTGTTACACCTATAAAAAGTTGTTTTGCTATTTCGGCATTTGTCATCCCTTCTGCAATTAGCTCAAGTACTTCTTTTTCACGGCGGGTTAAAACAATATGAAAACTTTCGTCTTTACGCAAAGCTTGGGAAGCTTCATCACTTAAAAAGGATTTCCCTTTTGCGACAGTAGTTATAGCTTCCATAAGCTCTTTCTGCGAAGCATTTTTTAATACGTAGCCCGAAGCCCCATTGTCCATCATTTTCTGAATAAAACTTTGCTGGTTGAAAGTGCTGAGACCGATGATAAAAACAGATGGATATTTCTCCCTTACTTCCTTGCACAAATCAATTCCGCTTTTATCCGGCAGGTTTATATCCATCAGGATTACATCGGGTAACTGCTGTTTCAAAAAAGCCTGGCAGGAAACTGCGTTCATAGCATGGCCTGCCCATTCAATGGCTTTTTCATTTTGCAATAATGAACGGATGCCTTCTATTACCATATAATGGTCGTCTACTATAAAAACTTTTATTGCCATCAGGTATTTAATTCAATTAAAACAGATGTGCCCTTTCCGGGCTGTGAATTTACATCGAGTTTTCCTTTTAAAAATTCAACCCGGTTTTCAATATTGCTCCAGCCAATTCCTTTAGCTTGTTTTAATATGGAAGTATCAAATCCTTTGCCATCATCTTCTACTGTTACTGCCAATAAACCATCTGATTTACTTACCTGTACAATAGCATTGTTGGCACCAGCATGTTTTATGGTGTTATTCAAAAGCTCCTGTACAATACGATATATTGCTATGGCAGTTGTTTGTTCTACTTCTACATTTTCCAATCCAATGGATTGGTAAGTTACCTTTAATGCGCCGCTTAGGTTTATATCATTGCAAAAATCTTTTAATGCCGTATTCAATCCAAATTTAACCAGGGCTTCGGGCATCATATTATGTGCCACACGGCGCATTTCTTTAATTGAACTGTCGAGCATATCCATGCTGCGTTCAAAAGCCTGTGCATTGTCAGGCGTCATAATAAGATTTCCTTTCATAGTCTGAAATGAATATTTAATGCCACTTAGCATCCCTCCTAATCCATCATGCAGGTCTTTTGCAAGGCGGGTTCGTTCCTGCTCCTCTCCTTTGAGTACTGCTTCGGTGGCGGTTAATTGTTTTTCGGTTTCTAATTCGGTGATACGTTGCTGCTGAAGTTTTTGCTTTTGCTTATAGTTGAAATATATAAGCAAACTGATACACAGCAATGCCGCTATGGCACCTGCAAGGAAAAGGTTGAGCCTGCTTTTTTGCTTTAGTGCCGATTGCTGTAACTGAATTTGCACATTTTTCTTTTCCGATTCATATTTTGCCTCTCTCTCAGCAAATTGCCTTGAACGTTCGCTGTTTAAAACACTATCGTTTATTGTATGATATTGCTCCGCATATAAATAAGCTTCCTTGTATTTACTTGTGGCAAACATAAGCTCCTGCATGGCAGCCAGGTAACTTCTTTTTTGATGCGGGTCTTTATTATTTTCATAATAACTGCTGCACTGCTTTAAATACTCCTGTGCCATTTTAAACTTTTTCTCCTGTATGGCTATCCTTCCCAACAACATGTTTACACGGGCAACAACATCAGGCACCTCCAATTGCTTCGCAAGCTGCATGCTTTTTTGGGCAAACAGTTTTGAAGAGTCTATTTTCTTTAACTCATAAAACTCTTCTGCAATACTTTGGTAGCTTGAAAGAACATAAACCCTGGGTACTACTCCATTTTCCAACTGTGGTAAATATTGCAAGCGAATACGAAGGGCTCTTTCAAACTCTCTGTTATCATAGTAATTGCCGGCTTTTTGCTGCATATAAAGTGCAATTATGTTTTTTGCTTTACTACTCTGCGCAACATAACTTTCAGCAATGGCCAATGCCTTATTGATGTATTCATCTGCTTTGGGTAAATTACCAAGTGTACTAAATACAGCACTTATATTTGAATACAGGTCAGATTTTTTTTTGTCCAGGATGCGTTGCGTAAGTATCTTATATTCAAAAACCTTAGGGTTTTCAAAAATTTCCTGCGTTTTAAGATAAAAATCAATACAGCTATCGTACTCACCAATTTCGTATTTAATAGTAGCCATTTCAAAATACGCTCCGGCTGTTAAGTACAAAATATTATTCTCTTTGGCCTTCTGTAAAGAGGCCCTGTAATACATCATGGCTTTATCCTTATCATTTACAGCTTTGTGCCAAAGTCCCAGCATTCTGTACGAATTAGATATGGATGCTGCATCATTAATTGCTTTACTTTTTGCCACGGCTTCTTCCAACAACTGTTTGGCAAGTGCACTGTCTTTTTCACCAATGACATAACCCACATCCCAAAGTTTTCTGACATGGCCTGTATCCACTTTGGTTTCACGAATATTATTGACTAATTGGATAACACTATCCCGGTTATACACCTGTGCACCTGCAATCATACTAAAGAACGGTAGCAAAATAAACCCAGGAAGAATTTTACAAAGCATTTTGCAAAAGTTTAAATTATATGATATATCCCACTTCCCCTTTTTCCATGATTTTTTCATTGCTTCCCTAAATATCCTGTTTTTAAAGGATATGAAAACAGAGTTGTTGAAAATAGATTTGTTGCAAAATATTTTTTATGCGAAAATTATTCATACTTATATCCCTGTTAAATTGTTATTGTGCATTGGCGCAGTGGAGCCCCAATCCTTCATTGAACAATGCAATTTGCAACTACACAAGCCATCAAATGGATGTGCAGATGGTATCAGATGGTAGTGGTGGCGCCATTGTTGTGTGGCGTGACGGAAGAAATATTGCCAATGCAATAGATATCTATGCACAACATATCAGCGCCAGCGGCAACCTGCTTTGGAATGTTGATGCTGTGCCAATCTGTAATGCAGCATCGGACCAGTTTGCACCAAGATTAGTTTCCGATGGAGCAAACGGAGCAATTATTGCCTGGTACGATAACCGTTCCGGCAACTATGATATTTATGCTCAACGCATCAACTCTTCTGGTGTTGTACAATGGACAACTGATGGTGTTGCTATTTGTATTGCTACAGGAAATCAAAATGCACATCAATTACTGGCCGATGGCAACGGTGGTGCATTTATTGTTTGGAGTGATGGCAGAACAAGCGGCCCAAATGCTGATATTTATGGACAACTGGTGAATGCAGCAGGCGTAGTGCAATGGACAGCGAATGGGGCGCCAATTAATTATGCCTCAAGTCTTCAAAATATTCCGCAACTAACGTCAGACGGCGGCGCCGGCTTTTTTGTAAGCTGGGAAGATTGGAGAAATTTTGGACAGACAGATATTTATGTTCAAAAAGTAAGCTCCAATGGATTTTATACATGGTCGTACCTGGGAGTAGGCATTTGTGTGGAAGCTAATGGTGCACAATACAATTCAAAAATTGTTGCCGACGGGGCAGGTGGCGCTATCATTTGCTGGCAGGATAAAAGAACCTCCAGCTCCGATGATATCTATGCACAAAAAATAAATACTAATGGCGTGGTACAGTGGACAAACAATGGTGTGCTTATCTGCAATGCAAGCGGCTTACAAATAAACGAACAAATGCTGAGTGATGGCGCAGGTGGCGCTATTATTTGCTGGGAAGACCGGCGGGCGGGACAGGATATTTATGCACAACGTATCAATACTTCTGGCGCTGTGCAATGGGCTGCAAATGGTGTGGCCGTTTGCAGCGATGGAAGCAATCAAAACGAAGCGCAAATAATAACAACAAGCTCCGGCGCTGCAATAGTTTGCTGGACAGATTATCGAAATGCACCGGGAGATATTTATGCCCAAAAACTCAATAGCTCCGGCGCAGCACAATGGGCTGTTAATGGTGTTCCGGTATCCAATGCCACTAATGACCAGGCAGCAGCAGCCATAATAAATGATGGTAACGATAATGCCATTATTGCATGGCGTGATTTACGAACCACAAATGATTATGATATTTACAGCTCCCGTTTATTAAGCAATGGAACACTACCGGTTCGGTTAATTGATTTCAGTATTACCGAAGCCGCAGACCATGTAAAATTATATTGGAAAACATCCGATGAAATAAATAATGCAGGGTTTGTTATTGAGAGAAGTAATGATGGTATAAACTGGGTAAACATTGGCTATGTAGCGGCAAACCCGGCTTCTTCATCAATAACCAGGTATAGCTGGAATGATTATGAGCCACTGAAAGGCAAATCGTACTATCGTTTACAACAAACAGATTTGGATGGCAGCCGGGAGTATTCTAAAATTCTTTTCATCAATCGAAACCTTTCCAATAATAGCATTACTGTTTATCCAAATCCTGCCACAGATATTATCAACATCAATTTTGGTGGACGTTCTTTTACAGGAACCGTTCAATTATTCAATCATGCAGGCCAGTTGATGTTGGAAAGTAATGTTGCCAACCAATTAACATTTGGAATGAACACAACTTCATTTGCTAAGGGAAAATATAACCTGGTATTTAGTTCAGCAAGTGAGAAATTTTCAAAACCAATTATTGTGCAATAGGATAAAATATCCTGTTTTAAAGGGATAAGCAGAGCCGCAAAAACAATACACATTTACATGCTCAAAATAAGTTTATGAAAAGATATTTGAGTTTAGTTTTATTTATTTCAGTTTCCGTTATTTCAATTGGCCAGCCAGGAAAAAAAACCGGGCAGCAAAAAGTTCCATCGCAAGCAGAAATAAATAAAATGATGCAGGATGAATTGGAGAAATTACCGCCTGAACAAAAGGCGCTGGCAGAGCAAATGATGAAACAGCAACTGCAAAAAAATAATGGCACTGGCGGCAATGGAATGATACCTGCACTCAAAAAAGAATTACTCGCCAAAATACCAAAACTTACTACTGCAGAACAATACAAAAGTTTTCTTGGAAAACTGAACCAGCAGGCCAGCCTGAAAATAAGAGCCGAAACAATAAATGCCGTAAAACAACTAATTGAAAAATACAAAGAGAAAAAAACGGGGTTGAATAATATACCGGTTACCTTATTTATGCAGGGGCAAATTGAAGCTGCCATATATGCCGCAATTATTTGCGCACAAAAAAATGAAAA
>Ga0209582_1001214_pt1 | contig 13002 bp, 15 predicted proteins | sample KloWWTmetKNB5Kit_FD_187176 | JGI IMG/M metagenome (GOLD analysis project Ga0209582, IMG submission 187176) | Active sludge microbial communities from Klosterneuburg, Austria, studying microevolution and ecology of nitrifiers - Klosterneuburg... | ecosystem: Engineered > WWTP > Aerobic digester >...
CCTTGCTTACGCCCTTCTTTGCAACCGCTTTCTTCCGAGCGAACGGAGCAGTCTTTCTTGCTGTGGCTTTCTTCGCTGTCATGGGAATGGAGGGTTGTTATTTCAGGATGAACAAGGAGGTGCAGTGTACATCAGGCCGCTTGGCCACCAAAAAGAAAAAGGTAGTGGGTGCCTTGCTGGCGTACATACATTTCATCAGCCGGTTGTCGATTGCGGTCAAGCTTGTTCAGGTAGATCACCCAACCATCATCTATGAACACACGCTCGTCCGGCTCAACGAAGACGGCATCACATACAAGATCGTCCACTTGTTGGATGTCCACATTACCAGGGACCATAAGGATAACTTGTCCGTTGACGTCCCTTAGGGTAACTAGACCGAGTTGGTTCAGCTGCTCGGCGAGTTGGGGCATGTTGGTGGATAGCATGAGGGAGGTGCGTTCGTTTGGTTCTGACCATGTTTCCGAATAATATGCCGGAAGATCAAGGATCATTGGAAAATTGCGTCGTTCGTGGTGTTGGCGCACACAAGAGCTTTAAAGAACGTTCGATGGAATGGGGAATCCCCTGCCCGTTCAATAGTGAAGAGAGAGAGTGAATTCCCCAAGTTGCTTATACGATGGATTGCCACATTCCCTCAAGCGTTGATCGGAAAAGTCACATCACGATCCAACCATCGAACATGCGAAAGGTCGACCTACCCGTCGGGAGTCCGCTGATGCGAGTATCGACATTGTCGGTTCTGGGCAACCAGAGCGCATCTCAAAATGATCCTTCGGGCTGTGTATGTGTCTTTCACGCCCCTGCTTCGTTGCAAAAGTCTCACATAACCACCGCTATGCTCGACTTTGGGGCCTCGCATGGTCACGAAATCCATCATTCTCGCTTCCAAAAACTATTTTGAGATGCGCTCTAGTAAACGATGTTTGCCACACTTCACAGACTGAGGTCGTAGATCCACAATTTCTCATGAACCTACTCTACATATTTCGGTCCGCGGAAAGAGATCAACAACAAGTTGGACACCATCAAGCGACTGAGTGTGAGCGGAACCTAGATTTGCGATCATGTCAAACGCGACTCCCTCCGGCTCTTGATCACCTTCATGAGCTTGAACAATACGCAAGTAAGTGCCCAGACACTCGCCGTCTTTGATAGCACCTTGGCTGCCAAAGTGGGTGCCGATGAACGGGGCATGCGCATTTACACGCTGGTGTTATTGACGCCAGGAGAACGCACGTACATACCTCAAGCGGAGCGTGACAGTTTGTTCCGCGGCCACATGGCGAACATCGGTCGTATGGCCGATACCGGACAACTGGTGATGGCAGGACCTTTCGAGGAAAATCCGAGCTATGCCGGATTGTACATTTTCACAACGCCAACCAAGGCAGAGACCTTGCCCCTGTTACAAAGTGATCCGGCCATTGCGGGTGGCGCTTTGGCGGCGGAGCTATACGAATGGTACGGCTCCGCCGCCCTGATGCAAATGCCGGAACTGCACAAACGCATCCAGAAAACGAGCTTCTGAGCCGCGCATGGATCTCCGCAGCAAATTCCGTTTTGCCGTCCTTGTTTCTGCTTGGTGCGGACCGTGCAACAGTGTAACGAGCATTGGGTCCGGTAGAGGAGGAGAGGTTCAATGTCCTGTGCAGATTACATTGGCACCATCGGGAGCGTAATGAATATTGAGCGCAAGCAGCGGTTGAGTCGGTTTGCTCACTTGTTCAGCGGCTTTCTCATCTTGATCAATGGTTTGAACCGATACGACGGTGGCCTTGGTATGTGGCCCGCGTTCATGGTTGCGGGCAGTGTGTTCATTTTGATCGCGGTGTTCCACGCGCCGTTGTCCAGAAAATGGCGCGGGATCGATGGCGTGTTCTTCCTCATTGAGGCAGTGATGTCCTTCCTTATCATGATCGAATTCTTCAACGCTGGAAAGCGGGGCCTACCGTACATGTATCTCATCGCAGGCAGTGCACAAGTGTGTGCAGCTTGGATCACAGCTAGAACAAGAAGGCAAGCCAAATTTCCGTTGCCAGGATCCGACCGGTCCTCGGATAAACCTCAAGCAATTCGGGAGTAAATACATCGCAGACTTGCACTTTACGTACTGATGAAAAGAAGGTCGAAACAAAACTTTCAGGCCGATCTTGACCTCGTGAAAGGCCGACAGATCTGAATAACACTGTATCGCGTGCTGTACTTTCGCCGCCCAGTCATGCCAGCAGACTTGAATTCGTCCGTTATTACGCAACTCGCCGATCTGATCAGGCGCGAGTCGGTTTCCTTGTTGAAGCAATGGCGTCAACTGCTGCGGGAACTTCCTTCAGCTCGGGACCTTGATGTGCCGACCCTCAACGACCACATCCCTCAATTGCTGGAGGAGTTGGCCACGGCGTTGCACGTGAAGTCCGAGGAGACGATCGCTGAAGCCCTGGAAAATGGGACGCCTCCAACCCATGGAACACAGCGCTTCAAGGATGGTTTTGACATCACGGAAGTCGTGGCGGAATACAACATCCTGCGTGGCTGCGTGCATGATCTGGCCGATCGCAATGGCTTGGTGCTACAGGGAAAGCCTTTCCACATTCTCAACCAAGTACTGGACGGGGCCATCGGCTTGGCCGTTCAGACCTATGCCACCCAAAGCGCATTGGAAGTACAACACCGCCGGGAAGAACATTTGGCCTTCGTTGCGCACGACCTTCGAACACCTCTCAACGCCATTTCCCTTGCAGCGAGCGTGCTGGAATTGACCCTGCCACCGGACGACCCTGAAGGGGAGACGGCCCGAATGTTCAAAAGCCTTCGCCGGAACGTGAAGCACTTGGAAGGTCTGGTGAATAAAGTGATGGAAGAGCATGTCGACCTGAGAACGGAGGTCGGTATTAAACTGGAGCGCCGAACGCTGGATCTGTGGCCCTTGGTCGAAGCATTGATGCACGACCTGAGACCCGTGGCCGGCACCGCAAGTACGCAAGTGATCAACGTGGTTCCCGAAGATCTGGTGGTCTTCGCGGATGCGGATCTACTGCGAAGGATCTTCCAGAATTTGATCGCCAACGCCATTACCCATACACCACATGGCATTATCCGGATAGGTGCGAAGAAGGGACCTGACGGTGCGGTAGAGTGCTGGGTAAGCGACAACGGAAAAGGCATTTCAGCCGAGGTGCTGCCTACTATCTTCGAGAAGGGCATCAGTGACCCCGGGAATGAAGAAGGCCACGGACTTGGATTGGCGATCGTGAAGACCTTCGTGGAAGCGCATGGTGGTCTGGTGAATGCCGAGAGTGTGCAACACCAAGGCTCTACGCTTCGCTTTACGTTGCCAGCACGCGCTGGATCGTGACCGTGGTTCAGGTGGTTACACTACTGGCGAGGTTTCTTAGGAAGGGTTCATGGGTTCCTGTTGGCACTGGACCAGAGCTCGTATAACACCATGCTTAACGAAAGGACGCAATGAGCCAGGGTCGCATCCTGGTGCTGAGGTGAGGTACACGAACACGAAAGGCCGCTGGGATCCAGCGGCCTTTCCATATAGCCCTTCGATGAATTAACCAACAGTGGAAGGGGTCCGTGACTGCTTGGTCTTGTTCAAGTTCTCTGGTTTTCCAGAAGGAGACGAGGCTTTCTTTTCGCGATGTGCTTCACCCGCCATGTTCAGCGAACTCTCGGCCAATTTGGTCAGCTTCTCGTCCGCACCTTTCTCTTCTTTCAAGGTCTCCTTCAACAATTTCGCGGCATCCTTCATACCGAGTTCTTCGGCATAGGTCACCAAGCAACCGTAGCTGCCGATCTCATAATGCTCCACCTTCTGTGCCGCACAAACAAGAGCGGCATCCAATGCTGGATCATCTTGGAACTCCTCCATGATGCCGTCCGCTTCTTTCAACAAGCCTTCGATCGCATCGCATTTCTTGCCCTTCGCGGGTTTGCCCAGGATCTCGAATACTTCCTCTAGGCGCTGCACTTGCCCTTGGGTCTCCTCGCGATGTGCAAGGAAGGCGGCCGACAACTTCTTGTCCGTTGCCTTGCCCGCCATTTTCTTCAGTGCGCTCACCAGCTTCTTCTCTGCATAGTAGAGATCCGCTACTTGGTCCTCGAACAATTTCTCCAGTCCTGTTGGTTTGGTCTTGGTCGCCATTTGTTTTGTGTGTTTGATAAGTTCGGTAGGTGGTAAGCAACCACAATGCCGATACACGACTTGCCTAAGAAGCGCAAGGAACACACGGCATTTTTGCGTTCACAAAGTTCATCCGACCTTGGAACCGGTGGAAGTTTTGCCGCAAATTGGCTGTGGAATTGAGGAAACTGCTCCCTACCGTTCATGCTTTGGGAACTGATCGTTCGCCCATCGCCGTGAAAACCTGAATTCCCTACCATTGGACTACTTTATGGCACCCTCGATCGACGAACAAAACGTCGATCACGATACAAAAGGAAAAGCGAATGGAACAGGAGATACGCGCCATCATGGGTGCAGCCATGGAAGTTCATGCACAGCTCGGCCCCGGCTATATGGAGACGGTCTATCAGGAGGCCTTGGCCATGGAGTTCGGCATACGTGGAATCACGTTCCAGCGCGAAGTGCATGTACCTGTCTTCTACAAAGGCATACCCCTGACGAATTGGTACCGCGCGGATTTCGTTTGCGGAGCCATTGTGATCGAACTGAAGACCGTAGGTGCCTTCACAGCGAAGGATGACCTGCAACTGAGATCCTATTTGAAGGCGATCGGCCAGCAGGACGGCCTATTGATCAACTTCGGACAACGGCGATTGCAGTTCAAACGACTGGTGTTAGAGCAGGATGAGTTGGTTGGTTCCGCATAGTACTGCGGCTCTTTCTGTGGCGGAAATGTTCTCCACATCTGTGGCAGATATTACCCACTTCCAGGAATGGATCAGGTTCAATTCCAACTGGCATAAGAGTTGTCCGGTTGAATTGAACCAAACCAAAAACCCACACAGATGAACTATCCACTGAAACTGACAACTGCCTGCCTGACCGCCTTGTTCCTTGTTGCATGCGGAGCCGACCCTGGCGACACGACCGAAAAAGTGAACGACGAAATGCAGGAGGCGCAAAAAGAGATCGCCAAAGCGGACGACACCCAAGAATGGATGAACGAACGTGACGAGGCCCGCAAGGAAATGATGAACCTGCGTGAGAAACTCGTCAACCAACGTGATCGCACACAAGAGCGCCTCACCGACGGTGTAAAGGATGCCAAGAAACGGGCTGAATTGGAAGCGCTCGTTGCAGAGTACAACACGAACATCGATCGTCTCGATGGCTTCTCACCACGGTTGGATGGTGCAACTGATGGGAACTGGGAAGGTATGAAGAACGAAATGCGCACCATGAGCGACAGCACCAGCAACTGGTTCGACCGCCAAGCGGATAAGATCGATGCCAAGACGGATGCCGACAAGGACAACGACGGTAAATAACACCCCCTTTCGGTAAGGAGCATTTTGGTGAAAGTGCAACCGAAAGAAGCAGCGGACCAGTGATGGTCCGCTGCTTTGCGTTTGGGGGCTCTGTGGTGCATCACTATTCCTTCTTCTATAGTGCCAACTATTCCGATCAAGAACAATGAATACTGCGTTGAACGGTCGCAACCCATGAGCGGTAATAACGCTCATCTCCCAGCTCATCGGGGAACAATCCACAACTGCAATTTGCATGGGACCATCGGAATGCATTCTCAAAATTAGTATGGGTCTGCAACACTCATGATCAATCGCGCTCCACTGCTTCGGTTGTGGAGCTCCGGCAACATCTCATCCACGGTCTGTGGAAACGACGCCATGTGCACATCGTAACCGCACCAACGAGGTCCTGCCAAACATATTGGGTTCTGTGCAGTTTGGTCACTGTTCCCAACCGTTGGCCCGATGATCGTACTACCGTATCCAACACGAACATCAAAAACCACAAACAATGGAACTGAAGGACGACATCACCCAACTGAACAACATCCACGACCTGCTTGCCGACAGCCGTAAAGGATATATGGAAGCAGCGGACAAAGCCGACAATGGCCACGTGAAGGAATTGCTGAACCGCCTTGCATCGAGCCGCGTACAGCTCTTGAGCGAAGTGGTTGCACTCAGCCGCCAAGCGGATCCTGGCAAGGAGCCCCGTGAAGCAGGCACATTGAAAGGGGATCTCCACCGCGCGTGGATGGATATCCGTGAAGCCCTCAGCTCAAACGACAGTACGAGCATGCTCAACGAGTGCGAGCGTGGCGAACAGTACCTGTTGGACCGCTACGATGCGGTTCTTGATAAGGAGGTTTCTTCACCGACCCGCGCATTGGCAACATCCCAACGCGCTACGGTCCAACAGAATTTGGACCATGTAAAGCAAGTTCGCAAGACCATGGAATTGGCCGAGAAATAAATCTCCCTTCCCGAAGCACGTTCGCCAAGGATCGTTCAAAGGTCCTTGGCGTTCTTGTTTCAAGAACGTTCAAGCCAACTGAACGGGAACGTCCACCTCGGCGATCAGCAACTCCTCTTTATTTCCCTCGCAACGGGCAACGCTCTTCTCACCAGGGTGTGTGATCTGCGACCTGCCGGAAAGCACGCTTCGAACGCCTGCTTCCTCCAAAATACCGGCGGCATTGCAGTAGACGAAAACGATGTTGTTCTCGAAAGCCCGCGTAACGCACAGTGAATCGATCAAGGTGATCTCCTCCTCCACCTCCTTCTTCTTCTCTACACCATCGGGGAACGACCAATACGTTGGCGAGATCACCAGTTGAACGCCTTGCGCATTCATGGCGGTGAACAGCGGAGGAAAGGAGATGTCCCAACAGATCGTCATACCCACGCGCCCGAACCGAGTGGTGATCACGACGGGAACCGTACCCTGTGCAATGCTCAACTTTTCGGTTTCCCACAGGTTGATCTTCCTGTACGCGCCGAGCATTGTACCATCGGAAGAGATGTAATGTGCTTGGTTGTAAAGCAGCCCGTTCTCGGCCACGGTCCACGTCCCGGGTACAAGGTCCACGGCGTACTTCACGGCCAAGGCTTGCATGCGTTGGAGATAAGCCGGTGCATGTTGAACGAATGCGGTTTGGCCTTGCAACGGTCCGCACACGGCATCTTCCGGGAAGACCACCAGATCCGCACCCTTCTTCTTGGCCTTGGCAACGAACTCTTCCATACGGGACAAGTTGGTCAACGGTTCGCCGGGAGCTATGTCCATTTGTACCAAGGCGATCTTAATTTTCATGTTTGTTGGATATCGCGAAAGTGCGACAAGTTGGGGACCAAGATCGCAAGGACTGTTGGTATTGTATTGATCGAAATTGACAGGGGAGGCAATTCCACAGTTCGGGATATCTCGCCACACTGTAATTATGAAAGCCCCAGTTTTCTTCTTGTCTGGCTCATAGGTCCACCACGGCACTGATCTGGATATGCCCGGGCAAATCCATAACCATGGCCAAGAAGACCCCACCCGCACCTAAAAAGAAGAGTACCGTTCACGAGAACGCCAAACTTGCCGACCTGGAAAGGAACAGGAGCGATGCTACCGGCCAAGACCTCACCACGAACCAAGGGCTGCCGATCAACGACAACCAGAACTCCTTGAAGGCCGGACCGCGCGGGCCGTCCTTGCTGGAGGACCATATCCTCCGTGACAAGATCACGCACTTCGACCATGAACGTATTCCGGAGCGTGTGGTCCATGCGCGCGGATCCGGGGCGCACGGAGTGTTCCAAGTCTATGAGCCCTTGGGAAAGTTGACCAAGGCCGGATTTCTCAATGACCCGGAACGTCGCACGCCCGTGTTCGTCCGATTCAGTACAGTGGCAGGTTTCCGTGGAAGCACGGATCTCGCCCGTGACGTGCGCGGTTTCGCCGTGAAGTTCTACACCGACGAAGGCATTTACGATCTCGTAGGCAATAACATTCCGGTCTTCTTCATACAGGATGCGATGAAGTTCCCGGACCTGGTGCATAGCGTGAAACCGGAAGCGCACCATGAGATGCCACAGGCGGCAAGCGCGCATGAGACGTTCTGGGACTTCATCAGTTTGATGCCCGAGAGCATGCACATGATCATGTGGGCGATGAGCGACCGGGCCATTCCGCGCAGCTTGCGCATGATGGAAGGTTTCGGCGTACACACATTCCGCTTCATCAATGAGAAAGGCGAAAGCAGCTTCGTCAAGTTCCATTGGAAACCCTTGCTTGGCATGCATTCCGTTGCATGGGATGAAGCGACCAAGATCAGTGGCAAGGATCCGGACTTCCACAGACGTGATCTCTGGGAAGCGATCGAGAACGGCGACTATCCGGAGTGGGAACTCGGCATCCAAGTGGTGCCGGCGAAGGATGAGCACAAGTATCCCTTCGACCTATTGGATCCCACGAAACTGATCCCCGAAGAACTCGTACCCGTCCGGCGTGTGGGCAAGATGACCTTGAACCGGAACCCGGACAACTTCTTCGCCGAGACGGAACAAGTCGCTTATGATCCAGGTCATTTGGTACCGGGAATCGACTTCTCCAACGACCCTCTGTTGCAAGGACGACTCTTCTCTTATCCGGATACACAGCTCACACGCTTGGGTGGACCCAACAACCATGAGATCCCGATCAACCGGCCGATCTCGCCCATGCATAACAACCAACGTGATGGGCATATGCGGCAGACCATCAACAAGAGCCACATCAACTATGAGCCGAACACGCTCGGTGGTGGCTGTCCCTTCCAAGCAGGCATGAAGAACGGCGGGTTCACGTCGTTCCCTGAACCAATGGAGGATATGAAGGTGCGCGCCAAGAGCGAGAAATTCATGGACCACTTCAGTCAAGCGACCTTGTTCTACAACAGTCAGAGCAAACCGGAACAGAACCACATCATCAATGCGCTTCGGTTCGAGTTGGGCAAGGTGGACACGGCTGCTGTTCGCGAACGGATGATCGGCCTGCTTGCCTTCGTGGACCACGACCTTGCCAAGCAGGTCGCGGATGCATTCGACATCGACGTACCCGAAGTGGAACCCCCCATCAACCAAAGCATTCCTGCGGACACACCGCCAGCCGATGTGCAACCCTACGAGGAAACGCCATTGATCCAACGATCCAAAGCGCTCAGCATGGCGAATACGATCAAGGACACGATCCGTACCCGCAGGATCGCCATCCTCGCAGATGCCGATGGAGCTGCCGTGGCAAAGACGTTGAAGGCGACCTTGGAAAGTGAAGGTGCCATGGTGAAAGTGATCGCGCCAAAGATGTCGAAGGACGTTGACCAATCGTTGATGACCAGCACCTCCGTGGTGTTCGATGCCATCGCCGTGGTGAACCAAGATCCGTGGGCGGCCTATCCCGATGCGAAGGATTTCGTGAGCGATGCGTTCCGACACGCCAAAGCGATCGCGCTGATCGGTGATGCGGTTGCATTGTTCGACATCTGGGGCATGGGCGACGCGAAGGATGCACCGGGTATCGTGAAAGGGGCCAGCGGCAAAGCGGTATCGCAGAGCTTCATTTCCGCCATTGCTGCGCATCGCCATTGGGCTCGGGAGAAGGATCCGGTAACGGCCATGAAAGGTTGAGACCAACAAACTATTGCTATAAACCAACGGATCATGGATTCAAGCAAGTATACTTCCAAGGTCCAATTGGACATCGACGCTTCCCCTGAGAGTGTTTGGAGAGCCCTGACGTCGCCCAAGGCTGTGAAGCAATACATGATGGGCGCCGAACTGGAAACCGAATGGATGGTGGGCGGTCCAGTTGCGTGGCGCGGCGAATTCAAGGGAAAGAAATTCGAGGACAAGGGCATGGTCCTCCATTATGACAAGCCGGAGCATCTAGCCTATACGCACATCAGCCCTTCTTCCGGCGAGAAGGACGAACCGGAGAACTACCGCGAGATCCACATCCGCTTGAGCAAGAAAGAGGACCGGACACACGTGGTCCTTACGCAGGACAACAATCCTTCAGCAGAAGCCAAGAAGGAGTCCGAGAAGAACTGGAAGATGATGATGGCAGGCTTGAAAAAGATCGCCGAAAAATAGTGAGCAATGAAAGCTATTTGGAAAGGCGCCATCGGATCCGGACTCGTCACCATCCCGATGAAATTGTTCGGCCCCTTGCACGAAAGCGAGTTGGATCTCCATGTGCTTGTCGGAAAAGACCCAGCACCTTCGCTTGTAACGGAACAACGGGTTCAGCACATGCTCCCGACCGCAAGGAGGAGTGAACCTGCAAGGACGAGATAACCCGACCAAAGGAAAATCATGTTTGTCGGCGGGAATAATTGCCTTTAGTACCAGCACGGAATTTCTGAACATGAAGGTCGGACGCGCACTGCACCCAATACCGATCCAGGATCGATCATAGACCGCTAAATTGTCCCATCATTCCCCATCAAAATGTCCAACTTGGATCCTGAAACACAGACACGCGTTCGTGTCGCTCAACCACTCTACCAGCGATTGAGCTTGATCCTTTTGGGTGTGGTCGCCTTCTTCTTTATAATGTATGTGGCGAAACCCATCGCAGCTCCGCTTTTGTTCGCTCTGCTCTTGGCCATTTTGCTGGATCCCGTGGTGAAATTCCTCACTCGGATCCACGTCCCACGTGTTGTAGGCATAGCTCTGGCCGTGTTGATCGCGATGGCCGCTCTCACCGGTTTGGGCTATTTCATTGGCACCCAAGCAATGAATTTCAGTGAGACCATGCCCGAATTGAAAAGCAAGCTCAACGAAATGGGGGAACAAGCACAGGGATGGGTGCAGGATACCGCCCATGTAAAGGCAAGTGAAGTGGATGATGCCGTAGAGAAGGTCAAGGATGAAGGCATGGAGAAGGGCGGTGCCATGGTGGGCAAGACGTTGGCCACGGTGGGCACCTTGTTTGGCTTCCTCTTCTTGCTCCCGGTGTTCACCTTTCTGATCATCCTGTACAAGGATCTATTCCTCACGTTCCTGAGCAAATTGTTCCCACGTCGAGACCATGATGCATTGGACGACGTGCTCGACCAAACGAAAGGCGTGGTGCAGAGCTATTTGATCGGGCTGCTGTTCGAAGCTATGATCGTGACCGCACTGAGCTGGCTTGGACTGCTTCTGATCGGTGTGCAATATGCTTTGTTATTGGCTGTTCTCGCTGCTGTGCTCAATCTCATACCGTACATTGGGATGATGGTTGCCACATTGTTGCCTATGCTCGTAGCTATGGCCACCAAGGATGCCACCTCAGCGCTCTGGGTGCTTGGCGCATACGCGGCGGTTCAGTTCATTGATAACAACTTCATTGTTCCCATGGTCGTGGCTTCGCGCGTGCAGATCAATGCGTTGATGTCCCTTATCGTTGTGATGATCGGTGGGGCAATGTGGGGCATTCCGGGAATGTTCCTGGCCATTCCAATGACGGCGATCATCAAAGTCATTTTCGACCGGGTCCCGGATCTGGAACCCTTCGGGTATCTGCTTGGTGCCGGGAACGGCAAGAAGGAACGCGACCAAGAAAAGAAAAGCAACTGAATGCTGTTAACGCGTTGAACATTCTACGAGATGTCCGGTACCGCGAACGTGTGCTACTAAGGTCTTCTGAAGGATATTGGAAGGATCAACGATCGAACCGGAAAAGATCGAGATCGGGCACCGCTCGACCTAAGATCCGATCGCGGATCAGGTCAGCCGCCAGCGCGCTGAAGGTGATCCCATTGCCTCCCATGCCCAACGCATAAAAGCAACGCCGTGTCTTCGGTCCACGGTCAATATAAGGCAGGCCATCCTTGGTACTTCCGAAGGTGCCACACCATTTGAATTCCGTTTTGAAAGAGGTATCCGGAAACAATTTGCTGAAGTCACCATATAGAGCATTGGCCTTCTTGGCAAGAAGTGCATCGCGCAACTTAGGTGACCGAAAGGGTTCGTCCCGGCCACCCACAATAATGCGGCCGCCAGGAGCCGTGCGCATATACAAATAGGGTGTAGCGGTCTCCCAGATCAAAGCTTGGTCGATCCATGGCTCCACGTCCATAGGTGCACTGATCATGGAGTAGGTGCTGTTCAGGTCCACGACATCTTTGGGTAGCGTATCGAGTGCTTCGTAGCCGGTGGCATATACCATGTACTTCGCACGAATATGATGGCCTTCCTCGGTGCGGAGTTCCACTCCGGCCTTCACTTCCTTTACTTCCACTACATGGGTGTGTTCGAACATCTTGGCACCGTTCTTCACACTTGCATTGTGCAATGCCTGTGCGAAGGCGAGTGCATCAGTTTCTGCAGCGGTGTCGCAACGAAGTGCGGCGGCGGCGGCGAAAGGAAGAACTGACTGAACGGCCTCCTGCCCGTCCAACAACTCTACGGGTATTCCATGCGCTTGACGCAATTTGAATTCCATCCTAAGCTGTTTTGCATGCGAAGGTTTGCTTGCATACTGGATACTGGGTCGTGAAGTGAGACCGTCGAAGCCTATGCTCTGCGCTGTTGCCTTTAGCCCTTCAACAGCGCGAATACTGAGATGGTAAGCGGCGACAGCATTGCCTTCTCCTACCAGATCCACAAGTCGCCATAATGGCGTGTCGATCTCGTATTGCAGAAGCGCCGTGCTTGCACACGTACTGCCGGTCCCGAAACTTCGGCCGTCCACCACCACCGTTGAAATACCGGCACTACTGAACGAATAATTGCAAAGAGCCCCCGTGATCCCACCACCGACGATCACCACATCAGCACGCACATCTTCGGCCAATTGGGGAAAGCTGGAAGACAACCCATTTCTTACCAACCAGTATGGAAGACCCGAATGAAGGTTCTGGGAACCCACTGTCCCCTCATTGTGATCCGTTGGATTGAATAGGCCCATTGGTAGTTAAGAGCTGGCGTCGAACTGGTGATGGGATCGATCAAAGGAATAGTACGAACGCACGCGATCCCGATCGAAACATTTAGTTTGATCGGGATCGTTCGAATGCAAAAGAAACTCTAGTTCTTTCCTGCGACGGT
>Ga0209582_1001218_pt1 | contig 12972 bp, 10 predicted proteins | sample KloWWTmetKNB5Kit_FD_187176 | JGI IMG/M metagenome (GOLD analysis project Ga0209582, IMG submission 187176) | Active sludge microbial communities from Klosterneuburg, Austria, studying microevolution and ecology of nitrifiers - Klosterneuburg... | ecosystem: Engineered > WWTP > Aerobic digester >...
AGAAACACCTGTCGATATGAATATGATGGAGCAAACTCTGGCATATCAGGGGCTCTACTACGTTCTGATGGGGCGAATCTCCCCGCTTGATGGGGTTGGTGCGCGGGAACTTGGGCTGGAACAGCTTGTGGCTCGCGCGCTGGATGGTACGGTCAAGGAAGTTATTCTGGCGACCAATTTCACCAATGAGGGTGAGGCTACTGCACATTATGTTACGGCCCTGCTTAGCGCAAAGGGGTTGTCAGTGAGCCGGATTGCTCGTGGAGTGCCGGTTGGTGGTGAGTTGGAATATGTCGATAGCGGGACGCTTGCTCAGTCTCTGCGGGAGCGCAAAACGTGTATACGCTGACAACGGCTTTTATCGCGGGTGCTGATGTCGTATAATCCAGCGTTTATTTTTAATCCCATCCAATTCCTTTAGGGGTCAGCGTAATGAGCAAACAAGGAAAAATGGACTGCGGTAGACGGCGTTTGATCGTTGCTACTGCGGCCGTGGGCGGAGTGGGCGCAGTTGCTGCGCTCGTGCCGTTCGTCTCCAGCTTGCTTCCATCCGAACGCGCCAAAGCAGCAGGCGCTCCGGTCGAAGTCGATATCAGCAAGCTCGAGCCGGGTCAAATGATGACCGTTGAGTGGCGCGGTAAGCCCGTGTGGATTATCAACCGCACCAAGGAAATGCTCGAAACGCTGACCAAGCTGACTGATGCTGTAGCCGATCCAAAGTCAGAGAAAAACCAGCAGCCTGCGTATGCCCAGAACGGTACCCGTTCGATCAAACCGGAAATGATGGTTGTTGTTGGTATCTGTACGCACTTGGGATGTTCGCCGTCTTCCAAGTTCAAGTCCGGTGCTGACGAAGGGATGCCTGGCGATTGGCTGGGCGGTTTTCTCTGCCCATGTCATGGTTCAACCTTTGACTTTGCCGGACGTGTGTATAAGTCGAAGCCTGCCCCGACCAATCTCGAAGTGCCGCCGCACGTGTATCTCTCCGATACCCGTATCATGATCGGCGAAGACAAGAAGGGAGCATAGAAATGGCTGCTGGCAATTTCGAAAAGTACAAGTCCGACGGCTCAATCGGCGGCAATGTTCTGGAGTGGGTGGATGCTCGCTTCCCGGCAACCTCAATGTGGAAGGGGCATCTCTCCGAGTACTACTGCCCGAAGAACTTCAACTTCTGGTATTTCTTCGGCTCGCTCGCTTTGTTGGTCTTGGTTATTCAGATCGTTACCGGCATTTTCCTGGTAATGCACTACAAGCCGGATGCGGCATTGAACGCTAATGGCGTACCAATTGCCTTCGCGTCCGTTGAATACATCATGCGCGATGTGCCTGGTGGCTGGTTGATTCGCTACATGCATTCGACTGGCGCTTCAGCCTTCTTCATTGTGGTTTATCTCCACATGTTCCGCGGCCTGATTTACGGTTCCTATCGCAAGCCACGTGAGCTAACTTGGCTCTTTGGCGTCGGCATTTTTCTGGTTCTGATGGGCGAGGCATTCTTCGGCTATCTGTTGCCATGGGGGCAGATGTCTTACTGGGGAGCGCAGGTGATTGTTAACCTGTTCTCGGCAATTCCAGTCATCGGTTCCGATTTGTCTCTGATCATCCGTGGCGACTTTGTCGTTGGTGATGCGACACTGAATCGTTTCTTCTCCTTCCACGTTATTGCTTTCCCACTGGTTTTGGTTGGCTTGGTCGCTGCTCACGTGCTGGCTTTGCACGAGACTGGTTCGAACAACCCGGACGGTGTTGAGATCAAGGCCAACAAGGATGAGAATGGCATTCCGCGTGATGGCATTCCTTTCCACCCGTACTACACGGTGAAGGACATAGTCGGCGTCGTCGTCTTCCTGATGGTCTTCTCCGCAGTGATGTTCTTTGCACCGGAAGGTGGTGGCTACTTCCTGGAAACGCCGAATTTTTACCCGGCTGATCCGTTGAAGACTCCACCGCACATCGCACCGGTCTGGTATTTCACGCCGTACTACTCGATTTTGCGGGCGATGGTCTGGAATTTCTTCGGTCTTGATGCCAAGTTCTGGGGCGTTGTCGGGATGGGCGCTTCGGTAGTGATTTTTGCGCTGCTGCCTTGGCTTGACCGTAGTCCGGTGAAGTCGATCCGTTATCGTGGTCCGATCACCAAAGTGATGATTGCTCTGTTCGTCGTCTGCTTTTTCATTCTCGGCTACTTGGGAACCCTCTCGCCATCGCCAATGGGTGAGTTGATTTCCCAGATCTGCACGGTGTTCTACTTCGGTTTCTTCCTCGGTATGCCGTGGTGGTCCCGGATGGACAAGTTCAAGCCTGTACCTGAACGCGTGACGATGAAGTGAGGATGGAAAACATGAAAAAATTTCTGATCGCATTGCTCTTCGCTCCGCTGATGGCTGCCGCCAGCAGTGGTACTGCTCACATCGACAAGTGGCCAGGTTCGGTTGGCGATAAAGCGGCACTTCAAAATGGTGCCAAGTTGTTCGTCAATTACTGTTTGAATTGCCACGGTGCCTCGTACATGCGCTACCAGAATCTGCTGGATCTGGGGCTGAGTGAACAACAGGTCAAGGAAAACCTGATGTTTACTTCCGATAAGATCGGTGAGTTGATGCGGGTTGCGGCTCGTTCCGAAGAGCAGAAGCAGTGGTTTGGTGCAACACCGCCGGATCTGACCATTATTACCAGGGCCCGCGGCGAAGCCGGCAATGCTGGCGCCGGTGCGGACTGGGTTTACACCTACCTGCGTTCGTTCTACCGTGACGAGAATCGTCCTACGGGCTGGAACAATACGGTTTTTGAGAACGTCGGCATGCCGCATGTTCTCTACGGTCTGCAAGGTCAGCAAGTGCTGAATCATGAAACCCACAAGCTGGAAGTTGCAGTTCCGGGTCAAATGGCACCAGCCGAATTTGACAAGGCTGTTTCCGATCTGGTTGGTTTCATGGTCTGGATGGGCGAGCCGCAACAGGAGTTTCGCCGGAAGCTTGGTTTCTTTGTTCTTGCCTTCCTGGGCTTGCTCTTCGTGCTGGCTTACGCACTGAAGAAGGAATTCTGGAAAGATATTCACTGATCCTCCAGGGTCAGCTAACGGCATCGCGGGTTTGGCTTCGGCTGGCCCCCGGTGCCGAATCTCATTTTGAGGGTTACCACAAATGATGAATCTCTACTCGGGCACAACCTGCCCTTTTAGTCATCGCTGTCGTATTGTCCTTTTTGAAAAGGGCATGGATTTTCAGGTGATCGATGTCGATCTCTTCAACAAGCCGGAAGAAATGGCTGCCATCAACCCGCACAATCGCGTACCGGTGTTGGTCGAGCGCGATCTCGTCTTGTTTGAGCCAAACATTATCAACGAATACATTGACGAACGCTTTCCGCATCCGCAATTGATGCCTGCCGACCCGATCATGCGCGCCCGTGCTCGCCAGTTGCTTGTTGGTATGGAACGTGAAATCTTCTCCTTCATGGAATTGATTGAAAAGAACGGCAAAACTGCTGACAAGGCCCGTCAGGAAATTCGGGCTCGCTTGACCGAAATTATCCCGATTTTCAATAAGCAGAAGTTCATGCTGGGTGACGAGTTTTCCATGCTCGATGTGGCGATTGCGCCGTTGTTGTGGCGTCTGGATCACTACGGTATCGATCTTGGCAAGGCGGCTGCACCGCTGATGAAGTACGCTGAGCGTATTTTCAGCCGCCAAGGCTTTATCGACGCGCTAACGCCGTCTGAAAAGGCAATGCGCAAATAAGGTATGGAACTCCCATCTACCAAGCCTTATTTGCTGCGTGCCATTTGGGAATGGTGCTGCGATAACGGTTTTACGCCGTATATCGCGGTCCAAGTCGATTTACGTACCAGAGTGCCGCGCGAATTCATCAATGATGGTCAAATCGTCCTTAATATCGGACCGGATGCGACCAGCCAGTTTCAAATTGGTAATGAGTTGATTGAATTCCAGGCGCGCTTTGGTGGTGTTTCCCGAAAGATCTCGGTTCCTGTGGAGCAGATATCGGCGATTTATTCGCGGGAAAACGGCGCAGGTATGGCCTTTGACATCGATTCGACCGACGTTGCCGAGATTGACGAAGCGGACGAGGACGAGTCGCCGCCTGAGCCGCCGCGCCCTGAAGGAGGGCGTCCCAAGTTGCAACGCATCAAATAGGGACGACTGCTGCGGTCGACGCACCAAAAAAGGGCAAATTCGATTTGGGTTTGCCCTTTTTTTCATCTAAGTCCATGATTTTCCAAGTTGGCATAGCTGTTGCTGTAGCCAGCACGGAAGGAAAATTATGAAAACTGAAGTGAAGTCCACCTGTTGTTACTGCGGCGTTGGTTGCGGCGTACTTGTTGAAACCGAGAACGGTGCAATTACCGGTGTGCGTGGTGACCCGGCGCATCCAGCCAATCGCGGTCGTCTATGTACCAAAGGGGCGACGCTGCATCTGACGGCGGCGCCCACCTATCGCCTGCAATTCCCGGAAAAGCGCGCGATACGCGCTGGTAGTGGCCAACGCCTCTCCTGGGATGTCGCTCTGGATGAAGCTGCGACGCGCTTTGCAGAGACTATTAGGGCTCACGGCCCGGACTCCGTGGCTTTCTATATTTCCGGTCAGTTAATGACCGAGGACTATTATGTCTTCAACAAACTGGCTAAAGGGCTGATCGGCACCAATAACGTCGATACCAATTCACGCCTTTGCATGTCCTCGGCCGTTGCCGGCTACAAGCAGACCCTGGGCGCCGATGCACCGCCTTGCAGTTACGAGGACATTCTGCAGGCCAAGGTGATTTTCATTACCGGCGCCAACCCTGCGGTCGCCCATCCGATCATTTTCCGTTATATCGAAGATGCCAAGGCGGCCAATCCTGATCTGAAGATCATCGTTGCCGATCCGCGTTTTTCCGAAAGCGCCGAAATTGCCGACCTGCATTTGCCACTGAAGCCGGGTACTGACATCGCCTTGTTCAATGCAATGCTGCATGTCCTGATCAACGAGGGGATGGTTGATCGCGCTTACGTTGATGCTCACACCAACGGCTTCGCTGCGCTGAGCGAGGTCGTCAAGAATTATTCGCCAGACACAGTGGCCGAAATTTGTGGTATACCGGGGGCCGATATCGTCCAGGCTGCAACCTGGTTTGGTAGCAGCGGAGCCTCGTTGTCGATGTATTGCCAAGGATTGAATCAGTCGGCTCATGGCACGCACAACAATGCCGGGATTATTCACCTGCATTTGGCGACCGGGCAGATCGGCAAGCCCGGCGCCGGCCCCTTCTCCTTGACCGGGCAACCGAATGCCATGGGCGGGCGTGAAGTGGGCGGTTTATCCAACCTGATGTCGGCCCACCGTGACCTCGCCAACCCGGCGCATCGTGCCGAAATGGCCCGCTTCTGGGGCGTGCCGTTTGTCCCAAGTAAACCGGGCAAGTCTGCGGTCGACCTCTTTAAAAGTCTGAAAACCGGCGAAATCAAAGCGGTGTGGATAGCATGTACCAATCCCGCCCAATCGTTGCCAAATCAGGCGGCGGTGCGTGAAGCTCTGCAAACGGCCGAGTATGTCGTTCTGCAGGAAGCCTATGGCAATACCGATACGGCTGACTACGCTGATTTGTTGCTGCCAGCCAGCGGCTGGGGCGAAAAGTATGGCACGGTGACCAATTCCGAGCGCTGCATCACCCGTGTCATGCCAGCCGTTCAGGCGCAGGGTGAAGCCCGCCACGATTGGGAAATTGTGGTTGATTTTGCCCGCCGTCTTGGCCAGAAACTGGATCATGCCGGGGCCGAAAAGCTCTTCCCTTACACCGATGCCGAGTCAATTTTTAATGAACACCGCGAAAGTACGCGGGGCCGCGATCTGGACATTACCGGCCTAAGTTACGCTCTGCTTGAAGCCAATGGCCCGCAGCAGTGGCCATACCCGGAAGGCGCCGCCGCCGGCAAGCTTCGTTTGTATGAGGATGGTGTTTTCCCGACGGCCGACGGCAAGGCGCGTTTTGTCGCGATTGAACATAAGCCGACCGCTGACGCAACGACGCTCAATTTGCCGATCAGTCTGCTATCCGGGCGGATGCGTGACCACTGGCATGGCATGAGTCGCACCGGGACGGTGCCGCGACTGTTCAATCTCGAAGACGAGCCGCTGCTCTCGATGCACCCCTGCGACATGCGCCACCGCAGCTTGGAGTCCGGTGATCTGGTCAAGGTGAGCAATGAGCGGGGCGAAATGACCGTGCGGGTGAGCGAAGGTGCCGGCCTGAAAAAAGGCCGCGCCTGGATGCCGATGCATTGGGGCAATCAGTTCATGAATTCGCCGGGGGCCAACGCGGTAGCCTGTGATGCGACCGACCCCTATTCGCTGCAGCCCGAACTGAAGCATGCCGCGGTGCAGATCGCCAAGCTCAAGCTGCCGTACCCGCTGGCGGTGGTGCGCAGTTGTGACAGCCAGGCGGAAGCGCTCGAATTGATGCAACGTGTGCGTGTTCTCCTCGCTAGCTATCCTTATGCCACGGTTAACCTCTATGGCCGGAAGCGGCCGTTGGTGGTGTTTCGCGCCGCCGCCGAGAAGCCGATTGAAGCCGCTGTGATTGCCGAACTGGATCGGCTGTTCGGCATGGATGGTGACGAAGGCGCCATCGTTTATGCCGACGCCAGTCGCAGTGTCAGCAAAAAAGCCATTGCGCTGGAAGGGCGCCTGCTTGGCGTTCGACTGGCCGGCGAAACGCTGGCGCAGACCTGGCTGAAGCGGGCGATGGCCGAAGACGAACTCGGTGCCAACATGATCCGCTTTGCGCTGGCACCTACTGCCAAGGCACCGGGCAACATCGCGCCGCGCAACATCATCTGCAAGTGTGCTGACATCAGCGACGTTCAAATCCAGCAGGCAATCACCGCTGGGGCTGATCTGCCGCAACTTCAGGACAAGTTGAAATGCGGCACTTTCTGCGGCTCGTGCGTACCGGACATCAAACGCATGATGACAGAATACGAAACAAAACAAGCTGCGACAGCTTGATCGCGGCGGGAGGAGACTATGAGTTACGGACAATACATCAGGGAAATTGGCCGCGGCGCCGAGGGTGCGCGCAATTTGTCGCGCGACGATGCTTGTCAGCTCTATGCCGCGATGCTCGATGGTGGCGTGCCCGACCTTGAGTTGGGTGCCGTTATTCTTGGCCTGCGGGTCAAGGGTGAGTCGTTGGATGAAATGCTCGGCTTTCTCGCTGCGGTCGATGGGCGCATCAACCGTCTCGACATGCCGCAGGGTCGAGTCCGTCCGGTGGTCTTGCCTTCCTACAACGGCGCCCGCAAGGAAGCCAATCTGACACCACTGCTCGCCTTGCTGCTGCAACGTTTCGGCGTTCCGGTGTTGGTCCATGGCTTGCTGGAAGGATATGGCCGGGTCACTTCCGGTTTGATTTTTCGCGAGCTAGGCATTATGCCGACAGGATCGTCCATGCAGGCGCAGGCGATGCTGACCGAAAAAGGCCTGGCCTTCCTGCCGCTGACTGCGCTCTGTCCGGGTATTCACAACCTCCTCATCCTGCGTAGCCGGATGGGCGTGCGGAACAGTGCGCACAGTCTGGTCAAGTTGATTAATCCGTTTGACGGCGATGCCGTGCTGGTGGCACCGGCAACCCACCCGGATTTCATCGAATTAATGCGTGGAATCCTGGTTGACCGCGGCGATCGCGGTCTGGTGCTGCGGGGCACCGAAGGCGAGCCATTCGCCAACCCGAGGCGCCGACCGCGCCTTGAATACGTCCATGATGGCAGGGTCGATACCTTGTTCGAAGCCGAGCACGAAAGTCTGCGTACGCTGCCCGATCTGCCGGATGCCGCCGATGTGGCAAGTACCGCCAGGTGGATACGCCGCGTGCTTGATAAAGAAATATCCCTGCCCAAGCCCATCGCCAATCAGCTCGCTTGCTGTCTCTACGCCAGTGGCTATGCCGAGGATTTCAACCAGGCCAAGGCCATTGTAGCCGTCGAGGCAACCGGGCTTCTGGTCGGTGGCAACTAGGAAAGAATTCGCACCGGCTTGGGTGGTGGTGCCCGGTTTTGGTGCGTTGCTGCTACGGTCAACCGCCATAAATCAATAAAAATCATATAGATAGACCGCTGGCACACTGATTGCAATAAGTTGTGCAGTACAGCGAAAAGGTTGCCAATGATGGCGGCACAATGGCAATGACGTCATGCGCTGATGTGAAATTTGCACCTTAAGGTGCGCGCAACGTTGGAGTCACAAATGAGCAAACCTCGTCTCGTCCTGATCGGCAACGGCATGGCTGGTGTACGCACCGTCGAAGAACTGCTGAAGATCAAACCGGATCATTACGACATCACGATCTTCGGTGCCGAACCCCACCCGAACTACAACCGAATCCTGCTTTCCCCGGTCCTCGCCGGCGAAATGACCATCCAGGAAATCGTGCTCAACGAACTGGACTGGTACAAGGAAAAGGGCATCAAGCTGCATACCGGCAAGCAGATCAGCAAGATCGACCGGGTCAAGCGCAAGGTGATTGCCGACGACGGTACCGAAGAAGACTATGACCGCCTGCTGATCGCGACCGGCTCGACCCCCTTCATGCTGCCGATTCCCGGCAACGACCTGCCCGGCGTCATCGGTTACCGCGACATCAAGGATACCGACGAGATGATCGAAGCCGCCAAACTGCACAAGCACGCGGTGGTCATCGGTGGCGGCCTGCTCGGTCTCGAAGCCGCCAACGGCCTCAAGCTGCGCGGTATGGATGTGACTGTGGTCCATCTCGGTCCGTGGCTGCTCGAGCGTCAGCTCGACGAAGTCGCCGGCCGTATGTTGCAGACGTCGCTGGAAGACAAGGGACTGAAGTTCCTGCTCGAAAAACAGACCGAAGCGCTGATTCAGGGCGAATCCGGTCGCGTTGCCGCCATCCGCTTCAAGGACGGCATGCAGATTCCGGCCGACCTCGTCGTGATGGCCGCCGGTATCCGCCCCAACTTTGCGCTGGCCGAATCGTCCGGCATCTACTGCAACCGCGGCATCGTGGTGAACGACACCATGCAGACCTACGACCCGAAGGTCTATGCCGTCGGTGAGTGCGTCACCCATCGCGGTATCGCCTACGGTCTGGTGGCTCCGTTGTTCGAACAGGCCAAAGTTGCCGCCAACCATCTGGCCGGCTACGGCATCGGTCGTTACACCGGCTCGGTGACCTCGACCAAGCTGAAAGTCACCGGCATCGATCTTTTCTCGGCCGGCAATTACATGGGCGGCGAGGGCACCGAGGAAATCGTCCTCAACGACCCTTACGGCGGCGTGTACAAGAAGCTGGTGATCAAGGACAACAAGCTGGTCGGTGGCGTCATGTACGGCGATACGGCCGACGGCCCGTGGTATTTCCAGTTGCTCAAGGATGGCCGCGATATTCACGATATCCGCGATCAGCTGATTTTCGGCCAGTCGCTGGTTGGCGACGTCGGCCACGCCGGCAACAGCAAGGCTGCCCTGATGGCGGACAGCGCCGAGGTTTGTGGTTGTAACGGGATTTCAAAGGGCACCATCATCAAGGCGATCAAGGAGAAAGGCCTCTTCACGCTCGATGAGGTGAAAAAGCACACCAAGGCAGCCTCTTCCTGCGGTTCCTGTGCCGGTCTGGTCGAGCAGATCCTTGCTTCGACCATCGGCGGTGCCTACACCCCGGCCGCTTCCGACAAGAAGCCAATCTGTGTCTGTACCGATCATTCGCACAAGGCGGTGCGCGAGGCCATTCTCAACCAGCACCTGACCAGCAAGGAAGCCGTTTTCAAGGCGCTGGAGTGGAAGACGCCGAACGGTTGCGACAAGTGCCGCCCGGCGGTGAACTATTACCTGATCTCGACCTGGCCGCATGAAGCCAAGGATGATCCGCAGTCGCGCTTTATCAACGAACGCGCTCACGCCAACATTCAGAAGGATGGCACCTACTCGGTCGTTCCCCGCATGTGGGGTGGTTTGACGACGCCGAACGAGCTGCGCGCCATCGCCGATGCCGCCGAAAAGTACAACGTGCCAACCGTCAAGGTCACCGGCGGTCAGCGCATCGACCTCCTGGGCGTCAAGAAGGAAGACTTGCCGAAAATGTGGGCCGACCTCAACGCTGCCGGCATGGTTTCCGGCCACGCCTACGGCAAGTCGATCCGTACAGTGAAAACTTGCGTCGGCATGGAACACTGTCGCTTCGGCACGCAGCTGGCGATGTCGATGGGCGTCAAGCTGGAAAAGATGCTGTTCGACATGTACGCGCCGCACAAAGTGAAGCTGGCCGTTTCCGGTTGCCCGCGTAACTGTGCCGAAGCCGGCATTAAGGACGTCGGCATCATCGGCGTCGATTCCGGCTACGAGCTCTATATCGGCGGCAATGGCGGCATCAAGACCGAAGTCGCCCAGTTCCTGTGCAAGGTGTCGTCGGACGAGGATGTCATGGAGTATTCCGGCGCCTTCCTCCAACTTTACCGCCTCGAAGGCTGGTACCTGGAGCGCACCTGCCATTACCTGGAGCGTGTCGGCATGGATTACGTCAAGGGCAAGATTCTTGAGGATGAAGAAGGTCGCAAGGCGCTCTACGCCAGCCTGCTCGACTCGCTGAAGGATGCCAAGGACCCGTGGGCAACGTCCCGCGAGCCGGACGCGATCAAGCAGTTCATCCCGATTACGGTCGACGCCTAAAAACTTAAAAAACAGGATCGAACATCAGTTTGCCAGTATCCAGTGAGCCACGCCCGTGGCCCAGTGAAACTGACAGCTGACAACTCGCTCCTGATCACCAGGAAAAATCATGAGCAATTGGAAACTGATCTGCAAGCTTGAAGACATCCCGCAACTCGGCTCGCGTATCGTCAGGCCGGCCACCGGTGGCGACATCGCCATCTTCCGCAATGCCGCGGACGAGGTCTTCGCGTTGCACGACAAATGCCCGCACAAAGGCGGTCCGCTGTCGCAGGGCATCGTGCACGGCCGGCGGGTGACCTGCCCGCTGCATGGCTTGATCATTGGCCTGGAGGACGGCCAGGCCGTTGCCCCGGACGTCGGTTCGTGCAGCAAGTTTGAAGTGAAGGTGGAGGGTGGTGAGGTGTTTTTAGCCGCTTGAAAGCTGCTTGGTTGTTGGCAGTAAGGTAGCAAATCCGGGTTTGCCTGTCGGGAAATCCGGAAACCCCGAGGGGGGGTTCTGGTCCCCATGTCTTGTGAGCAGGCGTGGGGATTTCACATCAATAAAAGATCCGAAAAGGAATATTCCATGGCCTATCTGGCTCCGACCGAATTCGTCACCAAAATGATCGATGCTGGCGAATCGAAAATTTTCATGTCCAACCGCGACACCCTGATCCGCGCCTACATGGCCGGTGCCATCCTGGCGCTCGCCGCCGCCTTTGCCATTACCGTCAACGTGCAGACCGGCCAGCCGCTGGTCGGCGCCATGCTGTTTCCAGTCGGCTTCATCCTGCTCTACCTGCTCGGCTTCGATCTGCTCACCGGTGTTTTTACCCTGTGCCCACTGGCCCTGATCGACAAGCGCCCTGGGGTGACCATGGGTGGCGTGCTGCGCAACTGGGGGCTGGTCTTCGTTGGCAACTTTGCCGGCGCGATGACTGTGGCCGTGATGATGGCGATCATCTGGACTTTCGGTTTTACCGAAGCACCCAACGCCGTGGCCCAGAAGATCGGCACCATCGGCGAAGGGCGCACCGTCGGCTACGCCGCACACGGTGCCGCTGGCATGCTCACCCTGTTCATTCGTGGCGTGCTGTGTAACTGGATGGTGTCGACCGGCGTCGTCGGCGCCATGGTGTGTACCAACGTCACTGGCAAGGTTGTGACGATGTGGATGCCGATCATGCTCTTCTTCTACATGGGCTTCGAGCATTCCATTGTCAACATGTTCCTGTTCCCGTCCGGCCTGATGCTCGGCGGCAACTTCTCGATCTACGACTACATGGTCTGGAACGAAATCCCGACCGTGCTCGGCAATCTGGTCGGCGGTCTGGCCTTCGTTGGCCTGACCCTGTACTCGACCCACGTCCGTACTGCACCGAAGCGTAACGCCGCCTGATCGGGCGAGTGCTACATTCAAGGCCCCTGCCCGAACCGGCCAGGGGCTTTTTATTTCTTCTCCGCCGATCTCATGAGCCACCAGCTAAAAATCACCGCCGGGCAGTATTCGGACAAGGGCCGCAAGGAAAGCAACCAGGATTTTCACGGCATTTACGTGCCCAGAGAGCCGCAACTGGGCGCCAAGGGCATCGCCATTGCGCTGGCCGACGGCATCAGCAGCAGCGACGTCAGCCAGGAAGCTGCGCAGTCGGCGGTGACCGGTTTTCTCGAAGACTATTACTGCACCTCGGATGCCTGGTCGGTGAAAAAGTCGGGCGAGCACGTCCTCACCGCCACCAACTCCTGGCTGCATTCGCAGACCCAGCAGAGTCACCACCGCTACGACCGCGAACGGGGCTACGTCTGCACCTTCAGCGGCGTCGTCATCAAGTCACGGACGGCGCACATTTTCCATGTCGGCGATGCGCGCATCTACCGCCTGCGCGGCGCCGAACTCGAACAACTGACCGAGGATCACCGCGTCCGCGTCTCCTCGGTGCAGAGCTATCTGGCGCGCGCCATGGGCATGGACCGCAAGGTCGACGTTGATTACCAGGCGCTACCGCTGGCCGAGGGTGAACTGCTGCTGCTCACTACCGACGGCGTCTATGAATTCATCGACGGCACCGGCATCGCGGCGGCCATCGCAGGCTGTGGCGGCGATCTCGACCAGGCCGCCAAAGCCATCGTCGACCAAGCCCTGGAGCGCGGCAGCACCGACAACCTGACCATCCAGATCATCCGTATCGACCAGTTGCCTAGCCCGGAATCCAACGAAATGGTCCGGCAGATTGCCGAACTGCCTTTCCCGCCGTTGCTCGACGCGCGGATAAATTTCGACGGCTACCAGATCATCCGCGA
>Ga0209582_1001219_pt1 | contig 12956 bp, 7 predicted proteins | sample KloWWTmetKNB5Kit_FD_187176 | JGI IMG/M metagenome (GOLD analysis project Ga0209582, IMG submission 187176) | Active sludge microbial communities from Klosterneuburg, Austria, studying microevolution and ecology of nitrifiers - Klosterneuburg... | ecosystem: Engineered > WWTP > Aerobic digester >...
CATTGAAGATTTTCAGATGTCTCGGAATGGCCTAGCCCGTAGGTAGCATCGTGGGATCACGGGTACTCGCGCGGGGAACATGCGAATGGTGTTCTTTGAATATCGCCCGCCCCGAAGGACGGGCGCTACTTCGGCGCACCGGCCTTGACGCCCTTGATACAGTTGTTTCAATCCTCGCCCGTCACTAAGGACGGGCGCTACTCCGCATCGCCATCTCCGTGATGTCCGTTTCGGTTGTTTCAATCCTCGCCCGTCACTAAGGACGGGCGCTACGGGTTGCCATTCGTGGCAAATTGTGCCGTAGTCCCGTTTCAATCCTCGCCCGTCACTAAGGACGGGCGCTACGTTGCGGAATCAATTCTTCTTGCGGCATGGGGGGTTTCAATCCTCGCCCGTCACTAAGGACGGGCGCTACCCCGGATTCGTACAAGGCTTGCTGCTCCGCTAAGGTTTCAATCCTCGCCCGTCACTAAGGACGGGCGCTACGCCGCAAACTTCACGGCATTACGGAGCCACGTCCGGTTTCAATCCTCGCCCGTCACTAAGGACGGGCGCTACGCCAGACCTCAAGCGTGTCGTGCTCATCACCGACGTTTCAATCCTCGCCCGTCACTAAGGACGGGCGCTACGCCGTGCTGTTGCGCAAAATGTGTGCGTCGTGCAGTTTCAATCCTCGCCCGTCACTAAGGACGGGCGCTACGGTGTATCGATGTGGCTATGGGCTGCACGATGTGTTTCAATCCTCGCCCGTCACTAAGGACGGGCGCTACATGATGTGCTGGTGACGAGCGCAACGCCTAACGGGTTTCAATCCTCGCCCGTCACTAAGGACGGGCGCTACATGCGGCCACGGGCGGACTTAGCGGCGATTGCGAGTTTCAATCCTCGCCCGTCACTAAGGACGGGCGCTACGTCATGCCCGTGGCATACTATTGGCGGGTGCGATGTTTCAATCCTCGCCCGTCACTAAGGACGGGCGCTACCCTTTAGGACATTGGACGCGGCGCCGGCGGTGGTGTTTCAATCCTCGCCCGTCACTAAGGACGGGCGCTACCGGGGGAGGCCGAGCAGTGGTTATTAACTGACCAGTTTCAATCCTCGCCCGTCACTAAGGACGGGCGCTACATTATCCTGAAGGCGCGCACCCTCAAGGAGCTCAAAGTTTCAATCCTCGCCCGTCACTAAGGACGGGCGCTACCGTGCTTCGCCCAGCTTGCCGTGCAGTTGTCAAAGTTTCAATCCTCGCCCGTCACTAAGGACGGGCGCTACGCCTTGCATCCAAGCTGCTTATCCCGCATACCGAGTTTCAATCCTCGCCCGTCACTAAGGACGGGCGCTACCACCCATGGCCGACTTCTCTTCCACGCCACGAAAGTTTCAATCCTCGCCCGTCACTAAGGACGGGCGCTACCCAGCCACACGCGAGGGGAGGGAGGATGTATCACGTTTCAATCCTCGCCCGTCACTAAGGACGGGCGCTACTCGTTGCCACCCTGCGCCAAGCTGGCTATACGGTGGTTTCAATCCTCGCCCGTCACTAAGGACGGGCGCTACATCGATGACGACGACTGGCAAGGCCCACTAGAACCGTTTCAATCCTCGCCCGTCACTAAGGACGGGCGCTACGACCGTAAAGGTCACGGTGTAGACCAGACCGATTGTTTCAATCCTCGCCCGTCACTAAGGACGGGCGCTACGTTCAGGACCGTCACGCCTTCGCCATGCCCGCGCAGTTTCAATCCTCGCCCGTCACTAAGGACGGGCGCTACATGCTCACTTTCTCCCGTTCCACAGCGTCCGGGATGTTTCAATCCTCGCCCGTCACTAAGGACGGGCGCTACGATGGTGGTGAAGATGTCGGGTACTTCTTGCGATGTTTCAATCCTCGCCCGTCACTAAGGACGGGCGCTACGACGTATCCAGCTCGATGAACGATGCCTTGAGCACGTTTCAATCCTCGCCCGTCACTAAGGACGGGCGCTACCGGTGGAGAGGGGGGTCATGCGCCGAACTCCCCATGTTTCAATCCTCGCCCGTCACTAAGGACGGGCGCTACATCCTGAAGCGCAGCTATTGGACGGCCCACAACTGTTTCAATCCTCGCCCGTCACTAAGGACGGGCGCTACAGCAGGACATGCGCTTGATCGGTCTGGTAAATGGCGTTTCAATCCTCGCCCGTCACTAAGGACGGGCGCTACAGCTCGCAGTGACGGCAACATCAGCCGTCGTCGAGTTTCAATCCTCGCCCGTCACTAAGGACGGGCGCTACGCACCTTCTGGCCTGTTTCGCCAAGATCCCGCGTGTTTCAATCCTCGCCCGTCACTAAGGACGGGCGCTACTTCGGGTTCAGCATGGAGGCCACGGCCCGTTCTGGTTTCAATCCTCGCCCGTCACTAAGGACGGGCGCTACGTGTCCACGTCAACCCATTTGCCTTCATCCAGGCGTTTCAATCCTCGCCCGTCACTAAGGACGGGCGCTACAAACTTTTTTGCTCCACCCCCACCCAGCGGCACCGTTTCAATCCTCGCCCGTCACTAAGGACGGGCGCTACTTGAGCAGGCGAGAGAGCTACTCGAAATTGTGCTGTTTCAATCCTCGCCCGTCACTAAGGACGGGCGCTACTTGAGCAGGCGAGAGAGCTACTCGAAATTGTGCTGTTTCAATCCTCGCCCGTCACTAAGGACGGGCGCTACCACACACTCGGCAATCACATCAGACTTCCAGGCGCGGTTTCAATCCTCGCCCGTCACTAAGGACGGGCGCTACTCTCACCGAGGACGATCTCTGATTCATGGACGCTGTTTCAATCCTCGCCCGTCACTAAGGACGGGCGCTACAGAGCGAGCTTTTCGTGACGCTGCAGCCGGTGAGGTTTCAATCCTCGCCCGTCACTAAGGACGGGCGCTACTGCTGGAGTCGGTGCGCATGGCGGCACAGCGTGCGGTTTCAATCCTCGCCCGTCACTAAGGACGGGCGCTACAGAACCGGCAGTAATGCATCAACGCCTCGCATGGGTTTCAATCCTCGCCCGTCACTAAGGACGGGCGCTACCGCATGAGCCCGCCGAGTAAGCGCGTCCCGCCAGGTTTCAATCCTCGCCCGTCACTAAGGACGGGCGCTACCCGGTGCCTTGTGTCAAGGTCATACCAGTAGACGAGGTTTCAATCCTCGCCCGTCACTAAGGACGGGCGCTACTTCAGGTCCAGTAAAGATCCCGAGCGAGTCGCGGCGTTTCAATCCTCGCCCGTCACTAAGGACGGGCGCTACGCACGGCTCGATCGACCAGTGTGTTCATTGAGTTGTTTCAATCCTCGCCCGTCACTAAGGACGGGCGCTACGAGCTTAGCCTGGCCGAACTGTGGCTGATCTTCCTGTTTCAATCCTCGCCCGTCACTAAGGACGGGCGCTACGGCACAGGCCTCGCCGTCTAAAATGTTGAGACGGTGTTTCAATCCTCGCCCGTCACTAAGGACGGGCGCTACTGACCACGGATGCCGATCGGCGGGGCTGCAGCTTGTTTCAATCCTCGCCCGTCACTAAGGACGGGCGCTACGGTAAAGCCTGGACGGATGAAACTGCACTACGGAGGTTTCAATCCTCGCCCGTCACTAAGGACGGGCGCTACGGGGGCCCTGTGGCTGACGAGGGAGGGACGGCGATGTTTCAATCCTCGCCCGTCACTAAGGACGGGCGCTACCGCGCCGTGGAAGCTCCCGCCGTTGTCGATATCGGTTTCAATCCTCGCCCGTCACTAAGGACGGGCGCTACAGGCCATGGCCCATAACTGGTTCGTGGCCGTCATCGTTTCAATCCTCGCCCGTCACTAAGGACGGGCGCTACTCCGGCAGGAACACAACGCCATGAGCGCCGCCCTGTTTCAATCCTCGCCCGTCACTAAGGACGGGCGCTACGGTGCCTCGATGACACCCAACGATCTGTACAGTGTTTCAATCCTCGCCCGTCACTAAGGACGGGCGCTACTTCTTCGCGTTGGCGCTGCGAATGCGCCTCGTTACGTTTCAATCCTCGCCCGTCACTAAGGACGGGCGCTACGACAGCACCAGGCCGAGAATGATCAGGAACAGACGTTTCAATCCTCGCCCGTCACTAAGGACGGGCGCTACCGTGCAAAACTTGGCCTTAGCCGCAGAGGCACTGTTTCAATCCTCGCCCGTCACTAAGGACGGGCGCTACATCAATTTCGTGGCATCACGCAATTGATGGGGAGGGTTTCAATCCTCGCCCGTCACTAAGGACGGGCGCTACGTGATCAGGTCGAGCAGCCCCGCCGACTTCACCAGGTTTCAATCCTCGCCCGTCACTAAGGACGGGCGCTACCGCAGTTCTCCGAGAAGACCGGCGTGCAGAAATCGTTTCAATCCTCGCCCGTCACTAAGGACGGGCGCTACCCCCTCGTGATGCATTACTGGCTGGGGATCGGGGCGTTTCAATCCTCGCCCGTCACTAAGGACGGGCGCTACCGCGTGAACAAAAACCCATGATTTCCCGAGAGGTTTGCTTGCGGTCGGCGCGAACCTACCGGAATCACCTGGGGGCGGCGACAATGGTTGAGTGTCACCTGATGAAATCTCCTTTCAATTCGCGCTCTTCTCGTCTGCGCGATCCCAGGCCCTATTTGGCAGCGCTTCTGGTTCGCGTTTACAAAACCAATGGTTCGTCAAAATCGACTGACGTGTCCACACCAAACACCTGTACATACTTTTCTTTTGGCTCTACCAATCGATACACCCGCAAACTGTCTTCCTTCTCATCAATGATCTCGACAAGGCGCCGGACAAGTTCTTCAAATTGCATCTCATTGACCGCACATTCGAACACCGATTTCTGTACGCGTTGCCCGAAATCCTGGCAGGCTTGCGCGATCTTGCGTAAGCGCCGCCGCCCTCCCGTCGATTCCGTCGCCACGTCATAGGCGATCAAGACATTCATGCACCCTCCTACCGGTACAGAAACGGCGGATAGGCCTCCAGGTCTCCCCGCAACACACGGGCAAGCAGACGAGCCTGCACATGCGGGACCAACCCCAGCGGCATCTTTTGATCCAAAACCGGGTGTGTGATTTCTTCCTGTTTACGCTTTTGATAAGCCACAATGACCTCTTTACGCGCAGCATCTTCCAGATGCACCGCCCCACCCGGCCGCGCATGAAATTGCCCGGCGGCCACCTGTTTCCGGTTGATCAACGTGAGTGCGAGCCGATCGGCAAAGACGCTCCGCAACTCTTCCATGAGGTCCAGCGCCAAGGCTGCTCGGCCTGGACGCAACGCATGCAGAAATCCCATCTGTGGATCAAGGCCGACGCCTTCCAGCGCTGCGACGCAATCGTTCATCAACAAGGCATAGAGAAACGACAAGAGTGCATTCACCGGATCGGTCGGAGGCCGCCGGTTTCGACCATTCAGCGTAAACGTTGCGCGGTCTTCACGGACCATACGGTCGAACGTGGCGAAGTATTTTCTCGCGGCCTCGCCTTCCAAACCTCTCAGGTAGTCCAGGTCCTCCGCGAGCGGCACGCGACCCAATACGTTTGCCAGGGACTCTGCTGTCTGCCGCAACGTCTCGCCATCGCCTGGGTCGTCGGTATCTCGCGCAGCACGCAAAACGATCTGACGGCTATTCTGAATTTTCCCACCCACTACATGCCGAGCGATTGTCAGGGTTTTGTCGGCATTGCCGATGGCTGCATGTTGTGCGCAACGCAATAACACGTTGCCCGAGATCGGCCCTTCAACGCGCGCTTGAAAGCGTCCATTCCGATCGAGAAACACCACGAATCGGCCGTCTTGGGCGCAGCGCGCCAGCGCCGCCGGACTCACCAGCACGTCGCCAAAACAGACGATGCCACCCAGGTGATGGATCGGCACTTGCAGCTTCGTTTCCCGCTCGACCTCGACCCGGAGCGTGTCGTGATCGAGCCGGAGATAGGCCCCTTCGGTCGTGAGATAGAGGGTATTGAGTAATTGGTGCATAGGAGGCTCAGCTCGGTTCCGATATGACAAACAGCGTACGGACCAACGCTGCGGCTCGCTGCTGCTCGCCGATGACCGACGGCATACAGGTCTCATTCAATGAACAGTGTTCACAACGTTGATCATTCACCGGAGAGGGAAGAATCTTGTCGCCCAACATCGCGCGAATCGCCGTCACGACCTCTTCCACCCGAATTCGCAATGCCGGCGTAAAGATCACTTCACGTCGCCTTCTAGATTTGTGATGAAAGATGGCGCCACGCGGAACATCGCTGCTCAGCATTTCTTCCAGACACAGCGCTTGAGCGCAGAGCTGCAAGTCATCATTCTCGTATCGCCGGTTCGACCCAGATTTGTATTCGACGGGATAGGGGGTCTCTCCATGAAACTCGACTACATCAGCTTTTCCAATCAAACCTAGTCGCTTGGAACAGAGCGGTAAGGCTCGCTCAACTCGTACGCCTTCCTCCCAACCGCTCTCATCCTCTCGATCTGTTCGTTCGTGAAGATCGTGACCGCGCATGGTGTACACGTTTTCAGAGTACGTCTGCTCCACATGAATCAACGCACATCTCCGAGGGCAGTAGGCGTAGTGATTCAGCGCGGAAATAGGAATCAACTCCCGATCAGCATCATCCTGCGGCATCGTTTGGCCTACGACAGCTTGATAAGCGTACCCTTGCTGTCATCCCACACCCACAACTCCACGCCTTTCGGTAGATTGGCCACATTCGTTGTTACCGTATAATGCGCGAACTTGCGGGGGCTTCCGATCTTGTCTTCTTTCATTGCCGATTCATTGCGCTTCACGTCGATGACGCGGCCGACGTCCAACAACGCTTGTGCAGGCGCACAGCCGAGCATGGCTTGACGCTTACGCTGTTCCGCATTGCTGTCGGTGCCCACATGTTTAAACACAAACAACCCCCGGCGGGACATCATGCCTTTAGATGCGGAGCGGTCGTGATCCCACATGCCTGCCAATGCCTCCCACAGATGAGTGAGGTCGTCTTCTGAAAATAGCGTTCCTTGGGCAAGATTGGCGGATACGAACCCTTTGGCAACATAGAGACCATAGGGAATCAGCGCCTTACGGCCCATGGTGCGGAGCTTGTCTTCTTCTTGTTCGTTTTCCCATTTCTGGTAGTCCGCAACCGACGTGGCACCGGATACTTTTTCCGCAACAGCCATGCGGGTAATTGAAACATCCATCGGCAGAATTGGATCAACTGAACGTGAAAACGCCACCTGCACCGGGCCTCGCACTTGTCCGGCGTTGGGACCGGTGGACATAACCGCGCCAAAGGTCCGCACATCGAAAAACTGTTGGCACATCCAATCTCGAGCTTTTCCAACTTGTGTTCTGTTTCCACCACCAGCAGGGGAACCGCCCGTTGCTTCATGCGCCGCAGTAATCGGCTTATTTAGGTTGGATGAATGCTCGACAAAAATAGCATTGGGTGCCTGATTGCCAAACGCGGCCTGTATGTAATTGCGCACCCGCCGCTTGATGGCCACATCTGAAACCAGCCCGTGCATGTCTTCCGCGTCAATGCGTGGGCTGTTGCCGGCATCTGGGTCGCCGTTCGGATTGCCGTTTTCGCAATCGAAGAGATACAAAAATTCGTAACGGTTTTTAATAGCGCTCATTGGTTTTCTCCTTATACGGTTTCGTTGGTTTTCTTGCTTGATCGCAGTGCGGCAAGTTGCTGGTAGTAACCGAGGGCAAATAACCCCTGACCGTTGAGGTCAAGAATGCGTGGTGCGCCGTCGCCCAAGTGACCCATCACATCGGCGATCTGATTTTCGTACCACCAAGCCAAGCCGCCTTCGAGCTTGCCCAAATGGTTACGCGCATTGCTGGTCAAGCGGCCGAGAATCAGGCCCGGCGTCTGGCTAGCGGCAGCGTAGTAGCGTTGCACTACGCCTGCGCCCACGTCGCCCAGTGCGGCGCGTTGTAAATTTGAAAATACTGCCAGTAATCGCCCGCAGTGGTAGGCTGGTTCTGGATGATTGGGGTTAAGATACGCAGTCATGGTGTGATCACCTCCAGATTTAAGTCGAACAAAATAGGCTTTGATAAGCCCCATGCAGGCGTGGTTGAACGGAGGCTGGTCTTTATCGGCCAGATTGGAACGGAACCTCGCTAGCGCCTGCACCATTAACGGTTGCGGGATGGGTAGACGCTGCACTGCCACCTTCCATAGCGTAGCGCTGGTAGGCGCGGGCAAGTCCTTCAGTTCGCGCACCAATGCACCACACACCGCCATGAACTTGGGATCATGAGCTTGCCCTTTGCCGTCGCGGGCGACAATGGCGAGATCGGCAAACCATGCTTCGACATTACGCACCAAATCCTCGAAAGGTCCTTCCATCCAGTCGCGCACCATCACTCGCCCTGATGCACCCGAGAGCACCAGTGCGTAGTAATGGTTGTTGCCCAAATCAACGCGTTCGCCTTTGCGGATGGATTCAAGCAGACGACGCGCAGCCCCCAGTGCAGCCGCCTCCGTCTGTTCCTTCGACTCGAAACCGCTCACCCATTCCAGAGGATCGTCTTGTGGGACAACCTGTTCCTTGAACCAGTGAACGACCAACGCGTTGGCGAGCTTGCGGGAGTGGCTGCGAATCAAGTCGTTGAGGCCATCCACATATTTCTGAGCAGCTTCGGCGCTCATGGCGGCGTTGGCCGATTGATCTAAACCGAAAGAGCCAAACGCAGCTTTATCGAAACCCACCATCACATCGCCCATGCTCAAGCCACCAACGCCAGATAGCCCTGTAATCTTAGGATGGGTTGGCAAAGCTTGAGTTGCATTACCCGTGAGGAAACAGACCATGTCGCCCTCGTCAGAAGACCTAGAATTTGGCTGGCCTTCTTCCATATCCTTCTTTCGCCATTCGCGCCACCAAGCCTGAACAGTTTTATCCTCACGCGGATCGACACCATCCACCCGCCAGCCCAGCCAATCGGCAGGCTTGGCTTTGTGCTGAGTCAGAGCTTCACGAAGTTTCGCGAGCAGACCATCATCTTCCAGCGCACTTACAACCGGAATGAGCGTGGGAATCGAGCCTGAAGCCTTGCGGAGCAGATCAACAAAGAATCGGTGTTTGTTCTTGGTGTTGACAATCTTTTCGGCCTCTTCATTGCTCTTGAACAGAAGCGCCACCGTTTGCACCGTTTCCACGAGAAAATGGGATTTACCGCCCGCATTTGTGCCTGGCATTTCCGTGCAACGAGGTTGCATCACCCCACGTTTGCCATCGCCCAGCGGCAACACATTCAGAAACCGTCCATCAGCGGCCAGTTCGACGCACCAGCGCACTTCACGGGTCCTGAAGCCGGGTTCAGAATCAAGCCTGTTTCCATAATTCATCAGTGCTTGCAGCATGGCTATTGCCTCCCCGGCTTTTTCACCACCGAGCTGTCGAACGGCGGAACTTCCAGTACGCCGTTGCGGATGTGGGCATCAAACAGAGTGATGAACGGTTTGTCGGTATCCTTAACCGTGTCCTTTCGCAGGTCAAACACGTCGTAGAGCATAAAACCCAGATGCTGATCCATGGCAGCGCGTGACTGGCTTTTGGCATCTGACGATTCCACATACTCAAAGAACGCGGGGAATTCTCGACAGCCGAAATAGGGTTGCTGAAAGCATTTGCCCTGCTTAGCGCGACGCTCGAAACAGGCGTTGAACTTGCCGTAGTCGTGACTGAAGACTGGCTTGGGAACGATCTTCGCCGTGAGTCGGTAACGCACGTTCTTGAGCGCCATAGTTTGACGCTGTGTACGGCCCTTCTGATCGGTACCAAGCTCATCCTTGCCGCCGTCCGCCCAGATGGGTTCGGGTTGCTCGCGCCCTTCCATCCACGCCTTGAGCGTACGATCCGCAGGCACTTTGTCCTTTACTTCGTTCCGCCGCAAGGCAATGTAGCGCGGCAGTTCCAGCACCTCGATACGAATTAGCTGCCAGTGGAAATAGGGACGCATAATGCTTTCCCTGCCTTGCCGTTCCCGTAGTCCATCCCAGTAGATGGCGTCGAAGATGCCACGTGCCGCAGAAGGCGTGATGACCGGGTAGGAGAAACGCTCGACCTTCATTTCTGGCCGCGTAAAGCAGGCGAAGTCGCCCCAGACTTCCAATGTGTGTGTGCCGTTAGCCATGTCTCCTCCTATGCAATGAACACCTGTTCGCCTTTGGGTGGATTCAACCCGATGGTATCGTCGTAAAAATCTCCTTCAAGAATGAACCACTCGTCGGAGACGCCACCGCGCCGCAACTTCGCCGGAATTGCCCAGGCGGGTGAGCCGTCATTGGTGCGATAGACACTGACGGCAAGCCCTTGGGCGCGGCGCATCCAGTTGGCGCTGATGCCTTGTCGATCGGCTTCCCTTCGCAATTCCAGGAATTCGTCGTGTCGGCTCACCCATGGCACCAGCACTTGAATGGCATCCTGAACAATGAGGCGGTATACCTTGGCAATCTCCACAAAATCGAGCTCCTGAATCGCTCTTGTAAGATCAGCATTCTGACTGGCTGGATCGTTCAGATTGTAGAGCCGGTGATAATAGGCCCGGAAGACTTCGGGGTCGTTGATATCCAGATTATTGTCGTGCAGCTTGAGCAAGGCTTGTGTGACTTGAGTCGCCTGATAGTAGTTATGCGTGGGAAACCGTTTTCTCCATCCAGCCTCCTCATCCGGTTCAAAGACCACAACCTCGCCAAGACGGCCCTGCTCATTGAGCCTGCCTTCCCGGTTACAGCGTCCTGCCGCTTGTGCAATAGAATCTAATGGCGCCATAGCACGGAAGACGGTGGGGAAATCCACGTCCACTCCTGCTTCAACACATTGGGTGGAAACAAGGCGGCAGGGAAGTCCGGCTGCAAGTTGATCCCTGACCTTATCCATCACCACCCGTCGGTGTTCAGCACACAAGTTGGTTGAGAGATGGAACACGCTTTCCGTCCCGTCCATCTCATTGAGCAGAGCGAGTGCGTGGCGTTTAAGGTTAACCACCACCAATGCCTGATCCACGTCTCGCAATTCAGCCGCGAGTTGAGTCCAAGTGCGCTTCTCACCAATTTCCGGCCAGCGCACGGCGACACGTTTCAGTGCCGCGAATAGTGCTGGGTGTTCCGGTACGGCCTCGATCGGTTGCCAGCCTTGCACGGCGTGCTTTCTTACGGCCTCGTTCAGAGTATCGAACGCGGGTTGTGTCGCAGTGGCAAAAACTACGGTGGAGCGATAGGCCGCCGACAGGTGAGACAGCGCCGCCAAGGTAGGTACCGCCAAGTGCTGAGGCAGACTCTGCGCCTCGTCGAACAGGATGACCGAGTTCATTAGGTTATGCAGCTTGCGACAACTGGACGGGCGGTTGGAGAAAAGCGACTCCAACAACTGCACGTTGGTGGTCAACACGATTGGCGCATCCCAATTTTCCGCGAGCAAACGGCGCTGACGTTCGCTCGCTCCTTCGGCATCCTGCTGCTCCGCTTCTACCCCCAACCCAGCCAGACTATGGTGTTCCAATACGAAATTATCCTCGGATGCCTTGAATACCGCTCGATAGATACGCGCCGTCTGCTCAATGACAGTCAAGAAAGGGACAGCCAGAACGATCCTCTTCAGTCCATGCTTCTTCGCGTGTTCCAGCGCGAACTTGAGCATCGCCAGCGTCTTGCCTGAACCGGTCGGCGCGGTCAACGTGAACACGCCACGCTCCGCCAGGCCTGCACGCATTACTGCACCCCACAAGTTTTCCCGTGCCTTCCGCACCGCAATCTGTGCGCCAGTGACGGCGTGCAACGAGGCCATGTGAGCATCAAGCGCGGCAATTGCTGCACTGGGATCCAGCCTTGGGCCTTCAGGGCGTGGATGCTTCTCCTGTGCGTCACCATCGAAGTGCGACTCGGTGTCGAGAAAGTCCGCATCCACCAGACACGAAAAGAGCAGCCGCACATCAAGCATGGCGGAGACGGCTTGCGCCCACGAGTTAAGAACAAAACTAGATGGTGCGCTGAATTCAATTCCATCCCTGGCGGCAAGAGACTCCAGGCGTTCCAGGTCGGGTTCACTGAGGGCTAACCCTGGTAAAACAGCGGCAGAGAGATTGCCTGGCAGTAACCGCCTTAAGGAATCTTTACTCCCGCGCTGCAAGCCAATGTGATGACCTTCGATAGCTAACGCAGCGGCAACTGCACGGTGCCTCAGAGCCAACGATGCACCCTGTGACCAATGGTCCAACCCCTTATCTTTGCCGTGCAACCGTGCCTGAAAGCGTTCGCCATATTTCCCAAGATCGTGCAATAAACCAGCGAGTGCCGCTTCTTCAGCACCGCTCTGTCCTTGCAGGAATTCTTTTGCGATCTTCGAGACGCTGGTGAGATGCTCCGCTAACTTATGCCATTTCCCATATCCGTTCGCGCTGTGTGCGAAGTACTGGCGTGGTTGGGACTCAGCGTCTGTGTGATAATCAAGCTTCATTGATATATTGTTGCGCTATCCGCGCCTGTTCATTCCGGTCCATGTTGTCCTCCGAATGCCGATGCACTGTAGCAAGAATCGACGTAACCGTCCCGCGCAAAGTCCATCGCTCCATCCTAGATAAATGCCTAGGGCCCTTCATCTCGTGACGCGTCTCTCGTCTTGAAGACACATGCTCAATTGAACATTCCCGGGATGCCCGAACGATGCGTCATAAGAAACGTGGCCTGGCTTATCCGCTCTTGCTATCGGTCCTATGCCATACGCCATTTGCTCTGCGCATTCGCCCGACCCTACCACCGTGGTGTGACATCCGGGGTCACAGTTTGTGGCGACATCGTTTTTTTCTTACGACACGACTTTCCCATCCCCGACGCGGTTGAAATACCACCATTCGCCCCTTGCTCTCCGTTGACAGATTTCACCGTAACCCGCATATTCATGACGGTTCGTCACGAAATCGCTGAGGCGCGTCGC
>Ga0209582_1001221_pt1 | contig 12935 bp, 14 predicted proteins | sample KloWWTmetKNB5Kit_FD_187176 | JGI IMG/M metagenome (GOLD analysis project Ga0209582, IMG submission 187176) | Active sludge microbial communities from Klosterneuburg, Austria, studying microevolution and ecology of nitrifiers - Klosterneuburg... | ecosystem: Engineered > WWTP > Aerobic digester >...
TGGGCACCAGGCCTCGAAGCGCTTTCCCTTGCAGGTGTTCCCGCGCACCCACGATCGGTCACCTACGTCACCTTGCCCGAATGGAGCACGCTCGTACCCGACGGGGCTTTGGACCCGACGATGAACGGCCAACACTTGGCATTGGTCCATGGCAAATTGCCGGTGGCCCAAGTGCGCGATGAACCGGTGAAGACGATCAGCGCCACCTGTCTTTACGCCCATGACGAAAGCAACGAACGCAATGTGCTGGACCGTTTCCCCAACGCACGGGCACTCCCCTTGCAAGCCGTGTTGGTCCGGGGTGCGCAAATGCGGTCCACTACCTCTCCCGTGCTTTTAATGCACCGTGGTGCAGATCGGGTGGACCTAACATTGGCGAACGGTCAACGCCTTTTGTTGAGCAACAGTTACTTGGCACGCACCGCGGAAGATGTGCTCTACTTCTGCTTGTTGGCCGCAGAAACAGGTGGCATTCCACCTGCTGATATGAAGCTTCGGACGGGTGGCACACACCTGCTCCAACTGGAACGCGACCTATTGGACCGCTACTTCAGTGACCATGCACCGGCGATCCCATCCACATGGCCCAATGTCCCGAAGACCTTGGGGCCCATGGATCGTTGGTTGGCGGCCTTCGACCAGTTCGCATGCGTATCGTAGCCGGCAAATACCGCAACCGCCGGATCGATCCACCACAAGGAATTGAAGCACGGCCAACGACCGATTTCGCCAAGGAAGGACTGTTCAATGTGCTGCAGCACAGCGTTCCGTTGGAAGGAATACGGGTACTGGACCTCTTCGCAGGCACCGGCAACATGTCGTTGGAGTTCCTTTCCAGAGGCGCTGTGGACGTGGTTTCCGTGGAACAGGACCGCAAGCTGTTCGCCTTCATACAACGCACGATCGCGGAAATTGGTGAAACCGGATGGCGTGTCGTGAAGGAAGATGTGTTCAAATTCTTGAGCGGACACCGGAGCAAGTATGACATCATTTTTGCCGATCCACCGTTCCACATGGAAGGCACAGAACGCATAGCGAGCATGGTGTTCGAGAATGCGCTGTTAGCACCGGACGGCGTGTTGATCATCGAGCACCACGAGAAGACCGATCTTAGTGCTGTGGACGGTTATATTCGAAACCGAAAATACGGTCAGATCGTGTTCAGCATATTTGGAGGAAGTAATGAGGAAATGAATTGAATGTGATGAATTAAGGGAATTGGCAAACCGTTGGGGGATCATCTTCGGCCCAAAGGGACGCATGGAGAACGCAAAGAACAAGAACACATGAAAAGCCCGATCGCAGTTTTCCCAGGCACCTTCGATCCGATCACCATCGGTCATGTGAGCATCGTGGTACGGGCATTGCCGTTGTTCGATCGCATCATCATCGGTATGGGCGTGAACAACACCAAGAAGACCATGTTCGCTGAGGAACAACGCCTCGCTTGGATCGAACAAGCCTTCAAGGAACATGCGAACGTGGAGGCGGTCGCATTCGAAGGGCTGACCGTGAACCTGTGCAAAAAGGTCGGGGCATCCTTCATCTTACGCGGATTGCGCAACAGCACGGACCACGGCTACGAGCGCAGCATTGCATTGATGAACCGCCAGATCTCCGGGGTGGAAACGATCTTCCTGCCCAGCGCACCGGAACATGCACATATCAGCAGCACTATCGTGCGTGAGTTGCTTGCCAATAAGGCCGATGTTTCAGCGTTGGTGCCCATGGCGATATGATCAGATCCTTGGTAACGTGTCTTCTTATTTGCGCATCGGTGTGGTCGATCGCAGCGCCATTCACGATCCATGTTTCGTCCAGCGGGCATGATGACGATGTGGTTTCCTTATACCGCTACGATGACCTCTTCACACTGCGTGGTGTATTGTTGACACGTGGGTTATTGAACTCTGAAGGTATGGCCACTTTGGAAGGTGAAGTTGAACAAGTCACGAAGATGTACCTGCGAATCGGCGAGCGAACTGCGGACCTGTATGTAGCACCCGGCAGTGACCTGAATGTTGTTCTGACACCAATGCCCGGCGCATTGAGCTTGAACGGAACAAGTCGAATGGTGATCACCTTCACCGGAATGGACCCGATGGACGTGAATGCACTTTCCAGCGATCTGAACGAGCGCATCGATGCATTCATTTCCGAAGACTTGGCTACCGATGAAACAGCCGGTATGCAAGCACTCGACATCAAACGCAAGGATGGGGGCACCTTGGAAGACAGCACAAAACGCCCTCCCACCCTCTTCGTTACTCCATTGTTATCCGCGAACAAAGTGGACTCGTTCACCACTAAGCTTCGTCGGTTCTACGCCGAGGCGAAGGATCCGTGGTTCGCACACTACTTGAACTATAGCATAGCGGGTCTCTATGCAGGTCCGCGCACCAAGGAAAGTGATTTGTTCAAGAAATTCCTGGAAGGCAAGCCCGTGCTCTACAACGTTCCGGAATATGTGCGCTTCATCCGGAATTTCTTCAGCGACCAGCTTGATCAATTGGCCCGAACACGGGGTGACTCATTGACCATGTTCGCTTCGACAGGAAATGCGGAAGAGTTGAGAAAGCTGTTCCAACACAACGACTTTCTGCGGACCAGTGATCAACTTGCCGAGTTGGTCATGATCGATCAACTCTACCGCAAATACGCGATCGGCCTCGTGGACCAGAATGCGACGGAAAGGCTCCTCGCCAAAGTGGGATCAAATTCCAAATGGCCTGAACACCGCACGATCGCGAGCAACATGTTGTGGGACCTTTTAGCGATGCGTCCCGGAAGCGTGTTATCACAAGGGCTCCGACTTGAAACACCGAGCGGAACAACAGCGGACCTTGAAAGTCTTTTGGTGGGTCCAGTTTGTATTGCGCTAACCGCTGGTTGGTGTACCGCGTGTGGCCCGGAGATCGCTGGCTTGATCAAGCTCGACAACGAATACCCCGGTGCGATAACGGTGGTTGTGATCGGCTTGGACAAGAGCCTCGATGAGTTCAATGTGGCGCGGAAGACATACAAGGACAATAAGTTGACCTGGATACACGCCGCCGCCGAGCAAGAACTGCGCGAACAACTACGCGTGCGAAGCCTTCCGATGTTCTACTTGTTGAACGGAAATGAACTGGCTCGCTCCCCTGCCCCGCTGCCTAGCGAAGGCTTGGGTGCCTTGTTCCACCAAGCCAAGGTGGCCGCCGACCAAAAAGTACGGGTGAAGGTTTGGGATGACTGACCGAAGACAATTCGGGTCGCGCTTCGCGCTCTTAGGGTTCCTGAATTTTACCACAGATTGACACGGATGCATACAGATAATGCCATTCTCATTGGCGTTCGCGTGGACATGGCAACATTCAGCAGGAATTGAACAACCCGTGGTTCGGCCTAGAGCGTTACCGTCCCTCCCACGCTATGATCACAGGCAATAAGCTCGGGTAGGTATCGGCCTTCATGGCTTGTAGTTCTGTTCGATCCATCCACCGCACCTCTTCGATATCCTCCTCGGTTTGTGCGGTCAGCATTTCGACTGAAGAGGCTTTCATCAGGAACCAATCAGTGCGCTTCAGGTGCTGTTTGCCTTTGCGTTCGTAGGTGTGCCAAGTGCTTGTAAGAGGCGCTACCAAACGAACATCCACCAAACCGCATTCTTCCTGTACCTCCCGAACGGCGGCTTGTTCAATGTCCTCGCTCTTTTCCACCTTTCCTTTCGGTAGGTCCCAAACACCCAAGCGCCGGATCGCCAACAAGCGACCTCCTTCATCAGAGACCATTCCACCAGCAGCTTGAACGAATTTATGCATGTCCTTGAATGCCGACCACGCATCGAATTCATTCACCGGAAGCAACTGCACGCCCTTGACACGTTCGGATGCCAACCGCTCAATGGCTGCATTGAGATCTGCAGCGCTCCCAACTTCGACCACCGGAAAGTCCGGTTCGTGGTGGGCATCGGACGATGGATCCAAGAATTGCAACGGCTTTCCCGCTATGTAAACGTCGTACTTTCGTGGCATGTATTCCCAATTGGATCCAGCGCCCAAAGTTGCGGAGTTCCTGCTACAGATCAAAGCTGTGGAACTAAGTCCGCAGAAACCCTTCACTTGGGCCAGTGGCTGGCGGTCACCGATCTACTGCGACAACCGCAAGACACTTTCGCACCCGGCCGTGCGCACGTTCATTCGGCAGCAGTTCGTACATGTGATCAACGAAACGTTCGGGAAACCCGACATGATCGCGGGCGTGGCCACAGGCGGCATTGCGCATGGGGCTTTGGTGGCGCAGGAAATGGGCCTGCCCTTCGTCTATGTGCGCAGCGATGCGAAGGGCCATGGTAAAAAGAACCAAGTGGAGGGCGACCTCTCCACCGGTCGCAATGCCATCGTGATCGAAGACCTTGTAAGCACCGGTGGCAGCAGCTTGAAGGCGGTGCAGGCCTTGCGCGAAGCAGGCATTGAAGTGAAAGGCATGGTATCGATCTTCACGTATGGATTCGATGAAGCCGCCAAAGCATTCGAAGAGGCCAAGGTGAAATTGCAAGCGCTCACCAACTACGACGTGCTGCTGGACCAAGCCTTGAAGACGGACCACATCACGGAAAAAGAACGCGCATCATTGTCCGAATGGCGACGGAACCCATCCACATGGATGCAGGAAAAAGCCACTACAACATAGCATTATGACGAAGATCGAGAGCAAGGAGGTGGAGATCGCGAAACCTGCACAGGACCTTTACACGTTCCTGAGCGACATGAACAATTTCGAGCAATTGCTCCCAGCCGGTCGCATCAGCGAATGGACCAGCGATGGCAAGTCGTGTTCGTTCAAAGTACAAGGCGCTGCCACGATCGGGTTGATGCTCGATGGCGGAACCCCTCCCGGTCACCTGAAAATGAAAGCTACCGAACGCAGTCCTTTCCCGTTCACGTTGGACACGTACTTGGAAGAGAAGGACGGCACGACGACCTCACGACTGGAATTCAATGCGGACCTGAACACCTTCATCAAGATGATGGTAGAGAAGCCGTTGAAGAACTTGTTCGATCATATCGCGGATCGGATGAAGGTGATACATGGGTAGAACATATTTCTGAATGATGCAACCAACTTCTTTCACACTTCCCATGAACATGTTGGTCGGCATGGCGCTTTCATTGAGCGTGCTCTCCGCATGCCGAAAGGATCGTGATGTGCAAGGAGGCGGGTCCGGAGCATCCTACTTGTCACTGTCCATCGACTCCGCCTGCATCCAAGCGCCGAACGTCTTCACCCCGAACAGCGATGGCGTGAACGATGCTCTTTGGATAGCTTACCGCAACATCACCACAACTGAAGTGACCGTTCGTAATTCGGCTGGAGACACCCTCTTCCACACCACCGACCCGAATACTTCGTGGGATGGTTCCAATGCGACGAGCGTCGGCCCCTTTACCGTGCGGGTGACCGCAACGACAACCTCAGGAGCAACACTTCAAGGACAGAACTACGTGTCCAAACTCTCATACGGCACTGGTAATTGCCTTCAGTTCAGTGGAAATCCGGTAACCGGCGATCAGTTCGAACCAAGGCATTGTGGGTTGGTTTATTCGTCGAACGAAGTGTTTTGTGATTGATCCATTTGGGTTGGTCAAAGGCAAGGATCAACTCCTTCCGAACCAATACGGACGAATGAACTGACATGGCCTCACGCCGATCTCGCACCACCACAGACGACGCCCCGGCCGCAAAGCTGGACAAGGCCACGCTCCGCAAAACACTGCGGATCTTCCGGTACTTGCGACCGCACTGCCCAATTTTCGCTTTTGGTCTTGTTTGCTTGCTGATCACTTCGTTGCTCAGTCTTGCTTTCCCGTTGCTTTTGGGCAAATTGGTGAATGCGGAGCCGCTCACCTCTTTCTGGGAAGCACCGATCTCGGACCTGAACAACATCGATTCCATCGCGAAACTGTTGTTGCTCGTTTTCGCACTACAGGCCTTCTTCGGGTACCTTCGGATCTACACCTTTGGCCATGTTTCGGAACATGCGCTGGCCGATATCCGCAAGGACACCTATTCGCACTTGGTGCGCATGCCGATGCTCTTTTTCGCGCAGCGCCGTGTCGGTGAATTGAACAGTCGCTTGGCGGCGGATGTGGCCCTGTTGCAAGAAGGAATGACCACGGTGCTCGCTGAGTTCCTACGGCAGTTCGTTACGAGCGGGATAGGCATTACGCTGCTCACGTATGTAAGTGTGGAGTTGACCTTGACCATGCTAGCCACCCTGCCTGTGGTCGCGCTGGTTGCAGTATTCTTTGGACGCTACATCCGTACGTTGAGCAAACAAATGCAGGACCGAATTGCGGACAGTAGCGTGATCGTGGAGGAGACCTTGCAGGGGATCCAGAACGTGAAAGCATTTTCCAATGAAGGACACGAGGTGGGCCGCTATGGGCGCAGTGTGCACGCCGCATTGGATGTTGCATTGAAGGCCGTTCGGTGGCGCGGTGCCTTCATCTCGTTCATCATTTTCGCCATGTTCGGTGTGGTGGTATTCATTGTTTGGAGGGCGGTGCATTTGCGTGCCGAAGGACTGTTGGATGTTGGCGATATCACCGCGTTCATTGGTCTGTCGATCATGATCGGCGCTTCGATCGGTAGCGTACCGGATCTGATCACCACCTTGTTGAAAGCGATCGGTGCGACGGAACGTTTGATGGACCTGCAGGATGAACAGCCGGAAGCGATCGCATTGGAGAAGCGCGCGGATGCATTGCAGTTGGAGGGCGCGATCAGCTTTGAACATGTTGCATTCCACTATGCTACGCGGCCCGATGTTCCGGTGCTTCGGGACGTGAACTTCACGGCGCAACCAGGTGAACGCGTTGCGCTCGTTGGTCCGAGCGGTGCCGGTAAGAGCACGATCGCATCCTTGGTCCTGCGTTTCTATGACCCGGTTGAAGGTCGTATCACGATCGATGGCCGGGATGTGCATTCCTATGACCTCACCGCATTGCGTGATCGCATGAGCATTGTGCCGCAAGAGGTGTTGCTCTTCGGTGGTTCGATACGCGAGAACATCGCCTATGGAAGGCCCGGTGCTACAGATGCGGAGATCGAAGCAGCAGCCGTCCAAGCCAATGCGCACGAATTCATCGAACGTTTTCCGGAAGGCTACGGGACCGTGGTGGGTGAACGTGGCGTGCAGTTAAGCGGCGGTCAACGGCAGCGCATTGCCATTGCACGGGCCGTGTTGAAGGACCCCGCGATCCTGATCCTTGATGAAGCCACCAGCGCGTTGGATAGCGAGAGTGAACGGTTGGTGCAAGAAGCATTGGACAAGCTGATGGTCGGGCGAACAAGCATTGTGATCGCGCACCGGTTGAGCACGATCCGGAGTGCGGATAAGATCTTGGTTCTGGAAAATGGATCTGTGATCGAAAGCGGGACGCACGATGAACTGATTGCGGATAGCGAGGGCCTGTATCACAGTTTGAGTCGGCTGCAGCTGGACAAAACGTGAGGTCACATCCCCACCTCCACCACCTTCTTCGTAGCAAAGAATTCCTCGCTGAAGAACTTGTTCAACTCGAACACCTTCACCTTTTGGCGCACAGGCAGGATCTCGTCGGCCAGTTCTCCACCTTTCAGATAGAACATGCGGCCTTCGCCACGTAACACAAGGTGCTTGGTCATACCGATGAATTCCGGCAAGGTGGTCACCGCACGACTTACGATCACATTGTAGCGGCGGTTGTGGTCGGTGCTGCGCACTTGTTCCGCGGTGCAGTTGGTTAACGCAAGACCTTCGATCACACCCTTTACTGCGCTGATCTTCTTGCCGGTCCCGTCGATGCCATGGAAGGTGCTTTGCGGGAACATTATGGCCAAAGGCACTAAGGGAAAACCGCCGCCGGTGCCTACGTCGATGATCCGCGTTCCTTTCTTGAATTGTACCACTTTGGCGATGCCCAATGAATGAAGGATATGCCGTTCGTAGAGGTGTTCGAAGTCTTTGCGTGAGATCAGGTTCACGCGTTCGTTCCAATGCGCGTAGAGTTCGCCGAGCTGTGCGAATTTGTTGCGTTGATCCGTTGTGAGATCTGGGAAATACTGTGTGATCAGGTCAAGGCCTTGCATGGGGGATCAAGGTACGGTGGGGCTTTTGTGAGATTCAGGGAGGCGAAGCTGGGCAGGGCTTTTGTGAGATGCCGTCCCGCTGCCACCAAGACGGTACAGCGGGAAAGCAGGTCCCAGTCGCTGCGCTCCTCCCGCCTTCCGGAATGACCTCCGATGCAATAGAGACCCGGCGATGCGCGCTGCCCACCTTTCGGCATGACCACCGGTGGGGGAAAAGTGTGGAGCATGGAACGGAAATGCCTGCGGTAGCTTTTGTGAGATACCGGATAAGCGGGAACCGAGCGCTGCGCGCTGCCCGCTTTCCGGCATGACCTCCGATGGGAAATGCGATCACGCTTAGATCGTGTCCTTCTTACTCTCCATCAAGTTCAGAAGGAACTCGCGTGCCCGGAAAAGCTGGGCTTTCACGGTGCCCAGAGGTAAGTCGAGCTCGTCAGCGATCTCTTCGTAGCTGTACTCTTTGTAGTAGCGCAATTCCACAAGGGTGCGGTAGCGTGGCTTCAACTTCTCCACCACATCGCGCATGATCTCGCTCTTTTGCTCGCGGATAGCGATCTCCGCTGGATCGAGGCCGTGGCCCTTTAGCTCAATGGTCATTTCATCCCCATCGTCCGTACCGATCGGGTTGTCAATGGAGAAGGTCTTCTTCTTCTGTTTGCGGATCCAGTCGATGCAGTTGTTCGATGCGATCTTGAACAACCACGTGCTGAACGCGTAGTTCGGCGTGTATTGTTTCAGCCGGTGGAAAGCCTTGCCGAACGCTTCGATCGTAAGATCCTCCGCATCGTCCTTGTTGTTGATCATCTTCAACAACATGAAGTAGATGGAATCGCGGTAACGGCCCATCAACTCGGCGTATGCCTTCTGATCGTGTTTGTCCACAGCGCGGCGTACGAGCACGTAGTCGTATTGCGCTTTCTCACTCAGGTTCTCGTTCACTTCCATCGCTTCGGCTTGACAAGGACCGTGCTTGCGTACAGCAGGGGATCCAAAATTAGGAACAACCATTCAAGAGGTATTGCGAACCAGCTCAAGAGGCCCGCTTGCAAACGGCGCATGGCCGCCATGGTTATCGGTAGGAACACGAACAATTCAACCGAAAGGCCGATCAGCACCTCGCGCCAGCGACCTTGTATCGCGAGCCACAACAACATGGCCCAAAAGACCGTGCGTGCCAATGGCAACAATATGAGCAATACCTGATGACCGAACCGGTAGTGGGCAGCAGTGGTGTAATGCCTGCGTTTGCGACGGAACCACGTGCCGAGGTCGTCCGTGGGGCGAGTGGTCACGAACGATCCTGGATCGGCCACAACGGTGGTGTTGTTCGCACGGGCAACCTCGTTGATGAACAGGTCATCATCGCCGCTCATCAAATGGCCGTGTCGTTTCGCACCTTTCGAATGGAAGAAGAGTTCTCCCGTATACCCCAGGTTACGGCCAACGCCCATGTACGGGAACCCGGCCATGGCGAAGCTCATGTATTGGATGGTCTTCATGGTCCCATCATAGCGCTCCAAAACGTTGGTAACGCCAGGTTGGTACGCATACGGACTATGCCCCACCACGATCTGTTTGCCCTTGTCGAAGCCCGCACACATCAAGCTGATCCAATCCTTGCTCGCTGGCACACAATCCGCATCGGTAAGCAACACGTTCGGGTACTTCGCCGCACGGACCCCAACACCCAACGCCAATTTCTTTCCGTAGTTGAATTTCTCATCGGCCTGGATGTTCACTGGCCGCAATCGCGGATGGACCGGTTTCATCAGCTGCAACAGCTCCCAGGTGTCGTCCTCGCTCCTGTCGTTCACCACCACCACTTCGAATTCCCTGTGGTCCTGCTGCATCAACATGGGGATCAAGGTCTCCAAGGTGCGCGCTTCGCTCCGGGCACAGATCACCAAGCTTACAGGTAGGTCGCGCACGGGTTCCACATTCACCTTTCCGAACGCCAACCGGGCGAACATGACAATGTGAAAGAAGAGCAGCACCACCACCGCAGCCAATAAGATGTAGAATTCCAATGACCACATGCCGTATACCCCCACGCGTTGCACGGTGGTTGTCGAGGGCGAAGCTATCCCCCCTACCAGCGCAGGAACGTGGATCGATCGACCAGTTATGAACATCGTATACGGTAGAGTATGGATACTGCCCCGGTCCTACCTTCGGCGGCCTATTTCCATGGAATTCCAACTCCTTTCCAACGATCCCGCGTCCAATGCAAGGGCCGGACTCCTCCGAACCGATCACGGTGATATACCCACACCGGTCTTTATGCCTGTGGGTACATTGGGTGCTGTTAAGGCCGTACACCCTCGGGAACTGAAGAACGATCTCCAAGCCCCGATCATGCTCAGCAATACCTACCACCTCTATCTGAGGCCGGGGATGGAGGTGATCGAGCACGCAGGCGGCCTGCACAAGTTCAATTGCTGGGATGGACCCATTTTGACCGATAGTGGTGGCTTCCAAGTGCATTCCCTAAGCGATATCCGCAAGATCTCGGAGGAAGGCGTCCGGTTCAGCAGCCACATCGATGGTAGCAAGCACCTCTTTACCCCGGAGAGCGTGATGGACACGCAACGGACGATCGGTGCGGACATCATGATGGCGTTCGATGAATGCACACCTTGGCCATGCGAACAGGCGTATGCCGAGAAAAGCATGCACATGACGCACCGCTGGTTGGACCGCTGTATCACACGCTTCAACGAGACCGAACCAAAGTATGGGCACGAGCAAGCGCTGTTCCCCATCGTGCAAGGAAGCACGTTTCCGGAACTGAGGAAACGTTCTGCCGAATACATCGCAAGCAGAGGCGTTCTTGGCAATGCGATCGGTGGACTGAGCGTGGGCGAACCCGAGGAAGAGATGTATGCCATGGCCCAACTCTGTTGCGACATACTGCCCAAGGACAAGCCGCGCTATTTGATGGGCGTGGGCACACCTTGGAACCTGCTGGAGAACATGGCGTGTGGCGTGGACATGTTCGATTGCGTAATGCCTACTCGCAACGGCCGCAATGGCATGCTTTTCTCCCGTGAAGGCGTGATCAACATCAAGAACAAACGGTGGGAGGATGACCACGGACCTTTGGACGAACACGGTACGTGTTGGGTTGACTCATTCTACTCCAAAGCCTTTGTAAGACACCTGTTCCAAAGCGGCGAGTTCTTGGGGCAACAGATCGCCAGCTTACACAACTTGGGCTTCTACTTGGCGTTGATGAAGGAAGCCAGGACCAAGATCATGGATGGGACCTTTTCAAGCTGGAAGGCAGCGATGTTGCCCAAATTGAAGACGCGATTGTAGAGAAGACCCAAGTTAGAAGACACAAGTGTCAAGTGGTCAAGAACCGGAATACACACCTTTGTTGATGGTGATCAATGTTCAATGATAGTTGCTCGAAATTTCCAACCTTGGTTCCTTGTGAATTGTGAATTGTGAATTGGGTCTTGAAATGTTGAAAACCCTCGATCGCTATATCATCCGTCAATTTCTGGGGACCTTCTTCTTCATCTTGGTAACCATCATGCTTATTGCTGTGGTGTTCGACATCAGCGAGAAGACCGAGGATTTCACCAAAATGAAGGCATCGACCTGGGTGATCATTCGCGACTACTACCTCAACTTCATTGTCTACTATTCCAACTTGTTCAGTGGGCTGTTGATCTTTCTTGCCGTGCTGCTCTTCACCAGTCGTTTGGCCCACCGCACGGAGATCATCGCCATGCTGAGCAGCGGCGTTAGTTTCCCAAGGATCATGTGGCCGTACTTTCTTACGGCCACCATCCTTACGGGTCTTTCATTGCTGATCAATCACGCTGTACTCCCTGCCGCCAACAGGGTTCGGCTTGCGTTCGAGGAAGAACATATCAGGGCAACCTTCCATGTGAACGAGAAACACTTGTTACGTGAGATCACGCCAGGGTCCATCACGTATTTCGAATCGTTCAACACGAATGAGAATATCGGATTCCGGTTCAGCATGGAAAACTGGAGCAATGGTGAACTGACCCGCAAACTGACCGCCGACAGGGCCCAGTACGACAGCGTTAGCGGAGCTTGGCGCGTGAGCGACTACCTCTTGCGCACCATGGACGGAAGTCGGGAACACGTCGAACGTGGACAAATGCTGGACACGATCATCAACCTGAAGCCTTCTGATCTAGGACAGCGCTGGGAATCGTCCATGGCAATGAGTTGGACGGAACTGAACACGTACATCGCTGCCAAGATCGCCCAAGGGGATGGGTCCTTGATGCCGTTCCTGATCGAAAAACACCAACGCACGTCGTACCCGTTCGCCACCTATGTCTTCACCTTGATCGGAGTGAGCATCGCGAGTCGAAAAGTGCGCGGCGGCACGGGCCTGCATCTCGCTCTGGGTGTGCTTTTGGTACTGATCTACATCTTCACCATGAAGTTGACTTCCGTTGCTGCAACAAATGCCGGGCTGGACCCGATGCTCGCTGTTTGGATACCGAACGTGATGTTCGCCTTGGTCGGGATCTGGATCTACCAGAAGGCACCGAAGTAAGCGGTACCCAGCCTATCTGTTCGTTCAATTGTAGGTTCCCGATACCTTGCACCCATGTCCCTGCTGGCCGACCGTCTCTTGGAGCACGTCCTTTCCTTCTCGCTTGAGTATCTGCATCTCCCGGAAACAGTCGGCGTGCTCGACCCATTCAATGGACCAAACGCGGCAGAAGTGCGACGCATCGTTACCCTGTTCCACAAGAAATATTACAGCGATGAACGGCCGCGAATGTTGATGCTGGGCATCAATCCCGGACGCTTGGGAGCGGGCACTACCG
>Ga0209582_1001226_pt1 | contig 12923 bp, 14 predicted proteins | sample KloWWTmetKNB5Kit_FD_187176 | JGI IMG/M metagenome (GOLD analysis project Ga0209582, IMG submission 187176) | Active sludge microbial communities from Klosterneuburg, Austria, studying microevolution and ecology of nitrifiers - Klosterneuburg... | ecosystem: Engineered > WWTP > Aerobic digester >...
ACATCGGTTTTGCAAGAGAGCGGGTAAACGGCTTCGTTTCAAAGTTTTTTACTAAATTTGAAGTGTCGGCTTCGTCAGAAAGACAGTGGTAATAATCCGCTCCCTCGCAAAGCCGAAAACCGTTAGCGGTCACCTTATGACAACGACAATGCAAGAAACAAACGACATATTAAACTTGAAAGTTTCTTTCCAAGAAAATACTTGGACGAATGTTTCTGTTATCGAACCAACAATAAAAAACGTTTTAGAAGATATACAGTCTGACAAATACAAACAACAAGTAACAGACCTAAGAACTAATCTTAATAACGGCAATACAGATTATTACAACGACAATAAAAAGCGTTTGCCAGCAGTAACATTTAGTGCAACATTCAACACAAACCGAACGAGAGAAAATGTAAAATATTACAACAGTCTTATCGTAATTGACATTGACAAACTTGAAGAAGACCAAATTGTAAATTGCTATGACATTCTTTTAAAAGATGAATTTGTATTTTCATTTTGGCGTTCGCCTTCAAACAACGGTTTCAAAGGACTTGTTCAGTTGGAATTCGCAGACATTGCAGACCAAATTGACCTTGACACCAAACATAAAAGTGCATTCAAGAAATTATCAACTTATTTTCAGAACACCTACGAATTAGAGCTTGACAAAAGCGGAAGCGATATAAGTCGGTTGTGTTTTCTATCATACGACACCCAACTCGTAAAAAAAGAAAAATTTAATAAGTTTCAAGTCAATAACGAAGACGTCATTATTGCTTTACCAAAGACAACAAACGGTAGGACAAGGCAAATTAAATTTGTTAGCGACAAAGACGCTTTACTAAATCCTTTTGAAAGGAATAATCAATACGACCGAAAATTAATGTCTGATATTATACGTTATTTGACCAACAAGAATAAATCAATTACTTATTCATACGCTGAATGGTGCAAAGTTGCAATGGCAATAGCAAACACATTCACTTATGATATAGGTTTAAATTATTTTATAAAGTTGAGTAAATTGGACGGTTCAAAATTCAATGAAGTTCATTGCACTAATTTTTTAATTAACTGTTACGAAACTAGAAATGGTAATGTAAATTTTGCAAGTATCATACATTTAGCAAATGAAAAAGGGTATAAAACAAAACAACAAAAAATAAAGGAAGGGGTTCCGAAGGTGGAGTTGTAAAACTTCGCAAGTATCACTGTCATAACGGTAAAGCACTAGCCGACAGTTTAAAATGTGCAGACATTTATATGTCAGTATCTTTGTCAATATGCGAGAAATCGCTTTACAGGAACCCCCTTCCTTTTTTAAATTATGAAGACATTTGAAAGTTATTTTAATAAAAATGAAATCTTGAAGATGATTTGCAAGGTTCGTGTCAAACTTGCAAAGAACAAGTCCAAGAAGCATTTATTGCATTTACTAACTTCAAATCCAGCCTACAATTATCACGTCAAACTCAATTCTGAACCACAAAATGATTTTGAAGTAAATCAAAAAGAACTAACGGATTTTTTATTATCAATTTTACCACCACGGAAAAAGTGGCTGAAATTGGGGGAACAATCAAGACGAAAACCAAACAGAGAAAATGAATTTTTAACCTCTAATGACAAAAATTATTACAGCCTTTTAAAAACAATAAAAGCAGAAAGTAAAAAATCCATAAAAGCAAATTGGTTTTTCAGTTTAGAAAAATTCGTTGAAGAAGTAATTGTAATTTCTAAAGGAAATGAATACGAAGTTTCAAGACCAATTATTTTCCCAAAGCTTAAAGAAAAAATAAAAGCTGACAAACCAAATGAGTGCAGACCTATTTGCATTTATAGCTTAAAAGACAGAATTATTTTAAGCTTAACGAATAAATTTTTGACAAGAGTTTTTGATGAGCAATTTCAGGATAGTTCTTTCGCTTTCAGGTCAAAAAGAAACTCTCAAGGCAATATTATTTCGCACCACGACTGTATTCTTGGCATTGGTGAATTTAGAAGCGAAAATGCAACCTGCAATTTATTTGTAGCGGAATGTGATATGAAAAAATTTTATGACACCGTAAACCATAAAATCGCATTATCAATGTTTCAATCGTTGATTGATACTGCGAAAATAAATAACTCAACACTAAATCTTGAAACACCAATCAAGATTTTCAAAAGTTATTTGAATAGTTTTGCGTTCAACATAAATATTCCTAAATCAACTGACTTAGAATATTGGAATTCATACGAAATTCCTAACGGCTTTTTCGGATGGATTGACGATATAAGTATAAAAACGTATTACACAGACATTAGAGAAGAAAGAATTGGCATCCCTCAAGGTGGTGCACTTTCAGGGCTTATCGCAAACATTTATCTAAATCAAGCAGACATAGAATTAAAGAAATTTGACGTGTTCTATCAACGTTTCTGTGATGATATGATAATTCTTGCAAAAGATTTTGAAACTTGTGATAGAGCAAAAAACGCTTATGAGAATGAATTAAAAAAACTTAAATTATTTCCACACAAATTCAAAAGTTCAGATGAACTAAAGAAAGTTGAAAACGATAAAATAAGTTTAACGGAGTTTTGGAACGGAAAATCAAAAGGACCTTACAAGTGGAGTAAAGTTGAAGAAAATGGTTTTCCTTGGATTGGTTTTGTAGGTTATGAAATGGATTATTTAGGCAATATTCGGGTTCGAAAAAAATCCTTTGCCAAAGAATTATCCAAACAAAAAACAATAATACGTGAAATCAAAAATGCAGTTAAAATAGGTATGCGAAAACCAAAAGGGACTGCAACAGAATCTGCAATAAACAGACTTATAGGTATGTCTGTTGGTAGAATTGGACTTGTCAACTTTGACGAAGTTTCTACCGATATGTGTTGGAAAAACGGCTTTAGAGAGTTAACAGTAAATCCGCATTCAATCAGACAAATAAAACAACTTGACAGGAACCGGAGCAAACAGTATTACAAACTCCTCAAAGAAATTGAAGACCCAGAATTGGAACTTGACGAAAATGATGGGAAAGAAAAAAGAAAATATGTAAGGTATGACAAACCGTTTAGCTACTTTCACCAAATCATTGAACGACAAAAAAAGGCGAACCGCTAACAAGGTATTGCCAAAAGCGGGGCTGAACGGCTTCGATTGGGCATTTGTGCAAGGTTCAACATTCGTTCTTCGATTGAACTTTAGTGCTAAAAATCCCGCCTTCGGCAATACCCAAACCGTTATGCGTCACCCTATGACAACCGTTCGTACAAACTTAAACATTTGACAAATTGACAAAAAAATGGAAAAATCTAGTTCGACAAAAATTAATATCGTAATATTGCAATATTAAACTTGACGAAATTATGGGAGCGACAAAAACAGAACATTTTACGGACAGACAAAATCAAATTGCCACAATTGCAAAAGCGTTGGGACATCCTGCAAGAATTGCCATTATTGAATATTTGATGAAAGTGAATGAGTGTATTTGTGGCGACATTGTAAACGAACTTCCTTTGGCTCAACCAACTGTGTCGCAACATTTAAAAGAATTGAAAAATGCTGGAATTATAAAAGGAAACATTGACGGAAACTCAATTTGTTACTGCATTGATGAAAAAACAATTGAAATACTAAACACTTATTTTTCAAAAATTGTAGAAACAGTTTCTAAATCCAAATGCTGTTAACTATTTTTTTAATTATCTATATCGCAATATTGCATTTAAACTATAAAGAACAAAACAATGAAATTATCAAACGTAAAACAGATTTTGCCAACATTAGAAAATGTTGAATTTCAATTAGAAAATGGAACTTTTGTGCCCGAACATTTCCACGTTACGGAAGTGGGAATGATTACAAAAAACTTCATCGATTGCGGTGGTGTAATTCGCACAGAAAAAGTTGTAAACTTCCAATTGTGGAACGCAGATGATTTTGAACATCGCTTAAAACCTAGCAAATTGCTCAACATCATCAAGCTTTCAGAAGAAAAATTAGGCATCGAAGATTTTGAAATTGAAGTGGAATATCAAAGCGATACGATTGGAAAATACGATTTAGAATTTAACGGAAAAACATTTGTTTTGGTCAATAAAACTACGGCTTGTTTGGCTCAGGATGCTTGTGGGATTCCATCAGAAAAACAGAAGAAAAATTTAGCAGAATTGTCCGTAAATCAAACAGTTTGCAAACCAAATTCAGGCTGTTGTTAGAATGAAAGAAAAACTCATAAAATATAAGAAACCAATTATTATCACAACATCTGTTATTGTGTTGCAACTTATTTTCGGGTTCGACCCAAAATTTTGCATCATCAATATCATTTGGTTATTCGTTTGAAAGTATGACAAAAAAAGTATTAGTGCTTTGCACAGGAAACAGTTGCAGAAGCCAAATTGCGGAAGGATATTTAAGACATTTTGTAGGACAAAAAGCAGAAATTTATAGTGCTGGTGTAGAAACTCACGGAGTAAATCCGAAAGCAATCGCAACAATGAAAGATGATGGAATTGACATTTCAAATCACACATCGAACAACATTGACGAATATCGAAATATAGATTTTGATTTTGTGATTACGGTTTGCGACAATGCAAAGGAGCGATGTCCTTATTTTCCGACCAAAGCCAAGAAATTTCATCATAATTTTCCCGACCCTGCAAAAGCAATAGGAACAGATGAAGAAATTAATGAACAATTCAGAAAAGTCCGAGAGAAAATAAAGAAATACAGTAAGGACTTCATAAATAACAACCTGTAAATGAAAGGAGTATGCTGATAACAGCCAGTTTGCCAAAATGGCGGGTGAAGTGCTTCGTTTCAAAGATTTTCGTTAATTTTGAAGTTCCGTCTTCGCTCGAAGTTTATCGGTAAAAATCCGCCACTTCGGCAAGCTGGTCAGACGTTACAGGCAAGCGTAGGACGACCGTGCTAATATCAACATTCAAGACAAAACAAACGGATAGTTTCGCAGTAACTTGGCACAATACCGACACGAAAGTTTTAAAATTTTTGCCAACACACAGAAAAAATAATTTTGCCAACACACATTGGCACATTTGGTTTTTTGCCACCGCTCAAAGCCAATTCTAAAAAACCAAAAGAGCCAATTTTCCAACCCACCAATAAACCAATTTCAACTTTTTTGAAAAAGTTCTTTCTGAATTAAAAAGTTTACTTACTTTTGCGAGTGAATACTAACTAACATCGTTTAATTTGATTTGAATATGCAACAGTTTACAGACAGACAAATAGAAATAATGGAAGCGGCAACCAACAGAATTTCAAAATTCGGTATTCAGAATTTGACAATAAAAACGCTTGCCGAAGATATTGGACTTTCTGAACCTGCATTATACCGCCATTTTAAAAGTAAGAATGAAATTCTGTTTAGTTTATTGGAATATTTTAAAACAGAAATGAAAAACCGTATTCAGTCCATACCGTTAAAAGCAACAGATACAGAAGCCGATAAACTAAGAGCTATTTTCAACTCTCAATTACAAACTTTCGTGAGTAAACCTGCAATCGTAAGTGTCATTTTTGCGGAAAGCATTTTTCATTACGAAGAAAAGCTAAGCAATAAAGTATCTGAAATAATGGATATGATGCAGGAATTTGTAAAAGCAAACATTAGCAAAGGGAAAGAATTGGGGCAGTACAATAAACTCATAGGTGCTTCTACTTTAACAACCATTATTATTGGAGGTATAAGAATGACAGTACTGAAATGGAAATTATCAGGGCATAAATCCAATTTAATAAAAGATGGAAATGCTGTTTTAGATGGAATTTTAAAAATGATTGAAAAGTAGAATTATGAAAACAAACAACAAATTCACATTATTGCATCGCCTTTTACATTGGGTAATGGCAATAGCAATGCCTGTTTTATTCATTACAGGTTTTTTAAGAATGTATTGGATGAATAAAAACAACATTGTACAAACCATACAAAGCAAAACATCTGCTATTTCTAATGAGCAAATGACAGAGATTGCAAAAAGCATCCGTGAGCCAATGTGGCAATGGCACGAGGTATTTGCTAATATTATGATAACAGCTTTTATTGCAAGGATAATTTATATGCTTATTAAAGGTATTCGATTTCCTAATCCTTTTAGAAATCACCTATCAATAAAAGAACGATTACAAGGCTTTACATACATCTATTTTTATGCTTTTGTATTTGTTTCTGCGGTTACGGGTATTTTCATCGAAAAAGAATTTTTTACAGAATGGAAAGAGGGAATTGAAACGGTTCATAAATGGGGAATTTATTGGTTTCCAATATTTATCATTTTACACATTGCAGGAATTGTAATAGTGGAATTTTCAACTAAAAAAGGAATTACTTCCAAGATGATTGGCGGTGATTAAATAGAAAAAATTAAAACAAAAAAATTTATCTTATTATGTTAGTGAATACTCACAAACTCATTTTCATCTTAATACTTTTTATTGGGTGGAATACCGTTCAGGCACAAGAGGTCTGGACATTAAAGCAATGTATTGACACGGCACAAGTGCATAATAAAAACTTGCAAATTAACCGCAACAATATCAATATAAGTGAACAAAAACAAAAAGAAGCAATAGCCAACCTAATTCCGAAAGTTACTGCCAATGCAGATTACAAGTACTTTATGGAATTACCCACGCAATTAATGCCGATGAATGCACTCAATCCACAAGCACCTGAAGGACAATTCAGGGATTTACAATTTGGCGTTCCGCACAACATCAATGCAAATATTCAATTGGCTATGCCTTTGTATAATCCACAAATTTATGGAGCGATTGAGAATACAAAAATTGCTAATGAATTAACTCAATTGCAATATCAAAAAACGGAAGAACAAGTTTTATTTGACATCACAACGCTGTATTACAATGCTCAAATTCTGAAACATCAACTTGATTTTTTGGAAAGTAACCTATTGAACACCAACAAACTTTTAAAGAATATAGAATTGTTGAAAGAACAGCTATTGGCAAAGGGTACAGATGTGAGCAAAGTAAAATTGCAGGCTGAACAGTTGAGTACACAAAGAGAAAACGTTAACAACAAATACATTTCTATTTTGAATGCTCTGAAACTGAATATCGGTATTTCATTAGAGCGAGAAATCACTATTGTTTCTGAAATAGAAAAGGAAACATTAACTGAAAATAACAAAGGGAATATACTGGATTTAAAAATAATCAATACCCAAAATAAATTTCTGAAAAGTGAACTCAAAACGCTGAACCAATCAAGGTTCTTACCCTCACTGAATTTGATTGCTTCTTATGGAACAACAGGTTTTGGCTATGATAAATCGCTCAATGATTTTCTGAGATTTTACCCAATAGGCTTTGCAGGAATACAATTAAGTTATCCGATTTTCAACGGTACAGTTACACAACGAAAAATCAATCAAAAAAAATTGGAAATCAATAATAATGAATTGCAAGCCCAACTAATTTTTGATAAAAACAAAATGGAAATTGAGAATGTCATTCGTCAACGGACAATTGCCCAAAACACCATTATTAATACAGAAAGCCAAATCGCATTAGCCCAAAAAATCTACGAACAAACCATACTGCAACAAAAACAAGGAACGGCAAGTTTGACCGATGTTTTATTGGCTGACAATGCTTTGCGTGAAGCTCAACAAAATTATTTAAACGCAACAATTGACTTTTTAAAAGCTGATTTGGAATTCAAAAAATTAACGGGAACAATTAAAAATAAGTAAAATGAAAAAAACAATCTGGATAATAGCAGGTATTGCAATTGTTGGTTTGGTAATATTCAAATTGACAAGCAATAAAAAAACAACGGAAAGTAAGATATATCAATATGACAAAGAGAAACCAATTTCCGTTGATGTGGACACTATTCGTTTACGAAGTTTAAATGAAGAAACCACATACACAGGAACATTTGAACCCAACAAGGAAACAAAAGTAAGTGCTGAAACACAGGGGAAAATCAACACGGTTTTAGTAGATGTCGGCAGTTATGTTCAACAAGGACAAACGCTTATTCAGTTGGATAATTCTTTGTTGAAATTACAATTACAATCCATTGAAGTACAAATTGAAGGTTTGCAAGATGATGTAAAACGCTATACCATTTTAACAGATGCCGATGCGGTACAAGGTGTTCAATTGGAAAAAGCAAAGTTGGGTTTAAAATCTGCCAAAGTTCAAAAAGCAACTTTGCAAGAGCAAATCAATAAAACAACTATCAAAGCACCTTTCAACGGAATAGTAACAGCAAAATTTAGTGAAGTTGGAGCATTCGCAGCACCTGGAGTTCCATTGTTGCAAATTACGGATATAGCTACTTTAAAATTTACGGTAAATATTCCCGAAACAGATTTACATCAATTTATAATCGGACAACAATATTCCATTTCAGCAGATGTGTTTTCAGACATTTCACTCTATGGAAAACTTACAATGATTGGAAGCAAAGCGAATATTGGCAATAGTTTTCCCTTGCAATTTCAGGTTGCTAATACCAAACAATCAAACATAAAATCTGGGATGTTTGGCAAAGTACAATTGTCTGCAAATAAAACGGAACAGGGTATTCTTATTCCTTCGTCTGCCATTATAAACAAAGAAAATATTACGAAGGTTTATATTTTGAAAAATGGAAAAGCAGTTTTGCAAACGATAAAAATTTCAAAAAATATCGGTAATAAAACTATTGTTTCAAGTGGTTTAAATCAAGGCGACATCATAATAACGAACGGTTTTATAAATCTGTTTGACGGAGCGAATGTGGCAATTAAGAGTTAAAAATTAAGAATATGAAAGAGAATATTATACAGCAGAAAAGTTTTGCGTTCGCCATAAGAATTGTGAACGCATATAAATACCTCACAGAGCAAAAGAAAGAGTTTGTGCTTTCTAAACAATTACTGCGTTCGGGAACAAGTATCGGTGCGAATGTAGAAGAAGCAATAGGTGGGCAATCCAAAAAAGATTTCATTGCTAAAGTCTCCATTTCTTATAAGGAAGCAAGAGAAACAAAATATTGGTTAAATCTACTTACTGCCACTGATTATTTAGACGAAAAGTTATCAAAATCATTATTAGATGATGCAGAAGAATTGTGTAAAATACTTTCATCCATTTTGCTAACCACCAAGCAAAACAATTCTTAATTCATCATTCTTAATTTTTAATTGAACAAAATGAATATTACAGAAATATCAATCAAACGCCCATCGCTAATTATTGTTCTTTTCAGCGTATTTGCTTTGTTGGGAATTATCGGTTATAAAAATTTGAGTTATGAATTAATGCCCGATTTTAACCAACCTGTTGTAGTGATTAAAACAGTTTATCCCGGAGCTGAACCCAATGAAGTTGAAACTTCCGTTTCCCGAAAAATTGAAGACGCACTTTCCAATTTGGAGGGTGTGGATTATTTGGTTACAAAATCATTGCCTAATGCTTCTATCATCATTGCCAATCTAAAATATGGAACAGATTTGGACAAAACAATGCAAGATGCTCAACGCTATATTGACAATATCCGAAAAGATTTGCCTAAGGATATTTTAAGCCCAGTAATGAGCAAGGTGTCGCCTAACGATTTGCCAATTATGTCGGTAAGTGCAACGAGCAATTTAAAACCAACCGAGTTTTATCAAAAAATGAAAGATGATTATCTGCCACAAATCCAGCAATTAAAGGGCGTGGCAGAGATTACTATTTTAGGCGGAGAAGAACGGGAAATTCAAATTAAGGTTGATAAAGAAAAACTGAAACTCTACAAATTATCTTTATATCAAGTCGTTGAAGCCGTCAATCGTTCGGGAATTGATTTGCCAGCAGGTAAACTACAAACAGACACAGAGAATAATTCACTTCGTTTAGTTGGGAAATTCAACACTATTCAAGATGTTCAGAATGTACAAATAGCAATGCCTTTTCCAAACAGCCCTGTTTATGTTAAAGATATAGCAGAGGTAACAGACGGAATTAAAGAAATCACTTCGTATAGCCGTTTTAACGGAAAAACAGGTATTGGATTAATGATAAAAAAACAAGGTGATGCCAATGCGGTAGATGTTTCAAAATTAATTCGGGATAAATTTCAATCCATAGAAAAGCAAAATGCAAGTTCGGATGTACAATTCATTGTTACAGACGACAGTACCGACAACACCATTGCAGCGGTTAATTCGGTGGTGTTTGATTTGATTTTAGCCGTGATTTTAGTATCGTTAGTGATGTTATTATTCTTACGAAGTTTTAGAAATTCACTCATTGTTTTGGTTGCTATTCCTACTTCATTAATCACTGCTTTTGCCGTGATGTGGTTATTTGGTTATACACTCAACCTGATGACTTTGCTGGCAATGTCTTTAATCATCGGTATTTTGGTGGACGATGCAACCGTAGTTTTAGAAAACATCCAACGCCATTTGGATATGGGCAAAGAAAAAAGAACTGCAGCGATGGACGGACGAATGGAAATTGGATTTTCTGCCTTGTCAATTACTTTGGTTGATGTGGTGGTATTTTTACCGATTTTGTTTTTGCAGGTTTTTGTTGCCGATATGCTCAAACAATTTTCGGTAGTGGTCATCACTTCTACCCTAACGAGTTTATTGGTAGGCTTTACTTTAACACCTTGGTTGGCTTCTCGCATTGGAAAGAAAGAAGATTTGCAACCAACCAATTTTTTCAATCGCTTTTTACTTTGGTTTGAACATCAGTTAGACCAATTTATCGCTTGGTATGGCAAAACATTAAATTGGGTTTTAAACCATAAGCTCATTTTTACAGGATTTGTTTTGTTACTTTTTGTGGGAACGGCAGCAATGATGAAGCAGGGAATTATCGGAAAAGAACTCATTTCAACAGGCGACCAAGGGAAATTTAGGTTCGCTTTAGAATTTGATAAAAGCACTTCCATTCAGCAAAACAATTTGATTTCTAATAAAATTGAAAATTACATTTTGAAGCAACCCGAAGTGGCAAGTGTTTTTAGTAATGTTGGTGGGCCCAGTACAGGAATTGGAAGTTTGGGCGTAGGTTCAGCAAATAAAACAGAATTTACGGTTCAATTAAAATCTAAAAAAGAAACACATAATCTTTCCACAGAAGCCTTTATGCGGAAGTTGAGAAATGATTTACAAAAAGAGTATTCGGGTATTAATTTTTCTATGATGGCATTGGGCTTAATTCCACGCTCTGCACCCATTGAAATTACTTTGAGTGGGAGCGATGCAAACCAAGTGATGCAAACTGGAAATGATTTAAAAGCAGTTATTCAAAATATTTCAGGAGCAGATAATGTACGCTTATCCGTTGAAGCAGGAAGTCCTGAATTAAAAGTAATTCCTGATAAAGATAAAATGCAACGATTGGGATTGAATACCACTTATGTGGGAATGAATTTACGAACTGCATTTACAGGAAATGACGATGCCACCTTAACTGAAAACGGAACTGAATATCCCGTTCGTATTTGGTTAGATAAATTCAGTCGCAAAAACGAAGACGATGTAAAACAACTGAATATCGTTAATCCGATGGGCATTCCGATTGAAGTATCGCAAATTGCCAATATTGAAAGAGATAATTCACCATCACTTTTAGAGCGAAAAGACAGACAACCAGCCGTTACATTGACTGCAGATGCACTTGGCAGACCTTCGGGTACAGTTGCAGACGAAGTAGTGGCACATATCAAAAACAACCCTTTGCCCAACGGCATACAAATGACTTGGGGAAGTGATATTAAAAGGCAAAATGACAGTTTCGGAGCGTTAGGGTCGGTTTTGATGATTTCATTCTTACTAATTTATTTGATAATGGTTGCTTTATACGATAGTTATATTTATCCATTGGTGGCATTGTTTGCCATTCCTGTTGCAGCTATCGGAGCATTTTTAGCCTTGAATTTATCATTAAGCAATTTAAGTTTATTCGCTTTATTAGGATTGATAATGTTGATGGGATTGGTAACAAAAAACTCAATTTTAATTGTGGACTTTACCAACCAATTAAAAGCCGAAGGAAAACATTACAAAGAAGCATTGATTACCGCAGGAAAAGAAAGAATGCGACCTATCTTGATGACTACTTTATCAATGGCAATTGGAATGTTGCCCATTGCATTAGCCAGCGGAACAGCAGCCGAATGGAAAAACGGATTGGCTTGGGTAATTATTGGCGGTTTGCTTTCATCATTAGCATTGACGGTGTATTTAATACCAATGGTTTATGATGTAGTGGATACTGTAAAATCAAAATTTAATAAAAAGAAAAGCATTTAAAATGAAACAAATAATCACGCTGTTTTTAGCATTTACATCAATATTGCTATGTTCATTTACAGATAGCAACAAGGAAAATTACAGTTTAACCGTTGAAGTTGAAAATTTGAGAAATTCAAAAGGCATAGTTCAAATAACCTTATACAACAAAGACGGTTCTATTCCAGATGAACATTATAAAAATTACTTCAAAATGGAAAAGGTAAACATTACAAATGGCAAATGTCTCGTCCTGAAATAGGTTTACACTAAAAACAGTGTAAAATGAAAAAGACAGACATCAAAAAACGACTGCATCCACCTACGGTTTTCAGCGATGAGTTTAAAATCAAAATCATCACCGAGTATCTCGAAACGGATTTAACCAAACGTGAAATTTTAGACAAGTATGGCATTCTGTCCAACTCACCTATTCAAAAATGGATGCGTAAACTTGGTATCATCGATCCGTATGCCAAAAAAGATTATCTTGGTGTTACTAACTTCAACAGATTGAAAAAGAAAAAAACTACTCCATCTGAAATCGAATTGCAAAACATGGCACTGGCTAAAAAGGTGAAAGAACTTGAAAAATTACTGGATGAAGAAAAACTAAAATCTGAAATGTTTGCTCGTGTTATTGAGATTGCTGAAAA
>Ga0209582_1001232_pt1 | contig 12899 bp, 12 predicted proteins | sample KloWWTmetKNB5Kit_FD_187176 | JGI IMG/M metagenome (GOLD analysis project Ga0209582, IMG submission 187176) | Active sludge microbial communities from Klosterneuburg, Austria, studying microevolution and ecology of nitrifiers - Klosterneuburg... | ecosystem: Engineered > WWTP > Aerobic digester >...
TCGGTTGCTGTAAAGGCGCAGCCCCCCGAAGACTTCAGCGTAGAACATGAACCGGCCTTGGATCGGACGGAAGCGTAGCATGGGCAGAATGGCGTAGCTCCGTCTTTTCAGATCAAGCTCACCGGTTGTATTCGCTAGGTTGTTCCATTTCACGGTGACGGTGGAGGTGGCATTCTCCAGCAATTCGTAACCGACCCCGACGCCGGCATCGAACGGCAATTCCTTGACATGGAAGGCGAAATGGAATCCAGCCCCCCAGAAGTGCTTTTGTGCATCAGCGAACTCGCCGAGGGGTTGCGCGTAGTGCCAGCCGAAACTGACCGTGGAATGGCGACTGCTGTCATCGTGTACGCGACTGTTGCCCGAGGAAGTCCGATCCGTGGTGTCCGCTTGGGCGTGGGTGTCCAGCGCGAGGCCCAGAGGAACCAGGGCGAGGAGGAGCGCCGCGGTATGGCGGGGGAGTTGAGCATCGTAAAGCATGAATACCTGTTGGTGGGTTAGGTGTGGTTGGGTATGTGATCCTCTTCTTCCCTCGGTCTATAAGAGCACCGACGGAAGCGTTGCAATAGTGCGATGAACAAAGATGTAGGAAACCGGTCATCCACGGGGTAGAACTTTCGTTAGGTGTCGATAGAGGCTCTGTCCCTTCCGGCCGATCGCAAAGAAAATGAGCAGGACCGGGTCAAGCAATACCGGAATACCGTGATATTGATCGTGAGCGCCCGGATGGTCTGATAGCACCTACATTTACCATCGTGCATGTTGACGTTTTCCCTCACCCATCCCTGCTAACAATGATCTCATCAAGCTTCTTCTTCCCCCTCCCTATTGCCCGGATCATAGCACCTTGTTCACGAGCCGTGCTCTTGCTCTTGGCGCTTCCGCATCTTCCCCAAGTGAACGCGCAGACCTCCGCGGTCGTGCATCAGTTCAACGTCACTGTCGCCGAGGAGCTCAAAACCGAACTGTCCGTCAATGATCGTTCGAGAAACGTGATGTCGGAGTTTTCAGTGGGTACGGCCTTGCCGGAAGAGCTGGTGGACTCCATGGCGGTGGATGCCGAACGGGCGCTGACGCAAAAGCTGGGTTTCCCTGTGCACATGTGCTGGACGAAGGGTAGACGCGGCACAGGCGCAGGCGGCTTCATGGGCCCGCAGCTGATCGGCCTGCCGAACAACACGTTCAAATTGGCCAAGGAGTACTGCCCCGGTGAAACGCGGTTCATCGAGTTGAACTGTATGATCGCGGCCGGCGGGTCGGTATCGATCGGCGAGCGGAAAAAGCTGAAGCCCATGGTGACCATGACCATGCAGGTCTTCGATCCTGACAAGAAAGAGGTGATGGTGAAGAAAGTGAGGCTTAAAGACCTCGGCACGCTACGCACGAGCACCGAGTACCGTGGGCCGGTGGAAACTAAGACCGCCGAAACGCTCGGGCCCTACGATATCTATGGTATCTACCGCATGGCGTTGGCCGAGCTGATGCGGCAATAAGCCGATCGGCAGCGACCATACACTCAGAAATACTGCGCCGACCCCACCTGTAAGCGCCATGCATCGGTGCTTGACGATATGTTACACAACATGATCATTCACCCTTCCGCGTTCTATCTTTCGTTGGTCGCGCTGGTGACACTGCGTGCATTCTACCCACCAAAGGAAGGAGCCAAAAGCACCTGGCTTCGTGATCTGGGCATCGCAGTTCTGGTCTTGGTGGTCGCGGCATTTATTCCGGCGGGATCCAATGGCATGGCCATCTTGTTGGCCGTTGGTTTCCTGTTGGGAACGATCGCGCTCGCTTCGTTATTGATCAGTCGTTTCGGACACGGGTTCACTTCGTTCTCTGGGAAGTTCCTTGTGCTTTGTGTGCTCTCGTTAGTGGCCTTGTTCGTTGCCGCAGTGCCGCTGTTGCTTATGGCGTGGTGGGTGTCTTCGTTGTAATACACTTGCCAGGAGGATCTATTCAGAACGCGTGCAGCACGCTGCTTCCATTCGTGTGGAGGTCGCAATATGACTGACAGCTATTCAGGTTGGGCTTTGGGAACTGTGCAACCCGCGATCATCATTGTTAGCGCGATGAACGTCGCCAATACAAGCGATCTGCATCAGCAATAAGCCATGCGAGGTGACCTGTTCCCACTAAGAGCAACTATCACCAGAGGTCATGAACCGGTGTTCGCGGGAACGAGCCATTTTCATTTAATGATCTTCTGTCGGACAGTTTCGTTATTATTCAACACAAGCTCGATCACGTAAATTCCTTTCACTAAGTCGGCAATGTTCAATTTATCCTTGGATGAACCTTCGGAAATCATTAGTCGTCCTTGATCATCATAAATATTGACACGATCCAAGGCGTTCGTGTTCGTGATGAATAGCTCCTGCGAGACATTATCATAAGAAACGCTCAGAGGCTTTTGCGATTGACTTTCCTCAACGGAGATCGGCAGTGAATTATTTATGATGATGTTGGATGGTCCTGATCCTCCATCCGGATCCACATACGTTGCTGTCACCCATACCTCACCAATTATTGCTATTTCCATGGCAAAGGACATCTCTGTTGTTGTGGTAAGAATGACCGTATCCATTGTTACGTAAGAATAGTAATGCAATTCATAGTATTCCAATGTAGCGCTGGTGGAACTCGTGTCCGGAGCAGACCAACTGAATTGGGAGCAGTATGTTGGGCCAACCACGGGTTGCCCCGCACAATTACCACCTTCGAAGATCATGAAATAATGATAGATAAAGTCAAACCCGATCGGTTCAGGAAATTGTGGGAACGCCGAGATCGAGATAATAGTCAGCAAAAATCCAAGGACAGCTTTCATGATGTTATGTGTTTTGTAAATGCGTTCTACGGATCGATCATGCTCACAGCGGGTTACTGATGAGACCTGTGTTCAGTGTTCATATTGTTCGGCGATCAGGATATGAAAAGCATGAGCTTTGTTCGCCGGTAATCAGCTGCCGAAAGAATGTAGTACTTGCCTCCATATCGGTTGCTGACATCTGTGTTCGCCATGCTGTTCGGACAAATGCACCAGGTCTTATTGCTTCGGTGGTCAAAGGAGTTCAGAGCACTGTTGTTGCTTGAGCCTTGTCCTAACAGATACCGAATTTAGCAACGATCCGTTCACTTCTCCAAAGTTGGTCGGTGATGGAATACACCGGCAATGAATCCGTTCCCAGAACCGCGTGTGGATCAGACCATTTCCATTTGCCTTTTGGCAAGACGATCCAGAAACAGCTCCTAAGTCATAAGGAAAGGGGAATACCGGACCACCATTCATGTAGAAGAGCAGTTCGCCGTGGTCATCACCGATGGATGAGCAACTTTCGAGCACGATCATTTCCCTATTCAGTAGGGGCGCCGTTGTTCCGCTGTTGAGATCAATACTGGATCGATCGCCGAAATAACCAAAGCTCGCATTCTAAGCACACAACGAGGACAAGGCCAACAGGAGACCAATGAGCACTGCATGACCTTGGTATGTCATGTGTTACATTCAATCTGTGGTTGAATGAAAGAAGCTTACCGGCGAATGATCAAGCGTGCGGACCGTGGCTCAGAACCTACCACGCGCACCATCACCAAGTACAGTCCTTCTTTCCATTCAGCGGAAAGACCCAGTGGTTGCAGTGCGCCGAAATTGTTCACCTGTTCGGCATGCACGCGTTTGCCGGTGGCATCGAAGACCTCGATCACACCGCGTTTGCCGAAGAGGTCCGCACCGCATACGATGTTCACCCGATCGTTCACCGGGTTCGGGAACGCTGTAAGGATCACCGCATCGTTCGACGCGGATATCCCCGTGCTGATCCCGCTACTTGGATCGATACGCGTACCGTGGATGTTGTTGCCCTGCGTGGCCCAGAAGATGACGGCATTGCCATCGGAAGTGGGAAGCATGCGCACGTCACCGTAGAACGGAGCGTAGCTCGCTTCCGTCATCTTGTAGGCCGGGTTCCATACCGGTACACCGGAGCTATTGAGCAGCATCGCCTTGAAGCCCCCGCTCGCCTTGTGTACCACGTACGCTCCACCATCGGGTGTTGGTGCAATGCGGGCATGCGGGATGTAGGAGCTTTCCCGGATGGCCAATACGCCATCCACGGTCCAGAGCGGCTCACCGTTCAGGTCCATCTTCTGCGCGAAGAGGTCGGAGTTATCCGCCGGAGGGCGTGAATCGGACCATGCGAAATAAAGGTGACCTTCCTGCGCAACAACAGTAGGTCGTCGCTGTTGATCAGGCTGCACACAAACAGGCTTGATCGCGGGGCTCCAGGTGAGCGTACCACTGAGATCGACACGGCTCATGAGCACATCACCACTGTTATTCCACACCACCACCAAGCCATCGGTACCGTCGTACACTGCGGTGTACTCGCCATCGGAGATCCCGGCGGACCCAGCGGTAGGCGACACATTGTCGATCCATTGAAGATCGCCGCTGGCATTCACCCGCCGCACTTTGATCCCCGCACCGAGGGCATTCGCCGTGGCCCAGTGGATGAACATCCCACCGCTACCGTCCGGGTTAATGCCGTTCACCGCATAGCCGCTGCCGGGGATGTAGATCCCGTTGAAGCCATGCATCACCCCGCCTGATCCATCGACCACGTTATACGCTACGACCGGATTGGCGCCCTGGTGATCAGGCATCCACGTGACGAAGGCGCCATCGCCTCTGACCAGTACGCGTGGCGCGCCGATGTTGTACGCATTGGCGTCCACACGACCCGCAATAATGGCGGGTTGAGGCCATGTTGGGGCACCAGCTGCGTCCAACAATTGCGCCTTCAGTGTGTCGGTGCCGTGCACCCACGCGATGAAAAGTGAGCCTTGGTCCGTTAAGCAGATCGCGAAGTCGTTGACCTTCTTCACCGGATCGGCGATCAGCTGTCTGCCATCAACTTCCCAAAGCGCCACGCCGTCGGCATTCAGGTGTTGGCCATACACTTCCTCCTTCGTGTCGCTCACGCGCCCATCGAGCCAAAGTACATACCAGCCATCCGCCCCATCGCTTACCGCCTTTACGGTATTCTGCTCGTTCGCTGCTGCGCAGACCGCCAGCGGTGGGTCCGGGAAATTCGTCCATTGGGCGTTCGCGGCGAATGTCATGGTCATACAGGCGAGCAGGGCTGAAGTGGTCTTCATGATGATGGGTTATTGGCCACCAAGTGAAGGTCTTTCGCCACGGCATGAAAGAAGATCCGAGGGAACGGCAAGGGATCGAGGGAACGGTTCAGCTCCTCAGCTCCCGCGTAACCTCCTCCAACCGCCTCCGGCTTACTTCCACACGGGTGCCGTTGCGCAGCCGCACACGCCCTTCGCCATCAACACCATCCACATGTCGGCGGTTCACCAAGGAACTCTTGTGTACCCGGATGAAGCCAAGCGGCGTAAGCATGTCGTCGTAATCCTTCAACGTGCGTGCGGATATGAAACGACGTTCATCCGCAAGGTGCAATGCGGTGTAGTTATTATCGGCCTGGCACCAGGTAATATCGGCGGGGTCTATGGCGTGCGTGCGGTCGCCATGAGTGAGCGTGAGCTTCAACGCATTCTCTTCTTGCTGTTCAATGTTATTGAGGAAGTGTTGCTGCACCTCCGGTATCGCACTATTCCTGTTGGCGATATGCCGGTCGATCGCAGCACGCAACTCATCCGCCTGCACAGGTTTAAGCAAGTAATCCAAGGCGCTGAACCGAATGGCTTGGATGGCATAACGACTATGTCCTGTGGTAAAGATCACATCAAAGTCCCATCGCCCAAGTCTCTTCAATAATTCGAACCCCGTACCACCTGGCATTTCCACATCAAGAAAGACCAGTTGCGGTTTCTTCTCGGCGATCAGAGCCTCCGCATCGTTGATGTTATTCGCCACACCGAGCACATTCACTTCGGAAGCCACTTCATTCAATCGCGCACGCAGGAATTCCAATGCGTTCACTTCGTCGTCTATCTGCACAGCAGTGATCATGGCGGAAAGTTACTGCGGATCAATGTCCCTGACGTGAACTTGAAGCAGTACTAAAGGTTCTCGTTCAACACGACTTCAACGCGTGTTCCCTGTGGTTCGCATGCATCCATCAAGTCCGTGAATGTAACGCGACCACTTCCGCCTAGGCTATAGGAAAGGAGCTGAAGCCTCTCCGACGTGAGCTGCAACCCGATGCTGGCACTTCCATCGGGATGTTCACGCTGAGGTGCAGCTTGCCGCCCTACCCCATTATCCTCTACGGTACAGATCAGCTTTCCTTCCTTTTCCACGAACCGAACGGTCAATTTTTTATCGCCCTGTTTCGATGCAAGGCCATGCCAGATCGCATTCTCAACAAAGGGCTGTATGATCAATGATGGGACCAGGATCTCATCCATCGCATCGAGCAAGTTCGGTTCCGCATCCACGGTATGAACGAATCCATCCGCGAAGCGCAATGCCTCCAACTTGATGTATTGGCGCAGAAAAGCGAGCTCATCCTCCAGCGGAACAAGTTCCTTCAGACTATGATCAAGCACCATGCGCAACAGCCGTGCGAAGCCATCGAGATACGCGCTGGCACTTACGGTTTCACCTTTGTTCACAAGGTTATGAATGGCGTTGAGGCTATTGTAGATGAAGTGCGGATTCATCTGCGTGCGCAAGACCTTCAACTGTAGCAATCGGTTGATCTCCTCGATATGATCTTTTCGTTCATTCAATTCAACATTCAATCGTTCCAGAACTGTGGAGTAGTTGCGCTTCTGTCGCAGGTTGCGCCATACCAGCACGATCGCGAAAAGCAAAAGCAATGCGAACGCAAGGCTACCATAAAGCTGTAGGTTCTTTGCGTGCAACCGTTCAGCCTTCTCCTTGTTCTCTGCATCGAGCCGTTGGATCTCCTCTTCTTTCAATCGTGTCCCGAAGCTTGTTTCCAATTCCAGTAATTGTTCGTTCATGGACCGTTCGAACAGCGTGTCCTGTAGGTCCCGCGCATGCTTGATCCATTGGTATGCCCCATGAACATCACCGATGGAATCCAGAATGTCCGCTCGTATCTCGGCGAGTTCGATCGCAAGGTCCAATGCTGAACCGCTCACCTTGTTCAGTGAATCACTCTGGTCCAATGCAACGAGCGCTTCCCGATATCGTTCCGCATGCAATAAGGTCTGACCAAGGTTATTGTACATCCATGCCTTGTTGCGTGGATCCATGTTATCGGCTTCCGCAACTGCTTGCCGCCATAGCCGTTCGGCTTCCACATGCTGGCCTCTTTCACCAAGCGAGCTGGCCAGGTTACCAAGAAGGGCTTGGCGAGCAATGTGCTGTCGATCACCTAGCATACGCAGACCTTCGCGATAATAATACACGGCAGAGTCACGAACTTCCTGTCTGGAATGCATGCTGCCGATGCTGTTGAGCGCGAGCACCAGCTGCGTGGTATCCTTTCCGTATCGACGAGCTAAACCCAAATGATCGCGCCGATGATGGTCCGCCTCACCATAATGCCTTCCTTCCACATTCAGCTTGGTGAGCTGGTAGAGCGACTCCAACATGCGTGTGGTGTCCGCCAACGAGCGCGCGATCAAATAGGCTTGCTGCGCGTGGTCGGTAGCACCGCGCGGATCATCCTTCATCCCTAACGCAAATGCCAAATAGTATTCTGCATCGTAGCGCAAAGGCCCAGGATCAGGAGGCAGATCCTTCAACATACGACGCGTTATGATCTCAAGCGAATCGAATTCATCACGGGACTTGAGCGTCCGCAATTGTTCGACAGAAAAGGTATTGACCGCATTTTGACCGAAGCACAATTCTGCGCATCCCAGAGACACGATCACTAATAGCCCGGCCAGGATCTGTTCCGTTCGCATGGAAAGTTCGATCAAGATCAGTCTCCGCTTTTAGAACGCTCGCTCAACATGGCATTCAACTTCTCGCCGCCTTTGATACCGAAATCCATAGTGCGGATCGGGAACGGGATCATGATGTCGTTCTTATCATACGCCGCTTTGATCGCGACGATCGCTGCACTTTTCCTGCCTTTGTAATAGCCTTGGCTTTTGGAAGAGACCCAGAAACGCACCTCAAGGTTTATACTGCTATCACCGAACTCCTTGAAGAACAGTTCTACCTCGTGACCGGGCAACAGACCGTCCATGGTCTTAACTGCTTCGACCGTTACCGCTTCCACTTTCGCAAGATCATCCCCATAGCTCACGCCCAACTCCAGATCGATCCGCCGTTCTCCATTGCGTGTATAGTTGGTGAGTGCATTCTGGAAGATGTCCTTGTTCGGTATGATCACCTGTAGTCCCTGCAGATCGCGAAGCTCAGTTGTCCGAAGATCGATGCGTTCAACAACACCGAGTTTCCCGGCTACTTCCACTAGTTCGCCTGCACGAATAGGGCGCTGCACCGCCATGGCCACCCCACTTATGAAGTTGGCCGCAATGTCCTGGAACGCGAAACCAAGTGCCAAACCAATGATACCCGCACCTGCTAGAATGGAGGTGACCGTCTTGTCCAAATGCATCACACTTAGCGCTCCGAACAACCCAACCATCATCACCAACAAAGCAATTCCATCGGCGATCAGCCGACGCAAGGAAAGACCCAGCTTTGACCGTGCCAACATCTTCGAAATGAGCGACCTTACAAGTTTGGCCAGGAGCCAACCGAATACCACGATCGCTGCCGCCAGCAAGATGTTCGGGAGCAGTATGATGAGCTCCTTCAGCCAATGCAACAACTTTCCTTCTACTAGTGTTACCGCTTCATTCACATTCAACATGAGGTGCAAGTTAGACGCTGTTCGGTTTGATCATTTCACATTCTTTACACGCAACGCTTTTCTCTAGCTGATGTAGCCCATTAACAACCCCTGGAGATCTTTGTTCAGCACACCCCATTTGAACTCATGATTCGGCGTGAGGTAATCAAAGCCCGCGAACTTATTCTTGGTCACCGCCGGAAACCGCGCAATGGCTCCTCCACGGATGTATCCATGGAACCCTGCACGCTCTCCGACCATATCGACCCAACCAACAATGACGTAGTCCTTGGAAGCGGGGTCCTGATCCACCGGGTACCCATAGGTCCACTGATCAGACGGTGGTTTTGTGGTCGTCAACTTCGCTATCTTGATGTCGAACAATTTCCCGTTGATCTTAAAGTCGAATTGATCCGTACGCACTTTTGAGAAGTCGCTGGTATCACGCTCGAAGGTGATGTTGTATTGGACCAGCATGTGTTCGAATGCCAGTTCACCCAATGTGCCGAGCATCGCCTTCTCCAACCGTTTCTCACGGCTTAGTTTGAAACGCGAGTACAGATCGTTGCCCAACATCTGCTCCGCTTGGGCAAGTGCCTGTGTACGTGCACGATCGAAATCGAAGTCCGTTACCAGCATCGGTGCCGATCAATGCACTGTGTAGCTCGTGAAACCGGACTTGCTCTTGCTCTTCTTGAAAGCCCGGATCAATCGTTCGCGGCAAACATCCGCATACGTTGTGCAATTGAATGCACGCGCTGGATGATCAGCGGATAGTGCTTCCGGAAGTTGCACGAGGATCCATCGCCTGGGCACTCCATCTTCTTGCATCAACGCATCCACTGCTTCGCCCGTAGTGCCTGAACCGGCGAAGAAATCGAGAATGATGTCGTTCGGTTCCGGTGTCTGGAACCCCAACAGGTAGTTGATCAGTGATACCGGTTTCGGGAAGTCGAAGACCTTCGCACCGAAGAGCGCTTTCAAGTGTGCGGAACCGTTCTCGTTCGTTCCTACTCCTACTGCTGAGTTGATCAAGTTAGGTGGAACTTCCGGTGCGTAATCCGAACGTGTATAGGCGACCGAGAACGTACGTGTAGGGATGGAAATGAATGTTCCTTGAGCGATCTCCTCATCCAACTTTTTCTGTGACCAACGGAACCGTGCCTGTAGTTCGATCGGCTTTACGAAGAACCCCTTTTTGACTTCGGTGTCTGCCAACAGTTCTACCGTGTAGCTCTTCGAACCATACGTTCCTGCTGCAAGTTTGCCATCAGGAAGTTTGGTGGTGACCACATTCTTCGGGAAGACCAACTTTCCTACTTTATTACTCTGGTTCAACACCGTGTTCGCAGTACCCGCATATTTACGAATGCCACGGAACCGCTCGCCGTTCTTCACCTTTTGATAGCACACCACGTACTCCACCACCTTCTTGCTTTTCTTGCTGAGGTTCGCCGGCGTTTCAGTTTTCACCCATGCGAACAGATCCACCGAATTCGCATCACCGAATACCTCGGCCATCAGTACCCGCAAGTAGTGCACTTCGTTGTTATCGATGCTAACGAAGATCACGCCATCGTCACGTAACAATTCGCGTGCGAGGATCAGTCGCGGATACATCATGCTCAACCACTGACTGTGGTATCGGCCATCTCCATGCGGATCGTGTGCGGCTCCATTCGCATGATCCGATCGTTGCGCATACGTGGTACGGGTCTCGGAAAGATCATCCGCATAACCCATGTCCTTGCCCGTGTTGTACGGCGGATCGATGTAGATCGTCTTCACCTTACCGGTATAGTCCTTCTTCAGGATCTTCAACACCTCAAGGTTATCGCCTTCGATGAAGATGTTGCTCGTGCTTTTTTCATTCAACCCTTTTCCGGGCTGCGCTACCAGTTGTTTTGCTGAAGGCGCATTCGCAAGCATCCGAGCTGCACGCTTACCCGGCCACGAGAGGCCGAAGTGCTCGGCGTGATCCACTTCGGATCGTCCGTTACCGAACGCTATCGGATCTTCATCCGCTAGCGCTGCCGTATCTGTTCGTTTACCCTTGGCCATTCTACCCCGGAGAACTCTGTGTACCAAAGGGGTGCTCGAAGATCGGGAATTTTACGAAGTGGACGCTTTTGGCCGAAGTGGTAGAGGCCTATTTCGCGCTTCGTGCATTCCACGGCGACAGTAACGCTTTCGTTCAGCAATGCGAATGATCGCAGGACCATACACTATTGCACCTGCACAACTGAAGTTACACTACCGGACCAGTGAGAGGAAGGAGACCCTTCAACTACCCTCATAGTTTTCCGCTCAATCAGTGTGTGGACCACTCCCACCGGATCCGATAGTATGTACTTCGCCACTGCCCATTACGGTCGTTGTCAATGTTCCTTTGCAGTTCACGCTTACATCGCCAGAACCGGTAATGGTAACGTTCGCGGTACTTGTCGTTAGCTGTTCCAGATTCACATCACCAGAACCCACTACTGAGACCTCTACGTTCTCCGCACGGCCTCCGAACATTACGTCTCCACTGCCCGCAAGCGCAATGCTCATGGAACCGGATACTTCAACTTCCTCACCTTGGATATCTCCCGAACCGGCAAGCGCAACAGACAACTTCTCCAACCCCAAGAGTGATGCAAAATGAATATCACCCGAGCCTTTCAATTCCATTTCGAACATCTTCATGCCCTTGAGATCATCGATGTAGATATCCCCTGAACCGTTCAGTTGCACGCGTTCCAGATCCGGTAAGGTTATATGAATACCATGAGGCTCCTCGTTCTTGTAGTTCCTTACGATCTTGTAGTTCTTTTCTTTATAGCGGATCTCCAATACGTTCCCTTTCACGATCATCTCGATGTTCTCCAATTCCTCTGCAGTGCCTTGTGCACTTACGGTGTACGGAGCTTGCGCGATGTAGACTTCCAAGGGACCGAATACGTTCACTGCTGTGAAACCCTTTAGATCATAGGTCTTGGTCTCCGTTCTTGTACTCGTTGCTTTTTTTGAACTCGGCGCGGGTGGCGGTGGGGGCGGCGCTGTTGGCTCGATGGCCAATGGCTTTTCCGGTGCTGGTGTGGGAACCACAGGAATTGTTGGCGCAATGGGAATACGGACAGGTGCAGGGAGCGGTTCTTGTGGAACTTCCGCATTCGATTTCAACATGACAACTGCCTTGGTGGGCTCGCTGGGTGGCACATCCAATAGTACCTCAGCGGTTGGCTCGATCATCGGCACTTCATGTACGACCGGCTGCTGCTCTTGCACTGCAGTCCTTAGTGGTTCGCCGATGCCTGTGAAGAAATAGGCTGCTCCGGCAATGATCAATGCGCTTACTGAGGTCATGAGAATGGAGTTTAAATTGATGTGGCTGAACCACGATGTTGTTGGTTGAATGAGCGGGAATAACGTGACCATCTGGCTAACATCCTCCACCGATACTTCGGCAGGGAGGTCGCGCAACAGCTCCAGGGCTTTTTCGGTTCTGTCCTGCTGTGTCATAACATCAAGGTCTTTAGTGATCCCAATACTTCTTCGCCCACGGACTTCGCGCGCCCTTCCAACAACGCACGCAACTTCGCACGGCCCCTGCTCACTTTCGTCTTCACCGACCCTTCCGAACAGCCTTGGATCTGGGCGATCTCAGACATGGGAAGTCCGGAGACCTCGAACAACACCACCGCCTCGCGTTGGTCTTTCGGTAAACGATCCAATGCGGAATAAACGATCTCGACATCCACCAACATCTCTGCCGATGCACCGCGCTCTTTCAAGCGAATGGCCTGCTTTTCACAGATGGCCTCAGAACGCCTTTGAACGCGCCAGATACTGATGGACCTGTTGCGCGCCGCACGTACCAAATAGTGAAGCAGCTCTTCCTTCTTTTGGATGGTCTCGAACTTATGGTAGGTCGTTAACAGTACATCCTGCACGAGGTCCTCAGCGGGCATTCTGCCATAAGCCAGCGCTGAACAATAGCGCACGAATGGCTCGTGGCACGTTGCGTACGCTTGCATAAAGGCTGTCTGTTTTTCGTTGCTCACGATGGAGTGGTTTCAACAGTAAGTCGCAGAAGTCAGGTAAAGGTTACACCGCGGGCCCTGTGGGAATGTAAAATGTAAAATGATGAATGTT
>Ga0209582_1001233_pt1 | contig 12891 bp, 8 predicted proteins | sample KloWWTmetKNB5Kit_FD_187176 | JGI IMG/M metagenome (GOLD analysis project Ga0209582, IMG submission 187176) | Active sludge microbial communities from Klosterneuburg, Austria, studying microevolution and ecology of nitrifiers - Klosterneuburg... | ecosystem: Engineered > WWTP > Aerobic digester >...
AGCGGGTCCAGGCTGAATACAACAAGCGGGACATAACGTATCCCTAGGAGCGCCGCGGATTATAGAGAGCGCCTTGGCCTTCCGCAACCGTGAAGGTGAGCTCAAGGGCTTCATTTCTATCGATTCTTCGACTTTCGGACATCCATATATAGGAGTAGTTTTCGGTCTCTGCCCACAAGATCTTGTGATTCTGCCATAGCGACTACGGTGAAATATGCCTCGCGACACCCCAAACTTAATTCTCCATCCGTCGCCTTACGTGTTTTTTGTAGGACAGCTCGCATTTTTGACATGGTGTAACGAAAAGTCACCCTTCTTCTATTTACCTCTCTCCCCTGATCATTAAGAGTAAACTATTCAGATAAGTGCCAATCCGGCATAAGGGGCAATACATGTACAAAACTATTCTGGCCGCTGCCATGCTGATGACTGCGGCTATATCTCAGGCCGCTCCGCTTTCATACGACTATGTAGAGGGTGGTTATGGCGAGTGGGATAGAGACGATGCCCTTTTTGTGAACGGCAGCAAGGCGCTGGACAATAACCTTTTCGTGCTAGGCGGTATTTACGCTATAGACGCAAAGGCTAACGATGGCTTTTATCTGGAAGGGGGAGTGGGCTATCACCTGCCCCTGAGCAAGCAGGTCGATTTAGTCATGAGCGCACAACTCCTGTACGGGGACATCGGCAACAATGATGACATGGGTGCCATCCTGCGTGCTGGCGTCCGCTTCACCCCGGCAGACCGTGTTGAGCTGGAAGGTGGCTTAGCTGTCAGCTCGAACGACACGTTAATTGATGATGGTGTTGGCTTGGATGCCACTGCTCGCTACTTCTTTAGCAATGCGTTCTCCGGTGCTATTGGCTTGCACAGCGATACTGAGTTGGACGGCGTGTCCTTAAGCATGCGGTACAACTTCCGCTAAGTTCAGCGTAGATTAAAAAAGCCCGGCAATGCCGGGCTTTTTTATGTGGCTCAGCTTCTCGTCTTGATCAAGAGCCTAATGCTTCCATTTCTACAATTTGCTGACTGGCTGGCGCGGCACCTACTACGCGGACGCGGTAATATCGAATTGATTGCGGTGTTGAAAAAACACAACGAATTTTTCCAGACCCGGAGGAAAATGTGCTGCACGATACATCGCTACCAACGATCTGTGCTGTTTTCTTCCAAGTAGAATTATCAGCAGAAATTTCGATATATTTTGTCGGACTGACAGAGTTGAAAGACGTGTCGTTGGTATAAACAGAAATTTCCGTGATTGTTCGTGATTGTTCGTGATTGTTCGTGATAATCCAAAATCAATCGTTACCGCATCATCCGCTATGTTACCTGACCAAAAATTCGTCGTGGTAGTGTTGTCACCATCATTTACAAAGTTGGCCATGGCGCCGCCATAGGTTGCTACTACCGAACCGCCATTTTCTGCCAAAGATACATTCACTGGTGTTGCTGCTGCCGGCGGAATGGCTGGTGTAGTGACTGATGAGCCAGAATAATCTTCGCCACATGCTGTCAACTGCAGCAGTTAAGCAAGGCCCATTAAGCGAAGTTCGTATTTCATTTAAAACTCCCTATTTTGAAATCGACTAAAATCCATTTTAGTAATAAGGACGCATGCATGCCGTTTTCATTTGCGTCTGTATGCTTACACCGTTTTCATTGCCCATAAAAATGATTTGGCGACCTTCGTAGCCGCCCTGTGTAGATTGACCCTTACCGTGCTTTATAACTTCCGTTAATACTCAAAGTAGCACGCATAAAAAAGGAGCCTTTAGGCTCCTTTTTTATTTCCGACTCAAACGATTCAGGGCACTTATGGCGCCGTCAGCCGGAAGAAGCCAACAGCTGGGACATAAATCTTATCGTCTTTCTGCCACACCGTTGCGCGGAACTTACCCTCCACCCCAGTCAGTATTCCGGAGCCGTTTTTGCTAATAGAACTTAGAGTAACCTCACAATCGCCACCCGCGCGTGTACTGTGCGAAGGCTGCACAGGGGAGCCTGAATTTGGAGTATTGATTATGCCAAACCCAGTATCAAAAAGGACGGCACTTCCATACTGAGTACTCCCTATCAAACCATTAGTGCAGGGATAGGGAGTATCTATCTGCAGACTCGCAGGTGCTACAGTAATGCGCCAACCGAACCGCTCATTAGCAGGTACGTCAGGAAATTTATTTCGGGTAACGACGAGATCAACACGGCCTGATGCACCCACAGCTACGTTTGCATAGGTCTGGGTTTTGTCAATCGAGTATTCCACACCATTAATTTTCCCTTTTATACCATCTCCCGTAAGTGCGCTAGCCAATGAATTATCATAGGCTGGAAGCTGACGACTCAGCGCTGACACTTCCACTATGTGTGTGGCGGAGTCCTTGTACTGAATATCTCGCAGAGTTCCGTCTTCTGACAGGAAGAAGTTAACCCGATCAAGATTATCGACCTTGCTGTCTTCGTTGATATCGCGATTCAGAATAACCACTAGTCCCCAAACGCTATTGTCAGTACCAGCATTACTTTCGTTGCGACGATTAACGCGCACAGTTTTGATGTCTGCTGGCGCAAAGCTTGGACCACTGCCGGCAAAGGTAACCGAGCCATTCGTTCCAATACTTACGCCTGTCCAGCCAGGAGCTGCCCAGTTTGGGGCATCCGTTAGATAGTCATGCTCCACAATATAACTGCCAGACAGCGCCTTGAGCGGAGCCAATTTATCATCGACTTTGGGATTTAATGACGACACTGCGCAAAAATTCATTCTGGGTGAATTATTAGCGCCATTCAGCCTAACATTACCCAACTCGCCATTACTCTTAACTCCTAACACAACGCTGAAATACTCTGTCAAAAGATACGCGTGAACTCCATCGTCATAGCGAATTCCGCGCTTGATCTCATAGGACTTGCTGCCGGGATTCGCTAATGACCACATAGTGCTAGAGTTGTACGCTGTTAAATACGTATTATCGTTGGTATTTATTGAGCCAGGAGTAAGCGTATAAGACTGGCTAGAGTCATTTGGGTTTTGCACGCTAACGCTGCCATTGCTGCCAATTACAATACGTGCAGACAATGGCACAGTTGGATCATCCGCACCTAAAAGACTACAGGTAGGATAGTCACCATCAATTGTCAGTCCCCTCCTAGTTATTCCAAGGTCTCCAGACTCTCTGGCATCTGATTCGGATGAAAAATCATAACTTCCCGCCAAGGCTTGTACTGCCTCTAACGGCGAACCTGGCGTTACGACAGCTGCCGGCTTGAATTGCCCAATATATTTTGGCAGTCCGCCAGCTTGTGGCTGGTTAGCATCGCCCAGATTAAGTTCGTTGAAAACACCAGTCTGGTTGTTAGAGAGCGCATAGCGTAGATCCGCATCAGCCCAAATAATTTCAACCAAATTGAAAGTGCCGAATACATTCTGATTAACTGGCGATGTCAGTTTTTTACCATCGACCGTCAAGCTGTTGTCGCCACCAACAATTACAGTGTAGTTTTGTCCATCGACAAACGTGCATATAGAGCCACAAGTTCCAGTAAATTTAAGCGAATATGTTTGAACGAGCCCGCTTTTCACCGTTGCGGGCTGAGTTTCAGGCGCGGCGGCTGTCGGTGCGGTCGGTAAATTATTACCCGCAACAAATGCCGTTAGCAGGTCATCGTAATCCGCATAGGCACTTGCAGGATCATCTATGGCGTCAGCCAATGCCTCTAACAATTGATCGAACGGATCACTGGTCGGGCTTGCGGTGAATACCACGTTAATTGGCGCAATATTTCCAGCACCCCATGCGGCTGGAATATTATAGCCCGCTGAAACCAAAGCGGCGCGTAGTGTACTCAAAGAAGATACTAAACCTGCACTCACCATATTCAAGCTGCTAGGGCTACTAAACCAATCAGCTATGGTCTGGCTAGCCGTGGTGTTGACCTGAAGGGCAAGAGCAAGATCCGTGAGCGGTGTAATATTTGCGGTGCCCGCTGCAGGAGCGAATGAATGTAATGCTCTGCTGCCGAGGCTGCCTCCGGTAGCACGTAATGCACAAGGGAAACTGGATGCTGGAACAGCGGCTTGGTATGCGCCGACTGTATTGCTGATGGCTGAATATGTGCCCGCTGCACACCTGATAGCAACGGTAGCTCCACTGGCAGCAGCACCCACGGCAACAGTTCCGGAAAGAGTTGGGGCCGCTGCGCCACCACCGCTCTCGTCACTGCCACCACAGGCCGCTAGTGCACCTGCCGCAATCAGTATAGCGCCTAGCTTTCTATGCCAGCTGCCGATCCCAGTGTTTTTCATGTGCCTACTCCTGACTAAATATGTCAAAGAGTGTGCCACGCCAAACTATAATCTCGTTACCCTTGAACAGGGGGGGAGAGAAGGGTTGCTGTAATATTGGCACAATAAAAAAGGGGCAAAATCTGCCCCTTTTCCATGCTTCAAGTAATGTTACTGCTTACTTTTGGCATATATAAAAGCCATATCAAGAAAACCATTCACACCTTGGTTTGTTGCTTTTTCAAAAGCAGCTGGCTGAGCATTGACTTGATAGCGGGTCGTTTCAAAACTTCTGCTATTTGTCCCGCTGAGTGCAGACAGCGTTGCTAGTGTTTTAGTAAAGCCAGCAGCCACTTTATCTCCAGTGGTCGTGGCATTCGTAATATCTGAGTAGAATTTTTCATTGGTGGTAACAGGAAGCTTGCTGACAAACGTAGGTGTAACTCCGTTAAGCATGCACTCTTCTTTGCCAAACCGCTTCCAGCACTTAAGCTGGTCTAATGGTTTGATATCGATAAGTCCGGTGATACCAAGAGCAACTCCATGGCTCACATTGGCTGAATTTTTCCCGCTCCACCCACTTTGCTTGCCATCACTTTGTAATTGGGCAAAATCAACCATTACATTGATGCTGACCGCTGAGGCATTCAGCTGCTTCATCAACAAGCCTTCCATTTGCACGGCTGAATTGCCTGCAGCCGCCTTAAATGCTTGCCCTAATCCACCTACCGTACCGAGGTAGCGCTGGTCATATACTGTATAACCGGTTGGCGCAAAAATATTGTACGTTGTTTTGTTGTTTTTACCTGGCGACTTGAAATTGAAAGGGCTTTGTTTACCTGCAGCCAGAAGCGCCTTAAATGCATCTGCTTTAAGAGCCTCTGCTGTGGGTACCACTTCAAAACCAGCAGCACGCAATCGTGTTTCTGCGCCGGCACAGATTTCATTGGCCATCTTTTGCTGCTGCGCATCAGAAACACCCTTGAGGGTATAAATTACGCTAACTGTAGAATCAACCCGGGATGATCCCGCTCCTGAGTGCATGGCAAACATGCCATCTCCAGTGGCCGCAGAGGCAGCTGAATTTTCCGCAAAAAGAACATTGCACCCTGTTACCACCACACGCTTAATATCTTTCAGTGCTTTTGTTTTACCGTTATCAGCAATAAAAGTGGCTGCTTGCGCAAGTGCACTGGCATTTGGGTCAAAGGCTGGCGGGGCCTTAGGCGCGCTGGCACAACCGACAAGTGATATACAGCCGGCAATGGCGGTGGAGAGAGCGATATTTTTTTTGGTCAGCATGAGGCAGAAGCTCCCTATTGGTCTTAAAAGGCAGGGCAGTCAAATGCCGCCCTAATAAATGGCCAATAAAATACTGGCTCGACTCAAGGAAGGGTAAAAGGAAAGCATCATTACGAGTACCCCTAAACAGGGGGGTATGTACTTATCTTCGCAAGCGAAAGTGGCGCAAAGGCTTCACTCAGGTTAACCCTCGACGCTCTGCCTCTAGGGCGGCTTGCGCTCTGCTGCTGATATTTAACTTAGTGTAAATTTCCTTGATATAGCTAGACACTGTGCTTTCAGCTAGCTTCAGATGTACTGCGACTTCACTAACGCGCAAGCCTCGGCCAATAAGCCCTAATACCTCAGTCTCTCTTGGGCTTAAAGCCGCGACAATCGCTTGATCCGGTGCTGGCGGGGCTTGCTCGTGAAAATGGCGAAGAAGTCGTCGGGCGATACGAGGCGAAAGTGCCGGCTGTCCTTGTTCAAACTGACGGAGACCATGCAGAAGCTGACTCTCATCTTGCTCTTTCAGCAGGTAACCCCGCGCCCCTGCCGCCAATGCATTAAACAAATTTTCATCATCGTCATAAACGGTGGCAACTACCGTGGGTGTGTCCGGAAAGTGGGCCTGGATCTCTCGAATCAAATCAATACCAGATCCATCCGGCAGCCCGATATCAACCAGCACCAATCGGAATCGCTGGCTGGTCTCCATGTGCCGTATCGCTTCCTTTAAGGTATTGGCTGTTTGTACATCAGTGCCCGGAAAGCAGTTCTTTAGCATGAAGACAAGGTTACGCTGCACTTCAGGCTGATCCTCAACAACAAGGACGGGGAAATTAATGCTCATGAGGCACCCGTTATGCTTTGATGATCGTTTAATGGAATCAGTAACGTGACAAGGGTGCCTCTCTGCGTATTATTAAAATTGAATGTGATGCTGCCATTGAGTGCTTCCGCCCGCTTGTTCAAGTTATTTAAGCCATGCTGATCTTTACCAGCATCTTTTAGCAACCAACTTCCATTGTCACTCAATTCCGTCAAGAAAATACCTTTTTCATATTTAATGCTTACGCAGACTTCGTTTGCATTGGCATGTCGAATAATATTACTAATGAGCTCGCGTATAATAGAAAGATAATTTCGGTACGTATCATAGTTCAGCAAAATTCCGTCTAAGTCTTCTTTCACAGGCCATTTTGTATTTATTTTTACAGCCTCGAGCCTAAATACGGTTTCATGCCGAAGATCTGCAATAATTTCTGATAGTGGTAATGACTTCCCCGCAAGCCCATTCATGATAATTCGCATTTCTGCAATAGCCTGCCGAATCCCATCACGGGTAGTATCCAGTGCATCCTGATGTAGGCTGCTTAGCAGGCGAGAACCTACATCATCGTGTAGATCAAGAGCGATACGGCTGCGCTCTTCACTTGCGCCTTTCTGATAGGCATTACGGCTGGACTCAGCGTGCCTTAGCATTTCCAGCAGCTGACTTGCTAAGGCCTCATCTCGACGAGTAAATAATCGTCGGCCACCATCGGCATATTCAAGAGTAAAGGATGGTATTAATGACAATTTAGGAATGTATAACTTTTGCCCACTTTCAATCAGTGTGGCGGTTTCATAGAAATTTGAACTTGGCTTAATTAGCAATGGATCAAAGAGCTTTACTAATAATGATTTCCACATCTGCTGCTGTTTTTCTGCATTTAAATTGAATGCAATATCCAGCACAGACTGGAAAATTGGCTTTTCTATTATTTTCTGCTCTACGACTCTCGACCAGATATAGCCTCGTAGTGGCAACCAAATAAGCCCACCAAGTATGAGCGCCAGACTAAATGACAGTGATGAGGATAACCCTAACCCCCAAATTAATATCATATCTAGTATCATGAGCAAAAGCAGCCCGCCTACCCACGACACTACGCGTAGCCACCACTCGCCCAAATCAAATAAACGATAACGCAAAATTCCAAACGCCAACCCGCCATAAACTAAAAGAAACAGTATAAAACTGTATCCCTGTACGCCGGCGGTATTTACACCATAAAGCTGTGGCACCATCGTTATGATTATAAAAAGACTGGTGCCGAGTAGCCATGAAAGCAAAAACCATTGCAAAGAAGCGCGTGCAACTGGATCTCGTTGTGTATTGAACCATTGCACAGCAGCGAGAATTATGGTTAAAAGTAATCCAATAAATACGGGCAACCGTCGCCCTATCAGCATGGATTCAAATAACCCTAATGCTTGCGCCATAAACCATAAAAGACTGAAGCCAACTATAAGCAATGCAATCCGCTCACTGCCAAGTCGTCTTGGATAATTCCAGAGCATTGCTACCATTGTGCCAACGTAAAGCATACCGCCACCAAAATTCATGGCTTTGAGCAGTAGCATCTCCTCTACTGGAATGCCGAGTTCACGTGTGGTGTACACTGCTGCACCAGGGGCAAACATCAAAGTGGCGAAGCCACTCAATAGTAAGTAACGAGCTGCATTATCATTAGGGCGGAACGACCAAACTGTAGCAGCAATGATGAATGCTAGTAGACCAACAATCAGCTGTACCCAAAAGTCTGCCGGCATTGAGCTTAAAGGGCGGTGTGCTTTTGGCGTGATCTTGTACTCGTCACCTTTATCTGTAACCAGTATGAGCTGCGGCTCTCTTTGTATCTTTGCTAATTTATCAAGCCGCTCAAGAAAGGCGTGGTAATGAGTATAATCGGGTAAGTTCCCATCTGGCTCAATGATGAAATCTACCGCCTGAAAGTGAATGTCTGCTTTATTAGGTGCTCGTAGAGTGGAAATCTGTGTGCCAACTGCAACCTGCGTACTGGGCCCTTGACTGGCGCGTACGGTGGCCGCTTGATTGGGCTCATCCCATTGCAGGCTAAGCCCCAGCCACGGCTGACGGCTTGCCAGCAGCATAATGCTGACAAGGACTAGAATGGCAAAACCAAACGCAGCCAATAGCCTGCTGCCTGGCGATAGTAGTCGTGACTTCACAAAGCAGCCCTGTGGTAACGGCGATTAGGAGGTGGGTCAACTGTTATCGGCGCACAATCAATAGCTATCATGATGCCGCTAACTGGCTGACTGATCAAACATCTGCTGCTTGCACCTTATACTTGCCCTCACCATCTAATACTAACGTTGGCATCCATTTGGCAATCGCTCATTGCATTTTGTGTGCTATTGAATTCTATTGGTGCGGCCACCTGCAGTTGCATTAACACTTTTTTCCACGGTGCTATCACACCCATTGTCACGGCCGTTAATTGTTCCTCCGAAATGTTTCCACTCGCCGCTGGAGAAAAGCCTAACTCAACACCAATCTGTGGCCTTATTGTTTTGAATCCCTTCCAGTCAAAAAAGAAAGGTCGCGCCCACTCTATTCGGCTAGCCATACCTGTTGCGGCATTAAGACTAAGCGGAGAAAAACCTTTTACATTGCCGGCAAGTGCAAATTGCTCACTCGGCGACAAAATGCTATCGCTCCATTGCCCACTCACTGACCAACTTAGACTTGATTTTTTCCAGTGATACTGCAGGCGAGTAATTGCTATCACACGAGAGTAATCGGCATCTACCGGTGATGGCATTGCCAAAGTGCGCGCTTCACCCTGTTCGGCAGACAGGCTGGCATCCATCACCCAAGGTGCTGCTACTCGCGATATATCTGCACGCAATCCCATGGCCTTGAGCCGACTAGTGCTCACTCCAATAGCAATACTATCAATGTAATTATTATTAATGCGTTGCTTTCCGAGCAGCGCAATGTTTAGACGGTGTTTGTTATCTCGCCACACCACTCGCGACACTTCGGCACGTATTGATTGGCTTTTGCCGCTGGACACAAATGTAGTCAAACCAGATGTGATTGGATTCTGATACTCGAACTGATCGGCGCCAACAGCCATACGCCACCAACCAATTGGTACATCGTAATCAATACTGCTGCCATAGGCATTGTCGACTTCCGTGCCTCTCACCGTGGCATTGGCACCTACTATCAATCGGTCCGCCAGTTTCAATGGACTGTCTAACGTAAGGCTGGCACGCACTGTATTAACTGGATGCTGCTCCATCGCTTCGCTGTCCCAGACGGCCGCGAGATGCCAGGGCTGTAACCGGTTAACGGTGAAGGCTGCAATTGAACCTCCGGGTTTCTCACTAGGCCTCAATTCAACCGATGCCTGCAAGGACTCCAGACGATTCAGATTGTCGATGGCTTGTTCTAATGCCCTTAGATTTAACACGTCGCCATTATTCAGTGGCAGTGCTGCCTCCAGCTCCATGCGATAAGGCGAGTTCAGAGTAGCGGCCTCCATATGGCCTGGCCATACTTCCAACTGGAGAATACCGCTACTGAGATTTTGCTCAGGAATGACAACGCGTGTTGTGACCAACCCACGGGAAAGCGCCAAGCTGTTCATTCCCTGCTGCAATGCCTGCAGATCAGAGGCATTCAGACAGCGCCCTTCATAGGCAGCAATCAAGCGTGCTAATGGCTTGGCCGGCAGTATTTGTGCCTGGGTAACGTGGATTTCACGGATAGAGAAACAGGTGTCACTTGCAGGCTGCTTGCTTGTCTCTTCTAGCTCTGGTGGTGGCAGCGGTGTACTTGCCCGCGGCTCATCCCAGCGACGCTCCCGCCGCTCTTGCTCTTGACGGTCAATATCTTGCTTGAGTAGCCGGTCTGAGGTTGCGTCTGCCCTAGCGATAGCAGCCCCTAGCAGCATTACTGCTATCAGTATCCTTACAATCATTTGTGCGGCCACCTTCCTTGTGGGGCACGCATTTTATGCGTTGTAGCCAGCTGAATACAAATAAGGGAAAATAGGCCTTCAATTTTCCCATCACAGAAACTCTTGGAATCTCCTTGCCATGGATGGCTATTACTTCTTTCGTACCCAGCAACTGGCTGGTCTCGTGCTATCTCTTTTGCTGCTACTCTCAGCTGGCAGTGTAACCGCCATAGAATCCTGTGCAGCACTCAACCTTAATGGTAAAGATGCTTTTTCTGGCGCTGGAGTAGAGAAAGGCGCACCGTCTTACGTCCATATTAATCACATTCTACAGCTCACTAATGATGTCGAACGACGCTCTGCGCTGCGTGAGCAAATTGCATCACTCCAATCCGCTCACGTAGTCGAAACACAAGCTCTGATCCCTCGATTACAAATTGCCCTTGCGCACTCCGAGCTACGCTTGGGCAATCCTGATGAGGCCATGAATGTTCTTCGAAAAGTGCCCCTTGGGAGCACACAGACCGCTGCTGCTCTACTATTGATGGGCGAAGTGGCGCACTCGACAGACTCTCTAGAAAAGGCTAACGCATGGATACAGCACGCGGCTCAGCTTTATCCATATCAACCAGAAACGATTGAAGGGCTGCTCCGAGCCTCACAGTGGCAAACTGACCTAGAAGAAGCACTTCCCTTACTAATACAAGCAAGATCACTGGCGGACAGTCAGCTGTACGCTATTTCAAAGATTGTTAATCAATCCAATTCAGCCACTTTTATTCAGTCCCTAGGCTTAGCAAAGCCTAATGCTGATATATGGTCGCTAACAAACGAGGCGCTAACGGATCCGGCATTCGCAATTGCATTCATGGATCATCAAAAATCACTCTCTTTTCGAAATTGCTTAAAGGAGCATATGGAGAGATTGGCTAATCATCGGGTCAATAATCCAAGTCTTGTTCGTGACTTGGGACAGACCCTACAGCAACTTGATGCATTGCTCCCTATTGCTCGAGCTTCACTTTCTTTAGCAGAAGGGTCGTATATGGAATCCGCGCAATACTTAAAGCATTGCGCCCCCAATACTAATTTATGCAGCGCCCATAAGCTTCAGCAAAAAATACGCGGCCAGAAACTGACTCAAATGCGCAATAGCGTTAGATTAATGGAACAGCAACGTAGTTTTCTGCTTTCTGAACAAAATAAACTGCATGAACGTATTCGCAATGAACAACGTGACATGGCTGCCATTGGCCTAGCATTGCTTCAGAAGGACTCGGAAAGCCAGAGAGTTATGGTAGAGCTGCTGCAGCGAGCACTGGAAAAATCTTACGTGCGTTGGCGTGAATTATCAGCACGTGCACATTTTGAACTGGCTAGTACGCAGGATAAACTAATTAAACAAAGCGCCAAGCACTAATCTTCGCTTTCACGAATATAGCTTAATTGACGATTTTGATATTTTTCTCGTGTTAGCATTTTCCTGAGATTACGCAGTGTTTGCACGGGCTCATCCGGCAAGTTGTAGTTAAAGAGAATAGAGGGCACATACCCACCAGGTTCCCCCTCACCCCAGAACTCAATACGTACCATGCCTCCTTCTTCTGGTGTCAGCTTCCAAGTGCTATTCATATTAGTTAGGCGTACACGATCTTTATGAGCAGTCAAAAAGCCAGGCACGCTTTTCGTGGTAATAGTCACTACCTTTGTAAGTGAATCCTGCTTCATCAAAGAGTACAGAACCGTCTCGCGCTCCAAAAAGGGATACGGCAGTTGATAGCGAGCATGCACCCATAATTCTTTATTCGCATTACGCCGCAACAACTTCACGGACTTCATGCGTGCAATCCATTCCGGCATGGCGGGCACATCTGACAGCACGGCAACTACCGCGCCCATTGTATTTTTGACATGCGTGACCGCATAAAAGGATTTGTAGGAAGACGCCGGGTTGTCCCGCAGATAGACACGAATACCACGCTCACCATCATTGCGCGATAACTCCCATGCCGTTACCTGCATCGGCAACGTCATGAAAAAAATCAGGCTATAGGCAAGTAGTCGTCGCACGGTAAGTGTCCTGTCAAACAGCAAAGCACCTGTACGGCGGTAACCCGTTACTTGATATGAGCGAGAATGCCGTCCAACTCATCCAACGTATTGTAGTTGATCACCAAGCGGCCTTTGCCCTTAGCGTTGTATTCAATCTGAACCGGCGCACCAATTTTGTCCGCTAGTTCATCCTGCAATTTACGCACATTCGGATCAAGAGCTTTCTCACTTTCAGTGCTTTCATTTTTTTGTGCCAGCAGAGCACGCACCATGGCTTCTGTCTGACGAACGGACAAGTCCTTAGCAACCACGGCACGGGCAGCCCGTCCCTGCATATTGTCAGGCAGGCCCAACAATGCCTTGGCATGACCCATTTCCATATCGCCATGTTCCAGCAGTGACTTGGCTTCTGCATTGAGCGACATCAGGCGCAACAGGTTCGTCACCGTGGCGCGTGACTTACCGACGGCATCGGCAATTTGCTGGTGGGTAAACTGAAACTCATCAGCAAA
>Ga0209582_1001235_pt1 | contig 12879 bp, 16 predicted proteins | sample KloWWTmetKNB5Kit_FD_187176 | JGI IMG/M metagenome (GOLD analysis project Ga0209582, IMG submission 187176) | Active sludge microbial communities from Klosterneuburg, Austria, studying microevolution and ecology of nitrifiers - Klosterneuburg... | ecosystem: Engineered > WWTP > Aerobic digester >...
CCGCGCCCTACAATCACAGCAACATCGATGCGGACGAAGTGCTGTACTACGTGGACGGCGACTTCATGAGCCGCAACGACATCGGACCCGGCCACATCAGCTTGCACCCGGCAGGAATTCCCCACGGGCCGCACCCCGGCGCCATGGAGCGCAGCATCGGTCAGAAAGAGACCAATGAACTTGCTGTAATGGTGGATACCTTCAAGCCGCTGATGGTGACCGAGGAGGCGCTGAAGTTGGATGATGGGAAGTATTGGAAGAGCTGGTTGGAGTAGCGGATCAGACGATGGGACTGATACGCGAACCGTTGCATGTGGACTTCTTCGTGGACGACCGCCCTTTAAGCGCTGAAGAGAAGCGGCTGGTTAAGGCAGCCATCCTCCGAAACCAGGCGAAGGCGAAACGAGCTAAGTCTAAGGCGCGGAAGGCATGAGCGGTGTAGGTTTGGGCGTGCCCCCTCGCAAAGCCTCGGGGTCGGGCTATCCGCAGTAGTCCTCGCTCGCAAAGCCTCGCTGCGGGCTACATGCTCCTATCCCTCACGCGAAATCCGAGATCGCGTTTATATTGGAACATTCGCTCTTGACGTGGTTTTAGTCAGTGGTTGATTCGAGAACGCGATTGTGTTCAAAAGTGTCTCCTGACGCGTGTCAAAAACATGATGCCTATAAGTATCTTGCGCGCATGTCTGTAGCACTTCTCAGAAAGCCCAAGCGGGTTAAGCAAGACGGAGCCACGTTTACCCCCGCCGCTCTTGCGAACTACTTAGCTGTTGAGCTTGTAGGCCACATGCCTTCTAACACGCCCATCAGAGTTTTGGATCCGGCATGTGGTGACGGTGCGTTGCTCTTTGCCATGGGAACGGCGCTTGATGGTGCTGGTATTCCATACACATTAACGGGATACGACATCAATCGTCCATATCTCGATGTGGCTGAAGAGCTTCTGTCCGGTCTTGGTGCTCTCGACACCAGAGTTGAGTGCGGGGACTTTCTGGAATCTTTTGTTCGTCGAGAATCCGTACCAGGGTTGTTTGATGCCGTAGATCAAGAGGCACCTGCTTATGACCTGGTCATCGCAAATCCACCTTACGTTCGGACGCAGCATCTCGGGGCGGAGCGAGCCCAGATGATCGCAGAGAGGTTTGATCTCAAGGGCAGAGTTGACCTCTACTACCCATTCGTAATTGCGATGACCCGTATGCTCAAACCCGGAGGAATGCTTGGTCTCATTACCTCGAATCGGTTTCTCTCTATCCAAAGCGGAGCACCGGTCCGACAGTTTCTGAGCGCTCACTACGATGTGAAGCACATTGTAGACTTGGGTGACACTAAGCTTTTTGAGGCAAGTGTGCTTCCGGCTTTGCTCATTGCCAAACGGAGCGAGACGACAGGTAAGAATCAAGTCGATTTGGCTGCTTTCACGCGCGTATATGAAGACAGTTCGGAGCAGGAACAGCCCATGCCAACCTTTCCAAGTGTGATCGACGCACTAAGGGTGGCAACGAACACTCACTTCAGAGTTGGTCCGAGTAGCTATCGAATGACCAATGGGACTCTTCTGCTCGACCAAAGCGACAAGCCTTGGGGTCTACTTGCCGATGATGAAGATGAATGGGTGCAGCGGGTCAATGCTGGATCCAGCTTTATGTTGGGCGAGCGATTCAAAGTGCGGGTTGGTATAAAGACTACCGCAGATAAGGTCTTCATTCGGAGCGATTGGGAGGTCTTGAATGGCACTCAACCCGAACCAGAACTCCTTAGGGACCTAATTTCTCAAGAGAATATTGGAGCATGGAGGATCAAGAAGGCTGAGACTCTGAAGATCCTGTATACCCACGAGATCCGTAACGGCAAACGAAAGCCTATCGACTTCTCACGATGGCCCAAAGCCGAAGCCTATCTATTGGCTAATGAGGAGGTCTTGAAAGCGCGGAAGTACGTCAGCGATGCAGGAAGGGCATGGTACGAGATATGGGTGCCACAGGACCCCGCTTCATGGAAGCTACCCAAGCTTGTTTTCCCTGACATTAGTGAGACGCCGCGGTTTTACTTCGACACAAGCGGAAAACTGGTCAACGGTAACTGCTACTGGATTCCAGCTGCATCAGCCGAACAGGAGCGCCTACTGATGTTGGCGCAGGCGGTTTGCAACTCCACATTGATGCGTCGATATCATGATCTTGTTTTCCAGAACAAGCTCTACGCAGGCAGGAGGCGATACTTCACTCAATTCATCGAGAAGTATCCAATGCCTGACCCGACCTCTCCGATTTCGGAAGAAATCATTCAAACCGTTTGTCAGATTCATGCTTCAAGTTCAGCGGAAGAGTCACATCAACTCGAAGCAAGGATAAATGTGCTTGTGAACGAGGCTTTTAGAATGGCCTGAGCGGCGAGTTCGTGGTCAGTCGAAGAAATCCTTCGGTAAGTGGATTTGAATTTTCTTGTTTACCACATTGCCACCGAATTTCCTGAATCTTGAGAAGAAGTCCTTTCCGGTCACAAGGACCAAGTTGGTGATTCGGATGCGCCCGCCATCCAGCTTACCCGCGAATACGGCATATCGGATATCGCAACGACGGACCGGCTTTCCACCAAAGCGAATCGATGGAAGTTCTTCTGTACTTGACGGATCGCTTGTCCCGAGGTCTATCGTTGGACTTGTCTGAAGCTTTATCTCCAAGAGTTGATGCGGGATGTCCGGGTTTTGGCCATTGTCCGCGTACTGTGTGTACCCGAGGGACTCACACACTTTGGCATGGAGTGCAGCGCCTCGATTGCGCTCCTGATCACGTCCTAGTTCATCAAGCTCGATCCCAATTAGTCCTTGCATTCTTTCGGCCAACTCACTTATCGAGTAGAGAGTAGCGGGTTCTGGATTATTTAGAGGCGAGGCCCCATAGAGTTCCCTAGGCTCACCCACTTTGGGGTCTTCAGAGTTCAACCAAGCGTCGAACTGACTGAACAGTTCCACCTGCGACCCCAGTTCCATAAGGCTTGCTTGATACTTCACAGTCAAGGTGCCAGTGTTATCATAGGAGGCCAATTGCTTGCCGTGTAACAGCTTTACACTGGTCACAATATCGTTGTCATTCACCTTGGCGATAATGTACCGGCGATCGTGATCGACGTCTTGGTTCCAAACCTGCACGTTATGCTGCTTTTGGATCATCACATCCAAATTCTGATTCGGAAACCGGGGTGATGTCTTCTTGAAGGACTTCGGAATGGCATAGCCCATGAGCGTACAAGCTCGCTCTTTCGCAATCCTTGACCTTGTTCTTATTGCGAGCCCAGCAAACGACTCTCCGATGAGGTCTTTCGCGAAGAGGTAAAGAAGTTCCTCGTCCGCATAGTAGAATTCTTGGCTGGCATCTCCGGTGGGTGGGTCGTAGATCGTCACCCCACTATCCGTGATGAGTTGCTTCTTCTTCTCAACTGTCACTCCAATGCTCATAGTTTGCTGGGGTTGAGTGCATCGGCCGCAGTAAGGTCAAGCGCGCGCATGATGCGTTCAAGATTGATAAGCGAGATGTTTCGCTCGCCGCGTTCAACTGACCCAACATAGGTTCGGTCTAGCCCGGCTTTGAATGCGAGTTCCTCCTGTGAGAAGCCCCGCTTTTGTCGTTCGAGGCGAATCCGGTCACCGACACTCTTGAGGAGTTTTCGGTCTTGTGGGCTGTAAGTCCCTGCCATGTGCTTTGCGAAAGGACAAAGCAGTCAAACAGTTGCCTATAAGTCCACGGACTATACGTATCATTGCACCATGACAGTCCGAGCCAGTCAGTGGGCCTAACGCACGATGTCGACCGAAGAACTTGTCAATAGAATCGAATCCCTGCCCGCTGATATGCAGAAACAGGTCATCGACTTCGTCGACTTCCACTTGGCTCGCATGAATCAAAGCGGCACTACCGCGCAAGGTGGAGTGCCGGGCCTGGCGAAAGGCCGGATCACTATTGCAGATGATTTTGATGCACCCCTGACGGAGGGCGGGTCCAATGAGGAATGAGCTTCTTGGGTGCACGGGGCTTTGCTTTTTGCGTGAGGGATTGTACCGGAAAGCCCGGAGGCTGGCCCTGAGCGAAGCGGAAGGGTCCAGCCGAGGACTTGGAGGGAAAAGCCCGACCCGAGGGCCCTGAGCGAAGCAGAGCGAAGTCGAAGGGTGCGAGGGGCACGCCCACACCTCGGCTGCGCTCGGCGTGACATGCCCTTACCCATGCTGACCCCTATCATCCCCACCCCCGCAAAAAGCCCGAACTTTGAGGCTCCGAACGATCGGAGGACCATTTTATCCCCTACCACAATGGCTACTGGATTGAAAGACGTCGACTACGGCCTGGAGAAGATCATGGCCGATGCACAGGACTTCCTGCCCCTGCTGGGCACCGACTACGTGGAACTGTACGTGGGCAACGCCAAGCAGAGCGCGCATTACTACAAGAGCGCGTGGGGCTTCCAAAGCCTGGCCTACGCGGGCCTGGAGACGGGCGTGAAGGACCGCACCAGCTACGTGCTGGTGCAGGACAAGATCCGCCTGGTGCTGACCACGCCGATGACGCCGGACAGCCCGATCAACGAGCATATCCGCAAGCACGGTGATGGCGTGAAGGTGATCGCGCTGTGGGTGCCCGACGCGAAGAAGGCCTGGGAGGAGACCACCAAGCGTGGCGCGAAGAGCTTCATGGAGCCGGTGCGCGAGGAGGATGAGAACGGCTATGTGATCCGTAGCGGCATCCATACCTACGGCGAGACGGTGCACATCTTCGTGGAGCGCAACGCGTACAAGGGTCCCTTCCTGCCCGGCTACCGCGCCTGGAAGAGCCACTACAACCCCGAGCCGGTGGGCCTGAAGTTCATTGACCACATGGTGGGCAACGTGGGCTGGGGCGAGATGAACCAGTGGGTGGATTTCTACGCACGCGTAATGGGCTTCGCGCAGCTGGTGAGCTTCGACGACAAGGACATCAGCACCGAGTACACCGCGCTGATGAGCAAGGTGATGAGCAACGGCAACGGGCGCATCAAGTTCCCGATCAACGAGCCGGCCGAGGGCAAGAAGAAGAGCCAGATCGAGGAGTACATCGAGTTCTACAACGGCGCCGGCGTGCAGCACATCGCAGTGGCCACCAACAACATCATCGAAACGGTGGGCGCCCTGAAGGACCGCGGCGTTGAGTTCCTCTACGTGCCGCCCAGCTACTACGACACGGTGCTGGACCGCGTGGGCGAGATCGACGAGGACCTGGCGGTTTTGAAGCAGCACGGCGTACTGGTGGACCGCGACGACGAAGGCTACCTCCTACAACTCTTCACCAAGCCGGTGCTAGACCGCCCCACGATGTTCTTCGAGATCATCCAGCGCAAGGGTGCGAAAAGTTTTGGCAAAGGCAACTTCAAGGCACTGTTCGAGGCGATCGAGCGGGAGCAGGAGAATCGGGGGACGTTGTAGGAAATACCGACACGATAAGAGGAAGGGCGTCCGCTGGGCGCCCTTCGTTCTTCCATCAGCGCGACCAACGTTTGCTGTTGATCCAAGTCCGAAAAGATGATTTGTTGCTCATTATTTGGAGATTATTAACAGCAAAGTGTCTTGTTGCGAACGGATGCGCGTCAAAGCCCCTTGTTGACCAATATCCAATGATATCATCCACGATAATCTCTTTGTGTTTCATTTTGGCGTATTTTTGAGCATCTAAATCGGCCTATGGATACCTCCAAAGCGGTCCAATACCACTACAACGGGTTCCCACCCGAGCAACTCGACTACGGGGCGCTGTTACATCCGCTGCTCCGTGCGGCGGATGCGTTGGCCCGTTATGACCAGATGCTGAAGGGGCTGCACAACAGCGAACTCCTTCTGGCCCCTCTACGGAACCAAGAGGCCGTGTTCTCCTCACGGATGGAAGGCACCATCAGCACCATGGACGAGATCCTCCAATACGATGCGGAAAGTGCCGGTGAAGAACGAGGCCCCGAGATGCGATCGGAGGTGTTGGAGACCATTCTCTATCGCAGGGCATTGATCACTGCGCAGGAAGACCTGAAGGAAGGTCGTCCGTTCGGCATGCAACTGATCCAACGCATGCACCAGCAATTGCTCTCCATGGGAAGGGGCGCCGACAAGGCCCCAGGGCAGTTCAAGGCAGAGCAGAACTATCTGGCCGACCAGCCGAAGCAGAAGATCCTCTTCGTACCCATCTCCCCGGAACACCTGCGCAGTGGCTTGGAACGATTGCTCGAATACATGAATGCAGACACGCATCCACCCTTGCTACGGGCTGGTGTGATGCATTTGGAATTCGAAGCGCTGCACCCCTTCAAGGACGGGAACGGACGGATCGGGCGGATGCTCATCACCTTGTTCATGTGGCGCATGGGCTTGATCAGCGCCCCGCATTTCTATATGTCCGGCTACTTCGATGAGCACAAGGACGAATACATCGACACCATGCGCGAGGTGTCCCGAACCGGGAAGTGGGAGGTCTGGTGCGACTTCTTCCTCCGAGCCGTGGAGGATAGGGCATTGAAGAATATCGCTACGGCAGAGCGGATCAAGGCCCTGTACGATGACATGAAGGTCAACTTCACCGATGCCTTGGGGTCGAAATGGAGTGTAATGGCCTTGGACTATGTGTTCACGAATCCGGTCTTCCGCAACAGTCAGTTCATGCGCAAAAGCGGCATACCTCCGGCAAGCGCGCGTCGTTTCACCCGCGTTTTGGCCGAGCGACAGATCATTAAGACACTGGTTGCTGGATCAGGACGTAGGGCAGCGCTGTACTCGTTCGAGCCACTGATGAAGCTGGTGCGGATCTGAGCCGCAGAGTGAAGAAGTTGCCGGTACTTGATCGCCCGACGATGTTCTTCGAGATCATCCGAGCAAGCGTCCTTGTCCGGTGATAGCAGGAGGTGCAAAGCGTTTCGTCAACGGCAACTTAAAGGCACTGTTCGAGGCGGTCATGCGGGAGAAGGAGGATCGGGGGACGCTTTGATCGATCCAAAGAAGCCTTGCATTCTTGAAGTCGGACTTCAGATCTACAAGGGAACTTCCTCACGGCAGATAGTGCCCATCCGCAATGGCAAGCAACTGCTCCCCATCGAGATCAAGCTGGGCGCGACAATCGACCCGCGCAGTCTTGCCGGACCGAAACAGTGCGAGAGCGACCTTGGCGTGAAGCGCGGCTGGGTGGTGCGCACTGCCACCGAGCGACGCATGCTCTCGCCGGGGATAGAGCAGATCCCGTGGTCGGCACTTGTTTCCGGGGAAGTTGCTCTGTTCTGAAAAGCCGGATCCCGAAAAGGTGCTGTTCGATACGATCGAGCGGGAGATCTTGGCCGTGCCCTACTTTAGTCCAGCTTCGCTCAAAGCCCGAATTCGGCCAACGCGCTTCTCGACCGGGCCGATGGAATGGATCTGGCGATCCAGAAGCTGTAGGGACATCAGAGAACATGGAACCATCACTCAACAGCCTCACCGCGGAATTCGAGCGCGTGAAAGGATCGCTCAAGTCGTACATCCTCCGTATTATGGCCAACAAGCAGGATGCGGAGGACATTGTGCAAGAGACCTGGATCCGTGCGCACCGCAGCTTGGCGAACTTCAAGGGCGATTCTTCCATCAAGACCTGGCTCTTCGCCATTGCGCAGAACATAGCACGCGATCACTTGCGATCGTTGAAGCGATGGCCGGAGAACGTGGGCGACATCGCCAAGGACGCCGCGATGAAGGATCCCGACTTCTTCCGCGAGGCGATGACGATCCACAAGACCTCACCCGAAGCGCAGTTCGAGATCCGGGAGCACATCGCACTATGCTTCACCTGTGTGAGCCGATCCTTGCCGCTGGAGCAACAACTCGCGCTGATGCTGAAGGAAGTGTACGAATTCACCGCAAAGGAGATCGCCAAGATCATGGAGACCAACGAAGCCATGGTGAAGTACTACCTGCACACGGGTCGCAGCAAGATGATCGATGTGTTCGACAAGCGTTGCGCACTGATCAACAAGGAAGGCGCATGCCACCAATGCACGGAGCTCAACGGCATCTTCAATCCCAAACAGAACGCGCAAGAGGAAGCCGTGAAGATCCAGATGGTGCGCGATGCGGCGAAAAAGGACAAGGAGCACCTCTTCGACCTGCGCATGATGGTGATGCAGGAGATCGACCCCTTTGCCTCACCGGCGACCGAGCTGCAATTGCACCACCTCGAGTTCGACAGGAAGGTGATGAACGAGCACACGGGCCAGGACTGACGGGCGGTGCGAAGATCTTTGGCTCGAATCCTATCGTTCCGTCGGGCAAGGTCGTCAAAGAGGTATGAAGCACCTCCTAACGATGCTAACGATCATGAGCACCTTGCACACCACGGCCCAGACCATCAACGCTGCTACCACCCGGACCACCTTCCACCGCGAGACCACGGTAAGCACAGTGATCAAGGCCGACGAGGCGATCATCTGGGCGCTGCTCACCAACGCCAGCGACTATCCGCGCTGGAACAGCACGATCACTTCGATCCAAGGCAACATCGTCCTCGGCGAGAAGATCGTGCTCAAGAGCACCCTCGATGCCAAGCGCAGCTTCAAACTGAAGGTGAAGGAATTCGAGCCTGCGAAGAAACTCGTGTGGGGCGATGGCAAGGGCCAGCGCACGTACACCCTCGGAAAGAACGGCGACGGAACTGTCACATTCAGCATGAGCGAACGCATCGGTGGTTTGATGTTCCCGATGTACGCCAAGTACATCCCCTCCTTCGATGATAGCTTCAACGCCTTCGCCACGGATCTGAAAAAGGAAGCCGAACTGATCCAGAGCAAAGCCAACTGAATCCGCACGGGCGGGATCATCAACAACACCAACGCACATGAGCGACATGATGAACGTGATGGCCACCGATGGCTACGGCGCGATAGAGCGCCTTTCGCTCATGCGCATTCCACTTCCCGAGCCCGGGAAAGGCGAGGTGCGCGTGCGCGTGCATGCCTCTGCGCTCAACCCTGCTGACTACAAGGTGATCACGGGCTCCATGAAGTTCCTGCATGCGCGGAACAGACCGCTTGTTGTGGGGTATGACTTTTCCGGAGTGATCGATAAGGTCGGCGCGGAGGTCACAGCGTTCAAGGTTGGGCAGGCTGTCTTCGGATTCCTCCCCTATGGTCCGACCAACAAGCAAGGCGCCTTTGCCGAAGCGCTCCTAGCGCGTGCGGATCGGATCGCTGAGAAACCCGCTTCCATCAGCCATCAGCAAGCTGCCGCTGTCGCCACTTCCGGTGCCACGGCGTTGCAGTCGTTGCGTGACCTGGGTGGTTTGACGAATGGACAACGCGTAGCGATCACCGGTGCTTCAGGGGGCGTTGGCCTGCTCGCGGTTTCCATTGCCAAGCGGCTCGGTGCATCAGTAGCGGCCATTGGCTCTGGGCGCGGCCTGCAGTTGGCCGGGAAAGCCGGTGCGGAGCAACTCATCGATCGCACCTCGGCATCGATACCGGGATCCGTGCATGGAACGTTCGATGTGGTCTTCGATCCCGCTGCGGCTTACCGCTGGGCGCAATGGAAGCACGCATTGAACCGGAATGGCAAATTCGTGAGCACGCTGCCTTCCATGAACTACCTGATCGATAAGATGGCCAGCCTGTTCAGTTCCACCAGCGTCCATTTCGTTGGCGTGAAATGCGAACCGGCCGATCTGGAACTGCTCGGCCGTTGGATGACGAATGGACTTGAAGTACACATCGACCATGTAGTGGACGTTAGCGACGTGTCTCAAAGCATCATCCGCCTGCAGAAAGGCGGCGTGGTGGGCCGTATCGTAGTGGATGTTCACGACAAATTCCGATCTTGATCACAGCGATAACATCATCCTCCGCGATCGACCACACACATTCACCCTCACACCGCATTCACAATGGAAAAACGCACCAAAGACAAGCCCTGGAAACTGAAGACGCCGCCCGGCACATCGGAGTACACGATGCACGTGGACGAGAAGGACGGCAAGGAAGTCCTCGTCTGCACCGTTGGAAAGACCGTGCTGCTCTATGACATCCGATGCATCACCGACCTGCACGCGATGCTGAAGAAGCACGGCGACTGGATGGATCTTGGTGGTGCCGATGAACAGAAGCCCGCGAAGGAAGGAACTGTTGAAGCCTGGGGCCGTAGCGAGAAGAACCCTGTGAAAGGCTGGTACGGTTTGAAGAAGGGACTGCGCGGCCGTTTCGGGGTGTACCTGCCGCCGCTGATGGAAGCGTTGGGTCTGGCGGAAGTGACGCACGAGGCCAGGGCGAACAGGATGCGGGCGAAGTAGGATCTGACGAGATCGCTGGTACCATGCGCAGGGCCTTTGGCTTTGTTGAGTCGTGAGATGCGCGAAACTTTGCCGGGCGATTTCGTCCGGATCTTTCGTGAGGTCTTTCTGGCGGTGTTCGAGGCGATCGAGCGGGAGCAGGAGAATCGCGGGACGCTGTAGGGTTGACCGTTGTTCGTCGCAAGGAACTCTCGCGGCAAAGCGTACACGAAAGCCACTCTGATGGGTGGCTTACTATTCTGCTAAGAACCGCCTCGTCCAACGGAGACCAGTGCGATCCTGGAACTCATACACGTAGATGCCGGTAGGGTGCCCGGTCCAAGGTATGCTCCCACTTCCCGAAACCGAAGCGCGAAGTATGCTGCGGCCATCTACAGCATGTATGATCAGATCTCCCGATGACCGCCCGATATCGTAACTGACCGATCCACCGGAGGCGTTGAAGAATTGAATCATGGTGCCTTTTCCCGGATCCTGAACGGACAGACCTGCGGGTAATGGGCAGTAGTGTACGGACCAAAGCACATCCACTTCGTTGCGTTTATAACACCAAAGATGTGCGCCATCGCCATAATACTGTGGTGCCTCATGCGTGATCCCAAAAGTGCTACCAACACCCTCGATGTAGTCGTGTAGTACGCCGTCGAACACATCCGTTGAGAGTTGCCAACGCCGATAATAGACCCCATCCGAGAGCTGCACACTGTCCATCGAAACGACGACAGTGGGGGTTGGGTCCCAACCGACAAGATCCCAGTCAAAGTAGTCGTGGATGGTGTCACCGACCTCTATGCTATAGTCATAGAGGATATGCTCGGTTTGTAGCGCGTGGTCATACTGGAAGACCAGGCCGACGACGGTGTCTTCGCGCAGGCAGACTTCGGTGGTGGTCGTTCCGGGTGCCACATAGTATCCAGGTGGGCAGAAGGGTGGACCGTCATTGTCAAGGATCGGATGGTAGCCGAAGCGGGAGTATTGTTCGCCATTGATCACCGTATCCGTGGCGATGAACATAGTCACCGCGCCGATCCATCCGCAAATAGTGGCGGATTCGTACACGGCCACATCCCAACTTGCTTCCGTACGGAGTAGTGAGCGATGGTCTTGTGATTGCCCAAGCCCATGGAGCACTGCAGTACCGACCAATGAGCATATGGATCGTATTCGCATTATCATTCAATGATGAGTTCTCCACCAGTGATCCACTAGCCGCCACTGGTGATGTGAATGTAGTAGATACCAGCTTCTAGCCCTTCCAATGCCAAGTTGATCGCGCTATTGCCTTGCACGCGTATCTGGTGCGCAATGCGCCCGTCCATACAACATGAGCTATCAGCGCAGGTACGCAACGCTCGGCGGAAGAACAAGCTGGATCATGACCCTTGTAATTGAGCTTCTGGAGCAGTCCGACAAGATCGATCAAAACCAACCGACCTGAAAGCTCATCACTCTTCCATCGACTACGGAACAAGCACCTTCCGAACGAGCCGGATCTCCTTCGTGCGCACCGTCACATTGTACACGCCCGATGGGAGCCGATCCATCCGATACGGTGAACCGTCCCAGACCCTTGCTGCACACATTCGACCTGCCGCGTCGATGATGGCGAGATCCACCACCATCGGTTCAGAAAGCGAAAGCACTGCGCCACCCGACCCTTGGGAGACCTGAAGTAGCTCCTGACCTTGGGCCTCCTCTATCCCAGTGCTCAGGCAGTCGTTCACCAATTGTTCAAAAGCATCTATGCTCATTTCCTCTTGGGTGGGCTTGGTAATGCGTCCGGAGACAGCGCCATTCGCATAGTCCAACGAATACACGCCGCACACCGATAGCTGGTAGTCGCTTGGGGCCTCCAGCTCGGTTCCGCAGATCACATTGCCGGAAAGGTCGCTGTGCTGAATGGCCCACAGCACCGTATCCCCCGCCACCCAGCCGGTCACATACTGCCGACAAAGAGCACCGCAATCCCCCCAAACACGGATCACCTCCTCGTGCTGCACTTCACCAAAGTAGGAGCGCACGATGCGGACATCAACGCCGTACGCCTCTTCACCCACGACGACCGCCATGACCACAGCATCGGGCAACCACCATTCCGGCTGCGGATAGGGCGGAGCCAGTGTGCTACAGAACGTATCCGGACCGAAACAGGAACAGGCATGTACCACATGCACGGCAAGGATGGAGGAGAGCAGGATCGTTTTTCGCATGGTTTCACCTTTCCATGAAGATAGGGTACCGGCCAAATTCGCTGCCTCGGGTGTGCTGTAAGGTTCGCCAAGATCGATCCGAAGTGCTTGTTGCTGTGACAAACCCGCGAGAAGCGTTCACCACTGCACTATGCCTTACTTTTGCTTGGATGAGAACGGCCTTGTACCGCATTGGAAACCTCGTGATCACCGGCTTGTTCATTGGCGTGGTGCTGCACGGATGCGTACGCGACGACGCGAAGCCCTCGGTCAATCCATCCATCGAGTTCCTGACCTCCGATGGATACACGTATGCGAGCGACACGGTACCCCTTTCTGACACCTTACGTGTCGGAGTGGTGATCCACAAGGGCGATGACC
>Ga0209582_1001242_pt1 | contig 12805 bp, 13 predicted proteins | sample KloWWTmetKNB5Kit_FD_187176 | JGI IMG/M metagenome (GOLD analysis project Ga0209582, IMG submission 187176) | Active sludge microbial communities from Klosterneuburg, Austria, studying microevolution and ecology of nitrifiers - Klosterneuburg... | ecosystem: Engineered > WWTP > Aerobic digester >...
AATCCGGCTGCGGCCTGTTGCGGAACCGGCCTTCCCAGAAGGTCGAACAATTGACCTTGCTTGGCGGTGGAGCGGTAAACATCCGGCAGCCCCGGAATACCGGTCGTGAAATCGATGGCGCAGGGTTTGGCGACCACGCGCACCTCATCCAACAACCAAGAACCATCTGTGCTTCCGAAGGGCTGCAGGATCAACTGGAATCCGCCTAGTGCCATTCCGGGAGCGACTTCGGCACACCTAGTTCACGAAGGGAAATGGCACTCATCGCATCCGTTGTAGGACCTTCGTACACCACATCGGTAGCACCGTTCAGGTCCCGTTTCAAGGAAACACGAAGCATGGTGGGCCCACCCGCGAAAGAGCGATGCTGGATGACCACGGAATCAAGCTCCATGGAAGTCAGGGTCATACCACTGATGATCACCATCTTTTCAGCCACTGGGGTCATTTCCCAGCTTTCGGTAAAGACCGCATTGTCCCAAGTAACAATTGGGTGCGGGCATGGTCGAACACCGATCCACGTAGCGCCGGTCCCAAAGAAGTAGGCGTCCTCTTCCGAAGGCAAATTGCACGCAGAACAGCCTGTTTCGCAGTTAAGCATATCACCGCACGGTGCATTACCCCATTCCCACGTGAGGGATCTGCTCTGTGCAGATGCACTAGCCCCGACGACGCAATCGGTAAGAACGGAAACCACTAGAAGGCAAACGCGGAGAAAGGGAATGATGGGCTGCAAATGCATTTACCGGTTTTGAATTCCGCCGCAAAGGTCTGCTTTTCAGTTCATTTATCCTAGTTGGCTGATGTTCGCTCAGAACTGAGGATGCATGGGTTCGTTGTCCAGCACCTTGGAGATCTTTTCCATTACAGCACCGGTCAACTTGTCCTGGGCATCCACTGCACCGAGGTTCTCCTTCAGCTGGGCCTCCTTGCTCGCGCCCAAGATCACAGTGCTCACGTGTGGGTTCTTTAAACACCAAGCGAGCGCCATTACCGGCAAGGAGAGATCGAGCTTCCCGGCGATCGCTTTCAGCTTGTCCACTTTCTTGAGCCGAGCTTCGGTGAGTTCCCGTTCGCGCAACCAATCCAAACCTTCCATAGTTAGCCGGGTTCCCTTGTTGGCTTTTGTATCCCGGTGTTTACCACTGAGAATGCCGCTGGCCAACGGGCTCCATACCGTGGTGCCGAGTCCGACGGTCTTGTAGATCTGTCCAAACTCCACTTCGACCTTTTCTCGGTGGAACATGTTGTACTGGGGCTGTTCCATTATCGGGCCGATCAAGTGGTTCTGCTTGGCGAACATGTGCGCTTCCATGATCTCTTGCGCACTCCATTCACTGGTACCCCAATACAGGATCTTGCCGCTCATGATCAATTGGTGCATGGTCCAGACGGTCTCTTCGATCGGCGTGTTCTTGTCCGGCCGGTGGCAGAAGAACAGATCGATGTACTCCACCTGCAATCGCTTCAACGCATCGTTGCATCCTTCAACCATGTGCTTCCGGTGCAGTCCGACCTGGGTTGGAAGTTTCCCCCCGGACCCGAAGAAGACCTTGCTGCTCACGATCCATGTATCGCGCGGCCATTTCATCTTCTTCAGGATCTTGCCCATGACCCGTTCGCTTTCACCACGAGCGTAGATCTCCGCATTATCGAAGAAGTTGATACCGCCATCGTAGGCGGTCTTCATCAACTTTTCCGCGATCGGATCACCGATCTGTTTGCCGAAGGTGAGCCACGAACCCAGTGAGAGTTCGGAAACTTGTAGGCCGGAGTTGCCAAGGCGACGGTAGCGCATGTGTTCAGTGGATCGAAATGTTCCTATGAGAAAAAGGTCTGCACGGATCGGACAACATTGGTCCCTTTGCGCATGCTGCCAAGGTAATTCCAGAAAGTGTATTCAGACTTGGGCCAACGTGCTTGTGCTCTTTGTCGTGTATGAACATGTGTTCCGGCCACATAGCTTTGTACCATGCGGATCCTGGTAGTGGAAGACGAGCCCAAAGTGGCGGCATTCATCAAGCAAGGGCTAGAGGAAAGCGGTCATGAAGTGCTCAGTGCCTATGATGGTGCAATGGGAAAGCGATTGGCCCTTGAAGGATCCGTGGAGATGGTCCTCCTTGATGTGATCCTGCCCAACGCGAGCGGGATCGAAACTTGCAAGGCAATTCGCCAAGCCGGTGGGCAAATGCCGATCTTGATGTTGACCGCCTTGGGCACCACCAATGACAAGGTGCTCGGTCTGGATGCGGGGGCGGACGACTATCTGGTGAAGCCCTTTGAATTCCAGGAACTTCTCGCACGTATCCGTTCATTGGGTCGACGCGGGCATGTTGTCCAAGTGACCGAGGAAAAACCGAGTTACAAGGATTTGCAGTTGGACCCCACGAAGAAAGAAGCTGTCCGGGGCGATCACCACATTCACCTGACATCGAAGGAATATGCGCTCGCTGAATTCTTCGTCCTGAACCCTGAGCGCGTTCACTCACGCACGGAACTGATCAGCAAGATCTGGAAACTGGATAACTTCAATGGCACCAATGTGGTCGAAAGCTATATCAAGATCCTGCGGCAAAAGATCGATCGCGATTTCGAACCAAAGTTGATCCACACCCGATACGGCCAAGGCTATATCCTTACGGATAGGCCATGAACATCCGCACGCGTTTGGCCGTGCAGTTCTCGTTGTTGGCCTCTTTTATCCTAGGTGCCGCATTCTTGGTGGTTTACCTGCGTGCGGCTGAATTCCGACAGGAACAGTTCCGTGATCGATTGTATGAGCGGGGTAAGAATGTGGCTAATCTCTTGCTTCAAGTGGATGAGGTTGACGAACGGCTGTTGCGGAAGATCGAACTCAACAGCACTGTACGATTGCCGGAGGAGGTGATCGCCTTATTTGACGACCACGACGAGCAAGTGCTTCGGTTGGGCGTGGACAAAGACCTGCCGTTTGGCGAAATGATCGCGATTGCCAAAAAGCAAGGGACCATGTTCCGCGTGGACGATGGTCGCGAATCCATCGGCTTCGTCTTCCAGAACGGCACTCTGTCCAATACGGTGATCGCATCAGGATTCGATCGCTTTGGCAGGGGAAAGCTCAATGACCAGGCCAAGGTCATGCTGGCCACATTCCTCATCGGGCTCGTCACCATCTTCCTTATCGGAAGGGTTTTTGCCAAAAGGGCCCTTTCTCCTTTTCAGCGTTTGGTGCAAGAGCTACACTCCATTGGTGCTTCAGACCTTTCCAAACGCGTGGACCCCGGGAATGGCACAGATGAAAAGGCGCAATTGGCTTCGTCCTTCAACGCATTGTTGGAACGCTTGCAAGGGGCCTTTACCGCGCAGAAGAACTTTGTTTCCAACGCTTCACACGAAATGCGGAATCCGCTTACCGCAGTTTCAGGCCAGATCGATGTGCTCTTACTGAGATCACGAAGTGAAAAAGAATACGAGACGGCCCTGAGGTCCGTCCAAGAAGACCTGCGCAGTGTGAATCGTTTGAACGACCGATTGCTCTTGATGGCCCAAGCGGAGATCGAGTCGAACTTGATCCACTTCGACCCGGTACGTTTGGATGAAGTGATCTGGGTTGCACGTGAAGAGGTATTACGAATGAACAACGCATATTCAGTGGACGTGAAAATTGCGGATGTGGAAAGCGATATGGACCTGACCGTGAACGGCAACACGATCCTTTTGCGGTCAATGATCACGAACCTAACGGAGAACGCCTGCAAATACTCCCCCGATCACCATGCCACGATCACCGTACGTGGTGGTCATAAAGAAGTTGTGCTTCGCGTGGATGACAATGGACCCGGCATTGCTGAGGCCGAACAGCAAAGGATCTTCGAGCATTTCTTTCGGGCCCGTAATACCGGTGGGGCACACGGACACGGCATAGGCTTGGCCCTTGTGAAGCGGATCGCAGAGCAACACGGTGGCAAGGTGAAGCTTGAATCGGAATTGGGCAAGGGGTCCTCATTTATTGTGCTTTTGCCAAACGGGGGTCCACTCCCCAGCCAACATACGTGACCTCCATTTGGACCAGCGCTTCGATCAAAGGTCGGTATGCGCAACCCAATACATTCCGTGTGATCATCAACTCACTACGCGCCCATCGTCCATCTCAATGATGCGGTCCGTGCGTTTGGCAAAATCCTCGTCGTGGGTTACCACCAGTAAACTTCGCTTGTGTTCTTGGGCGATCCGCTGGAAGATCTCGAAGACGATCTCGCTGTTGCGGCTGTCCAAATTGCCCGTTGGCTCGTCTCCCATGATGATGTGCGGGTCGTTGATCATGGCGCGGGCGATGGCTACTCGTTGCTTTTGCCCGCCACTGATCTGGTTCGCTCCTTTCAACGCGTGATCCCCGATCTCCAATTCGCGTAACAATTCCATGGCGCGGTGCTCCACTTCGGCCTTGCTCTTCTTTCCGAGCTTCAATCCCGGCAGCATCACGTTGTGCAACACGCTGAACTCGGTGAGCAGGTAATGGAACTGGAACACGAAACCGATCTTCTCGTTACGGATCGCCGCCAGCCTCGCCGGGGTCGCCATTCGTGTTGCTTCACCATCGATCCGCAACTCTCCTTCGTAGTCGGTATCCATGGTGCTGAGGATGTACAACAAGGTGCTCTTACCGCAACCGCTCTTACCCGTGATGCTCACGAACTCCCCCTGCGCGACACTGAGCGAAACATCCTTCAACACTTGGATGGTCACGGGATCGTGGAAGTACTTGTTCACCTTCTCCACTTCGAGGACCATTTTCGCTTCCATCATTTCCCACGGATGATCTCAACAGGGTCCACCTGACTGGCCTTGCGCGCCGGGAACCAACCCGCAACCCAGGTGGTGAGCAATGCAAAGCTCACGGCGATCACGTAATACTCCAGCGAATAATCGATCGGGTAGGTCTTTACCGTGGGTAGGGCTTCGGTATTGAATGGAATATTGTCGATGACCTTCTGCAAGGTGAATCCGAAGACCAGACCTCCAAGGCCACCAACCACGCCGATAATGATGCTTAGCAGGAGGAAGATGCGCTGCACATCGCTGCCGTTGAAGCCGGTGGCCTTGAGGATCGCGATGGCGTCGAGCTTCTCGTAGATCATCATGTTCAGGATATTGTAGATCCCGAATCCCGCTACGACCAAAAGCACGACACCGACCGCATAACTGATGATGTTGCGCACATCACTGCCCGTCTCAAATTGTGCGTTGGCCGTTTGTATATCCACGGCCTGCACGCCAAAACGCGATGCGAATTCACGCGCCAGGGTCGGTGCATTGGTTAGGTCGTGCAGCTTCACGTTGATGTCCGTGTAGTAGCTGCCCGGCCGCGCGAGCAATTTTTGAACGGTCTTGATATTGGCATAGCACTGCACTTTGTCGTAGTCCGCTACACCGGTCTGGAAGTAGCCTACCACACGCAGCATTGAGCGATCACCAGTTGCGGTGGTCACTTGCACAAGATCCCCGACCTTGGCTTCCATAAGGTCGGCCAGGCCCTTGCCCAGAACGATGGTGTTGTTACCGGAGGCCAGATCGTACGGATCACCCTTTACCAAATAGTCCTGGAACTTGTAGTACTGAACCTCCTTCATAACCTCCACTCCATTCACCACTCCCGTAAGGTCCGTGGTCCCTATGTTGAAGAGTACTTGGGCCACCAACCTTGGCGACACGGACATGACGCGATCGTCCTTCTCCAACGCCTCCATGATCGCCGTAGCATTGCGCAGGCGAGGCAGTTCATCCTTGGGCTTCACACTACGGATCATGTTGTACGATCCACCGTTGGTCGTGTTCGTATCCATGGGATGGACCAGATCGATCGGTTGCAGGTCCGAAACCTTCAACTCGTTGTATAAGCGCACATGTGGCGTGCGATTGAGGATCAGCCCATCGAGCAACTGGTTCAATCCGTTCATGAATCCAAGCAGTGTCACGAACATGGCAATGCTGAACATCACCCCCACAGCGGCGATAATGCTCTGTCGCAACTTGGCGCGAAGCAGGGTAACAGCAATGTCAATGAGCAGCCGCATGCTCCGATCAAGGCTTGTAAAGTGGAGTGTTGGCTTCGATGCCCGAGACCACTTCAACGTATTCCATATCGCGTAGGCCGAGTTGGACCGCCGTTCTAGTGTCCTTTCCCGTAAGCACATACGTGTCCGCGACCACATAGCTCGCGGGTATGCGCATGACATTCTCCTTCACCTGTAGCACGACGCTCGCTTCCGCTGTCAGATTAGGGAACAATACCGGCGGCCGTTCCACGAAGTGTGCCTCCACTTTGAAGGTGCGAGATCGTTCGTCCATGAAGGGGATGATGCGGACAACTTTCGCTTCGAAGGCCCGGTCCCCATAACTGTCCAGGGTCACATAGACTTTCTGTCCTTGCTTCACTTGGCGGATATCAAATTCGTCCACCTCCAGATCCACATGAAGGTCCGTAGCGCTACCGATAACCGCGATCGGCTTTTGGGTAGTGGCCAATTCACCCGGCTCGATCATGAGATCATAGACGATGCCATGGATCAGACTTCGCGGGCTTCGATCGTCATTTCCCGATGCGCTGATGGCCGCATTGTTGCGGGCGACGTTCAACTCCGTTTGCAATTTCGAGCGACTCTCCACCAACATCTTCGTCGCCCGATCGTAGTTCGTGCGGCTGGTGTTGTATGCCAATTCTCGTTGGTCCAAGTCGTTCCGGCTACCGATCTTTTGCGCCCAAAGTGCTTGCTGCCGTGAAAAATTCAGACTGTCCACATTGAGCTTTTCCCGGGCTTGCTCCAAGGCTGATCGTAGCTGTGAGAGCACGGGACCCTCCTCTCGTACGTTCTGCTCCAATAGTCGAAGTTGCGCATATGCATTGTTGGTGTTCAAGCTGCTGGTGCGATCATCGATGTGCAAAAGCACTTGACCGGCCTCCACCGTATCTCCCTCCTGCACAAGTATGGCGACCACCCTACCGCTCACCACAGGATATACCTGATACTGCCCTTCCGCTTTCACCACACCACTTGCGTATGCGCTCTCGGTGATGGTGCCGATCGTCGGGGTTATGGTCCCTTCATTTTCCGTGCATCCATTCAATAAGATGCAGGTCGTGGCTGCGACCAATGCGCGCGTTATCATGCCTACAAAGTTCGCACACGATCGGCTACTTGCAGGTGATGAAGGTCACTTCGCAAAATTGAACCCTTCCACCTCCCATTTCCCTCTCAATATCTTCTCCCCATCTTTGCGCAATGTCTTCCACCCACAGCGACAAAGCACCCGAACCCGTTGGCCATTACCCACATGCAAAACGCGTTGGCGAATTGCTTTTCCTAAGTGGTGTTGGACCGCGCGAACGAGGCACAAAGAAGATCCCCGGTGTGGAACTGGATGCTGATGGGAACATCATTTCCTACGACATGGAGACGCAGGTGCGCAGCGTGTTCCAGAACGTGAAGTGGATCTTGGAGGATGCAGGTACATCGTGGGAGAAGATCGTGGATGTGACAGTGTATCTCACGAACATGAAGGATGACTTCACGACCTACAATCGACTTTGGAAAGAGTACTTCGAGAAGGATCCGCCTTGCCGCACAACGTTGGAGATCAATTGCCTACCCACGCCGATCGCGATCGAGTTGAAGGTGGTGGCGACGGTGTGATCAAGATCGATCACTCTTCCTTTCGCTCAGCATCGCATTCAACTTCTCCCCGCCCTTGATGCCGAAATCCAAGGTACGGATCGGGAACGGGATCATGATGTCGTTATTGTCATAGGCCGATTTGATCGCAACGATCGCCGCACTTTTCCGGCCCTTGTAATAGCCTTGGCTCTTGGAGGAAACCCAGAATCGTACCTCAAAATTGATACTGCTATCACCGAATTCTTGGTAGAATAATTCAACCTCCCGATCGGGTAAAAGTCCGTCTATGGTCTTCACTGCTTCGATGGTAACCCGCTCCACCTTGGCCAGATCATCACCGTAGCTCACGCCTACATCCAAGTCCACTCGTCGTGAACCGTTCCGGGTGTAGTTGGTGAGCACATTCTGAAAGATCTCCTTGTTGGGAATGATCACCTGCAGACCTTGGAGGCTCTTTATCTCCGTGGTGCGCAGGTCGATACGTTCCACTATCCCAAGTTGACCGGCGACCTCCACCAATTCGCCCGTGCGGATGGGACGTTGGACCGCCATGGCCACTCCACTGATGAAATTCGCAGCGATGTCTTGAAAAGCAAAACCCAAGGCCAGACCGACGATGCCCGCACCAGCAAGTATGGAGGTAACGGTCTTGTCCAAATGCAATATACTGAGCGCACCGAACAATGCAATTATGATGATCAACAGGTATACCGCATTGGAGATCAGGTTCCGCAAGGATCTCCCGATCTGTGTGCGGACCAATACTTTTTCCACCCCTGCGCGTACCAACTTCGCCAACAACCAACCGGCCACCACGATAACGGCGGCCAATACCAAATTGGGCAGCATGCGGATCAACTCCTTGGACCAACCCACTAGTTTCGATTCGATCAGATCCAGTGCATCCTTTGCTTCGATCATGTGTGCCAAGGTATCTTACAAAACGGCGGCAGCCCAGAGTTTCACCGGATCAGGGCCGCAGTCCAACAGAATTCACGAATTGGTCAGGGTGATCAGCGGACCGACGCGTGCGAATAGGAGAGTACAACTTGGGAGTCCCATTACCAACCAAAGAGCAAGATCAATAGGAGGATGCCGATCAAGTCCATCCAAACACCGGCCTTTACCATTTCGCGCACCGGAATGCGGCCACTGCCAAAGACGATCGCCTGCATAGGAGAAGCTACGGGCAACGCAAAGCCGAGCGTTGCCGCGAACGTGGCCGGAATGAGCAAGGTCTGCGGATCCATGCCCCATGCTTCCGCGCTTTGCGCCAAAATGGGCAAGGACAAACTGGCGACCGCCGTATTACTTCCCAGTTCGCTGAGCAAACAGACCAATGTGCTCACGGATCCCAACAACATCCAAGGTGGAAGATCATTCAAGCTATCCATGCTTTGAACGAGCAACACCGCGAGTCCCGACTTCTCAATTCCACTGGCTATGGCAAATCCGCCACCGAACAAGAGCAGTATGCCCCATGGTACTTTGGCTTCCGCATATCGCCATGAGAGCAGAGTATGCGCCCGAGTTACCGGTTCGCCCTCGATCTCTTCACCTGCCAAAGGAGAAGGGTCCGGTGCTGTTTGTTGATCGCCCGGAACTGGAACCACGAAGAGCAACAATGCACCTAGAAGCGCAACGGCACCATCGCTGAACCCGACAAGTCCCGTGCGCGATCGCCAACCGGAAATGACCAGATCCTCTGTTAAACGCAGATCATCTCCGGTTACCCATAGGATGGCGATCATCCCGAAAATGATGGCTGCCGTTACTTCCGCTCGGGACAGTTTACCGAGGGACTTCAAACGGGCGCGCACTTCACTGGCCGGGGTCAAATGCCCATGCGGTACACGAAAGACAACCTTGGTGATCAGCAACCACGCGATCGTGAGGTAGACCAACATCAACGGGATCCCGAATGACATCCAGTGCCCGAATCCGATCGGCGGACGATCGGGCCATCGTGTTTTCCAAAGTTCAATGAAGACCAAATTTGGTGGCGTTCCCACTGGTGTTGCCATGCCACCGATCGTGGCGCCGTATGCCACCGCCAACAACAATGGCACAGTGAGCTTTTTGCGCAATGCCGGATCCCCATCGCCATCCAACAAGCTCAAGGCGATCGGCAACATGACCAATACGCAACTCGTACTGTTCATCCACATGCTCAACAATGCAGATGCGATCATGATACCACCGATCAACCGGGGACCGCTGCCACCCACACGCGACACAATGCGCAAGGCGATGCGCCGGTGCAAGTGTGATCGCTCCAAGGCCAAGGCCAATAAGAATCCACCGAGGAACAGGAAGATGATCTCCTTGCCATAATTCACCGCAGTGCCAGCCATGCTGTCGATCCCCAACAACGGGAAAAGCACCAAGGGCAACAAGGACGTTACTGCCAGTGCCACAGCTTCCGTGATCCACCACAACGCCATCCAAGCGACGATCGCTGCCATCGCCGCTGGAGCATGGCCAATGTGCCTAAGCAGCGCATACACAAGCAACGCTGCCAAAGGACCGCTAAGTCGAAGAAGGTGGGTGCGCATGGGATCCCGATCATCCGGCAACCGTTGCTTAGCTGCGGGGCGACCAATGTACAGGTGCCTGAACTGATCCAGTTATCACCGTGAACTGGTCGATCAGAAAACAGTTGGTCCAAAGAATTTTTGATGCCCAATGATCCGATCGCATCAAACACCGCGTAAGTGACTGCGAACCTGACCAAACAAACAGGAATTAAATCTCGAACCAATGAACAAATTGATCCTCACCGCCGCTTTGGCCGCGGTACTAGCCGGTCCAGCACTGGCACAAAAAGAACCGAGGGTGGGTGGTGCAGCAATGTATCCTTCCAAGAACATCATCGAGAACGCCGTGAACTCCAAGGACCACACCACACTTGTTGCTGCCGTTAAGGCCGTCGACCTCGTGGAGACGCTTTCAAGTCCTGGACCATTTACGGTTTTCGCACCTACTAACGCTGCCTTCGATGCGCTTCCAAAAGGAACTGTTGATGACTTGTTGAAGCCTGAGAGCAAGGAAGCACTACAAGGTGTTCTGACCTACCACGTGCTGGCCGGAAAATTCGATAGTAAGGCCGTTGCCGCAGCGATCAAGAAAGGAGGCGGAAAAGTTGTGATGAAGACCGTTGCAGGAGGTGAACTCACCTTCAGCATGAAAGGTGACAAGTTGATGGTGACCGACCAAAGTGGCGGTAGTGCCATGGTAACGATCGCCGATGTGTACCAAAGCAACGGCGTGATCCATGTGATCGACAAAGTGCTGTTGCCGAAGATGTAATTTGAAATAGGACTACACCGTCCTCAACGTGGTGGTTCGAGAACCCTTCTCCCAAGGTTGCAGCAATGCCGCCGAGGGGGGAGGGGTTTCTTGATCGCTCGGGTTTTGGCATGTCTACTTCACCCTTGGCGTGGTAATGAAGAGCACCACCAGCGCCACCACAGCGATCAACAACCCCAAGAACTCACGCACCACTTCCACATGGATGTCCGTGGCTTTCATTTCGCCGGTGATGGAGGGCATGCCGAGCCGGAACCAATCCACCATGCCGGGGATCATCGTACACATCCAAACGAAGAGGATCAATGCAATTCCACCGATCGCTGTGCGTTGTGACTTCCCGAATGCCGCGATCGCGAAAAGCAATGCGGTGATGCCATACGCCGATACCCATGCCAAAGGATCGGGATCATTCAAATTGAGGAACGCGAACAGTGCGAAGCTCACTGCGAAGAATATGTGGATGGCCTTTTTCATTGGTACACTTTTGAAGTTCAGAATTCGATGCGGTAGCTCAAATTCGGGATCAACCCCAACTGGTACTTGGTGATGAACTCCTGCTTCCGGTTGTCGAAATATCGGTACGATACGTTCTGTGCATTGGTCGCGTTCAATAGGTCCAATGACCACATGCCGGTGTGTGCTTTCCGTTCGCGTTTCAAGTATATGCGCAGGTCGATGCGATAGGTGGTGGGGTATTGCGCCGCGAATGGTTTCCCCAACTCCGTATAGTTGTTCAAGTAAGCTGTATATCGCTGGCCACCGGTAACATTTACGCGTGCGTTCACACCCCAAGTGCGTTTAACACCTTCCTTCTCTTTCACGAATTCACGCCCAACTATTACGTTGCCCATGCCATTGGTATTCCAACGACTATTGTGCGTTGCCCCGGTTATGTCGGTGTATGTTGCATCGACCCAAGTGCCATTGACCTGATAGAAAAAGTTGTGGTGCAGCGTGTGCGAAAGAGCAAGTTCTACACCTTTGTTGATCGCGGTTCCCGTAGGTGAAAGTGGCACGTAGTATTGATCATCCCAGCCATTCACCAAACTGGTATGCGCATAAGATGAGTAGCCGTAATAGTAAAGCACACCAACGGGTACATGCAACTGCTGCTGCACATACGCTTCGCCATGCAACACCAGAAACGGGTTGAACGGATGGTCGTAAGCCAACACGATCTCTTGCGAACGTGTTATACCGATCGCAGTATTGTCTCCCCTGAACGGATAAGTAGGGAACAATTGCACTTTCGGCAACTGGCCGCGCTGCCCAGCACTTAATGTAAGCGTACGCCCTTTGTAGGTGCGCCAACTCAATGCAATGCGTGGCTCCAATACATCGGAAGCATTCGGCGTATAGTATGAATAAGCCAGCCCTAGAGTTGCACGCAATCGCTCGGTGATGTCATGCGATACTTCCGCATAAGGCCGTAGTAACCAACCATTGCTTTCATCAAACGCGTCGAAATTCTTAGTTAGCGTTCGCTGCATAGTACTGCCGCCGATCCGGTAGGTGGTTCGTGCGCCGATGGCACCGCGCACATACGAAACGCAAGAGAGTTTTCGCTCATAAAGTGAGACCTCCTGCTTGAAAATCCGTATCATGGGCTCGTAGAAAAGATATTCCGCTTCTCGTTGCTGATCCTGTTCCGAGGCCACCGCTGTGGTGTTCCAAACAGCATTCTTCCCCAACGCAAACCGGAACGTGGTGCCGACTGCTCCAACCTTCGCAAGGTAATCTATGTTCTGGCTGTCCTTTTCGAACTCCCATTCCGTACTGTCCTTTGCATCGAAGCGGTTGCTGCTGTTACCGCCCATGCCGAAGAAGGTGAGCCGCGCTTT
>Ga0209582_1001243_pt1 | contig 12786 bp, 27 predicted proteins | sample KloWWTmetKNB5Kit_FD_187176 | JGI IMG/M metagenome (GOLD analysis project Ga0209582, IMG submission 187176) | Active sludge microbial communities from Klosterneuburg, Austria, studying microevolution and ecology of nitrifiers - Klosterneuburg... | ecosystem: Engineered > WWTP > Aerobic digester >...
TAACACGGGTTTGGCAAAAGCGGGTTTTCCGTTTTCCAAATCAACTTTTGTATGTATATCAACTTTCATCTTTCTATTAAACTTTTGTGGTTAAAATCCCCGCCTTCGCCAAGCCCGATACCGTTATAGGCAAGCACTACTTGACTGCTTCGTTTTGAAACTCCTTTTTTTGAACAGTTTTACCGTAGAAGGCTTTCAACTTATCGCCTTTTTCGTAAGCAGCTTGATGCTCTTTACACATTTGTTTTCCTTTACCAACATTCTTTTTATAGCAGCCATCTACGGCACACTCATTTACAAATACTAAATTCATTTTCGTTTTAATTTACCGTGCCAGCCTATAACATTGCATTGCAAAAAGTGGGGCTGACGTTCCAATTTTAGCAATGGTACTACTAATAAACTTTTGTGCATAAATGGGTCAGTAGTACATTAAATCCCCACCTTCTGCAATGCCTTGCCGTTATAGGTAAGGCTAAGAAACCTTATCCCCTAATATTTGAGTTTCGTGAAAACCACCGTTAGGTAATTGAACACGATACCAGCCCTTTGTTATATAATTGACGATTTCGACAAGACAAGCGTATGACTTACCAATTACTTCAACTATATCCCCTTTTTTAAATTCATCGCCTTTAAACTCTTTTTTTATGGTGATTGGATTTTCATTAATAATAGGTAAAAATCTTGTCTGTTGATTGCCACATTGTGTACAGGTATCCGTGCCGTTGTGTACGTAAGGAAGTTTGCATTTACATTGATTTCTCATTTTTTTTTATTAAAGTTTGTGAGAAGCCCTACCTATAACAGCACATAGGCAATATGGCGGGTTCTCGGTTAATATTAAGTTCTTTTTTTCAAATCAAGTTTAGTAGTTGCAAATAGTTTAGCGTTGCGAAATCCGCCACATCGCCTATCTGCAAAACGTTAGCGGTCAGGCTATGACACGATAACTTCACGTTTAATTGTATCAGGTTTTAATCTTCCCATTATTTGTTCACGGACTTCCAAAGCAATAAAATCTGCAACACCAATCAATTCTAATGGATTAAAACCATCATTTCTACGGTGCATATTTTGAGTTCCATCTTCAAAATGTTGAACGGTTACTGTATATGTTTTTGTAACCAATACTTTTTTTTCTGTTGTTTCTTTTTCGCTTGACATAATTCAAATATTTTTGGACTTCTAAAAAGCGGAGAAGCCCGAACCGCTAACACTTGCTTTGCAAAATGGCGGGTGAAGTGCTAATTTGAACCCTTGTAATTCTATTCAACGGTAGTGCTATATTGAAGCTGTGGTGTTTCAAAACCGCCACTTCGCAAAGCAGATGCCGTTATATGAAAGTGGGCAGACGTGCATTCAATGAACTTTCGTTAGAAAGAAAAAGAAAAAATCTGCCCACGCTCAATTTACGATTTAACAAAAACCTTTTGAACTTGGTAAGTTCCTGTTGGTAATTCTTCAATCGCTTTGACTGCATCTGCATAAGATGAAAACTCTTGAATTTTCAATCTTAAATTGCCTTGTGTGTCAAATTCTGCAATTCTAAATACTTCTTGCATATTGTTTTGTTTTGGATTTTACAAAGCCCGTCCAAGGCTATTTCTTAATTAAAGCACCTTTGCAATAGTTGTCATCTTCTCTATTGTCAAAGCCTAAATAAATGTCATCGCTTGTAAATTTGAGCATATCACCCAAACATAGTTCACCAACTTTTACCCAATTACCGCCAAACTTTTCATTTACTATTTTTTGAATGTTGTTTTCTGTTGGGTTAATAAATACCACAATTCTTTCATTTGTATTGTGGTTTGCTAAAATTGTAAGCCCTTTGTTCATTATTGATTTTTTAAATTTCCCACGCTCATTTTTTCTTTTTCTTTCAGTGCTTCTAATCGGGTGTAATGCGTGAAATCCCACCTTCATATAACACGTGCTATAAGCAAGTTTGCCAATAACATTTTCGGTTACTTGAACATTTCTGCAAAGCAAACCTGCTCATAGCACCATACGTTATATGCCATTTAACGCAACGTCCAAATTGAAAAATTTATCAAATTTTAAAATCGGATACATACAGCCGTGTTCTGGCTTATATCTTACCCCTGCATAATCAATTAAAATACTACTGTAAAAGTGTATTGAAATTTGGTTTGGAATGTCATCCTCTAAATTCTTTATAACGGTTGGTTTATTGTCCAAAATTGCTAAGACTTTAGCATCATCCTTAAAAATATCTCTCATAACTTTAATAAAATCATCTTTTTTAAGTTTGAATAATTTCTCAAACATTGGAAATCCAATTTCATATTTCTTTTTGTATTCTTCTACTAAGCTCATTTTCTGAAAATTAAAACGGCATATAACATAGGTTTTGCAAGATGGTGGCTTGACTGCAAAACTGAACGTTTGTACCTTGATTAAACATTTGTTATTAATTGAACGTTTGTACCTTGCATTCCACCACCTCGCAAAGCCTTTTAACGTTGGTGGCAAGGCTACACCCAACCAAAATGACCAGCGACTATTTCGCCAATAGTTGTTAAATCTGACTGACTTCCTTCATCATAACAAGCAGAAACTTTTGCTTCTAAAGCATCATACTTTTTAGCCTTAACAGTTGCTAATGTGTGTATTTGATTGCCATCCTCATTTATAGGACAGTAGGCAATTACATTTTTATCAAAAGCATTATTTGGCTGTTCAGGATAAGTAAACTCACCATTTTCAAAAGTTGCAATTTGAAAGCCTAACTCATTCCAATTAGGACATTTACAAATACATAGTTGCCCTTCTTTTGGGCTTGAATTTCTTGTTAAATACATTGTTTTTATTTTTTAGTTTGACCGCCCAGCCACCAACACTGCATAGGCAATAGTGGGGCGGACGAATATTTTTTGAACTTCATTTTTCAATCAACTGTGGTGCTAAGGCTCGGCTGATGGATTTCTATTTCCCCACCATCGCCTATGCTACACGTTACGGCTTCGTATGACTGTTCAAATATTGATTGCTTACACGGATAGAGTTTACGCCAATCGGTCGGGAATGGCTCTTTAATCAAATAATCACCGAGTGAGCAAATCATTTCACCTTCAAGGGTGGGTATTTTCAAAATAGGCTTTTTATATTCGTCCCAATCGTGAAACACATTCCCTTGAATAGATTTTGCCCAATTGTAAACTCTATCCTTAGTTTTATCGGTAAACTGAATCGCTTCAACTTCTACTGGTATTTTTCTGTATTTATTCATTCTATTAAAATTCATCGTTAATTAAACCGTGCCAGCATATAACAAGGTATTTACAAGAGCAGGGTTGAAATCTATAATTTGAGCTTTAGTGATTCTATTTAACTTCGGTGTAAGGTTCAACATTTAAGCCTTGAAATCCCTGCCCTCGTAAATACCCGAATCGTTATCTGCAAGTTTCATTTTCATTTTTTTTTGCCACCCCAGAGAACACAGAGAAAGACCATTGCTCCGAAATAGCGTTTGCAATTCCTGTAAATGTTTCTGACCTAATTTGTCTATTTTTTTCATTATTGCCTGTTGTTGGTAATGTTCCTAATATTGAATACTTGCTTTTTCCGGATGCTGATTTTTTCGAGTTGTAAATCACCCACTCAGGAGAAACCGCTGTTTTACTATCAAATAAATTATCGCTCATTGCATATTTCAATGCAGGTAAATTTTTACGCCACAAACAAGTAGCTTTTGAAACTGCATCCCCAAAATAATAAGGGTGAATAATTTGGGGTTTTGGTAATCTTGCATCGCTATTCATCGCTCCTAATGGATTTTCCATATAAACATATTCGGCTATGCTGCAAGCAAGTTCCCATAGTCCTATTGTGTATTCAACCGCTTCTAATCTTTCAGAATGTTTTGGTTTGCCTTTGGCGTAATGTCGGTTTCCGGAAATAGTTATCTTGGTGCATACAGGGTGCATTCCTATAAAATCCCAATCCTTTAATTTCATTGCTTCTTTGCAATCCACTTTCAAATGCCATTCAGGGTGTCCACCATAGCAATCTTTAATATCGTTTGAGTATGCCTCTATTCCTAACTTACGAAAAGCGATGCAAACCTTTTGACTTTTTTCGTGTGTAATCAATACTTTCATAATGCAAAATGATTTGAGAACACAGAGAAAGAAGCCACCGCACAAAAAATGATAATGAAACCAGACAGATAACACGGGCTTAAAAGAAATAGGGGCTTCCCTGCTTCTAATAAACTTTTGTAGTATGTTGAAATTCTGTTTTTCATATCAAAATTTGTGGTTTTGTACTCTTTTGAGTAGTAGAGTTTGCCAAACTCCATTTCGTTGCGTGGCGGTATAAATTCCACTTCAACAAGTTCTAAAGGCACTTTATGTAATGTTTTCATTTTATATTTTCAATTTAAGATTAGACAAAAGCACTGCTGGTAACATGGTATAAAATAAAGCGGGGCGAACTGCGTATCCTTTGGCTTGTAGGCATCTAATAAACTTACTGCTTTCTTTAAGCTTCCTACTAAACATTCCCCGCCTTCTTTTATACCAAGACCGTTTTTATAAATCCATGCACAACCATGTGCAATCTTTTCAAATGCAAAATGTCATTTATCATTTTCATATCCTCGTATGCAGTTTCTAAGTCAACACCATTTTCGGTAGCCGCTTTTACAAACAAAAAAGCTTCATCTGTTTTCATTACAGAAGTACCGAATGTTTCGCTTCCAATTCTTGGCGTATAAATTGATTTACTCATTTTATTAATTGTCTTTAAAATAATTCAGTTACAATATTCCTCCAATACACGCTTTGCCTCAAATAAACTGTCAATCTCAGCTTTAATCCCCACTAACTGCTCTATCGAATAAATGGCAGCAAAGTGTGGCTGCATCGCTGGCAAATATTTAACAACTTCGTATATCGTTGGAAACTCAGTTGGTGAGGGAGTTGTCATCCACTTATAAAAAGATTTTATTTTGTCTATATTCGCTATAGCCGGTAATACTTCTGTTCCCCTTACACCCGACACTCCTTTATATATCGTGTACATGTTGTAATGAATAAAATCATTAATACTTTCTCGCAAATACGCACGGGCATTAATACCTTCTTTTTTTTCATGGGTCGTGGCTGCGGCACTGTGCAGCTTAAACTCCCACTCCAACTTCGTATTACTCAATTCTATTATCCTTATCATAACTTCAATGCTAATGTGTTTTTTTTACCTGTGTCAAAAACCTTCTCCCTTTTTGGTTGTCTCTTGTAATGGGGCTGTTCTGTATCACCACAAGAAGTTGCTCCTTGATATACTTTGTCCACTCATTAAACGATAGTTGCTCGTCCGGAATTACCGTCTTTCTGCATCCCGGGGCAACTGTCTTCGACAGCTGTTTAATAGTTAATGATGTATAGTGCATTGTTTTTTGTTATTAAAATGTTTGTAGTAAAATTCACACCATGCAGCAACAACATGTCCTGCAAATCATAAAATCGGGCAATGTTTGTAAACGCTTTTTTCATATTGTCTTTTTATTTCAATTGATTGTCTGAATAAATGCAGAACCCTCAACATAATACTGACGATTCTGCATCCCTTTTCACTGCTGCGACATGGTGTCTGCTGGCAACGGTACAGGTGTCGGATTGGTAACTACCGGAATATCACTCTTCGGATCCTCCGTATTACACGATTTGTAAACGAAGGTGAGAGCAACAATAGCAGCTCCAATGGCAACTATGTACCATTTGTTGTTGTTTGTTTTGACGTCTGTTGACATGTTGTTTGAATTTATTAGTTATTATATTATTTGTAAGTACTAATCCTGTATGGTCTTTTTGTCTGCAAGCAAATTGTTTATGCTTCGATCCATCGCTGCTCGCGATGGAAAATCTTTCTCCAGAGTAAACCACTCCCTTCTTTCTGCAGTCTTTGCTTTTATGCGCATATCAAAATTAAATCCCGATATGTGTCTGCTTTCTTCCCGGATGATTGTAAATCCCGAATCCAATAGTTTTTGATGATCTTTTGCTGTCATAAATTTTATGTTTTTTATTTAAATGTGTTTATATATTTTTCCCTTATTATAAAAATCCATCTCCATCACCATCTTTGTTTTTGTCTATGCCTATTGCCCATATCCACGAAACAATTATCAGTATCAAACTGCCTATGACTATCAATAATGCTTTTTCCATACTTCCTTTGTTTATATAATTTTTTTAAAACGGCATATTCATTTCGCTGCTCATATCCCCACCGCTCAGCTGCATTAACTGTGTCACATGGAGCGTTCTCTTTACTTTTTCTGTCCCGGAATTATCGGTCCACTTATTCTCTTTAAGCTCGCCTGTAACCTGAAGCTTATACATATTGCTTAGTTTACTCTCATTATCTAGATTGGTATCATAACACTTGTAAAGGCGTTTGTCTTCTACTTGTTTGTCGAGTAACATATAACTATGATCAACAGAAATCTCATAACATAAGGTAGGCTTGCCCGATACATGTTGCAGCCTGTACTGGCCGAATAATGTTCCGGTAAGTGTTGAAAGAATGCGTTCTGACGAGTCACTCTTTTCTAACTCTAGAGGAACACCAAGTACATCATAGTTAAATAAAAATCCACTCGTAATCTGACGATCTCCATGCTTACTCACATAGCTGCTGCTCTTGCTTCTACCCAAATACCCACGCGCAGTTGTCAGATACAATTCTATCGTCTTCAGGTTAACACCATTTTTGCCATTCTGCCTTCTGAAAGACTCCATGTACAATTTATGAATCGTTGTCAGCCGTAAAAAAAGTATTTTGACCGGTTGCGGAAACTTACGCTCCTGACCATCTATATTAACATTCACATGCGTTTCAACTTTAAAGTGAAACCCTTCTTCTATCTCACCCGTTTCCATCAGATATACAATCGTATTCCAGAAGTCCGCCAGTGAATCACTTTCAGAAATAAGCGCACTCAATCTTATAACCTCGCTATGTACCGTTTTATAAAAATATTCCGTACTGAATGGAAAAGAAAATTTATCACTGAAAAATTTAATGCACGTAGCCATAGCGCAGTAATTTCTCAAAACACGCTCATTAAACGATGTGCCAACAGAGGTAATCTTCTCACGCATTTCGCTGAATGTCTCTGCAAAAAGCATCGGATATGTTTTTCTAAACGCTGTCCTGTACTGCAATACTTCAGGAAGCATGCCGCTCAATCCTTTACTCTCCAATGCCTTCAATTCCTCATACTGTTTAATTTCTTCCTGCTTAAATGCTGTATCATCAGCCCGCTTTTTAAAGGGAACTATAATGCAACGGGTCAAAGCTGCATTATCATCCTTTGTACTCAGGTACTGACCGGTCAGCAGCAATGCACTTTTAACAGATAATATTTCTGTTTTATTCTTATTGCCACCACGACCTCGCTCACGAGCTATCCCATCATAACTCGCTTTCACCGCTTCAAACCTTTCTTCCCTGATTGTAGTATCATTAAACTCATCAAACCAAACCACACAATTACTATATCTGCTCAACCTATTCGCAAATGCAAAATCTGTCGAATGAAATAAATTGCAAGGAGGCAACTCATTAAAAAAAGCATTGCTTATGCTTTCTGCAAACTTACTTTTTCCACTACCCTTCTCTCCGTATGCCGATAACAACGGACAGTTTTTATCAATGCTTCTGATAATATCCTGAAACAACCCTATAAGCATAAAAGCAATGCCGAACATGCCACTGTTACTTTCTGTATATACAGCCACAATACGCTTGCACCATTGCTCAAATGTTATCAGAGGCTCACCATAATGCAAGTAGCGGTCATTAGCATACTCATCATCATCTTTTCTGGCATTGGCATAAATACTGCTGGCACTGGGCGAATAATATTTCCTTCCGTCAGCATCTACAGTGCCTCGCTCATCCATCGAAATAAATTCTTTCCCAATAACAATTCCATTGTGATAAGCAAAAAATCCTTCTTCTTGCCATCCTAAAGTTTTCAATTCATAACAAACTTCAAAATGCTCACCATACACCTTCAGTAGCTTCATCAGATGTTGCTTCGTACCAAAAAATATATTATTGCCCGGTAGTTGATATATGCTTCCTGCAAAGTGATCTACACTTAGCATCAACCGGCTATCAATATCAACAAGCTGACGACTGATGCCATTATAAATTTCAAGAATGCGTTTGTTGTCTTGCTTGCTAACTACATGGAGCATGGGTTTTATTACGAAGTTGCTCTGCTGCTGCCATTCCTTTAAGCCACTCGGAAAATAGTAGCCTGTATGTTCCGCACCTTTTTCCAATGCATAAAATCCATTCCTGTATGCCTCTTCTACATTAACACCTCTCGGCAAACTCCACTGAACATCATCCGGAACATTTGTTCGTTGAGATTCATCACGCTCGTTTTCTTCCGTACATGCTGTCAGTTGCTTTTTCAACAAGCTGCTTTTTATCTTACACTGCTTACTGATGAGCTCTGCATATTTCTCACGTTTTACTACATTGCCAATATTAGTTAACATAAAACCAATGATGCGCACAGCATTTGCATACTTATCAGGGTCTGATCCTGCTTTCTCAATCACATAGCGTGCTTTATACATTACCGCGTCTTGTTTCTCTGATTCTATTCCTTGTAATAATTCAACCACAAAATATTCTCCTTATCTATACTGTAATATTATTTTCAATTAGCATTTCATACTCTGATGCAGCATGATACCCACTACTATAATCTGCCGGGTCCTTACCTTCAGGCATCGGAAGTATTTCTACTTTAAAACCATGCTCAAGCAAGGTGTCAATATCTTCCATTGATGCTTTCATCCCTGCATTATCACCATCACGCGCTATAACAACATGGTCACAATATCTCTTGAGAAGTTTTGCCTGATTATCTGTTAGTGCGGTGCCGCAAGTAGCCACTGTATTATTCGCCCCCATCTGATGAAAGCAGATAACATCGGTATATCCTTCTGTGAGTATGGCAAATTTGTGTTGTTTAATCCCTTCTCTTGCAAAATACAAACCATATAATACTTTCCGTTTATTGTAAAGGTCATTATTTGATGAATTCAAATACTTCGGAACTCCTTGTTGTTTCATCTCCTCATTACTAAGTAATGATCGCCCGCCAAAAGCAACAATATTCCCTTTCTCATCGTGTATCGGAAACATAATTCTTCCGCGCCATGCATCATAATTCTGTTCATTTTTATGACGTACCAACCCCAAAGCTTCTGCCTGTTTCCATAAACCCTTTTCTATAATTGTAGGTGTCAAAAAACGCCATTCATCAGGCGACCAGCCTATGCACCATTGAACAATGCTGTCAATACTAATCTTTCTCGATAACAAATAGTCAAGTTGCAGTGAATGTGAAATTTGAATTCCGGAGGCTGTCTCATAAGGCTTATATAACTGTTTATGCCATTGCCTGGCAGCAGCTGCATTTAGTTTGTAAAGAATATCTGTTTCAACATCTTTTTGCTTCCGCTCCCGTTTCTCTTCCTCTGTAATTTTTTCTTCTTCTAAGTTGATCTGATAGAAATCTGCAGCCCATTTTATCGCATCAATAAAATTGATGTGCTCATGCTCCATAATAAATTTCAATCCATCACCGGATATCCCACAGCCAAAACACTTGTAAATACCTTTCGATGGCGAAACAGTAAATGATGCAGTTTTTTCATCATGAAAAGGACATAACCCGGTTAATATAGATCCACGCTTCTGTAATTTATTTTTCGATAATTTTTCTATCACATCGGCCACTTGTATGGCATCCTTTACCTGTTGTATGCTTTGTTGGGTAATCATTATATTTCTATATTAAATTCTTGTGTAAATCGTGTGAATATTTTCGCACGCTTGCGCTTAAGCAATAACATCAGCACATCTTGTATTTGCAGCATTTCTTCGGGTGTATAGGCAATTCCGAAATATAAATTTATTGAGTTGATGGGATAGCTGCGTTGAATGTTAGCAAGTATATCGTTTTCGAGAGCAGTATTTTCAATGCGCATTTTGGGTATGTTTAAAAAAAACTTATAGTCTGAACCTTCTAAATACTTCTCTATGCAAAATGCATATTCAGCTTCTAAAAAGCTGATGGCATTTTGCGTTTCCTCGTATGTGCCAAGTAATTCTTTCAGTTCTTTCAATTTATTCATTCCTCAGTCCTGTAAGGCAGCTGCATTAATTGATTCCAAACAAATTCTATAAATCCCCATTGCATACTTGAATTCAGTCATACCACTATTGAATGCTGCAAATAATAAATCCCTGTTGGGCACAACCATTAAATCTTTTTCTGCTATTATTAGATACAGCACTTCTAACGAGTGTGCTCTGGCCATTAGCTTGCCTGTGTAATACCAACTATATACTTCTTCATACATAACTTTAAAATTAGATTAGAGAATGTGGAAGGAATCGAACCTTCTGCCAGATGGTAAAATCAAGAAACCCCCTGTGTAAACCATTACTCACATTCTAATGACAGAGTTCGGCTTCTCTGTCTTAACGGAATATTAACCACCGAATTAAATCTATATGAACGTTTGCCGTATTTAATTATCGTACTGCCGTTAAGCAGAAACTTTTGATACCCTATCTTTAAAGAAGGAAACAATCCCAGTAATGTACCGAACAAGTTTATTTTGCTTTGAAGTATTTACACCATGCTCCTTCAGAATACTCTTCAATATTTTAATCTCTTTTTTATAGGTATTTGTTTTCTCATGCATCTTTATCAGAAGCAAAAGTTTATCATCAAAGGCTGCAATCCTGCAGCGTGTCACCTTAAAAAATATATTGTAACGTGATACAACCAACCTCCATTTGTTCTTATGATGGAGATAGCTACTCCTCTGTTCTTCCGGATTCGTAACATCCAGATTTTTCAGGAAGCTGTTTACAATGTTATTTAATGCCTCTTCTGCTTTATCAGATTCTTTTTGTACCTGTCTTGCTCGGGCTCGCTTTCTAAAGGTCTCTTCAATTTTGCTTGTCATAGCAACCAATCAATAAAGCCTTTAATTGCAACTATAGAAATGGTCATTACAGCAGTTGCAAATACTGTAACCATTATCATTATCCCATAGAAACCTGTGGGCTCATCATTTGGATCACATCCACTGTTTATTTTTTTCTCAATTTTTCGCATATAGATATAATATTAGAATAATCGTTAAATGATTTGTCATAGCTGATATTGTAATGGTGCGGCAAAATTTCCTTTAACACATTACGCAGTAATAAAACATTAATAATTAGATCAGCTAAAGAATGTTGGTTACGCAATAGACCGTAATAGAAAGGGTTAACTTTTTCCCAAGCAGATTTTACCTGCTGCTTTTTATAATAGTCACTAAGCGAATGTTGCTGAATCATTCGGCAGTGATGTATGTAACTCCGCACTTGTTGCGTTAGTGTTGTATTAAGCGTTAGTGCTGGCAACAATTTGCTCGGTGCTGATTGTGGTGCTTGATTTTTCATAAGTCCTTTTTTTTAGTTCAGTTAGATAAACATTGGCATCTTTCACTTCAATGTTAAGTGCCCTCGCAATATGCACTTCTAATTTTGCGCCATTACTTTCTTCCCAGTCGGGTAACGTAAGCACAAGTTCACAGTGTATCAATTCTGCTATGCACTTGCGCATATAGTATTCCCATGGCTGTTCCGTGTCTTCAGCATCAAACAATTCATGCGGCACCACAACGTTACCTGCGCTTACACCCATTTGTACAAGTGTATCGCGCAGGCCGGTGAATGATTCTATGTTCAACATGTGGCGGCCAGTTATTGGACCACTCAGATAAGTTCTCTTAGTAATCATACTCGTTGTGATTTACGCTTAACAGAAGGTTTTTTTACGGAGGTTGTCCAGAAATTGTCTATAAGGTATTGTGCATTGAATTGTGGGTTCCTTGTACGTAACACCTGTACCAGATATTTTAGATGTGTCGAAGTCATTCGGCCGGGTTTATGTTTGATAGATGTAAGCATGCGCTTACTGCCAACCATTTTCTCCAGCAGCTCCATCTCTTTCATGGTAAGGGTCTCGTTTAAAAAATCAGAGAATGTTTGCATTATGTATAATTTAATTTATATTTAAGTGCAAATAAGCGCACTTAATGAATAATAATGAGTAATATTTATTATTTGTTATCAACATAGGCGTGTTAATTGTGTAATTTTGAACAATATATGTATAAAAAAGAGTTACATAAGAAAGCGAAAACAATCGGTTATCAGAAAAAAAAACTGACACATGGTGAGTTGTTAAAGCGAATTATTGAATGGTATGGTCATGGTGATGAGGCATTCGCTCAGCTTCCGCTCATTAACAAAACAAGAGGTTGGGTCACCAAGAATAAATTGGCCGAAAAAATAATGATGAAAAATCGTTACGCTATATGTAGCCAGTTTAATATTCCCATGAGCTTTTGGGATGGCGAATACGAGTTACCACTCAGGTTCACTGATGCAGCTATTCAGGTCGAAGTAAAATATAATTTATTGATAGACGAAAAAAATGAGGAGATTAACAAAATGAAAGCAGAAATATCAAATCTTAAAGAACAGTTGCTGGAAACACTCAAACGTAACAACGATCTGCATCAACGTTTAGATTTTATTAAGAAATAAAAACATCTCTCCGCCTAATACATTCGCTACTTTTTTCTTCTGTCCGAAATTTTACACCATAATGAAATTCAAATCAATACAATGTCAGTGAAGAATCCCTCTCTCTCCGCG
>Ga0209582_1001247_pt1 | contig 12758 bp, 11 predicted proteins | sample KloWWTmetKNB5Kit_FD_187176 | JGI IMG/M metagenome (GOLD analysis project Ga0209582, IMG submission 187176) | Active sludge microbial communities from Klosterneuburg, Austria, studying microevolution and ecology of nitrifiers - Klosterneuburg... | ecosystem: Engineered > WWTP > Aerobic digester >...
TACCAAGGTACTTGGTCAACACTGGTGAAAAACTGTGGCTTCACACCTGCAGTTGCACACCAGATTGAGAACAGTTACCTAAAGCTTTACACCGTAAGTACAGCTTGGGTGCAAGACAAACTGAATAATGCAGCCAGAGATGGCTACATCACTGCTGCATTTGGATTACGTGTTCGCACACCATTACTTGCTCAAGTTATTCGTGGCAATCGTCAAACACCAAGAGAAGCAGAAGCCGAAGGACGTACTGCAGGAAATGCTCTTGGCCAGAGTTGGTGCTTACTAAACTCTCGTGCATGGGCAGCAACCATGAAGATTGTTCGTAATAGTGAGTACGCTGAATCAATCAGACCTTGTGCACAAATTCACGATGCTGGTTATGTACTCATCCGTGATGACATAGATGCATTAATGTTCTTGAACGAGCATCTTGTGCGTGAAGTCAATTGGAATGACCACCCTGAAATCTACCATCCCGATGTTGGATTAGGCGGTGAACTCTCAATCTTCTACCCAACATGGAAGGATGAAATTGGCATTCCTAACAATGCTACCGAGGATGTGATTGTCTCCATCGTTACGAAAGCAATGACCAAATGAACTTCATCAAAAAGAACCCTGCATTCATTGTTTTGCTTGGTTCCGCAGCTATCGCATTGTTTGCTTTCGATCAAAGAGTGACAGCACTTGTGTTCGTCTGCTTCGGAATATTCACCCTAAAATAGACGTTCATCGTCTTAACCCCGCAGGAGCCAATCGGCTCCTTTTCTGTCTCTACTACAAGGAAACTTCATGACAGCTTCTGAAACTATGGTTCAAAAACACTACTTCCTCATTGCAGGCAATGTGGTCTACAAAGTCGATGGTGGAGCCAAGGGATCAAATCCTATGGGCATCATCACCTTGAATGGCATCATCACTTCGGATAGTCCAGTCTTGGGTATCGCTTCTCTGAACGAAGCTCAACAAGTGCTGCAGCACCACTTCCGTGTCAAAACTGAAGACAACACCATTGAAATTGCTGACGTGATCATTCTGAACATTGTCTCTCTCGGACTTCAATCTGAGAACGAGTTCAACAATCTCAGTATGGAAGTGCCACAGTAATGGCAACACCTGAACCAACCAAATTAACTGGTGGCAAGGTTAATTACTACTTGGTGCAGGTGGCTAATCCTCAACGTGAAACTCAAATATCGTATCAGGCCGAATGTGAAGACATCATTCGTGCCTTGAACATGACGTTTGATGAGGGTTGTGAATTCAAAGCTATCTGGCGTACTGCTGCTGCTCGCTTGGGCAACGGTAAACCGGGACAAGCTGCACTGTATGACGCTGAGAAGCGTGTTCACTACGCCACTGCATCCTTACTTCATTACCAAAGGTCAACATGAAAATCACCAACGAACAGGACATTGCTTTGCCAATGGCCATCTGGTTGCTCAATGATGAGTATGACTACATCGACAACCCCAATTACATCAGCGTGACCACGTTGATGAAACCAATCAAGCAGATTGTCTTGGCTCAACGTGTGCCTGCTGAGAGCAAAGGCTTCGACATATCAGACTTAATTGCTTCTCGTATGGGCACTGCTCTGCATGACTCTATTGAGAAAGCCATCAATACCAATATGCCCAAAGCATTGCGTCTGCTTGGTTATCCCAAAGATGTGATCGAACGCATTCTTGTGAATCCTACCCCTGAACAAGTTTCTTTGGTTCAGTACCCTATTATTTTATGGACTGAACAACGAACCATGAAAGATGTGGGCAAGTGGACTCTCGGTGGCAAGTTTGACTTAGTTGCTGACGGCATCATTCAAGACTACAAATCCACGTCTGCTTACTCTTGGATGTACGGCAATCGTACTGAAGACTATCGTCTGCAGTTGAGCCTATACAAATGGCTGAACCAAGACAAGATCACTGAAGACTACGGCATCATTAACTTTGTCTTCACTGATTGGATGAAGTCATCTGCTGCACAGAATCCAAAGTATCCACCTTCAAGGCTTATGGCCAAGAACTTGGTACTCACTGAGCCAGTACAAATCCAGCAATGGGTTGAGAACAAACTTGGCCTACTGGACAAGTATGGTAAAGCTGACGAGAAAGACATGCCTGAGTGCACACCAGAAGAACTCTGGATGAGTGAACCAGCATTCAAGTACTACGCCAATGCTGATAAGACTGATGGCAAGTCCACGAAGAACTTTGATACGTTGGCTGAAGCCAATGCTCACCGTGCTTCCAAGAATGTTGGCATCGTCAAGACTATTCCCGGTTCACCTAAACGTTGTAGCTACTGCCCTGCTTTTGAAGTCTGCAAACAGAAGGATCGCTACAACATCACCCCTTAAGGAAACAACATGATTGACTTAACTGGCACCCAACATCACCCTGCAATGGAAGAAATCGTAGAAGTGCTATGCGCGAAAACGCAAAATACTGATAAGGGCTTTTTCCGTACCGAAGCAGCTTACTTCTTTGGCAAGATGGCTGCAGCAATGCGTGCCACTATCTTGACCAAAGATCGTGGGGAGATTCCTGTCAATATCTATGCGTTGGCATTAGCCACCTCGGGTTTTGGCAAGGGCCATTCTGTTCACATCTTTGAAAACGAGTTCCTTGCTGGATTCAAGAAGCGATTCATGGAAGACACATTTCCCACTGTGGCTGAGAAGAGTCTATGGGACATTGCCAACGACAAAGCTGCTCGTAATGGCACAGACCCACAAGAAGAATTCGACAAGGTAGCCAGTGCATTCAAACGTGCTGGTGCCTATCCATTCACATTCGACTCTGGCACTACGCCTGCTGTGAAGCAATTGCGTAACAAGCTATTGATGGCCAACTGTGGCTCAATCAATATGCAGGTTGATGAGGTTGGTTCCAATCTTGAAAGTTCAGATGAGCTACTGAGGCTGTATCTTGAGTTGTATGACCAAGGTATCGTGAAACAGAAGCTGACCAAAAACACATCTGAGAGTCAACGTGATGAAGAGATTGACGGTAAGACACCCACCAACATGCTTCTGTTTGGCACTCCTGCCAAACTGCTGGATGGTGGTTCTACTGAAGATGCTTTCTACAGCATGTTGGAAATCGGCTATGCACGTCGCTGCATCTTTGGCTACGGGAACCAAGACAGAAAAGCCAGTCATTCTCAAACACCTGAAGAAAGCTATCAGAAACTGATTCAGCCACAGAATTCTGTGAGCGTAGCTAAGTGGGCAAATGTCTTCCATACGCTTGCCGATCCTGCTCGCTTCGGTTGGGAAATCGAAGTAGAGGATGACGTAGCTGTAGAAATTATTCGCTACAAAATGAACTGTGAGAAGGTTGCTGACACTCTGGCTGACCATAAGGAAATTGAAAAAGCCGAACTGTCCCATCGCTACTTCAAAGCATTGAAGCTGGCTGGTGCATACGCATTCATTGATGGCTCTAACAAGCTTGAGATGATCAACTTGATGCAAGCAATTCTGCTCATTGAAGAATCTGGTCAGGCATTCCAGACCATATTGAATCGTGAGAAGACTTACGTGAAGTTGGCCAGATACATTGCTGCTGAAGGCACTGACTTAACCCACGCTGATCTGCATGAAGCATTACCTTTCTACAAGACTGGTAGTGCAGCACGCAATGAGATGATCAGCTTGGCTACAGCATGGGGCTACAAGCAGCACATTCTGATCAAGAAGACTTACGTGGACGGTATTGAGTTCTACAAAGGTGAGACTCTGAAGGAAACAAACATTGCAGAGATGCACTTGGCTTACAGTGAACACTTTGCTTATCACTATGAGTCTGTTGTTGCACCCTTTGACCAACTGCATACAATGACTCAGGAACCAGACTTGCACTGGACCAATCATTCATTCAAGAACGGCCACCGTGCTGAAGAGAATGTTCTTGTTGGATTCAACATGATTGTGATTGATGTTGATGGTGGTACACCCTTGAGCATGGTTCATGACCTGTTCAAAGAGTACAAGTTCATGACTTACACCACCAAGCGACACACTGAAGCAGAGAATCGTTTTCGTCTGATCATCCCAATGAACTATCACTTGGAACTTGATGCTGATGACTATCGTGAGTTCATGAATGCAATCGTTGAATGGCTACCTTTCCAAACAGATGAGGAAGCTAACCAGCGGTCACGTAAATGGACCTCGTGTGAGAAGGGAACGTATCACTACAACCTTGAAGGTGAACTGTTTGATGTACTGAAATTCATCCCGAAGACTACCAAGAATGAAGAGTTCAAGTCTGAAATGAAGAAGGTTGAATCAATGGACAACCTTGAGCGTTGGTTTGCTCAACGTATTGCTGCTGGCAATCGTAACAACCAGATGGTCAAGTTTGCTTTGACACTGGTGGATGGTGGTATGGACTTCTATGAAGTTCAGAAACAAGTATTGGCTTTCAACAAGAAGCTGAATAATCCACTGGCAGTAACAGAAATTGAATCAACTATTATGCAAACAGTAGCCAAGAAGATTGCTGGTAAATAAGCTATTCTTTTATTTGGTTCTAAACTTTAGGAAATATATGACAGAAGATGTCGCACCAAATGACCAACTCATTGCAGTAGTCGGATACTCATCCACTGGTAAAAGTGCCAGCCTTCGCAATATTGAAAATCAGGATCGTTGGGTTTATCTCAACTGTGAATCCGGTAAACGCTTGCCATTTAAAAACAAGTTCAACCGTATTACAATCACTGACCCGATGGAAATACATTCGTATTTTCAGGAGGCAATTGAAAATCGTGATGATGTTGACGGTATCATCGTGGACTCCCTGACTTTCCTCATGGAAATGTATGAGTCTCAGTATGTACTCAAAGCAGCCAACACGATGAAAGCTTGGGGGGACTACCAACAGTACTTCAAAACTCTGATGCAAGAACTTGTGCCTCAATTCGGTAAGCCTGTGATCTTCACTGCTCACGTCAAAGACGAGACTGATGAAAAGACACTGGACACCCGAACATTCATCCCTGTGAAGGGTGCTCTGAAAGGAGTGGGCATTGAAGCTTACTTCTCTTGCATTGTGTCTTGTAAACGCCTTCCCCTGAAGGAGTTGAAAGACTACGCCAATGACTTGCTTCCCATCACACCTGATGATGAGATTCAAGGCTACAAACACGTTTTCCAAACTCAACTGACCAAGAAAACAGTTGGTGAACGAATCCGTGGACCAATGGGTTTGTTCACTCGTGCTCAAACCTTCATCGACAATGATTGTCAACTCGTGCTGAATAAGCTGCATGAATTCTATGCAGACGATCAGTAAATTAACCCTGAACCAAGAAAGAAAATACTATGTCATTTTTTAAAAATCTCTCAACTGACGGCCTTGAAAAGCAAGAAGATCGTATCGGTGGCGGTGGCCTGTGGGACACTGGCGTTTATGATGGTCGTGTCAAAATGGCTTACGCTGGTGCCTACAAATCTGGAGCACAGTTTATTGCTGTGATTCTGGCTGTTGGTTCCCGTGAGTATCGCCAACAGATTCTCATTACCAATGCTAAGGGTGAAAACTTCTACGTTAAAGACGGTAAGAAGATTCCACTCATGGGCTTCAGCATGATCGACAGCCTGTGCATGTTGACCACTGAAGAACCTCTGGCCAGCCAAGATGTTGAAGAGAAAATCATCAGCATCTATGACTTCGATCAAAAGAAAGAAGTCCCGACTGCCATGCCTGTGCTCGTTGGTCTGCTCGACAAGCCCATTACCTTTGCCATTGAAAAGCAACTGGTGAACAAGCAAGAGAAAGACAACAACGGCAACTATGTTGATACAGCCGAAGAAAAGGAACAGAACGAACTGCAAAAGTTCTATCACACCGAGACTAAGCTGACCATCACCGAAGCTGAACAAGGCTTGGAAGCTGGTGTGTTCTATCACAAGTGGGTTGAAGCTAACACCGATGAAAACGGTGTGGGCAAAGTCCGTGATCGTCGCAACAAGAAGGGCGGACAAGCCGGTACATCAGGCAAACCGCCTGTACCGGGTGCTGCTCCATCTGCTGCTGGTGCACCCAAGAAGTCTTTGTTCGGCAAGAAAGCCTGATGAAAATTGCAGTGTGTGGTATGGACCCCAGTCTCAGGAATTGGGGGATTGCAGAAGCAATCCTTGATCTTGAGACTGGGTTCCTTGACACACCTGTGCTGACATTGATTGAAACCAAAGACATATCAGGAAAACAAGTTCGACAGAACTCTAATGATTTGTCTTTGGCTCAACAGATTTGTGATGTTGCAATCCCTATTGCAAGGAAAGCTAAAGCAATCTTTGTAGAGGTTCCTGTAGGCTCACAATCTGCAAGAGCAATGGCATCATACGGAGTATGTGTGGGTATCCTTGGTTCCATAAGATCATTGGGCATCCCTATTATTGAAGTGACTGCCACTGAAGTAAAGAAGACATTCACTGGTGATCCAGTAGCAACAAAATCTCAAATGATCCAACAGGCATTATTGGAGTACCCATCAGCTAATTTCCCACGTCACGGTGGGAAAATAGTTGCCAAGGCAGAACATGTAGCTGATGCTATAGCTGCAATTCACGCTGGTGTACAAACACCAGCATTTTTAAATATTATGCGGATTCTCAAATCCATTTAGGAAAAACTATGCAGTTAATTTTGCCTCAATCCGAACTTGAACAAGCAATCAAGAACTACGTCAATGACCTGATGAATGTCAAAGACGGTACTGAACTGTCCATTGACTTGAAAGCTGGTCGTGGCCTTGATGGTTTCACAGCTACTGTGGACATCATTAAAGCTGGTACGGCCATGCCTGCCAAGACTGTCGTACCTGCTGCAGTTATCTCTGCACCTGTGCCAGTCGCAGCACCTGTCAAGGTAACTCTACGGCCAGTAGCCAAAGAAGAACCAGTGGCTGAAGAAAAGCCTGCTGAAGACACATCTGTGGCCAACAAAAGCGAGCAGCAAGAAGCTGCTAGTGAGGCCAAAGAAGAAGCTCCAGCCGAAGCTGCCCCCTCTGTGCGTCGTCCCTTATTTGGTAGTCTGAAGAAGCCTGAGTAATCGACATGAAAGCCATCATGTACCTAGTACTGGTGATGGCTGCTGTTCTTGCCGTTACTGCAGCCATCATTGCTAGTGCACCTTACATAGCAATCATCTTGGTTCTAGGCTTAATTGGCTACTTTGTAGTGGATAATACAGAAGACACATCGGAATAGACGGTGCGGGTTATTTGGACCCCCGTAATAACACCAGACGGGTAACTGACGAACAGTTAAATTCAGTACTGAGCTTGCACTCGGTATGAGCTTAGACCCAAGCTCTCAGGTAGGGGTTCTATCGGGTGCAAAGCCCGTTCATTTCTGGGGTAGCACGCCAAGAAGATCGACCCTGCAACACCTTGCAAATCGCCTCGGTGTCCGTTGGCAGTGCCGACCACAGGAACCACTTCATGCCGGGACCACAAATCCAGCTACCCCACCTATTCGTGTAGGCAAGATTGGATGAGTTATTAGGCTGGATTTTCAGAACAGATTCGCGGTCTGCAACGTCTCATCCCCCTGATTTCAATATGCCAATCTTGCCCTGCCATTAACTCATAGGAGAAAATCATGTCAACTATTAAAGCTATCTGGTTAAACCACTTAGTGTGGAAAAACATTACTTTTGTAGTTGGATTGTTTCTACTTCTAGTAGGTGCAACCATCTGGGATTACCCAGACTGGGACTATTTCATCAGCATCATCATGGCTACTTTCACATACATGACAGCAACCTATGTATTTGATGCGTTTGTCCTGCACCAATATAAGAAGTGGCCCTTGGCCATCTTCTTTATGTGGTGGTCTGTAGATGGTTGTTATGCAGTTTATTGGTTCCTTGTGAACCCAACAACCTTAGAACTGATGCGTGAAGCTAATGCTCCTGCATCTTTGTCGCTGTTCCTAGCGTGTGGGTTGGTTTGGAGCAAAGAAGTTAAGCACACCCTTCTTGGCTTGCAACGCCCTATCGCCAAGACCTGAAGCTATGCCACCCCATCCAGCCATTACTTGAGCCATAGATGGTGGGGTGGCATCTGAATTTACTAAGCCAGTACGATTTAGAAAATCTCCAGCCATTGTTGAATTTTCTTTTGCAAGTTTAGCCATAGCATACAACGGCGTTGCAACTGCTAATGCTGGGGCCATTACTAGATTGTTATTCACAGCTTCACGAGCAAAAGCTCCATGCTCCCCTGCAGAAGCTGCTATATCTTGTGGTGAACCACGAACAAGAGCCAAACGATTAGCACCAACTTGTAAATTGGCTAACTCCATTGTTGCCCGATTTGGTACAGCATTGTTGTTACCAAAACTGTTGAGTGTTTTAAATTGGTTTAAATTCATGATTCATATCTCATTAATTGACCATCTGCCACCAAGGATTCATTGTTGGTGCACGGAATCCCATCCCCGGACCAATTGAATAACCTAGAGTATTGTTCACTGCTTTGGCCAAGAAGTTGTCTTCCAGTGGGGAACCAACAGGACCAAACACATCAGGCACGGGCATGAAATTACTCATCAGAGCATGGATTGGATTATTCCGCATCATGCTGATGGCTACCTTGCTTGAACGTAGCTTGAAGTTGTAGAACCAAAGCATACCCATCTGCTCCAGATACCCACGGAATCTACCGGGCAGACGGTCATAGTTCACAAATTCTTCAGTGATCCGTGCCATTGCTTCAGCAGGAGTCTTCTTCTGACGAAGCACCATGTCATCGTACATGATCGCTTTAGCCAAGAAATCACCATACTGGACAGCCTTCTGCAGCCCTTGGAACAACGCAGTGTCCTTGGTGATGTATGCGTACCGACCAGCATTGCGAACAGCCTCTGGCAGCTTGTCCACACGCTTCTCAATGTACTGGTGCCAACGTCCTTGGCTCAAGTCCACATCATCGTGGGTCAGACCCACATCAGAGATTGCTGTGAACTCACCAGCTTCGATCAATGGCCAAATAGTCAATCGACGTTGAGCATCTTGCAGTGATTGAATCTCAGCTTCCAGCTTGAGCTTGTCATTGGTTCCTTTGGCTGCACGTAGTTCAGCTTCAGCATCAACCTGACGAATACGACTCTTCACATAAGACTCAATCTCAGCAGTCTTGGCAAGAGACTTACGCAGAATGTCTTTCACTGGTACTCCACGAGCCACCAATTGTCCCAAGTTAGATATTAAGTTCAGTGCTGGAACAATGACAGACTTCACAACAATCGTGGTACGGGCATCAGCCATGAAGCCCTGAACAAACTTCTCAGTCGCAAGTAGCCGACTAAAAGCTTGATTCCCCATCACACCAATAGCAACCTTCTGGAACACTTTCTGTGTTTCATCAGAGAACCGACTATTGCCAGTCCAAGCATCACCTACTGATGCGGTACGGTAGCCAAAAGCATCAAACACCATATCACGGCGCACCCAGAATTCATCTGGGTCTATCACCCTCGACTTCATGTAATCACGTACATCAGCAGGCATCAACTTCAGAGCATCAGCAAGAATCTTGTCCTTTGGATCAAAGATATTCACATACTCTGAGCCACGATTTGCCTTCTTATCCTTTTCGTACATTTCCACCATGTTATCAACCAGCTTGTTGTTGATTTCATTGGCCATTGCTTCTTCAATCTGGCGACCACGCCATACACCAAGCATCTGGTGTAGCTTGTCATTCTTCTGCAGACGCTCCAACTGAGTAGGATCAATCGAACGCTCATAAGCAATCACACCACCTAAGTCATCAAAGATCGGCATCAGGTGTTCATTGGTTCCTTTTTCAGCACCAGTGCTGATACGCTTGAATAACTTGGCCACATAGATTGGATCAGTGATCACACCAGCAGTCAGCCCTTGTGTAAAGCCATGTGTTGCACTCACTCCATTGGCAGTGATATTCACATTCTGCAAGATACCTTGATTGAATGTTCCACGAGTAGGTGCATTGTTGAAGTAGTAGCCACGCTTGGATACTGTACCTTCAGCACCAGCACCAGTGTAGTCACCCACACGGATGTAGCTCATAGCCTTAAGCCGTGCATCTTGTGTGTCATCAGCCACAATCAGAGACATACCTGAAGATTGCACTGAAGGGATATAGCCCTTGTAGTGATTCAGCTTAGAACCCTTGTGCTGCAATGCTTTCTCAGTCTCGTCAGCACGTTGTTGCTTCAGATAGAGGAATGTAAATTCCAAACCTTCATCTTGAACCAAGGAATTAAAGGCATCACGTTCATTCTGTTCCATGTCACGTACAGCATAGAGAGATGTCAGTTCATCAATGTTCTTGATGAGTGCATCTGAAGCTACTTTGTTCTGTGTCTTGAAACCGATTGCATAAGCATTACGCAGTAGGTTGTTTCCAACGATACCTGTCTTCATGTACTTAGCAAGTTGTTGAGACTTGGCTATATATGCAGGTGCAGCAGTACCAACTTCTGCCCGGATTGCATCTTCCCTTGTCTTGATTTCACGGGCAGTCTGTGCCTTGTTGCGAACCAACTCAACAATGTCAGTAAATGGCATATCCAAAGCTGCAATATCAGTCTTGCCCATTGCACGATTCAATTCTGTCCAAGTGTCATCACTCAGTTCAGTCTTGAATGTCTTAGCCAACTTCATTGGCACATTCTCACGGAACTCCTGACGGACAGAAGCTACAGTGGAACGAACCTGTTTGATCATGTCATAGATGTTTGCATTCGATGCAACACGACCAAGCATGTCATTGGCAAAGTCACGCAGAGGCTGCAAACCATTCTGCTTGTTCATACCTGAAAGCAAACCTTCAGCCATGAATGCTGAAGTCTTGTCAGACATACTTCCAGACAGTATTTTCACAATACTGCCAGCAGTGGATACTGCTTTGATCTTGGATGACTTCATCTTGTCACCAAGCTTCACACCAGCAGTTGCTGTAGAAGTTAGCTTGTCCACAGCATAGTCATTGGCAGTGTCAACCCACCCACCAAACTTGTTGCTCATCATACCAAGCACAGAAGTTTTCTCTGCATTGTTGGCAATGATGTTCTGTTGTAAATTGTCAATGGCCTGTGTCACAGAGTCAGTGGACTTCACACCAGACAACTTATCAGACATTGCTTCCATTGCTGCAGTGCCATAGTTACGCAGGTAAACATCCAGTGTTGTGCCTGTGTTCTTTGCAACTTCAGGCATGTTCATCTTGGACAAGACTGAACGGAAGCCATCATCAGTTGTAGCCAGAGCCAAGAAGACTGGCATCAATGAGCTACGGTCAAGACTATCTTTTACAAGACCAGTCTTGCCCATAATCACGTCATACTTTTCCTGTGCATAGAAACGATCCACTGGGTCTTGAGCAGCAGGATTGTTCATGAAGTCTTCAACTTCAAGTTGCTTAGTCACATGGTTGTACAACTCCTGTGCCTTGGCCAACGATGCAGGATTGATTGATGCCTCAGTAGCCAGTGCTGTCACTACAGTCTGGAACGTGCTCTTTTCCTGTTGGCTCATTGGGAATGCAGCTTCAACAGCCAATGTCAGATTGGTTGAGTAGATTGCAGCATTGGTCCTCTTTGCTTGGTTCTTGATACCAGCAAACAAGGGAGCCATGATCGACAGATAAGTACTTTGAATCTGGTTCAAACGAGCATCATTACCGTAGCTATTGGTGTGACGCAGAATCAAATTCTGTCCTTCCTCAGTCGGAGCAGGTTGCTTACGAGTAGCAATCAATGCAGTGTTGAAACGTACAGCATTGAAGAAATCCCGTGGCAACTTATCAGGATTGGAACCAAAGAAGATACGGCGAATAGTGTTCACAATCGCACGAGTAATCTTCTCAAATGCACGGAACGTAGCACTGGTTTGTTTACCAACTTCGATCAGTGATTGATTGGTAGTGGCCCATGCCATGAACTCATTCAGTTCAGCAGCTTCACCATACTCCATTGAGGCAGATGCCATCGAATTCACAGCTTCACGATAAGCACGAACCTGCTCAACAGTCCAGTTGGCTTGATCATTACTCATGATCTTGAACTGCTCAAGCAATGCTTGCAGACGAGCCACAGACTCAACAGTCACTTTGTCTTTATTGGTTCCATTGAGTACGCTCTGCACCTTTTCATAGGTAGCAGCATGTACCAGCTCATGAACCCAGACTTCAGGATTAGCTGAAGCAATGTAGATACGTTTGTTTTCAACATCAGTCACACCATTGGCAGAACCAAGCAAACCACCAGTTTCGCTGTTGATGTCTTCAGCCGATGCGACAACAATGATGTAGTCACGCATAGCAGGACTACGCAATGCTTGCTTTGCTGTCTCTTGTAGATCAGCAGGCAGCTTACGAATCTCCGTCAACATACCTTCAAAGGTATAAGTGATCCGGGCAGTAGGCTCACTATGGCGACCCTTGAGTTCTTCTGAGTTAGAAGCATTGGCTGCATAACGAGCCCGTACTTCAGCAAGCTTCTGCTTGTAAATCTCATTCAGACGGATCACTTGAGCTTCAGGAGCCAAGGAAGATAAGTCTTCCCCTTGGTTCTGGAAGGGAGCTTCAGCAGAAGCCATCTGATCAATAGAGTGAGCCACGTCTTGCATCGTCAAGTGACGTGCCTCAACCTGATTGGCCATGTACTCAACTTCACTCAGGATATAGTCCAGACCATCCTTAATGTCCAAGCTTGGCAACTGCAGAGAGACAAAGATACGTTCAACGGATTT
>Ga0209582_1001249_pt1 | contig 12757 bp, 10 predicted proteins | sample KloWWTmetKNB5Kit_FD_187176 | JGI IMG/M metagenome (GOLD analysis project Ga0209582, IMG submission 187176) | Active sludge microbial communities from Klosterneuburg, Austria, studying microevolution and ecology of nitrifiers - Klosterneuburg... | ecosystem: Engineered > WWTP > Aerobic digester >...
CCCGGTGCCCGCAATGTGACCTTTGAAGAGCTGCGTGCTGCCTATTACGACCAGACCCAGGCTCTGGTGGAAGGCGGTGCAGATGTATTGCTGGTGGAAACCATCTTTGACACGCTCAACGCCAAGGCCGCTCTGTTTGCGATTGATGAGTACTTTGACGCCAGCGGCGAGCGCCTGCCCATCATCATCAGCGGCACGGTGACAGATGCTTCAGGTCGCATTTTGAGCGGCCAGACGGTAACCGCGTTCTGGCACAGTGTGCGCCATGCGCAGCCACTGGCGATTGGATTGAACTGCGCGCTGGGTGCGGCGCTGATGCGCCCCTACATTCAGGAACTGAACAAAGTCGCCCCGGACACCTTCATCAGCTGCTACCCCAACGCCGGTCTGCCCAACCCCATGAGTGACACCGGCTTTGATGAAACGCCGGACGTCACCAGCCGCCTGGTGCGTGAGTTTGCCGAAGAAGGGTTGGTCAATATCGTGGGAGGCTGCTGCGGCACCACGCCCGAGCACATCGGCGCGATCGGGCAGGCCGTGGCGCCTCTTGCAGCACGGTCGCGGCAGCGACAGTTTTTCTACAAAGAAGCGGCGCTGCAGGACCATTAGGCACTGCTCCATGGGTTAGCATCCTCCCGGTTTATTAACTGTCATAAGGTGAGGTGCTATGAAGAAGTTGGTAGTAATCGCTGCGGCATTGACATGCTGCATGGCAGCGCAGGCAGAAGAATCCCGTGTTCGGTTTTTTGGTTCCGTGGGGGCCGGTTTTGGTGGTGATGAACTGGCCAGTGGTACCTATACCAATGGCAACACGTTCTCCATCAAGGCGGGCAATGGTGCGACATTGGCCGCCGGAGTCAGCATTCCCGTGAGCGATCTCGTGGACGTGCAGTTGTCGGTGGGGTACCAGTCCACGTCCACCAACGCTTCCAATGGTGACATCAGCTTCAAACGTTATCCCGTCGAAGCGCTTGGGTTCTAAAAACTCAATCCCAACTGGCGCGTGGGCGGCGGCTTGCGTTCGGCAACATCGGCCAAGCTGTCGACGTCCGGCGTAGCCGGGATGCTGGGGAGCTACGACTTCACGCCGTCTGTCGGGGTAGTTCTGGAAGCACAATACCTCTTCGACAAGACCACTAACCAACGCGGGCAGTTCGGTTTGAGCGGCCGCTATGTGAGCGAGTCATTCGAAGAAAACAGCACCAAGGCCAAGTTCAACGGGAACCACGTCGGATTCTCGCTGGTGTTCTACTACTGATTTTGTGCGGCTTGCTCCTGCCGCAGGCAGGGGCAAGCCTCGTACAGGCGTGCAGCTCCCGGCTACAGGGAGGATGCGCCTTTGTTGGGTGGCTGGGTGATCGGTGCCATCGCGCTCTCGGATACCTTGGTCAGCTGTTCAATCTCTTCCTGCATGGCGGACGCCAGGCGAGCGTAGAGCTTGAGCTGGCGTGATGTGTTGCGCAGGCGCTCGGCAATGTGGGAGGACATGGAAAACAGCAGTTTGGCTGCTATGAGGGACTCCTCTGCAATCATGTGCTCAATGGCATCACGGGTCAGGATGGCGCACATGACGTTGGAGCTTGCGGTGCATGACGCAGAGCGCGGCTCGTTGTCTACCAGGCCCATTTCGCCGACCAGGCTGCCAGGGCCCAGTACGCGGACCGTAATGGGTTCGGTCCGTTTGACGGTAATCTGCTCTACCACCACGTCACCCTGAATCAGCAAGGCCATGAAGCCGCCGTCGCCCGCATCGCCTTCCTGGATGAAGGTGGTGCCTGCCGGGATGAAACGGGGTGTCATGTAGCGCACCACCACCCGGGCCTCTTCCAGGGTCAGACGTACCAGGCCGCCAGGTGCGCACAGCAGCCTGGCAGCATTCTCTGCGCCGGTGCCTTCGGTGTCCAACTGGTCTTTAACTACAGTAGTGGGTTGCGTCATGGTGTGCCCGTATTGAAAGCGAAAAGCTGCTGGAACGGGATGGTACCGCACAGCAGATGCATGTGCATGCACGTTCGCCCTTAAAATCACACCTATCCAAGGAGCGTTGCAGCGGAAAATTTCAGTTCCGTCAGGCTTGGACCGTGTTTTAAACGACCGCAACGACGCTCACCTGAAGGCTGTTTTTACAGGTGAGATGAATGTCTGCTTCCCCCATTTCCGATGTGGTTCCCATGATGCTGTCCGGTCTGGAGCCGGTCACCATCGATTCCAGTTCACTGTTTATCAACATTGGCGAGCGCACCAATGTGACGGGCTCCAAGGCCTTTGCGCGCATGATTCTCAATGGCGAGTTCGAGCAGGCCCTGGCCGTGGCCCGCCAGCAGGTGGAAAACGGCGCGCAGATCATTGATATCAACATGGACGAGGCCATGCTCGACAGCCAGGCCGCCATGGTGCGTTTCCTGAATCTGATCGCCTCCGAGCCAGACATTTCCCGCGTGCCCATCATGATCGACAGCTCCAAGTGGAGCGTGATCGAGGCGGGCCTGCGCTGCGTGCAAGGCAAGGCGGTGGTCAACTCCATCAGCATGAAAGAAGGCGTGGACGAGTTCAAACGCCAGGCCAAGCTGCTGCGTCGCTATGGTGCCGCCGCCGTAGTGATGGCCTTTGATGAAAAAGGCCAGGCCGATACCTACACGCGCAAGGTGGAAATCTGCGAGCGGGCGTATCGCATCTTGGTGGACGAGGTGGACTTTCCGCCGGAAGACATCATTTTTGACCCCAACATCTTCGCCATTGCCACCGGCATTGAAGAGCACAACAACTACGCGGTGGACTTCATTGAGGCCACGCGCTGGATCAAGCAGAACCTGCCGGGCGCCAAGGTGTCGGGAGGCGTGTCCAACGTGTCTTTCAGTTTCCGCGGGAACGACCCGGTGCGCGAGGCCATCCACACGGTGTTTCTGTACCACGCCATCCAGGCGGGTATGGACATGGGCATCGTGAATGCCGGCATGGTGGGCGTGTACGACGACTTGGAGCCCGTGCTGCGTGAGCGCGTGGAAGACGTCGTGCTGAATCGCCGCGAAGACGCGGGGGAGCGGTTGGTCGAGATTGCCGAAACCGCCAAGAGCGGTGCCAAAGACGAAAGCAAAAAGCTCGAATGGCGCGGCACGCCCGAGGCACCGGAATCGGTGGGGGCACGCCTCTCCCATGCGCTGGTGCACGGCATTACCGACTTCATTACCCAGGACACGGAAGAAGCCTACCAGGATGTACTGGCGAAGGGTGGCCGTCCGCTGCACGTGATCGAAGGCCCGCTCATGGACGGCATGAACGTGGTCGGCGACCTGTTTGGCCAGGGCAAGATGTTTCTGCCCCAGGTGGTGAAAAGCGCGCGCGTGATGAAGAGCGCAGTGGCGCACCTGCTGCCCTACATCGAGGCCGAAAAGGCTGCCATGGTCGAGGCCGGCGGTGAGGCCAAAGCCAAGGGCAAGATTGTGATTGCCACCGTCAAGGGCGATGTGCATGACATCGGCAAAAACATCGTCACCGTGGTTTTGCAGTGCAACAACTTCGACGTGGTCAACATGGGTGTGATGGTGCCCTGCCACGAAATCCTGGCCAAGGCCAAGGAAGAGGGCGCAGACATCATTGGCCTCTCCGGACTGATTACTCCCAGCCTGGAAGAGATGCAGTACGTGGCGGGCGAGATGCAGAAGGATGAGTACTTCCGTAGCCGCAATATTCCCCTGCTCATCGGTGGTGCCACCTGCAGCCGGGTGCATACCGCGGTGAAGATTGCGCCCAACTACGAAGGCCCGGTGGTCTACGTGCCCGATGCTTCCCGCAGCGTGGGTGTGGCACAGGGCTTGTTGAGCGAGCAGGCGGCCCAGTACATTGCCGAGCTCAACGCCGACTACGACAAGGTGCGCCACCAGCACGCAAACAAGAAGCAAACTCCCTTGTGGCCACTGGCCAAAGCACGGGCCAACAAAACGCCCATCAACTGGGCAGCGCACCAGCCCACGGTGCCCAAATTCATTGGACGCCGCGTCTTCAAGAACTTTGATTTGGGCGAGTTGGCCAAGTACATTGACTGGGGCCCCTTCTTCCAGACCTGGGATCTGGCGGGTCCTTTTCCCGCCATCCTCAAAGATGAAGTGGTTGGCACGGAGGCCGTGCGCGTCTACTCAGACGGCCAGCGCATGCTCAAGCGCTTGATCGAAGGGCGCTGGCTCACTGCCAATGCGGTGGTGGCGCTGTACCCGGCCAACACGGTGAACGACGATGACATCGAGTTCTATACCGACGAGTCCCGCACCGAGGTCGCCATGACCTGGTACGGCCTGCGCCAGCAGACCGAGAAACAGGAAATTGATGGCGTCATGCGCCCCAGCCGCTGCCTGGCCGACTTCGTGGCGCCCAAAGGTGTGAAGGCGGACTACGCGGGTCTGTTCGCGGTGACTGCCGGCATTGGCGTGGACAAGAAGGAAAAATACTTCCTCGATGACCTGGATGACTACTCGGCCATCATGCTCAAGTCCATTGCCGACCGCCTGGCCGAAGCCTTTGCCGAAGCCCTGCACCACCGAGTGCGCACTGATCTGTGGGGTTACGCCGCCGATGAGGCGCTGAGCAATGAAGACCTGATTGCCGAAAAGTACCGTGGCATTCGCCCGGCCCCCGGTTACCCAGCCTGCCCGGACCACAGCGTCAAGAAAGACATGTTTGCACTGCTGCAATGTGACGAGATTGGCATGACTGTGACCGAGAGCCTGGCCATGACCCCGGCGGCCAGCGTGAGCGGCTTCTATATTGGCCATCCCGATGCGGCCTATTTCAACGTGGGCAAGATTGGCGAGGACCAGGTGCAAGATCTGGCGCAACGCCGCAACTTGAACCAGACGGAATTGCAGCGGTTGCTGGCGCCCAACCTGTAGTCCGGATGTCGCGGTTGCGCGTTATGGTGTCTGCAACCCAAGGAGCACCATGAACCGTACCCTTTCACTTTCTGCGACTGCCTCGTCTCCCCGATTTCGGCTGGGATGGATCGCGGCGGGTGTTTTTGCCATCAGCAGCACCTTTGCTACGGCAGCCGAGCTCCAGCCCCTTGCTTTCAAAGCCACAACGCAGCAGTTGGCCATGCAGACGGCGGGTCCTGTGTGCGCCATCTGTGGCACGGTTGAATCTTTGACGGAGGTCCAGCGCGAGTCTGCGCCCAGCGGGCTGGGCGCCCTAGCAGGTGCCGCACTGGGTGGCTGGATTGCCAACCAGGTCGGTGGCAATGATGGAAAGACCTTGGCCACCATCGTGGGCTTGCTGGGCGGCATGTGGGCCGGTAATGCGGCCGAGAAGCAGATCAAGAAGGAAACGGTGTATGTCGTGGCCGTGCGAATGGAGGATGGCGCACTCAGGACACTGGAGCAGAGCAGCCCGATAGCGGTGGGCACGCGCGTCACGGTCGAAGGATCCGTGATCGTCCCCATGACCACACCCGCCGTAACCGGAGCCGGCACCACGGTCTGACAGTGCCACGTGCTATCATTTTTGCGAACCCGCAAAAGGAATAGCGCATGAATATGGCAACTGCAGCGCCCGGCGCGCCCAATGGCCCGCGCCCGGCCCCGGGCCGTCCGGAGAAGTTGCGTCTTGGTGACGTACTGGTTCAGCAGAAGCTTATCTCGCAGGAACAACTCCAGCAGACGCTGGATTTGCAGCGCACTACCGGCAAAAAGGTCGGTCGGCTGCTCATTGAAACCGGCATCATCACCGAAGAGTTGCTGGCCAACGGCTTGGCGCGCCAACTGCGCATTCCCTTCGTCAACCTCAAGACCTTTCCCTTCCGCGCCGATGTGGTGAAGCTGTTGCCTGAGTCCACCGCCCGGCGCTTCAAGGCGCTGGCGCTGGAAGACAAGGGCGATATCCTGCTGGTTGCGCTGGCCGATCCGCTGGATCTGTTTGCGTATGACGAACTGACGCGCATTCTCAAGCGCAACATTGGTATCGCAGCGGTGCCCGAGAGCCAGTTGGCGGCCGCGTTTGACCGCCTGTACCGACGCACAGAAGAAATCAGCGGCCTGGCCCGAGCCCTGGAAAAGGACTTGGGCGATGCGGTGGACTTTGGCGAGCTCACGGCCAGTGTCGGCATTGAGGGTGCGCCAGTAGTACGCCTGTTGCAGTCCCTGTTTGAGGATGCGATGCAGGTCGGTGCTTCTGACGTGCACATTGAACCCCAGGAAAACAGTCTGCAGATTCGTGTGCGTGTGGACGGTGTTTTGCAAACCCAGACGCAGGCGGACAAGCGTATCGGCAGCGCATTGGCCCAACGGTTGAAGCTCATGGCGGGGCTCGATATTTCGGAAAAACGCCTGCCCCAGGACGGCCGCTTCTCGGTGCGCCTCAAAGAGCACACCATCGATGTGCGGTTGTCCACGCTACCCACGACCTATGGCGAGTCGGCGGTGATGCGTCTGCTCAACCAGGGTGCTGCCATGCGTCGGCTGGATAACATTGGCATGCCGGAAGACATGCTCAAGCGTTTCCGCGAGGTGCTGGCGCGTACCTCCGGCATGGTGCTGGTCACGGGGCCCACCGGTTCGGGCAAGACCACCACGCTGTACGCTGCGCTGGCGGAAATCAATGCGGCAGAGTTGAAGGTCATCACGGTCGAGGATCCGGTGGAGTACCGGCTTGCGGGCATCACGCAGGTGCAGGTGAACGACAAAATTGAACTGACCTTTGCCAAAGTGCTGCGGTCCTGTTTACGCCAGGACCCGGACGTCATTCTGGTGGGTGAAATGCGCGATGCCGAAACGGCAGAGATTGGGTTGCGTGCTGCCATTACCGGACATCTGGTGCTATCCACCTTGCACACACGCGATGCGATGAGCACGCCGTTCCGCTTGCTGGACATGGGCGTGCCGCCGTTCATGGTGGCCACCTCCCTGCAGGCGGTGATTGCGCAGCGCCTGGTGCGCCTGAACTGCACCGAGTGCGCGGCGCCAGCGACGCCTACCGCGCAGGAGCAAGCCTGGCTGACCAATATGCTTGCAACCGGTGAGCCGCTGCATGCCAAGCGCGGCATGGGCTGTTCGGCCTGCAACGGTACCGGGTACTCAGGGCGTCAGGGTGTCTACGAATTGCTGGAAATGGACGCCACGCTGACGCAAGCGGCATCGCAATCCAATCCGACGGCCTTCATGCGCTCTGCGCGTGAGCGCATGAAAGGCCACACCATGGCCTACCACGCCCTGTCGCTGGTGCGCGAAGGGCGCACCACCATCGCAGAAGCCATGCGCATTGGTTTTGAAATCGACGCCGGCGGCGATCAGGAATAACCCGCCATGGCTGTCTACACCTGGAAAGGCCGCAACAACCGCGGCGAAGCCGTCAGTGGCCAACTGGAGGCCATGACCGAAGGTGGTGTGGCTGACCAATTGCTCTCCATTGGTGTGGCGCCTGTGCACATCGCGCTGGCAGAAGTGCCCAAGGAGTCCACCGGGGAGGGATGGCTGGCGCGCCTGAACCGTAAGCCCGTGGTGGACGAAGACCTGATGCTTTTCTCCCGCCAGATGTACACACTGAACAAGGCCGGGGTGCCCATCCTGCGCGCGTTTGCCGGGCTGCAGGCTTCCGCGACCAAGCCCGCGATGGTGGAGTTGTTCAAAGACATCCGGTCCAGCCTGGACCAGGGGCGCGAGCTTTCCGCCGCGCTGGCGCGCCATTCGGAGCTGTTTGGCGGGTTTTACATTTCCATGATCCGTGTGGGGGAGATGACAGGCCGTTTGACCGAAGTGTTTCTGCGTTTGAACGAGCACATGGAGTTTGAGCGGGATGTGCGTGAACGCATCAAGCAGGCCATGCGTTACCCCCTGTTTGTCATGATCGCCATGGCGATTGCCATCGTCATTCTCAATGTTTTCGTCATTCCGGTTTTTGCCAAAGTGTTCGCTGGCTTCAACGCCGAGTTGCCACTGATCACGCGGGGGTTGATAGGTTTCTCGAACTGGATGGTTGCCTGGTGGCCCCTTCTGCTGGCGCTCCTGGCCGGTGCAGGGGTGGTGATTCGGGGCTATTTGCGCACACCCGAGGGTCGCTACCGCTGGGATGCGCGCAAGCTCAAACTGCCCATCGTGGGCGACATCATTCTCAAGGCCACACTGGCCCGGTTCGCCCGCAGCTTTGCGCTGTCCAGCCAGAGCGGTGTGCCGCTAGTGCAGGCGCTGACCGTGGTGGCGCAAACAGTGGACAACGCCTTTATTGGAAGCCGCATTGAGCAAATGCGCGATGGCATTGAGCGTGGCGAGAGCATCTCGCGCTGCGCCGCTGCGACGGGCGTTTTCACGCCAGTGGTGCTGCAAATGATCAATGTGGGGGAAGAGACCGGCGAACTCGACAACCTGCTGTTCGAGATTGCAGGCATGTACGAGCGCGACACCGACTACGCGATCAAGGGTTTGTCCGCAGCGATTGAGCCGATCTTGCTGGCAGTGATTGCCGTGTTGGTCTTGTTGCTGGCGCTGGGGGTATTCCTGCCGCTGTGGAACATGGGGCAAGCCGCCATGGGCAAAGGCGGCTAGCCATGCGCTGGCAAAGTACGCGTGCTGCGGAATGGAGTTTGCTGGTGGTGGTGCTTTTGGTGGTGATGGGGATGTTCGCCCACCAATTCCGGGCGGTACAGGCGCAAGGAGAGCTGGCCGCCATCAAGACCACGCTGGGTGCCCTGCGCACCGCCCTGGTGATTGACCATTTGGAGCGTGCTGTGGCTTCCAAAGGCCAGGGTGTTGCAATTGCGCAACGCAACCCTTTCCTCCTGTTGGCCCGTGTGCCGGCCAACTATGCTGGCGCTTTCGAGGCAAGCAAAGCCAATGCGGTACCCCCCGGCAACTGGGTGTTTGACAGCTATTGCAATTGCATCGGCTATGGGCCGATGCACCCTTTTGCGCTGGATGCAGACACCGAGGCGCCCATGGTCTGGTTTCGCATCAGTGCGCCACCCGGGCCGCTTCAAATTACCCCCGTCCAGGCGTATCGCTGGCAGGGTGAGCTGGTCAATTGAGTCAAAAAGTTGAATCATTTCAGCAACTTGGCGCTAAAAGTTGATGCATAACAGTACATACATGCTCTAGAATTTGTAGCGTAAGCCGCGCGCGGCGGGTCGCGGCGATAAAATCCTTTAAAAACACAGCTTGGAAAGGCGAAATCATGAGACAAGTGCAACGCGGTTTTACTCTGATTGAATTGGTGATGGTGATCGTGATCCTCGGCGTATTGGCCGCAGTCGCGATACCCAAGTTTGTCGATCTGGGCAGCGATGCCAAGGCTGCTGCGCTGCAAGGCGTGATTGGTGGCATCAGCTCCGCCAGCGCGGTGAATTACGCTGCACGCAGCGTGACAACCGGTAACGGAACTGCGATCAATGCCGGAACTGGCTGTTCCGCTGCGGCTGCAGCAATTTTGCAGGGCGGCATTCCCAGCGGCTACACCGTATCGGGGACGACTTCTGGCACTACCGGAACTGCAAACAGTTGCACCGTTACGCAGACTTCTACTTCCAATACGGGTACAGCGACCATCATCAGCGTTACCCCCTGATCGTGGTTTCCCAATTTCCAAAGGTCGCCCTAGGGCGACCTTTTTACTTGTCGAGTCGGTTTCGGTAAGGCAAAGGCACCTGGCGCAGGTAGTTCTCTTTTTCCTGTGCAGGCACAGCCGATAACCCTGACGCAAACGCCTCCAACGCAGCAGCATGGTCTGGCGGCATGGTTTGCGCGTGTACCAGACCCATGCGAAAGAATCCGTCCGCAGCTTGCTCCGGCCACGTCTGGTTGCGCAGTTGCAAGGCCTGCACCGCGAGTGCGTTGTCGCGCAGCTTCAGCCCCAGTGCATAGCCGGCCTGCACCATTTCGTAGTCGTAGTTGCGCGTTGCAAAATAGGTGCGCAGCAACTGGGCTGCTGTTTGTGCCTGCCCCACATTGCTGAGCACCACGATTTCCAGATTCTGGGTGGCCTTGGTGTCTGGCCGGAGTCGCTGCACCTGTTGCAGCGCGTTCAGAGCGGGCGAACTTTGGTGCATTTGCGCGTGCGCCAACGCTTGGCCTTTCCACAGTGCAGCCACGTGTGGACGGGAATCGGTGACCGATTTCAAAATCCACGCTGCATTGGCCCAGTCACCCTGCACCATCAGGAACTCGGCGGCCAAGGGCGTGAGCTTGCGGTAGTGGGGGTTCAGATGAATGCCTTCCCGCACCAGATTCAGCATGCGGTCTTTGGAGGCTTGCTGTTCGGGACCCCAAGTGTCTTTTGACTTGGATAGATTTTTGGCAAGCAGAAGCGCCTGGACGAGGGTGCGCTCCGTGTGTACTGCGCGAATGGTGGTGTACACGGCGATGGCCATGCAAATCAGTAGTGTTACCAGGACTGCACGATGGACGTAGGTCTTACGGGTTGGAGGCGGAAATGCTCCCCCAAGGTGGCTGCCCATGCGGATATCTGATCCACAAAGCAACGAGAAACTCAACGCAAACAACACGCCACACCCCGCCAGATGCCAGGGAAAGCCCGCCATACTGACGATGCCCATGGCCAGCATGCCTGTCAGAACGAACCCACGCAGTGGAGCTTCCTGGGGCGCAGTCTTTTCTACGCGCCAAGTGGTGTCCACGCTGTGTATCCAGAATGCAGCCAGGAACGCAAGCACAAATCCACCCAGAGGCAAACCATATTCGCTCAGGAGTTGCAGGTATTCGTTGTGTGCGTAGTAGTCGATTTCCAGTACGGTGTCGTCACGCTGGAACCTCGGAATATGAACTTCCCATGCGCCTGCACCCACGCCAGCAAAAGGGTTTTCCATCGCCATGCGCAACGTGGCACGCCACATCTGCGACCGAACGGAGAAGGAGCCCTCTGTGTATTCTGAAGGCTGGGCCATTGACGCAACGCGTACCGTTCCACGATTCCACGCGGTTACTCCGGTGCGCTCCTGCGTGATACCGACGGCATAGGACGGTATGTTTCCCAACACGGTCAATGCAGTCAAGAAAGTCGCAACAACGGAAATCGTGGTGCGACGGGTCCATTTTCCGCACGGTAACTGCGTCCGGTAACGCACGACGGTGGCTACGAGAAGTGGTGCGGTCAGTGCAAGTGCGATCAAGGCAGACCGCGTCCCGGTCATCAGAATGGCCGTGACAACGGCTGCAAGCGACATTGCAAGTGGGATTGCCCCGCGAGGCGATTTGACAGTGCTCAGCAGCCATACCGAAAAGGGCAGGGCACATACCGCATATTCACCAAAGAAGTTGCGGTTGTAAAAAGTGGATGCAGGCGGCGGTCCCTGTGCAAACAAGGAAAAATCCAACCAGAACTGCAGCATGGCCCAGAGCGATGCGACAACCAGACCGGCGTGGATTCCCCACAGCAACCGGGGCAGGTTGTTCGTGGTTATCGCATTCAAACCCAACCACGCGAGCAGTGCCAACAGGAACCAGCGGGTCGTCTCGACCGAGGCTAGGTATCCGTGGCTCCAGACCACACTACCCAAGGCGTACACCATAAGGGTAAGCGGCAACCCCAGCATGCTGTGCCAAAGCCATGGTGCAGTGGCTGGACGCTTGTTCCAGAGAAAAACCAGGGCGGCCAGAAATACCGAACAGGCTGCTATTGCTGACTTCAAGGTGTCCTGCGCAAGCATTTCACTGGCCGAGCCCAGCGCGGGTAGCAGAAACGCCATTCCTGCGAGAACGGTGACCGTGCGGTCTGCAGCAGGGTGAGCGGTGTCTGTAAGTGCCATGCATTCGATCATAGGGGCAAGCATGCGCTGTCTGGTTGTGTGGTGCATGGAGCTCAAATAGAATGAAAGCCCCCGTGTATATTGCCTAACCAGCTACAAAATACGTAGCAAAATGCACCTCATGCCGCAGTCACCGCAACGGACAACCGCTATTGGCTTTCAAAGGTCGGGAGGAGGCCTTTGTGTGCACGGCGGATTTACACTGATCGAACTGATCATGGTGATCGTGCTGCTGGGTGTGCTGGCGGTTTTTGCAGGCCCCCGGATGTTGCGCTCCAGCGACTTTTACGCCCGCGGGTTTCATGACGAAACACTGGCCTATCTGCGCTATGCCCAGAAGACGGCGATCGCCCAGCGGCGCACGGTGTGTGTCACCTTTGGGGCATCGTCTGTGACGCTGGCCATCGCGTCGACGGCGGCCGTGTCCAACTGCAGTACCGCTGGCACATTGCTGGGACCCAAAGGCGAGAACCCCGCCGTTTTGAACGCGCGTTCCGGCGTCAGCTATGTCAGTACGCCGACGGGTTTTAACTTCGACGGCTTGGGGCAACCGCTCACCACGGCTGGGGCACAGCAGCCCACGCAGACTTTTCAGGTCAGCGGCGCGTCCCAGACCATCACCGTGGAGACGGCCACGGGCTATGTCCATGAATAAGCTCCGTCACCGGGGATTCACCCTGATCGAACTCATCATCTTCATCGTGGTGGTGGGGGTTGGGCTGGCTGGCATATTGACGGTGTCCAACAACGTGGTGAAATCCAGCGCGGACCCCATGGTGCGCAAGCAATCGATGGCGCTGGCGGACTCCATCCTCGAAGAAATCCTGCAGAAGGAGTATTCCGATCCCGACGGTGTGCAGGGCAACGAAACCACGCGTGAAACCATGGACGATGTGGACGATTACAACGGCAAAACCAAAACGATTTTCGCGGATTGGCCCAGTGCATTGGGCACCTACACCGTCGCTATTTCCGTGAGTTCCACCACGTTGGGTAGCGTCGCAGCCAAAAAGGTCACGGTCA
>Ga0209582_1001254_pt1 | contig 12723 bp, 16 predicted proteins | sample KloWWTmetKNB5Kit_FD_187176 | JGI IMG/M metagenome (GOLD analysis project Ga0209582, IMG submission 187176) | Active sludge microbial communities from Klosterneuburg, Austria, studying microevolution and ecology of nitrifiers - Klosterneuburg... | ecosystem: Engineered > WWTP > Aerobic digester >...
CATCAAACGCACTCACAATAGAACAGGGAACAACACAAAAAAGTATTTTATTATTGTAAAAATGAACATTTATACGATAATTTATAGTTAGCATAACTCATGGATATTTGAATAACGAAAACAATAAAATAAATGACACATTTAGGTTTTTATTTAATGGCAGGTAATCGCATGAGTAAAACAATTGCTTATCTGCGCGTTTCAACCGCAGACCAAGACCTTGAGAAAAATAAGGCTGATATTTTATTTTTTGCTAACCATCATAATTTAGGTCAAGTGACGTTTGTTGAAGAGGTAGCTTCAGGGCGTAAGCCTTGGCGAGAGCGGCATATTGCCAACATCCTTGAGCAGTTACAGGCAGGTGATGTAATTATGGTGGCTGAATTGTCACGCTTAGGCCGAAGTATGTTGGAGTGCATGGAAATACTGGCTTTGGCCACTCAAAAACATATTCGGGTGTATTCTGTGAAAGGGGATTGGCAACTAGACAATAGCATTCAAAGCAAGATTATTGCTTTAGTGTTTTCGATGGCGGCTGAAATTGAGCGGGATTTAATTTCCAAAAGAACGATAGAGGCATTAAGGTTCAAAAAAGCGCAGGGTATGACTTTAGGCCGTCCTAAAGGTATGGGTAAAAGTAAGTTGGATATTTTTAGGCCAGAAATTGAAGGTTTGTTGGCGAATGGGGCAACTCAAAAGTTTATTGCAAAGCGTTATCACACAACAGAGGCAAATTTACATCATTGGCTTAAAAGGCATGGGTTAAAAAAGGCAAAATCCATTTAGCTGTAATTTATCGCTAAAATCCTACGCTACTTTTCTGCCGTTTGTTTAAATTCACCCAATATAGATGGCCAATAATTAAGTAGCCAAGTAATAGGGGTTTGGGGAGCAATGGAACAGGAAATGCACTTAAGCCATTAAATCGTTGTAAATACTGGGCAGTTCGATAAAACGGTCGATTTATTACATTTTTTGGCGTGGTGTGATGAAGATCGGATCGAATTACCCCATTATAGACGTTATTTTTTGCCATAAGTAGCGTCGTGATCAGGCGCAATCGTCAAAAACCGCATGAAGTTTCCTTCTCGATATGCAGTCGCTCGCCGTGCATTATTGATCCTTAATGAATAAATAGCCTCAACATTCAACGCTGGATCAGGTTTTACACTGGTGATTTTCTCCCACTTTAAGCCTTGATCTTTATATACATCCATCCATGTCATTTGCGATATTTTTTGCCACGTCTTAAAAACTTGCAGCTTTTCTTCTAGCGGCAACGCAAAGCAGTTGTTTAAAAAGCTAGGGTTATTAAGATCCAGTTGAACGGTTAGGGGCTGTTTCTTGGACACCATGCAGCATATCTCCCGTCAATTCGGCTAAGTTGGTTTCACGCGGCGATTGTTGCTTTGCCCAGTTCATTGCTTCTTGTAAGTCGTGTGCCGCTGTTGGTTGGTGTAGCCACAATTCATTTTCTGGAATGACTCTTACTGTGCGGATAAGCCACACACCCAGCTCACTAGTTTCCACTTGTATTTGTTTCCCTGCAAACTCTTTACCCAGTGATATTTGGCCGTTAGCTCCCACTACCTTTAAGGTAGTCGTGGTTGGAGCTGGCTCATAATAAGGGATGGACATATTAATTACCTCTGCATATACACGTTATGGCTATTTATGCGCTTGACGGCTCTAACGTATCGAGCAGGTGTTTCTTATATTAAACACGCATGTCTGTTATTCAATGCTAAAATACTAACGCACTAATTTAGTATAGCACTAATAAAATAAAAGCCAAGATGATCATCTTTGACTCAAAGAAAGATAACTAAGCATCCCCCCAACAAGGCAGTTAATTGTTAGCTGCCTTTCATGGTTTAATGCACCCAATCTTGATACATCAATCCGTCCACGCGGTTAAACTCAGCTACATTATTCGTCACTAATATACATTGAGCTGCAATCGCATGACCTGCAATCGCCATATCATTGTCACCAATTTTCGCGCCTGTAGCCGTCAAATGACGCTTAATGGCAATGGTTGCGTCCACAGCATGGCTATCCCACGGTAAAATTGCATTAAGACGACGTATAAACTCATTAATTAAAAGCGCATGTTTAGGTGACGCTTTTTTACCGATTTCACCATAGCGCATTTCGGCATAGGTGATGGCAGAAATAACGATTCTGTGTTGTTGTCGCACCTCAGCAGCTAGTCGTTCTAAGACAGATGCTGGTTTTTCTCGCATAATGAACGAACAAATACAGGTATCCAACATATATGTTTTAGCCACTAAAACCGTCCCTCATCACCCATAATTGTCGGTCGCTCTTGTAAGAAATCGTCATCAGCCGCAGGTAAATGACTTAATGATTGCCAACTAGGACGAATAGGTCTTAGCGTGATCACATCGTCCACTTTAACAATCTCCAACTCGGCGACATCCGAAAACTCCATATCTTTAGGTAATCGCACAGCCTGATTATGACCGTTTTTAAAAATAGATACGGTACGCATGGTCTTCTCCAGCACGTTAATGACGTAAATTTATAATAGCATATGCTATACATATGTTTGTCGTTATCTTTCATTTTTTAGGTTTTACTTTCATTCGTGTCGGTGCGTTTACGCTGATGAAAATATCTTAGGATTTGGGCTTACATTCCCTTCTTGATCTACCTAAGAGCGATTTTAATGGACTATTAACGGTCATAAAAAAAGCCTCTTTTTCTTATAAAATCGGCTTTTTTTAGGCTTCATTAACGTGCAATATTTATCAACTAGACGCATGTATGATTAAAAATCAAAACTATCGTCTAACATTTTTTTGATTTTTGCCGCTTCGTCGTCCATTTTTTGGTGTTTTTCAGCTTCTTTTTTTAGCTGTAATTGCTCATCTAGTGCGGCTTGTGCTTTGATGCGTTCATGGCGTTCTTCATCACTTTTACGTTGTGCGGCCTGCTCTTCTTGCTGTAATTTTTCGGCTATTTCACGCACATGGCTTTGTTGTAGATATTGCTTTTCTTGTGCCTTTTTTTGGCGTTTTTCGTCCAAATCGTGATACCAAAAGCGGATTTTATGGCGATAAACAAACACTAATCGTGCGAATAAAAACAATACCATCAGGGCAAATATATTGGGAATCCAAAAAAAATAAGGGATTTCTTTGTGCATGATTGCCCTTCGATCTTGTCCTTGCCAATTTGCCGCAAAATAGGGATTATTTGGGTGTGAAATGGGCAATAAATAGGGCAAATCATCGGTGATTGTTGGCTGATCAAACTGAAAATATTGGCTCATGGTATGACGTAATATATACACATTCGCCCCATTTTGATGTTCTTTTTCACCGTCTGCGATGGCATGCAGCCACTGATCTAGCGCTAAACAACGGGGAATTTGCCACTCAATATTCGCTTTACAGGTTTCAATCGCCTGCCATAAATCTTCTGCTTCCTGTTGCCGATCGGCACAACGGGGACTTTTAGTAATCAACACTGGCGCAGGTTTAAACATATCAGACGGGGTGTGTTGTAACTTTATTGCTTGCATATTATGTTCTGCATCCTGCAGTACGCACGCCATTAATGCGACATTAAGGGCAGGAATATTAGGCGATAACCAGTCCATTTTACCTGCATTAACCGTATTATCTAATGGATGAGAAGCCCGATTAATATCCATTTGGGGGCAACCCGCGAGTAGCAAGCTGAGGCATATGGCAGCAACCCTACCAACATATGTGGGCATTATTCGTCCTGCATCAATTTAAAAATTAGTTGTTTTGATAGTGTCGGCGGCAGCTCAACTTGCTCAACAATCTGATAATGACCGCGATTATTCTCCTGCCAGCGATTCACCGCAGGCTGTTTAAAGGCGGCCTCATAGCGGCTTTGAATGGCGGGCGAATCGGTTGCAATGACAAAAAAATGGTACATTTTACTGTCTAATGCCTGATGAATTCGCAACACAAAATCATCTAATTTTCTTGACCATTTCGCCGATAATTCGACTTCTACACCAATGGTGCGGCTATCTTTTAATTGCCAAATAACATCAGGTATTTTGAATTTATTATAGATAGAGGTGCTGACCTGTCGCTCTGTCAAAAAGTCTACTATCTTACCACTATCCAGACTTTTAAAAGTCGAAATTTGGGCAAGTACGTGATGGCGAATTAACGACTGATTCACTTTATAGGCGTTACTTTCTTTATACTCGTACACTTCTAATGCGTCTCTTTCTGCGGCCTGTAGGCCGATATCAGAGAGTGTATAGAAAAATTTTGGCGACCCTGTGGTGGTTTTTGTTTCGACTAGATAACCGCGATTTACCAGACTTTTTGCATAAGTATGCGCTTGTTGGCCGCTGAGTAAATGAATGACTTTTTCGGTGGTAAACCCAAAACGGTAGATCCAATCTAATGTTTTTTTGAGTTTCTCTTTGGCGCGTTGTTGCGGTGATTGGCCGTCTAAAAAGTCATGGGGATTGACTGTTTTTCGTGTGATATTTGCACTCATTTTTTTAATTCATCTGCACTAATAATTTCGTGCATTGTATCATGTTTTGTTTCATATATCATTTCAAATATAACCTATGAAACAAAACATGATTATAAGCATGAAAAAGGTCTTTTTTCTGCTGTTCTGCAACGTTTAAGAGGCACCGTCATGGGCAACTCTTCGAGTTGACGCCTAGGGGCGCAAACCCATGACTGCCAAGTCTGGACAACTTGTCTTCCTCTCAAATGTTGCCCTCACGCCGCGCTTGCGGCTACGGCGATTCTACGAATCTTTGGGGGATGCCCGCGCGATGCGCGGCTACCCCTGTCGGGGGCTGCACTGCATAGCCTACTATCGTAGTCTATTTGTTTGAAGCCGCTTACGCAGCTTTCGACCCTGAACGGGTCGCCCTGCTTCACTGCGTTCGCACATCGCCTTTGCGATGCCCAACAAGGGTAGCCGCGTTTCACTTGGCATCCCGGGGCGTTGCCCCCCACTCACTATCAGTCCGCTTGGGCGGACTTGCCTTCCGACGACGCCGCTGGCTGTCGGAGGCCACGTGAGCGGCTCCCCCCATGCATCGTGTTTGGGACACGATGGGGCTGCGGACGCGTGTCCTGGCCCCCGCTTCGCGGCTCCCCCAAAAGCAAAAGCCGTGAGTCATTTATGGATGTCAATGGCGAATACTGGTGAAGGTTTTTATGGGTGTATTTTAGCGTCTAAGCGGTTGGGTAAGATTTGTCAAAAATGTCAATTTAAGAAAAAGTGCCATCTGGGAATAATTAGTAATTTATGATAAAACCCTATGCTACTTTTAGGTCGTTTGTTTAAATTCGGCTTAATCTCAAAACATTTATACTAAGCTATTTTGTTTGAGGTAAATTGTGAAAGTTGCTAAGAAAAAACCTTGTTTTTCGGGTTCGTCGCCTGCCTGTTTCCATTTGGTCGACATTACGCCACGGCCTAGCGTTGCCGCGTACATATCGCGTAAGGCTTCTTTTTCGGTATCACTCAAGGCGATAAATTTAGCAAGTGTCTCTTCTCGCTCTTTGCGCTCACGCTCTAGTTTCTTTTCGTCCTCTTGCTCTTTAGTCTGTGCCTCACTTTTTGCTTTTTTTGTTGTGTCTTTTTGTGTAACTTTTTCCGCTTCCCACGCCTTGCCATAATCCTCTTCTAGTGCTTTGGATAGGTACAAAATAGGTGTTTTAATTTTTCCTGCTTCTTGCATTGCAAGGGTATAGGCGATATTACGCAATACTCGCCCTTTACCAAATTTTCGCGCCCATTTTGGAGCTGTCTCTTGCGCTATCCCAAACGATACAAGGGCTTGAACTGCCTCGCTTGGTTCTTTGGTTTCATCTTTGGAAACAAGCGCAAGATCCATTTGCTCTTCTTGAATATCAATCATCATTTGGTTTTTTGGCTCTACCGTTATGTGTACTTCTGACACGGCTCGCCCTGATTTTATGTAGTTCACTTGCACAATGTTTATATCTGAAAAATTGTTTATCTCCCTCACTGACGATTCTATAACGTACCGTCTAAAATCTGCAAAAAGCCGATAATCTCCTTTTTCAATTTGCATATAATCACGCAATTCTTTAAGCGTAAACTCTCGGTAAAATTGACCTCCTTTACCAAGATACTCATACATTTTTAAGAGTTCATAAAAACGTATGGAATATGACGACTTAAATTGCGCCACTGCGGATATTTGGTACTGTGTAAAATGGCTTTTTAATTGTAATAAATAGGGCTTTAGGTCTTTGTGAAAACTAATCTCAACATTTCCTTGCCCCTTTCGATACCTTGCATACGAAAGCCAAGCCATAACAACCGTGTCTTGTCCCTGATTAAATGTAATTTTTTTTGTTACTAAATCGCTAATAGCATCTTGCATTTGTGCATATAAATCCTTGCTATTTTCTAGCTCAAATTTTTGTGCAATATCAGCAATATTTATATTGTAATGCTTAAAATCTTCATCTGAGGTATGTATTACATCAAGCAAAGTGTATAAAACTCTTTGTTGGTGAATAGATAACTTATATTTGGCCTCAATAAGTCGATTATCTTTTTTAACAATCTGAATTGCTTTACTAGAACTCATAAACAAACCTTCTGTGCGCCCTGATTGCATAGTATTAATGGTTGTATTTTAAGCATTATACACAAATATGAGACATTAAAATATAATTCATATGAGATATTAATAAAATTCTCATAGTTCACCCTTATTTTCTCATAGTTCACCCTTATTTTCTCATAGTTCACCCTTATTTTCTCATAGTTCACCCTTATTTTCTCATAGTTCACCCTTATTTTCTCATAGTTCAAAACCACATCTAGCCCTTGGTACTAAAGGGCTGCGCGCTGTTTTTGAAAAACACATAAAAGAGAAAAGAAATAAAATAAAGAAACAACAACAACGCGTGCGCGAGTTTTTCGGGGTTATCACCCCATGTCTCGCTGTTGCTCGCCGTGTGTTGTTTTTTACTTTTTAATAAAAAAATAAAACAAGGGGTAAGACTAATAATAAAACATCAACGCTATGGCCATTTATAAGCGTTTTAAAGTGGGTTAAATGGTTTAGTAGTAGATTGGTGTACCTAAGACTAAAACTCCCCACTTTATGGGCTTTTTAAAGGGGTGCTAGTTAAGATGTTTTATTTTCGGTGTTAATTGCCCGCACGATAGCTAAATTAATCAAACTTGCTCGTGAAAGAGCCAGTTTTTCAGCAACTTCATCTAGCTGATTAAGTAAATCGGTTGGAATAGTAAGACTGATTTGTTCGCGTTTTCCTTTTTTTACGCCTTTACGCTGTGGCTGCCCATCGGGAGCCGCATTGATAAATTCCTCAGCAATAACGGTATTTTGATTCTTTTTGTTGGATGGTTTTGTTATAGCCATTTTACACCTTTGTAATATCAATTAACAATCAATAAGATATTGTTTTGATATTAAAACAATATTGAAATAAGAGCGTTTAACTCTTCGCAAGCCTTGATGTCTTTGGGCGATAATTCTAAAACAGACAACCCATGACCTGCCGCATTTGCAATAGCTTTGCGCCTTTTTATGGGACAGTCTAAATATTCTAATTGAGGGTAATCAGCGACGGCTGCTGCGGCTTCTTTGTTGTCTATGCCATTGGGATCTGCACAATTCAAAACGGCGTATGCTTTTAGGTTGTCTCGTACCGAGCGTGCTTCGTCAATTAAAGAGCATATATCTGCTAATGCCCAAACATCTAAAGAGCGTGGTGCAAATGGTACTAATAAAATATCAGATAGCACTAAGGCTGCCCGTAAGGCGGTGGAGTCTCGGCCACCTGCATCAATAACGATATCGTCAAATTTATTACCTTGATGTTTTACTTGCGCTCTTAGAGTTGAGCCGTCTGCATATTGAGCGCAAGCTATTGTGGGTTGTATGTTTGCTTCTGCGCGTAAAGAAATAGCTGTTTGCGCCGTGCCTTGCCTGTCGCCATCAATAAGCCAAACATCGCGTCCATTGAGTGTTTGAGCAATAGCTATGTTAAGGGCGAGCGTTGTTTTTCCTACACCGCCTTTAGTGTTGCCAATGGTAATTATCATGATAATGATGCCTTTTTGATATTATTTTAATATTATATCAATAGTAAGATGATATTACTATTGCAGGTGGGTCTTTGATTGCTAATAAGGGGTAGTTACCACATAGCTGCGAAAAGTGCCATCTTGGATAAGATATAAAAATGGGAAGTCTAAAACCGAAGGTAAGCCTTGGTGCAGTTGGTTTTGCGTAAAATCCTATGCTACTTTTCGGTCGTTTGTTTAAATTAGCCCTAAGTCGGTTCGCCGTTCCATTGCTCCCTAAAATCGGAATTTTCTGTGGTTTTGGCTTACATCCCCACATTGACAATCATTAGAAAGACGAGAGTTATAACTCCTAATAAAATATATAAAGGTGAACAATAAGTCCTTTATATTTTTTTAAAAGATACTTATTAGTCCCATAAATATGCTATTTTATGACTTATAAATCACATTAAAACGTGGGCTAAGATCATGAACTCTTTTACCGAAGAAACCAGAATACGGCAGGTCGATGAGGCGTTGGATATTTGGCGTAAGGTGAACTTACCGCAACGCGCTCAACAAGGATGGATAAAAACCATTCGTTCCGCTTTAGGCATGACGAGTGCTGCGCTGGCACAACGAGTGGGAGGCGTGACTGATTCAGCCATTCGGAAGCTGGAAGCCGCAGAAGCAGAGGATGCGATTACCTTAGCCAGCTTACGACGAGTCGCAGAGGCGATGGATTGTGAACTCCAATACGCGCTCGTGCCTAGAACATCATTAAAAAAAATGTTGCTAGACAGAGCCAATACAGTGGCTAGTCAGCAAATAGCGCGACTTGCTCATTCAATGGCATTAGAAGATCAAAAAGTCAAAGATTCCGTGACCCTTGCTCAAAAAAAGCAGTTAGTCGAAACCTTGTTGTCAGGTTCTAAGCGGAGATTATGGTGAAGCATTTTGAGTATGCGCTGGGTGCAACGCCGCTGGATCCTGATGAGATGGAGGGACTTATTCCTGCTCATATCACGACACAAGGCGAACTGAATGAGTGGGAACAACAAAATATCGCGGCTGGCATGATGTGGGCTTATGGGCGTAAGCACCCTCATTTGTTGTCTGAGGACTTTTTGGTCAAGCTTCACAAAAAAATGCTGGCGCAAACATGGCGTTGGGCAGGAACGTTTCGACGCTCTGATAAAAACATTGGCCCAGCTTGGCATGTGGTGCCTATCCAGTTAAGACAATTACTCGATGATGTGCGCTATCAGGTTGAACATCAGTCTTATGCGCCTGATGAGCTGGTGGCTCGTTTTCATCATCGCTTGGTGCTGCTACATCCTTTCCCCAATGGGAATGGGCGGCATTCACGTTTGATGGCGGATTTATTGATTCAGTCATTGAATGCCAAGCCATTCACATGGGGAGGGCGTTCATTGGATAAGGCAAGTGCGGTACGAACTGAGTATATTAATGCGCTACGGGCGGCTGATAAGGGCGATATTGCGCCATTACTGATATTTATACGAAGCTAAACGCCCTGCACACTTAATATCTTTCAATACGAAAAACCAGCAGCAACACAGAAGCAAAAACCACAAAACAACCAGCTAGATTTACTAAATAATGACACAATTAAACGCTTTAATGGCCTCTCTAAAGCGCAACAAAAAGCCATTATTGATGGCGTAGAAAAGGCACTTACAGGCATAAAGCAAGCGCGTTTTAAGGTGGCAAAGACATCGAATATTGAGAAATTGATTGCTGAGTTTGCTACCGAAATCAACGAAGGCATTAGCGTACTGCTGAGTTGATGTCATATACTCAAGTAGTCACTTGGAGACTGCAAAATGAATACAGCATACAAAACTGACGTAGTTGCTTGGGCTAATGAACAAGCCGCATTTATCCGCGCTGGTCGTTTTGACTTACTCGACTTAGAGAACATTGCCGAGGAGATTGAAAGCGTGGGTAAGAGCGAAAAACGTGAATTAGCAAGCCGCATGTCGTTACTTTTAGCTCATTTGCTGAAATGGCAATACCAGCCAGTTAGAAGAGGGTCAAGCTGGGAGCGGACGATTCGCATTCAGCGCAAAGAAGTCATTTACGAGTTGGCTGACACACCGAGTTTAAAGCCGTTACTTAGAAATACCGAGTGGATGGATTTAGTTTGGGGAAAAGCAGTCAGTAGTGCTACAGACGAAACAGGACTCGACTCCTTCCCTGAGATTTGCCCTTGGACACCCGAACAAATTCTTAGCCAAGAGTTTTTTCCTGATTAAAGCTACTTTCACGCCACAAATTCAATTAAGCTCGTTTGGCGGTTTGACCACTACGGGAAACGCAAGTTACCTAAGTCGTGCCGTAAATCACAGACTCAAAACAGCCCATCTGCTTAGGGTGGGCTGTTTTGTTTGGTTCAAGCTGTTGACGAGGTAACTTGACACGCGATAAATTGACCGATTAGGCCGTGTGCCAAGCAGTCAAGAATGATGGCAAAGTCTGCTCAAAAAACGGGCTATTATTACCTCGCATAACGGCGATTACGCGAAGCATCAGCTCAAAATCTTCCTTTTGATTATCACAAGAACACGCCTAAAGGCATAGAATACTTTACAGGTATGATGTAATATGTATTACCTGTAGAGTTAATGTAGTGCCATGAAAACGAAAAAGCAGCAGGAAAAGCGCACTGTTGAAGAGTGTTTGTTATCAGAGCAACGGAAATTATCTAAAGCTAGCGGTGGTGGCATACTGAAATATGAGATGTATGGCTATAAAAATGCTAAAGGAGATGATGTTGTCACTCGATACAGCATTGCTTGGATAAATCCTATGATCTACACGGGGGATAATGGTCGTGTACTCGGGTTTGATAATGCACATGACTATCATCATCGGCATTTAATGGGAAAAATTGAGCCTGTTGAATTTAGTAATTTTGAAGCAACCTATGACCGATTTGTTGAAGAGTGGCAAACCTTAGTAGCGTTGCACAAAGGGATGTAATGTGGCAATGAGTTATGCCATTGTTTGCATAGCGTCAATCGTAACGCACAGCGATATTATGCTATTGATGACCCGTTTAATTGTGTTGTAGGGTGCTTAGCCTGACGTTGGTTGTTAGTTTATTCAATGTTAGAAGCAAGGAATTTATATGAAAAAACTCATTGTTCGGACAGAGAGCCTTGATGACTTCTTAGCACGCGCCAAAGATGTGGCGAGACGAGCAGATGCAGGTAGTCAACTTGAGCACAGTATCACTATCTCGTTTAATGATGTTGTTGAGATGGCATCCGTCTTAACAAAAGAGCGTATTCGTATGCTACAGGCATTGCTTGGCGTGGAAAAGACAGTGTCTGAATTAGCTCTTGAGCTACATAGAAATCAGCAGGCCGTAGCGCGTGATGTGAAGCAGCTTGAGAGTCGGGGGTTGTTGTTCGCCAAGCTTGTGTCTAATCCGGGTCATGGTCGCCATAAAGTGGTTAGAACGGCTGCGCCGCGTATTGAGCTATCGGCTGTTATAGAGGCAAACACGATAGCGGCATAATGCGCTAAGGGCGGCAGACAAGGGTGATATTGCCCCATTGTTGGTCTTTATGCGAAGCTAGACGCACTGAAACTTGTCGAGATTGGCCGTTATTTTTGCCCCTCTAACGCGCTCAAAAAACGCTCAAAAATCACCCAATTATTACCTCGCATAACGTCGATTATGTTAAGTTGACTAAAAAATCACTCCAAACAGGCCTAATAACGCCCTCTCAAAAAACGCTGACAATTTCAAAAATCGCCCATTTAAAATAAACCCAATTGCATTAATAAATGACGCATCTCGTTGGTTAGGGCTAAAAATTAAAAACGTTTAAGATTTATCAATGAAACCCCATAAAAAAGAATAAATCGGCAAGTTAGTCACTGTACAAGAATTAAGTTATTTGATAAAAAGGAGTACAAATACTTACAAAAATCAACCTTGGTAATAAGGATGTTTCACGGTGATACCCTCAAGCCAAGGCTGCTACAAAAGTCTATTAACATTATCTGCTATTTTTCCCTGCTTGGCTCACAGTCAACCATTATCTCAAATCAGCATTGCTACAGGTATTCTTCAACAAGACTATCGTGAGTTTTCTGCCAGTGCGCCCAATGGTATTTTTAACCAAGAAACAGGCAATCTTAATACGTGGCAAATTCAAGCAAACTATTTGCCTACTTTATCTATCAGCAAGCTAAATTTGCCACTGTATTTGCAAGGTCAGTATCGCCATAGTAACGGTAATACGCAATATGATGGCTACCTACAACAAGGACAAATGCTCATCCCCTTTGAAAGTACAACAAAGAATAACCTACAAGACATACAGGCTAGTATTGGGTTACGCCTTACACCTCAGCCTGTCCAAGTTGTACCCTTTGTTGCTTATGTAGATCATACATGGAAGCGCGGTCTATCCCAGTACCAAGAAACCTTTAGCCATAAAAGCCTTGCGCTTGGCGTATCCACGACGTGGCAAATCAACGCTAAATGGGAAGCTCTGGGGCTATTCAGTGTTGGACAAATGCAATGCCATGTCGGAGAGTTGTGCAGCTTCGACGCCTTCCTCAAAAAATACGCATTGACCGATCCGGCCTTGCAGCAACTGGCAATGATTGTGCGCGGCGCGG
>Ga0209582_1001255_pt1 | contig 12705 bp, 8 predicted proteins | sample KloWWTmetKNB5Kit_FD_187176 | JGI IMG/M metagenome (GOLD analysis project Ga0209582, IMG submission 187176) | Active sludge microbial communities from Klosterneuburg, Austria, studying microevolution and ecology of nitrifiers - Klosterneuburg... | ecosystem: Engineered > WWTP > Aerobic digester >...
TCCACTAGCTTGTTTTTGCTGTAAGGCTTGATATTTTGTTTGCAACTCCTTTACCATTTCTTCACCTTTTTTCTGAAACATAGACTTCATCACTTCTATATCGGAATTTGCCTGTTTTATTTCTGGCAATGATGTCAATATTTCCTGAGAATTGACATAACCTATTTTTTGTGCCTGAAGGGAAAATGATGCGGTGAAAATACCAAGGATTAATACTAATTTGTTCATTCTAAATTTTGTTGATTTTATGTTCGGTCGATAAAAATTACTTAATGCTCAGTTTCTTCTTGATGTCTGCGGTTTTGTCATATTCAGGATTTGAAAATAATAATCCTGTAGCGCCACCTTTATCAAAAATGATGTCAAATCCTCTTTCTGCAGCATAATTTTCGATGGCTGCAAACACTTTATCTTGGATAGGACTTACCATTTCTTGTCTCTTCTTGAATAATTCGCCTTCAGGACCAAATTTTGCTTTTTGAAGCTCTCTGACTTCTGTTTCCTTTTTTATGATTTCGTCTTCCTTTTTGACTTTATCTTCTGCGCTCAATAAGACTTGTTCTGCCTGTAACTTATTGTACATGCTCTTGATTTTGTCAAACTCTTGTGAAACTTGTTGTCTCCATTCAGCAGAAATTCGGTCCAATTCTTTCTGTGCATTGTCATAATCCGGTAAGGAAGACAATACTTCATTGATATCTACTAGAGCTATTTTCTGAGCCTGAATTTGGGTCATCGTACCGATAGTCAGAATGCATGCTGTAATTACGTGTTTGAAATTCATTTAATTTTCTTTTTAAAAATGTTTTTAAATTTTTGCCAAAAATACAATTTTATTACTTTGTACCTAAATTATAGACAAATTCTCCCATTAAAAAGTTACTAGCTTAATATTACCATATTGTACAATATTATTAATATATTATTGATTATCAATGCAATACGAACATATTTACAAATAATTAGGGGCCTAAATTTAACTATTGTTTAACGAGAATTTGTTTGATTTTGGTATATATTGGTTTACTTATAAAATACCTGCTAAATATTTTGACTACCTTTGCAGCGTTTTAAGTATTAGAAATAAAGCATAAATTCTTTGCTATGCACCAATTTACCATTGATGGATCTCCACTAAATGCAGATGTTATTTATAAAGCTTCTAGTAAGCAACATTCATTATATCTGAGCGATACAGTCTCCCAAAAAGTGGCAAAAAATAGAGCGTATCTTGACAATAAAATGCAAGATCCTAATGCCGTCATATATGGGATTAATACTGGTTTTGGATCTTTGTGCAATGTCAGAATATCGGATGAAAACTTAGGGAAACTTCAAGAAAATCTTGTCTTATCTCATGCTTGCGGTATGGGAGAAAGAGTGCCCGAAGATATCTGCCGATTGATTCATTTTCTAAAGATTGTCAATTTATCACATGGATTTTCAGGCATACGACCTGAGCTTTTGGATAGATTGAAAGACATATATAATGCAGGTATAATCCCTGTGATCTATCAGCAAGGATCGCTTGGCGCTTCGGGAGATTTGGCACCATTGGCACACTTAAGTTTGTTACTGCTCGGTAAGGGAAAAGTCTATTTGAATGGTAAGGAAACCGACGCTGCTAGTGCACTCAAGATGCATAATATAGAGCCGCTGCCACTGAAATCTAAGGAAGGACTTGCTTTGCTAAATGGAACTCAGTTTTCATTGGCTTATGCAACAAAAATAATCGCTGAGGCTAAGGCTTTGTTTCACATTGCAAACAAAATAGCTGCACTCTCTATGGAAGCTTTTGTGTGTGATATCGCTCCATTTGATCATCTTTTGCATGATATCAGACCACATGAAGGGCAATTGACCACAGCATCCGAAATTTTTGCTTTGTTAGACGGCAGCGAACTTAGAAATTTCCAAAAACTTAGTGTTCAGGATCCATATTCCTTCAGGTGTGTGCCTCAGGTCCACGGAGCAAGTTATCAAGCAATCAAACATGCCGAAGAAGTCATCAACACAGAAATCAATGCAGTAACGGACAATCCTATCGTATTTGATGAAGATGATAAAGTGCTCAGTGGTGGCAACTTTCATGCACAACCATTGGCTTTGGTGTTGGATTACCTAGCGATTGCATTGTCAGAATTGGGCAGTATTTCGGAGCGAAGAGTTTATCAGCTTATCAATGGTGATCGAGGACTTCCCGCTTTCCTTACTAAGTATCCTGGACTGGATTCAGGGTTTATGATTGCCCAATATACAGCTGCTTCTATTGCTAGCCAAAACAAACAATACTGCACGCCAGCGTCTGTGGACTCCATTGTTTCGAGCAAAGGTCAGGAAGATCATGTCAGTATGGCCGCAAATGCTGCAACTAAAGGTTTTAAAGTTTTGAACAATCTCAAGTCTTTATTGGCTATTGAATTATTGACAGCAGCTCAGGCATTTGAGTTCAGGAGACCTGCAAAATCTACACCTATCATCGAGTCCATGATGACGGATGTGCGAGACAAAATTGCCATGCTGGAAGAAGACAGATTGATGCATGACGACATGGTAATGGCTGTTTCGATTATAGATACTTGGATAGAACGGGAAATAAAGGGATAACTATTTCTTCTGCTTACTCCAAGATGTCAAACAGGTTTTTATCATTGACTAAACGGAAAGAAGCATCGTTATAAGTTTCGGAAAATATCTTTGGGAATTTTGCTTTGGATGAGTTGTATTTAAATTCAAATGCGGCAAGTTTACCGCCATATTCCTCAATAAGGTCGATTTCCTGTTGGTCATAGGTACGCCAGAAATACAAGTTTTTGTGCAGTTTTGAATAATGATTATACTTTTTTCTTTCCAAGATACAAAAATTTTCCCAAAGCTTGCCTACATCCTGTCTCAGTGTCATCTGATTGAAATTGTTGATGATACTGTTTCTGATACCCAAATCATAGAAATAATATTTACGTGATTTGGAGATTTCTTTTGCAATATTTCTACTAAAAGACATGAGTGAAAATACAATAAAATTCTTCTCTAAAATGTCAAGGTATTTTTCTACTGTTTGAATAGAAACATTCACTTCATTAGACAGTTTATTTAAGCTCACCTCGCTCCCTACTTGAAGCGCAAGAATAGTGAGCAGTTTTTTAAAGACCAATGGCTTCTTGATGTCTTCATATTTTAAGGTGTCTTTATATAGATAGTTGTTACTGATATTTGTCAAAGCTTCAATTTTGTCTTCATTTGACTCCATATTATAAACTTCGGGATATGAACCAAAAATCATAAGATCCGAAATTTTTCCTTTGGCATAAACTATTCCTACATCTTCGATTATTTCTTGAATGCTAAGTGGGAATAAATGATATTCTCTGCTTCTTCCAGTCAATGGTTCTGACGCCTTGTTTAAAAGTTCAAAAGAGGAAGATCCAGTTGCAATAATTTGTATTCCGTCAATCTCATCATGTAAAATCTTTAATTTTTTTCCAATATCTGCAATATCCTGTGCTTCATCAAAAACTACCAGCTTGCTTTTTGGTATCAAACGAGTCAATGAAGTAATAGAAGAGCTATCTAACAAATCCTTTACTTCCTGAATTTCACAATTATAATATGCACCTTCATACTTTTGGACAATTTGTTTCACCAAATGAGTCTTACCTGTTTGTCGTGCTCCTGTAAGCAAGATGGTTTTGCCTTTAAATAATTGCGCTTCTATTGATTTTTGTAATATTCTGTGGTACATTTTATATGAAATTGTACAATTTATGGACAAAGTTAATAAATTTAGCTAAATATATCAGGTTTGATTTATAAATTTAGCTAAATTTGTTAACTACACTTAATAAATTTAGCTAAATTTATTAAGTAGCGTGTAAAATACCCATAAAATCCAGTTCACACCATTATATCCCGATTCATCGGAAAGTACTTTGGTTATTATGGCTTTTGTATTTACTTTGTTGGTAAATAGTAATAAAGTTTATGAAAAAGTCCCTTTTTTATTTCTTTCCCATCCTTTTGTTGGTCGGCGGATATTTTTATTTCACGATTTGGGCTAATAAAACTTTGAATGAAACCATCAAATATCAACAAAAAGTAGAAAATGATAAATATGGGAAACAGGTCAAAAAGTTAAATATAAATGAAGCCATAGAAAAAGACTTTTACATTGTGATAGACAGCAATTCAAGTAAAACGTTTTTTAGAGTACTCGGCAAAACCAACGACAGTCAAATAGCCGTTCAATATGGTTTAGATGGCAAATTTCTTCCAAACACTAAGGATTTTACCAACTATCATCCAAAAAAATCCTATAATTATTTTAATTTCTCTTTCGATCAAATCGTTGATTGGGTTGAAGAAATAGTGAATGATGATACAAAATTTGAAGAAAAAATCACGCTTTATTCACAAGATCAACTTGACGGACTAGTTTCAAATAATACAATAATTGGGTATGCCAAAAGCATAGAAGAAAGTGATAAAAATCCGTTTCTGACAGGAAACCTTGCTTGGGATCTTAGATTCAGATATACTATGGGTGATCCCATTATATTGCTACCCATAATATTGATCCTGCTTATACTATTTTGGCTTGCGGAAAAATTGAAACATGTTACAATACTTCATAATTACCCAAAGGTTTACTACCTAATAACTTTACTGGTAATAGGCCTTTTTTCTTATGTTTTTGCTAGTGATATATGTGGTCCAACCTACAATGGTGGCTCCAATTGGTTTAGAATCGCATATATCTTTTTAAGCTATATCACAGCATTTTTTGTGTTTCAGTATTTCAAAACTACAAACCAAATCGAAGACTTTGCAAAACGACAGTTTCTATACTTTTTCGCCATCATTATTATAGGAATAATCTGTGAAATCGTCTTTAGGACTGCTGTAAACTTTGTTTTTTATCAATACAATCCAACCGAACATCCAGATGGATTGTCCAATTCTATCTTTTGGATTATGACGATTTCGTTTAAAAATTGGCTTATGATCGCTACTGCACATTTTCTACACAATCTTATCCTTTATATTTCTTCGTTACTCAGGAAATCTCGACAATTACAATCCGTCACATCTACTGCAAAAGAGACTGCAGGAGCTTTAGCCCATTCTGAAGCGAATGTCAATGCGCATTTTTTATACAATTCACTTCATGCCATCGCAGCATTGGCTCCAGTCGCACCAGATAAAACAGAAACACTTGCCTTATCACTATCTAAATACTACAGATATACTACCAACAGAAATAATGAAGCTATGATAACCATCAAAGACGAAATAGATGCATTATCCGCCTATCTTGACGTAGAAAAAATCAGGATCGGCGATAAACTCAGTTTCACTTTTGACATATCTGAGAAAGTTTCTTCCATCTACATACCTAAATTTCTACTACAACCTTTGGTAGAAAATGCGGTAAAATACGGGTACAACCTGGAGAAAGGTACAACCAAAATCAGTATTTCATTTGCTAAAATTGGTGATGAAACACTAAAAATATATGTCTGTGACAGCGGAAAGCCATTCAGTGACAATATGGAAATCGGCAACGGTATCAGAAATGTAAAAGATATACTAAAAAGACATTTTCCCGACAAACATGCTATCAGCTTTGTCAATCAGCCCGAAAAGTGTGTAGAGATAGTTTTGCAAAATATAAATTCTTAAAAATGAAAAAAGTTTATTTGTATAGCGCCTTGATATTCTTGGTGGGAATATCATTGATTGGTTGGGAATTTTATAAAGTTAATAATGATTTCCTAACAGATCATCATTATTTCAAAAGTAGTTTTGATTACACAAATGCTGAAAAAAATGATGTTTGTATCATTAAGACCACGAATGATTCACTGCGGTATTTTAAAGTTGAGGGCTTGACCAATGACCATCGTTTATGTATTCGATATGGAAATACGCCTTCAACTATTCCCATAGATAAAATGGAAAGCATCATATTTTCATCTGATGGACGTGAAATTAACACAAGTCAAAGATGGGTAAGCGACCTATACAATGATGCTCAAGGATGGCAAAAAAATGTCGCAGTTTTATCCCAAGATGAAATTATCGACATTACCACAAAAAATAAAGTGTACTATTATAAAATACCAATGAGAATTGGTTCTTTACCTGAAACAAATTTAATTATTCCCATATATAGTGGTTTGCTTGTTATCTTATACTTATTGATTATGATCATTTTGGAGACTAATAAAGCATTGTCAAAAAAGAGTAACTTCATAGTGTATCTATCACTAATCATTTTGGCTGTTTTTGCAGCCTGGTTTTTTACAGATAATTGGTTTACCAAACTTTTTAATATTTTCCTTGGTAAAAATCTTGTTACATTCTTTTTACTTTTTTGCCTTATATTGAAGATCAATGAGAAAACAAAAACATTTGATTTTGCGAAAAAAGAATTACTCAAGTTTATTGCTATAGTTCTTTTCGGATTGGTCGCAGAGTTTTTTGGTGGCTATATTTGTAATTATTTATTTTTTGATTTGTTTGAGTATAAAGGTGGCTTTTTTTACGAATTCGGAAACAATGCTAATATCCTTGGCTGGTTCAAGTTCTGGATTTATTTTGCTGTTGCCAATTTTATGAGTAATCTTACTTCCTACATTTTTGAATTAAGAAAAAAAGAAAAAATATTTACCCAACAAAAAAATGAGGATACCATTTCTTCTTCTTCCCTAGCATCTATCCAGTCTCGGGTCAATCCTCATTTTTTATACAATGCACTCAATAGCATCGCATCACTTGCACATACAGAACCTCAAAAAACGGAAGAGATGGCACTCGAATTGGCTCGCTTTTATGAAAAATGTACCGATAAAAAGGCTGATCTGCTTATTCCTCTTCGAGATGAACTTTCTATTCTGGACTCTTATCTCAAAATAGAAAAAATAAGGTTTGGTGATCGGTTGCAGGTCTCATTGCCAACAGATGAAGATATTATGGATTATCTCGTACCTTCTTTCATCCTGCAACCCATTGTAGAAAATGCCATCAAATATGGATATCATTCTCATGAAAACTTCATTAAAATTCGTATTTCTGCATCTAAAAATACAGACATATTGACCATCAGGATTTATGATAGTGGTCCGCCATTTTCTGAAAACTTGCAATCCGGCTATGGCTTGGATAGCATCCACAAAAAACTTAAGTTCCTCTTTCCTGACAGACATGCTATCAGCTTTGTCAATCAGCCCGAAAAGTGTGTGGAGATCGTGTTATATCAAAAAACAAACATTATTTAACGGCAATATCAAGGATTTCTCTCCAAAAACTCATCATACAACAAGGTTTGACGACTTTCGAGTGGAATATTCCAACCTCGGATAAATACCTTTTCAATCTTTGTTTTGGTTTCAAAAGGATCGCCCGTAGTAACCAAAATATTGGCTATTTTCCCTTTCTCGATGCTTCCATATTTATCTGCAACATCAAAAATTTCTGCGGCATTGATCGTAACTGCCTTTAGGGCTTCGTCTATACCCATGCCATATGCTGCTGCAAATCCCGCATTGAATGGTAAGTTTCTTGTGTTTTCGGCATTGTCTGTTCTGATCGCTACTTTAACACCAGCTTTGGACATTTTGCCCGCATTGGTGTATGCTGCGTCAAATCTATCATTATCTCTGCGTGGTGTATTCATTATCGGTCCAGTGATCACAGGTATCTTGGATTTAGCGATTTTGTCTGCGACACGCCAGCCTTCGGCTACACCCATGAATACAGCCTTTAATTTGTTTTGTGCTACCCAACTGATTGCTTCTTCTATATCAGTTTTCGAATTTACCTCGATAAATAACGGCTGACTACCTTTTACTATAGGCATTAATGCATCCATTTGCGGATTATTTTTCACCCAAGTTTGTTTTTGCGCACCAGCAGCGGAATCTATTTTTGCATAAGCCAAAGCCGATGCCCAGACTTCATTTATATTTTTCAAGGCTTTTTCAGCATCTTTTTTAATATCATCATCAGACCTTCTATCCCATCTACCTCTTCTACCTGTCGAAGGAAATTTCATCACCACTCGTTCTGATCCACAAGTCATTTGTTCGGGGCTATACCCAAAAAGATCCACCAATGCACCTGTTCCTGGAAATGTACTGCCTTCTGGTTTGGCAAATACGGTCGTAACTCCGTTAACTCTGGTCACTGGGATTGCCACAGCATTGGGATTGATGGCCGTAAGTGCCTTCATATGAGGTATAAAATCACCATGCTCGCTGAAATCATTCGTTACAGACACAGCTTCGATTTCTGCCAAACCCAACTTGCTGCCGCTATCTATCAATCCTGGATAGATGTGCTTGCCTGTACAATCTATAACGGTTATGTTTGTTACATCTGTTTTTACTGCTCCGATTTCGTAAATTATACCATCTTTTAGCAAGATATCTCCAAGATAAGTACCTTTGGTAATGGTGTGAATTGTCCCATTTTTGAGTAAAAATGGACCTTTTTCGGCTTTTTGTACTTGCTGTGCCAATGAAGACACATTGACCAAAAATAATAAAGTAAAAATCCAAAATATATTAAGCGTTTTCATTACAATCTGGTTTTTAGAATATTAATGACTATGATTTTTAGAATATCTGAATCTCATATATTTTGCGTAACTTTCTTGCATGAGCATTTCTGATACATCTTGGAGACATCCATTATTTTCTTGGCTTTTTTCAGTTTCGTAAAAAGAAGAAAATTTTTCTGAAGGATTTATATCCAATCGCATATCATCTGGATCTTTGTTGATATCAAATCGAATAGCGCCATCTACCAAGGTCATCTGCGGTATGGCATATACTGACAATGGATGACCTTTGAAAATCGCTATGTCACCATCTTTACCGACATCAATAGAGCCTGCCATCTTTTCTATACCCAATTGTTTTGCTGGATTTATCGTAATCAAAGCTAGTGCTTCATCATCACTGAGGTCGCCATATCTTTGGGTTTTTGCTGCTTCGTGGTACAAGTGTCGGATAAGTTCATCCGAATCAGAATTGATCGATGTGACTACACCATTACGGGTGAGAATGGCAGCATTATAAGCTGTAGAATAATACACTTCAAACTTATATGCCCACCAATCTGAAAAAACCGAAGCACTAGCACCAAATGCCGCCAACTCTGGTGCTACTTTGAATCCTTCATTTACATGCTGAAAACAAACCTTGGAAACACCAAAATCTTTTAATACACGCATCAACATCAATATCTCATCAGCACGATATGAGTGACAATGTATGAGAATATTTCCCTTCAATATATCGCTGATGGTCTCATGTCTAAGATTATATTCAGGTGATGATTTGCGCAAGCCATTTTTATAATCATCCCATTCTTTGGCATATATTTTAGCATCACTGAAAGCATTTCTAAACACCTGCTCGACGCCCATTCTAGTATTTGGTACTATCTTACTTCCTTCACCATGTGTTCTTATTGGATTTTCGCCTAAAGCAAATTTTATGGTTCTTGGAGCGCCTTGCATCCTCAAATTATCAGGGTTTATCTCGCCAAATCTATGCTTTATTGTTTTACATTGTCCGCCGATGGCATTGGCAGAGCCGTGCATAGCGTGCGATATTGTCACGCCGCCGGCAAGGGCTCGATATATAGAAACATCCAGAGGATTTAATGCATCACCTACATTAACTTCGGCTGTCACTGGGCTTGTTGCTTCGTTTACCACATCAAGGGCAATATGCGAATGTGCATCAATAATACCGGGCATCACATAGAGACCAGTAGCATCGATTTCACTATAATTGGCTTCTTTTCTGATATTCTTTGCTATTTGGGCTATTTTTCCATTTGTGATCAATACATCGGTTTCTGCGAGTGTGCCTTTTGTCACAGTCAATACCGTTCCATTTTTTATAAGGACATTTTGCCCGATAGCCAATGTAGATGTACACAAAATAAGTATAAAAATGATTCTATTCATCATCCTGATTTTTAGAATTTGATTAAAATAATTTGGGTTCGCTTTCATATTCGCCTTTAATGGGAAACGTCCCGAATTCTCCTACACTTACCGAACCTGAATAGGCTTTCTCGGCAAATTTCAGATCGAAATCAACTTTTACAGGTTGGCCCATGTCGGCAATAATATTGAAAGTGACAGAATTTTCATTAACAGAAATATTATTGGCTACGTCTTCTTCTCCAGGTGATGAATTATCGAAGACCTTTATCATATACTCACCAGCTGATTTTGTAATGACCATTTTGCCTTTCTGAACGGATCCAGGAACTTCTACTGTATAGGTCCAGGTGCCAATAAATTTTCCAGCTTCTGTAGGTTTGTTTTCCTGTTTCTTTTTTTCTTGGTATTCATATTTTCGTCCATCAACAAATGTATATTTTACCGCAGATTTTTCATTAAAATATGGCTTGTCTGTGATGATGAGATTGGCAATTTTCCCCTTTTCTACTGTACCAGAAACGTTATTTATACCTAAAATCTGTGCTGGATTCGTAGTCAATGCTGCTAGTGCCGCATCTTCAGATAGTCCGTTCTCTATAAGTGTCCTGATGTTATTTTTTATATCGCTTGGCTTGACATTCAGAAATGAAAAACCGAATAGGATACCTTGCTTTTCGAAAAGAGCCGCCTGAGAAAGATATTCCTTGATAGACTGTTCTTTTTTAACATCAAATGCTTCTTTTTCAGGATTTTTTTCGACTTTCTCCAATTCCTTAGTGCTTACAGAATCTTTTTTAGTACTTAATGAATCTTTTGCCGTTTCAGATTTTGCTTTTTTCTTTTCAATTTCTGGCAAATCCAAAGACAATAGTACTCGAGTATTTGTCTTCTTTATTTTGTCAATATAGTGCCATCCTTGTTTTACCTCGGTCAAAATGAGATCGAAACCCAATTCTTCTTTCAATGATAGTGCTTTATGTACATCTTTGGTCTTTTGAGCTACAAAAAATAAAGGCATTTTTTGCGTAGTTACTGGGTACATTGCCATCAGTTCTCTGCTGAAGTCAGGTCTCATAAGTCCAGATGGGTTGGCTTTATACTTGGCTTCATGATTGCCAGCGAAACTTGCGTTTTTATAAATTTCTCTAAACTTGGCCATTACTCCAATAATAGTAGCAGGATAAATGCCTCGATTGGATTCTAATTGGAATGTTTGACCAGTCTTGGCTTTTACAAGCAATTTATCCGCCGACTCATCACCCAATAATATCAAATTGCATTGTCCTGGCAACATAAGGCCTCTAGGCGCTACATTACTTATAACAAATCCTGCACTTCGCATATCAGAGACAGATTTATCTGATGATTTATAGGAGTCCAAGGAAGAGTTTTGCGGCGTAATTCCAGCCAAATCATTGGGTGGATTGCCTGGGTCAGGTAGTTTAGGTCTATCTTTTGATTCGGGTTTTGAGATACCTATATTTGAAAACCCATCGATAAATCCTGCGTACACATACATAGAGTCCGCTTGGATAATTTGTGCGTCAAACGGAGGCTTTGAAGATGGACTAATGTCTGAAATAAATCCGTCCTTAATCAATACATTTTGACCTGAAAGTACAATACCTGGTTTTTGTACCACAAAACAGTTTTTGATAAAATATGTATTTCCTAATGACTTCGGAGCATCACTGTTTTGCAAAAACGACCTTTCGGGAGTCAATAAAAAAATGATTCCTACTAAAGCCCTGAAATAAAACTTTACCATCGTTATGTTTTGATTTTAATGGAAAATATAGATTAGGTTGTTTTAAGTTCCAAATGTAAAAAATATTCCTATCCCTATGTAATTATTAATGAATTGAAATAATATTTTTATAAATTCTCAAAAAAATGAACTTTAGGTAGTGAATTTTTGCAAAATCTTGTTCCAAATAATTAAACAATTAGGAAATCTTTAATAAGTTTGCGCCCTAAAATCAATTAAATTCAAATGAATCTTCGCTTTATCCTTATTTTTTGCCTTTTGGCATTAACTACATTTATTTCTGGACAATCTTGGAATCAAATTTCAGCTGATGAAATAGAAGATAAAGGAATCAAAGACATTGAGCCACAAATATTTACACTTTATAACATCGATGATACTGTGATCAAAGACCTTCTTTGGTCGGCAAAACATGAATCTGAGCAAGATGTAAAGCAGTCAAATGTAGTCATTCAGGTTGGATTACCAGAAAATAGAATAGAAAATTTTAAAATTGTTCAATATGATATGATGGAGCCTGAATTAGCATCAAAATATCATGAAATAAGAACATTTTACGGCGTATCTGCAGAAAATAGTGCTAAAAGAATACGAATTGATTACACAAATCATGGTTTTAGAGCCGTCATTTCTTCACCTGATGAGGATAAAGTATTTATTGACCATTTTCAACGAAATGACAAAAACACTAGAGTCGTTTATTATAAAAAGGATTATAAAAAAGTTCCTACTTGGGGATGCAATGTTACAGAAGAGCATATCATAGATAGAAATATCGGTAGTGGAAGTAGAATAGGCGATTGTCAATTAAGAAGCTACCGATTAGCACAAGCTACAACAGCCGAATATAGTATATATCATGGTGCTACAAGTGCTGCTCAATCTTCACTTGTTATGACGGCAGTAGTGAATGTTATTAATAGAATAAATGAAGTGTATGAACCTGAAGTTGCTGTTAGATTAATATTAATCAATA
>Ga0209582_1001258_pt1 | contig 12696 bp, 7 predicted proteins | sample KloWWTmetKNB5Kit_FD_187176 | JGI IMG/M metagenome (GOLD analysis project Ga0209582, IMG submission 187176) | Active sludge microbial communities from Klosterneuburg, Austria, studying microevolution and ecology of nitrifiers - Klosterneuburg... | ecosystem: Engineered > WWTP > Aerobic digester >...
GTCGCCTGATTGCACAGGATTTTACCCAGGCCTATCAGCAGTGCGACATTATCATGGGACCGACAACGCCAACGGTGGCTTTCAATCTTGGAGAAAAAAGCGGCGATCCCATACAAATGTATTTATCGGATATCTACACCAGTGCTGCCAATTTGACTGGTCTGCCGGCAATGTCGATTCCCGTCGGTTTTGGAAATAAAAACCGACCGGTCGGTCTACAAATTATTGGCAATTATTTTATGGAAGCGCAAATGTTGAATGTGGCGCACCAATACCAACAGGTAACCGATTGGCATCTGAAGTCTCCTGTTTAAATCAAACTTAAATTTCTCAAAATATTATCTCGTTGGAAAATTAATCATGCAGTGGGAAATCGTTATTGGTCTTGAAGTACATGCTCAACTTTCGACTCGATCAAAAATCTTCTCGGGTGCTTCCACCGCCTACGGGGCAGCACCAAACACTCAGGCGTGTGTGATCGATCTGGCGCTGCCGGGTGTATTGCCCGTATTGAACAAAGGCGCTGTAGAGCGTGCGATTAAATTGGGCCTTGCCGTAGGGGCAAAAATTAATTCTCCTTCAATTTTTGCACGTAAAAATTATTTTTACCCTGATTTGCCCAAAGGCTATCAAATCAGCCAATTCGAACTACCGGTGGTGCAGGGTGGAAGCATTCGGATCCAGGTGAATGGGATTGAAAAGGAAATTCGCCTGACACGCGCCCATCTGGAAGAGGATGCAGGTAAGTCGCTGCATGAAGATTTTCATGGCATGAGTGGTATTGATTTGAACCGGGCAGGTACGCCGTTACTGGAGATCGTGTCGGAACCGGATATGCGCAGTAGCACAGAGGCCGTTACTTATGCCAAAACATTGCATTCTTTAGTGCGCTGGATCGGGATTTGCGATGGCAACATGCAGGAAGGCTCGTTTCGCTGTGACGCCAATGTATCAGTGCGTCCACTAGGTTCTGAGAAACTGGGCACTCGCTGTGAGATCAAGAATCTGAATTCATTCCGTTTTCTTGAGAAAGCGATCGATTTTGAGGCTAGAAGGCAAATTGAGATTATTGAAGAGGGCGGCACTATTCGGCAAGAAACTCGTCTTTATGATGCCAATAAGGACGAAACAAGAACTATGCGAACCAAAGAAGATGCCAATGATTATCGCTATTTTCCCGATCCGGACTTATTGCCATTAGAGATTCCATCCATGTGGATCGATCAATTAAAAGCGACTCTGCCTGAATTACCCGAAGCACGGCGCAGTCGTTATATTTCGGAATTTGGTCTGTCAGCTTATGATGCCGGTGTTTTAACCAGCACGCGAGAATTGGCAGATTACTTTGAAAGCACAGTGAAACAGCTGCCTGCACAAGCCAAATTGTGTGCCAACTGGATCATGGGTGAGATTAGCGGGCAACTCAATAAGGAAGGTATTGAAATTACGGACTGCCCGGTTGCTTCCATCCAATTGGCTGCGCTGATAGCACGCATCAGTGACGGCACGATATCAGGTAAAGCGGCTAAAATTGTCTTTGAAAGTCTGTGGCAAGGTGAATTGAATCAGGATGTCGATGCGATCATTGAGACTAAAGGGTTGAAACAAATTTCTGATGGTGGTGCCATTGAGAAACTGGTCGATGAAGTGCTAGCCGCCAATGCGCAGCAGGTTGCTGACTATCGCAATGGCAAGGAGAAGGCTTTCAATTCATTGATCGGTCAAATCATGAAAGCTACTCAGGGTAAGGCAAATCCTGCGCATGTGAATGCCATTCTGAAGAAAAAACTGGGCGGATAAAAGAATCTTGGCGTGCAGACGTCGCCTCCAATGATTGATACGTGGAGGAATTAGGCGTTAAAAAAATCGATACCGAGTTAATTCATCATTCATACATAGAGTAACCTGAGCTTCGGCTTGGTTACTCGCATTGTCGAAATAATCCTTCATTTATAAAAATGTGTTGAAAGTAGGGCAAAGTAGTTGCTTTGCGCATGCTGACTGTACGCTTACCACAGAATAACCCTAACAAACCCCGCTTCTTTGTCACTTAAACATCGGTGATCTCTTTATAAAATAGTGCCTTCTCTCTGATTGTTAAAGCTTGGATCATGGTTTAAGTCAATGGCTTAAATCCCGTCCTTTTTTGAATATCAGTAAAGCTAGGAATCCGAATGGTTAAATCATCTCCTGTACAAATACGCATATTGGTTGCAGAAAGCCTTGAGTTAATCCGTATAGGTCTGCGCTCATTATTTGCAGATCATCCTGCAATTCGTCTCATTGCCGACACGCATAGTTGGGAAGATTTAGGTCATTTAACGACGCAGCATAAGCCAGATATTATTCTTATTGATTTGCAATTAAACCATGGCCAGGGAATAGAACAAATTTCGCGATGGCTATACGACTACCCGGAGAACAAGGTGTTGGTTCTGGCTGATGATGACAATGAGCAGGTGCATTTGCAAATATTCCGCTCCGGTGCCATGGGTGTTGTTAATAAATATCGTTCTTCTGAGTTGTTATTAAAAGCCATTTGCGCGATTCATGCAGGTCAACTGTGGTTTGATCCCCATATCACTCAGTTGACATGGCAAAATCAATTTGAATCCAACTCGACTCTGGAGAGGCAAACTGATGGGGAATCAATGTATCCGCCCAAATTAACTAACAATGAGCGCCACATTGCTTATCTTGCTTGCAAAGGATTATCCGCTAAAGAGATCGGTTCTCAATTATTAGTTTCAGAGAAAACTATTCGCAATCAATTATCGATGATCTATAAAAAAATTGGTGTGAAGAAGCAGATCGAGCTATGCCTGAAAGCACCTCTATATGATTATTTCAAGAAATTTTGATTGATCGGGACATCTTTCCCGAAAAATTCCCCAAAAAGACCTTTTTAAGGGACATATGACATCTATGTCTCAGGAAGTGGATTTGTTAGAATCACGTCCAACGCTTGATACATTCATTGAATTCAAAGTCAGGTGATTAAGTAATTGATTTGTTTGGTTTGTTTGTCATGTTCTGAGTCTCAAACAAAAAAGCGTTGATACATACCCAAATGATGACTCAAGTTGATGGTTCAAATCCTGTTGCGGCTTTTTTATTTTAAATAAATCTAACCGCGTGCCTGAACAGTCTAATCCAAAAATACGCATCCTGGTGGCAGAAAGCTTTGAGCTTGTTCGAATGGGGCTGCGCGCACTATTTAAAAATCATTCCGCCATTCGTCTGGTCGCAGAAACTAATAGTATAGATGATTTATACAATCTGGCCGTGTTGTATAAACCGGATGTGATTCTAGTCGATTTGCTACTTGATAATGGAAATGGTATTGATCATATTTCCAAACTGTTAAATGTTTCGCCGCACAGTAAGGTATTGGCTTTTTCCCATCACAATAACGAGTGTACCTATTTGCAGACCTTTCGTTCAGGAGCGGTAGGCATTATCAGCAAACACCATTCTTCCGAGCTGTTATTGAAAGCTATTTATGCGATCCACTCAGGTCAAATCTGGTTTGATCGTCACATCACTAAATTGCTATGGCAAGCGCAGTTTGAACCCAATCTGGCGCAAGAGGTAAAGAGCGATACTAAAGTTTCGCATCATCCAAAATTGACTGACAGTGAACGCCATATTGCTTATCTTGCTTGTAAAGGCTTGTCAGCGAAAGAAATTAGTCTGCAATTATCCGTGACTGAGAAGACCGTGCGTAATCAATTATCAATGATCTATAAAAAAATTGGTGTTAAAAAACAGATTGAGCTCTGTCTAAAAGCACCTTTATATGATTACTTCAAAGAATCCTACACGATCGGGATATCTTACCCGCAAGATGGGACAAAATAACTGTATTTTAGGGATAGATGACATCTGTTTCGCCTAAGATAGGTTTGTTAAAATTATCCTCTGTAAATTAAATAGATGGCAATTACCGCAACCACGGTATTTGTGCATTGCGATCTTTTTGGTTTATCAAATCGCGAAGGGTAGAGAAAAATTTCAATGTCTGATAGCGAAGTATTTTCCTACATATTCGCGTGGTATGTTCTTTTTACTTGAGGAGGGTAGTTAAAATGTTGTTTCAATCCAATCGACCTTATTGTGGCATGGAGTTCTCTGAGAACTCGAGTGCGACGCAATATACGCCGCACGCCACCTTGTTAAGGCAATTGTTGATTTCGAGCTTAATGGCGCTGGCAATGTTTTTTTTGTGTGTTGGGAAGAGCCTGGCGGCGGAGCACATCATTCAAATGACAGCGGAAGAAGTGCATGAGGATGGGTTTGGTAGCAAATTAATGGCGTATAAGATGCTGAGTCATACTGTGAATGGTACAAATATTACTCACCGCTATAGTAATCACGCCACAATTCCAGGTCCAACCTTATTTTTAACTGAGGGCGACACCGTTAATCTCACTATCTACAACGATATTCCTGGCGCCAACGCAGGTGTCCTGAAAGGGATTAGCAGTCAGGTCAGCGTGCATGTTCATGGCGTTCATTACAAAATAGTCAGTGATGGCACCCTGAAGGTCATTAATCAAGAGGACGATCAGGGAGCTGGAGTGGGGCCAGCACAAACACATGCCAACTATTCCTACACATGGGATGTGGCACCAGGAACCGCGGGTACCTGGGCATACCATGACCACAATTATGAAACGCACAATGGTGCTGAGCACAAAGGTCTTTTTGGTGCAATTATCGTTAATCCAGTAGGTGCAGCAAATTATGCAAAAGAATTCGTCCTTTATTTAACAGATGATGCTTTCTGGGGAATGGAGATTGATAGCCATGGCATGAAACAGAAGAAACATGGCATCAATCCGGATTTCATTGCCAGAAAAGACAGCGAGGTTAGATTCCATCTGATCGCATTAGGTACCGACATTCATAAATTTAAGCTGAGTGGCTACCAATGGGCCGATCCGGGTACCAATAACATGATTAATGAAGTCGCTATCGGTCCACTTGAGAAACATGTATTTACTGTCAAGGCAACCAAGAATGCACAGTATTCGGATGAAAATTTCACGAATAAATTGATGGGAATGGTCGGTAAGTTGAAAGTTTCCCACTAAATAAGTGAATAGAATTTAAGGACATGATAATGAATAAATATTTTTCTGGATTAAGCATTCCGCTGACTAAGATGACAGTACTCATACTGTTTACAGTCACGATGCTTGCTTCTTCTATGGCATTTGCGGCTGTACATAACATCACATTAACCGCCGAAACCCTGCCTAACGGTCAGCTTGCTTACAAACTCAGTGGCGAAGCGCGAGCCGCAATTCCCGGTCCAACGTTATTTGTCAAACAAGGCGATAGTGTCAATGTAACGCTGACTAATAACACTGCTGTGCCTGTTAGTTTCAAAGTGCCGGGAGTAGGGGAGCAGAATCCTGCCATGACTGCGCCAGGAGCCACCGCGACTTATGCCGTGGATGCAACCACGGTAGGTTCCTATGTATATCATGGCAACAGCAATGGTAAAGAACTGCTGGGTTTGTTTGGTGCGCTGATCGTGGATAAAACCGATGGCTCAGTCGAACGCTATGTCAATGACAATGGTGCACTGACCGCCGTTGCACAAGCAGACATCGATAAACAACTCGTGCTGTTTATGGTAGGGTCAACGTTCTGGGCAACTGAAATCGTTGATGGCATCCAAAAACCACTGTGGGCCAATCCGATATTGGGCGCGGCGGAAGATGAGATCGTCAGATTTCATGTGCTTTCCGTTGGTCCGGCACATACTTTCCATTTACATGCCCATCGCTGGCTTAAGCCAGGCACCGATAGCGTCATTGACACCAAATTATTGGTTGATGGAGCGGATGCGCATAGCTTTACCATCAAGGCAGGCGCCGGTGTTGGTAAAGGTGATTGGCAATTTCACTGTCATTTGATTTCTCACATGGAAGCTGGCATGCACGGTAGTTTCAAAGTCGGTGGCGCAGGTACTTCCAGTACGGTAGGTGCTTCACCTTACGGTAGAATTCTGCTTGGTACTGATGATGTTCCAGGTCTGGTGACCTTCGAGATTTCAGATGAAGGAGCGAGCTGGTTCAGAAGCGCCAGGGGTGATGCCATTGTTGGCCTGCCGTATGATATCAAAACCAAATCTTTGGAAGTCATGGCTCCCGGCAGCAGCGTTAACTTTGTGATGTCTGATACCAATGGTGTTCACACCATCAGCACTTTGTTATGGCCAACCGGCGCGCATCACATGCCTTTTGATCAAACCAGCGCCTACAGGGGAGGCGGTATAATTAAACTGGACACTCCCGGATTGTATGTGTTTACCTGTAAAGTACATCCTTACATGTTTGGAGCGGTCATTGTCGATGATCCAAATACAGTCGGACTAGATCTGGGTAACCCGGAGAAAGAATATAAGATTGATCTGGTCACAGGTATCAGCGGCTTGCCTACCAGTAGTGATCTGGCGGTGCGTTTGCTGAGAACTTTTTTTGTAGCGACATCTCCGGACAATTGGCAAGATTATTCTTCTCAGATTTGGAATGTTAAGTTTCCTACCCTTCCGGTGAGAATCTCTGGAGCACCTTTCAGTGAAGAACTTACCCAAGGTGGCGTTTCTGCTCCGTTGAGTATTCTAAACGTAAATGATGCTCCTCTCGCCTTACTAGGCAAGCCTGCTGTACCTGGTGTTGGGGAAGTATGGATTAATACCCAGTTCGAGAAAACCGATGGCAAGACCAAGCCAGGCACCATTACGGTGGTGGATGCAAAGAATTGGACCGTAAAGCGTAAAATTGCATTACCTGAGATCAATATGAACAATCCGCATAACATGTGGGTCAATCGAGATCAGTCGGTCGTTTATCAGACGCAATGGTTTGATACCAAGCTCACCATGTTGAAACGTAATAATGGTCAGTTAATCAAGAATATCCATGTCGGCGATACACCTTCCCATGTCATGACGTTACCCAGTAACGATGATATTACCATCGCTATCAATGGCGAAAATGGTGTTGCTTTAATTCCCGCAGGAAAATTTGAGATTAGCAAAATCTTGCCAACGCAAGCCGCTGGACATACCTCTGCCAATCCGCATGGTCATTGGGTTAGTGCAGATGGAAAGTCGATTGTTACGCCTAATATCAACACAGGTGATATCGGAATCTATGGCGTGGATGGCAAAATTCACTCGAGAACTTCAACCGGTAATAATGCGCCTGGTGCTCATCCAATCGCGATTGGCATGATGCCGGATTCCAGCAAGGTTTATGCTGCGAATTTGCTGCATCACACGTTATCCGTGTTGAATGGTGATACCGGAGCGTTGATAAAAACCATCAATCTAATCGCTGACTATCATCCGATCACTGGAGCGTTTGCCGACAATGATGGAAATGGTGAGATCGCAGTTGGCGTCCTGCCTATTCAATCACCTGTTTCTCCCGACGGTAAAGCTGTAGTTATCGCGTCAACGGGAGGTCAAATAGTCATTATCGATACCGCAACTGACACTATCGTTAAGATGTTGCCTTGCGATCCAGGCTGCCACGGTGCGAACTTTGGCGCCAAAAAAGGTGGAGGATACTATGCGTATGTATCCAATAAGTTTTCCAACCGGATGATCGTGGTTGATATCGATCCCAATGGCGATGGCAATATAGCGGATGCAGGCATTGCGGGTGATGTTGCTTTGGTTGCTGGCAATAATACCGCAATTGATGACACCGTTAACAGCTTGCCAGGATTTGGCGGTCAAGGCGTTCTGGCCATTCCGGTTGTTTATAATGGCTGGGTGCAGAATCTGCCTTCAAAGTGGAAGAAAGGTCTGACGGATGCACAGAAAAATCCGATAGGCCATTAATCAACTTAGATAGAAGCCCTTTCTAAGTTCGGCTACCAGTTTTTAACTGGTAGCCGTTTTTATTGATATGAGCTGCATTAGAGAGTTTGTTGATTTCAATAGTCATCATCAGTCGTCGATGCAGTCATTTCTGATAGAGCACAAACTTTGCTATCCACAAAATTCAATGCAAGAATTGCCAGGAATCATGCTGATTGGATGATTGATAAATCCCATTGCTAGCTGCAAGGAATGCGGTATGATCGACGCTATAGTCCAGTAAAACGCTGGCGGTATCGAATGCGGATTGGATTGTTCATGCTTTGTTAACTGTAATCAGCATGAGCAACGCCCAGCAAAATGATCATTCTGAATGAACATATTTTCTTAGCAAAGAATGATCAATATTTCAGTAAATACTTGTTTACGCATAACCAAGGACGTTCCTAAGCAAATGAATTTAAACATTCACCCCGTAATTCTGTCTGGTGGAAGTGGTACTCGATTGTGGCCACTGTCGCGCGCTAACTACCCCAAACAATTATTACCGCTCGTTGGCAAGGAAACCATGTTGCAGGCCACGTTAGCCAGAGCATCCGCCTTAAGCAATGTGCAGGCACCTATTGTGGTATGTAACGCTGAGCATCGTTTTTTGATTCAAGAGCAATGCGAAGCCATCAACATTAAACCAGAAGCGATTTATCTTGAATCTGTTGGTCGTAATACGGCGCCAGCAATAGCGCTTGCTGCTTTTCATCTCGCACACATTGATGAACATGCCACGATGCTGGTATTGCCCGCAGATCATGTCATTGACGATCAGGTTGCGTTTGCTCAAGCTGTGGAAACTGCGGTTGTGGCAGCACGGGAAGGCTACCTGGTTACATTTGGTGTAGTTCCACAGTCACCAGAAACCGGCTATGGCTACATTAAAGTGGGTGAGGTGATGACCTTTGCTGCACCGTCATCGTTGTCAGCCTATCGGGTTCAATCTTTTTTTGAAAAACCTAATCGGGATACTGCCATGGCTTATTTGCAGGAAGGCGGATATACCTGGAATAGTGGTATGTTTGTTTTTACTGCCAAGAATTATCTGCAAGAATTGCAGCGCCATCGCCCGAACATTTTTGTTTCCGTGCAACAGGCCTGGCAGGATAGAACCACGGATTTGAGTTTTATACTGCCTGATAAAGATGCGTTTACGTCTTGTCCATCGGATTCCATTGACTATGCGATCATGCAAGTAACGGACCGTGCTGTCGTTGTGCCGGCTCAATTTGGTTGGAATGATGTGGGATCGTGGGATTCTCTTTGGCAGATTGCTACAAAAGATGCTGATGGTAACTTTGCCAGCGGAGATACGCTGGTTATCGACACACATAGAAGCTATATTAGAGCAGAGAACCGCCTGGTTTCGGTGATCGGCCTGGATGACGTGATCGTGGTAGAAACAGCGGATGCCGTGTTGGTAATGCACAAGAGCAGAACTCAACAACTGAAGACCGCAATTCAGCATCTTGAATCCAGTCAACGCAAGGAACACTTGGATCATTTGAGAATCCATCGTCCGTGGGGCTGGTATGAGGGGATTGATAAGGGGGAACGTTTCCAAGTCAAAAGAATCATGGTTAAGCCGGGAGAAAAGCTTTCGCTACAAATGCACCATCATAGGGCTGAACATTGGGTGGTTGTGAGTGGTACCGCTAAAGTGATCGTGGAAGATAAAGAAATGTTGTTTGCCGAAAATCAATCGACTTATATCCCCCTGGGAAAACCTCATCGCCTTGAGAATCCAGGTAAAATTCCTTTGCATTTAATAGAAGTTCAGTCAGGAGCCTATCTGGGAGAAGATGATATCGTAAGATTTAAGGATTCTTATGGACGGACAGTTTGAGGTGTTGTGTTATTTGCTATGCTACTAAAATACAGCATTTCGCTTCAGTGGAATGCCATGATATTTTGATGATATTTAGGGAGCGAAATGCTGGCGTGGTTTTATTTAATCCTCGCCCCTTGCGGCGAGGATGCTTTATTTTCGCGATACGAAAAAAACAAAGCCGGTACTACTCGGGATGTCCGGTTTCCTTCCAAGTTAGCCCACCATTCTTTGATAAGAACACATTCGTTCTTGAAGCGCCGATTAAAGTAGCATCCTGTGCAAAATTGGGAGATATACGGAACTCGGTAAATTGAATATTTTTATTGAGTAGTGATAAGCCCACATTACTTGTCGATTCCACCCAGCCTAAACTATTCATATTCAAGCGATACAGGCCTTTTCCCCGAACGGTAACAAAAACTGTATTGTCACTGCCGAAATTGGGAGAAAACTCGATCTGTTGAATGACAGTCGATGGTCCAATTTTCGGATTGGCAATCTGTTTCCAGTTATCGCCGCCATCGATTGAGCGATAAATACCATTATTTGTGCCGACCAGTATTAGTCGGTCAGTGGCAAATTGCGGAGAGATTGCTAGCCACATGAAAACTTTACTGTTACCTAGTGATAATATCGAATCCGACCCGATGCGTGACCAATTGTCACCGCCATTCTGAGTACGCCATACGGCTCCTTCAGAATTAGCTGCAAAAGCAGTTTTATCACTCGCATAATTGGGAGAAGTGACGATACTGGAAATATCATGTTTGGCTGGGATTTCTACAGTTGAGCGCCAACTGACTCCCCCATCTTTGGATTGAAGCACTCCATGTATTCTGGATCCTAGATAGATTTCCTGGTCAATATCGAAATTTGGAGATAACCCAATTACGTTGACATAAACATTACCGCTTGCGATCTCGGGAAATTGTGGGATGGATAACACTTTATTCCAATTCCTTCCATAATCACTGGAAAATCCCAATCTCGAGTGATTCGACGTGACAACCGCTATCGGTGAGCCTGTATGATTCTGTACAAAATCGACATCAAAGCTAGAAAGCTGACCTTTGTTGGATATTTCCTCCCAGCCAGCGGGCGAACTACGAGTCCATTTGGCGCCGCTATTCGGGGAAGTATAAAAACCTCCTCCAAAATAAGTAGTCGCAAGGATCCTTCTATCATCCTTAAAGCTTGGTGAAAATGCCAAACCTGTAATCAGGTTTTGCCGAGTTTGTTTTTCAGACCATACTTTGCCGCCATCTGTCGAGATGAATAATCCGTCATATGCGGACAGGAAAACCGCGCCATCCGCTGAAAATGTGTTGGATATTTGTAATTCACTGAATTCAGCGAGTTTAGTCAGTGCCTGGCCAGTAACGACAGCGCCTGATTTATGCAGCCACCAAGTGTTGCCGCGATTTATCGATTTATAAACAGCCTGGGTTATGGTAGTGCAATACACCGTTTTATCAATTAGATAATTGGGTGAAATAGCGATATTGTTGATAGCTTCGATGGGCAAATTGGCAGGTTTTTGGATGAATGTGTCACCCCAGTCATCGCTGTAGAAGACCCCCTCGCTGGTGGCCAGGAATATTTCTTTGGCATTTCCTGGCGCGATGGCTATGTCATGAATGATCCCATCTATCACCGGATTTCCTTTGTCGCTCCACTGAGCACCTCCATCAGAGGATATCAGAAGGTTTCCAGTTGTTCTTGCTACCATTACGGTGCTGTCCTGCATAAAATCTGGCGATGCAGCAATGACACCGATAGGGGAACCTGATGGATCGAGCACTTTGGTCCAGTCGGCTTGTATACTGGTGCTGCGATAAAGTTCGCCACCGCCAGGCGCCATAAAAAGTACATAAGTATCAGTGCCTGATTTGGCAATCTCTAATTCCATTACATGACGGTTAATAAGTCCTGTGTTAAAAGATTGCCAAGAATCTCCCCGGTCTATTGATTTATAAACACCAGCCCCATTGCCAACAGTGGTAACAAACACCGTATTGTCTTGACTAAAGTGGGGTGAGACGCGAATAGAAGAAAATTTGGCTCGATTGTCCATGCCATTGGGAAGTCTTGTCCAACTGAGACCACCATCGGTCGATCTTAGAATATCTGGATAACTCCAATCAGTCAGCTCGCCATAGGTAGCCACAAATAGCGTTTTGTCATTTACAAAATTGGGAGATATTCCCAAACCTAACACCGGATCATGTGGATTGTGCGCGAGCACATCCATGCACGTGACATTAAACATCAGATGAGTCATGAGAATCGCTGTGATCCATTGCACTTTTTTGTTTAAAAATTTTCTATTCAATATAGATAGTGTCATTTGTAAATTGTCTCGATGGCAAGTTATTGGGCTGTTTGTGCAACTGATTGATAATCTATGATTAATAAGAATTCACGTGCTTACGTCATGCGCAGTACCTCATTGGTGAGAATTGAATCGGATAGTTGGTTGTTGGATTGATTAATTAATGCATTGGGAGTGTAACGCATCGAAGGTGTAATTCCTCAATCTTTTATGAAGATTGATAGTTAAAATCATGAGGTTGTTGCAAAAACCTCATCAAGTAGGTAACAAGCTTTAATAATGCTAACTATTCCTTAGCTTGTAAGCTGCTTAAAACGAAGTGATAGGAGATTGGTGAGTATGCAGTGAAAACACAAAAAGCCGTCTTGGTCACTGAGGGGGGCAATTGTTCACATCAATTGCGGCTTATGGCCATATCGGTATCTGCTTAATAGCACAATGGGGCGATTATTGATTTTTATCGAAGCACAACTAAGGAAGCGCTGATTAATTGACTGCACGAGCGAATTGCTTCGTTGCGCGGTACTCACTCCCTCGCCTATCAGATTGATATGTCTCGGTTGTTGCGTTCCGTGCGCCTCGCCTTTCATCACGTTCGTTGAATTAATCAGCGCTTCCCTAACAAAGCTGCCGCTTCGTTAG
>Ga0209582_1001260_pt1 | contig 12678 bp, 11 predicted proteins | sample KloWWTmetKNB5Kit_FD_187176 | JGI IMG/M metagenome (GOLD analysis project Ga0209582, IMG submission 187176) | Active sludge microbial communities from Klosterneuburg, Austria, studying microevolution and ecology of nitrifiers - Klosterneuburg... | ecosystem: Engineered > WWTP > Aerobic digester >...
TGGCGATGAAACGTCGTTGTTCACATCGAAAACGAGGGAAGCTTCCCTGCCCTGAACCCGTCCTTTGAGGCGATCCGGACTGCTGGCTAGGGCATCATTCGTTGTTTGCCTGTCCTTGCCCGGCACTACCAGGTTCTTGGATGCCCTACCGTCCTTCGGAGCTTCGGTCAATGGCACGGCAGGGTTCAAGATGGCCCTCGAAGAGAGCGGTGCCACCTCCCGTAACTTGGTGATCACCCCGGTATAGATTGCAGACCCAGCCACGTTCGGTGTTGCACTATTCGGAGACTCTTGGGCAAGAGCGGCGGTGCCAAGCACGGCTAAAAGGGTAACGGTCACTACAGAGGCAATGGATCGCATGGAATGTTATTTGCGGTGAAAATAGAACACCGGACCTGAATGGCTAGGCACGATATCCCATCACTCTATGGATCCCGGACCGTTGACCACCTATGAAATGGATGCTGAGGCCATCCCCGTAGATCCAGAAGGCGGGAGGATATCGGCTACATTGCACGGTCCTTGCCATGGGAGGTGAAGCATCCAAGCGTTCGGTACGCTCGTTGCAACCGCAAACCAAACAAATAGACCGCCGCAATGAAACCGTTCCTCGTACTCTTTGCTACCCTCATTTTCGCAGCCTGCACCCAGCATAAGGACCTACCTGTCGCGGCTGAGGAAGAAGCGCAAACACCGCCGACCGAAATAACAGCGAAGAACCGCACGATCGGCGTTATTCAGCAGGCTACAACCAAGGAAGGCTGCCCTTGGACCATCCGCATCAAAGAGGTGGAATACCTGCTGGATCCAACCAATTTGAAAGAGGAGTTCATGATCAATGGCCTTCGTGTGCGCTTCGACTACCGGCCCTTGCGCCGGACCAACCGCTGCAAGGAAGCGAATCCGATCGAGGTGACTTCGATGGTCAAGTTGTAAGAACACCGAGACCTCCGACGATCCACCGGTCGCGAGTAGCACGATCTGGATCCTCGCTGCTTCACACCCTATTGAAGAGCACCGTAAGTTCGTTGGAGGAAGCGATCGAGCACGGTCGCCGCGACCAACGCTGGTCTCCTTTCGACGGAAGTGCACAACGATCCATTCACCACGCTTACCCCACGGCCCCGGAACGAACAAGGCCCCGGCCCTTCGACTTGCTCAGGGTTGCGGGGCCTCGTCGCTTCTTTTCCTCCTCCTCATTCCTTCCGTGCTCCTATTCCGGTTCCGTCAGAAGGAGCTGACACCCTTGCGGGTCCCTTGTGGCAACGCCTTACCTCGCTGCCACACCACATGAACGCGATCCACTGTGAACATGTTTCATCGCCGAAGATGACCACCTGGATCTCCTGTTCCGAATGCCATTCGCCGAGCGGGGTCCACCGCAGGATGGAACGGGCATGTTCGGTGATGGATGCCGAGAGGGTACCTGGAAGAACCTCGCTCCGGCGGCATCAAAGGCAAGGATGCTCACGATGGTCCGCGTTGTTCCCACCGGTCAGGCGATGGGCGACCGCTGGCATGCGCAGGTCTGGTCCTTCCGCACAATGGGCCCTACAATAGGAAGGCTTGCGAGTACACCGGCGCTCCACTCACATCCCGGAACACCACCCGCCACGGCGCCTTGCGGTCCTTGCGCTTGATCCGTGCGCCGAACCATTCGGCCACATCCAACTCCACGCGTTCCCGATCCCACCGGGTGCCGGACAAGCCGCAGTCCATCTGATCGTTGGGCAAAGGCACGGCCTCCACCCACACCTTCTCCACATAGCGTTCCAAGCCCATCATCGCGCGGTCGTTGCCGCAGGATCCATCCAGCATCACATCGCCCGTTACATAAAGCAGTACGTGGCCTTTCGGCACCGGTGTGAAGTGGTCCACCTCCACACGCAGCGGCACCTCCACCATCGGCGGTCGGGGCAGGTCACAGTCCGGCCCACGGGGTACCTCGGGCAGTACCACAGGCACCTCCTGTGCATTGGAGACACCAGCAACAAGCAGAACCAGGAGGAGGACGTGGCGCATGGTATAAGACGGTACACCAAGGTAGCGCGTAGGTTCAGTTCAGCAGCACCAACGAACAAGGCGGTGGGCCGCCCGAACCCCGAACTTGTGGCAAGGCCACGAAAAGGCCTGCGTGCCCATGGGCAGTGGCTGCATTTGGTGGGGCGGTCCTTGGCTCTTGGGCGGTGGCCGGCGGCCATTGGCTTTTGGCTGGGTTGGCTGTTGGGGTTCTTGGTATTTGGCTTCTTAGGCCTCTTGGTGGTTTGGGTGTTTGGGGTTCTTGATAGTTGGAGGCGAAATGGCTCTAGGTATCAGGTATACAGGCCCTTGGCTTCAACGGCATTTGTAGAACACTTCTATTATTCAGGCTGGCGGCTGCCGCCGGAAAGGTCAGTGGCACCTATGCCGCCAACTCACTGAAGCCATTGCTCATCGCAATGCTGTGCAGTGGGGTAAGTGTGTCACGCAATTTGTCGCCGAAAAGGTATCGGTCGCGGATGTCGGCATAAGACATATGGACAACCGTGTGGTAATCCTCCAACAACTTGTTGCTCAAGTCGTGATCGCGCACCACGGTGATCAGTTGCCAGTGCGCATCCACGAACGGTGCCAGATGCCGGCCAAGGATCGGTAAGCGATCGCCCTTGGACATGTTGAACGAAGGATCCGCTGGAACGAGGTTCCAGAATTGATCGTGCGCCACGAAGGCATGCGGTATGAAATGCTCGATGTGGTGGGTTGCAGGATCGATACTGCGACCGGTGTAGATGCAACTCATGCCCCCCGCATGATCCATCACGGCATTCCATAGGACGCGCTGCCGGGTCAACGCATCACGCGCTGGTGGCCTCACCAGCTTGTTCACGATCTGCGGCACATTCGGGTTCCGCGCTTGCAGGAATTGGGCAAGATTCCACAAACAGAAATCGCGAAGTACGGCCTGATGTTGCCTCAGGTAATCGGCCCATGGCGCAGGAACTTCCAACCGATCGTCGAACAGCGCATACGGAGTACCTGAGCCTGCGTTCTGCGAGCGATGCATCACCTGTACATCGCTGAGGTTGGCTGCGCCCAGCCAAGGAGTAAGGAACTTGTATGGAACGTAGCGACCCAGACCCAGCAATGCGTGCACGCTCGCTGCATTCTCAGTATGGAGGAGCGCATGCTCCAGGTCAGTGCGCGAGGTGCGCGCATCCAAACCTTCCTCTTGCAACAGCAACGAAATGGCCTCCTGCAGCGTGTCCCATGCCCCGAACGATAGCTTGAAGTAGTTGACCGTGTACCACGCATGGCACACCATGCGCACATACAAAGAGCGCAATGGTACGGTAGTGCGACCCTCGCCCACCACATCCAGCAATGCCAGCAACCAATAGTACTTGTACGTAGAGGTCGTCGCGCGGAACACCCCGGCCAATCGGTCGATGGTCAGTTGAGGGTGTTCGGGCAGCGCGGTCATGATCCTTCAGTTGACGGCCTCGAAAGGTCTGCTTTCTACGCGAAACTCGGAACTCAACGATGGCAAACTTGGCTGAAGAAAGAACAGCCACGCTCAATCGTACCTTTACATCAACACCAATTACAAGGTGGCTGAGTTCCACTCTAGAGTGTTCCTGAGACCATGAAACGACAAGTCATCTACCTCGACAATAATGCCACCACGCCGATAGATCCAAGGGTACTTGAGGCCATGATGCCATACCTCACTTATGAATTTGCCAATGCGAATAGTACGCACCAATTTGGATTGAATGCCTATGACGCTGTGAAGACAGCACGCAAGCAAGTTGCAGAACTAATTGGTGCGGAAACGAACGAGATCATCTTCACGAGTGGGGCCACCGAAGCCATCAATCTTGCGATCAAAGGCGTGGCCGAGCAATATGCAGACAATGGCAAGCACATTGTTACAGTCGCTACGGAACACAGCGCAGTGCTTGACACCTGCAAATACCTTGAAACAAAGGGCTATGAGGTCACCTATCTGCCTGTGGAGCGTGATGGGCTGCTGGACAAGGAGGTGGTAAAAAACAGACTACGGGATGACACCATCCTACTCGCTGTGATGTACGCCAACAATGAAACGGGCGTATTACAACCTATCCAAGAATTAGCAGCTATGGCCCATGAAGCTGGGGCATTATTCATGACCGATGCCACACAGGCGGTAGGCAAATTACGGATCGACGTACAGGAGCTGAACGTTGATCTGCTATGCATGAGCGGCCATAAGTTCTATGCTCCAAAAGGGATTGGCGCTTTGTATGTGCGGCAGCGTGGTCGCAGGTTGAAGTTGCCTGCTTTGCTCCATGGGGGTGGCCACGAGCGAGGTCTTCGGAGTGGCACGCTCAATGTGCCAGGGATTGTCTCATTAGGGAAGGCCTGTGAATTAGCACTGAAGGAAATGCCTGCCAACGAGAAGCACATTCGCACTTTGCGCGACCGCTTAGAGGCTGAGTTGCTGGAGATCGAGGGAGCGAGCGTGAACGGCAGCACAACACACCGCCTCTATAACACCAGTAACATTCTACTAGAAGGAGTAGATAGCGACGCTCTCATCTTGGGCCTGAGTAATTCGGAAAGTGATGAGCCCATCATTGCCATTAGCAATGGGAGTGCATGTACCTCTGCCAACATAGAGCCGTCTCATGTGCTTACATCTATGGGCTTGGACGACTTGGCTGCCTTTAGTTGTATACGCATCTCATTAGGTACACCCAATCATGACCACGAATTGACTACCGTGTCTGGTAGTGTCAGCAAATTGGTCAACAACTTGCGTTCGATGATAATTCGGTAAATAAGAAAGACAACTTCTTCAAGTCCTATTAAGTATTTCATTAAAAAGCTCGATGTCTTCTTTCTTTAAAGTGCGCTTCGTAGGTACATTGTTGGCAAAATAGAGAAGGTTTCGAATTTGAGCACGACCTTGTGCATTGGCTGGAAATTGACCTTTCGTGAAATCAACCTTCTGAAGGTCCACAAGGTAGTTTCTAAAGAAATCAACACTGATATCCTTTTGAAGTATCGCTTCTGAGCATATTTCTTGTAGAAAATCAAATAACGCTTGAATTCCAATTGACTTCGTCATAAATCCGCGTTCTTCTTGACGGTCAAATATAGCTTCCTTCACTGCAGTGAAATAATTGAAGACAATCTTGTAGATAACAACATCATTTACTTCAAGGTATTGCATGCGTAGTGGAGAACTATCGGAGTCCTCTGAAAGAAGTGCCTGTCGATTCCTCCTGTCCTTGGGATATCTCCCAAGCTTGTCTCTATCCCGTTGAGCATTTTTCGAAATTAAACCGCATATTCCATCCACAATAACAGAAGTAGAAACCACCCAGTCTGTCAAGGAGTATACCTTCCTTCCTTGCCGTGCAATGACTTTGATATGTCCTTTTAGCGGTGAACCATCCTCTACACTAAGCCGTCGTGTCAGAAATACCGCCAGCTTGTCTGGCGCCCATGCTTCCTTCGGTTCATCATCCAAATTATATGCGAAAAGGTTGTATGCTAAACTCCGATCAACTCTTGTTTGATTGATGTTTATCGTAGCAAATATTGAGGCTTGCTCTGGCATTGACATATCCAGAAAGACTGAACACGGCAGTTCGAAATTCTCCGGTCTAGGTTCGACACTGTACTTAAACCCTCTAACCCTATGCTGGCCATCAATAATTCTGGCCAACATTAATGAGGTATCCGGAATAGTCAGCCAGTATATCTGACAATTTTCATCATATTCAATAGTCCATCTAGAAGATGAACTATTTTCATCATCTTCTAGTATGCTGCCGTCTTTTGTAATGTTGGCCGCAAGAATAATCGTATTTGGGAATGTTGCCTCCGCAGTTGATATATAGTCACCAATTTTCCTGCGCCGTTCCTTAATAAACTCCCTTTGCGCACCTGTTAATTGATAGTAACTTGGCAGGTGCTCTCCTGCATCTGTAAGCGTCAACGCATCCGGAAACGCAACTTGCTCAAGTATTTTATAGGGTATCGAGCAGATATAGAATGTTCCAATTGGCTGATCAACCGATATAGCAGGAAGCTTCATTTCCCTCAATGATTAAGCATTGTATCCGGCCAAGGACCCCCCCAACGTCGCGCCTGCTGGATTGTCTCCGCCTTTGGGGGAATTCGGGTTGACATCCAGATTCGTTCCAATCACGTCATCGTCAACGTAAACTAGGACCCAAAGCAAATATGTCAAGAACAAACTAACATACCCAAAGTACCATCCATTCTTGGACAATGATACAATAGCTGCCAAAAGTCCAAAAATAAATATGGAGAATGTGAATATTTTCAAACCTCTTCCCCTTTCCTTTTTCGCCAGCATAAAATGCGCCATCGCTCCCGCTAATATGGAGATAGAATAAACTGATAAATTTGAAATAGTGAGTGTATCAACCATGAAGCTCAAGAAGGACTTTGAGTAATCGAATAAATTATACCATATACCAAAGCTTCCGACTACAACTACTATGGCACAAAAGTAAAGAACAATTACAGGGTTACTTAAGAACTTCTCTATTCGATTGCAGAATGAGAGGAAATAATTCTTCCAGATTTTCATAGTCATGCCTGGATTAATTCACCAATTTCAAACTCCTTCAAGTTGCTCACTAACTGGTACTTCTGAATTTGCTCTAGACTGTTCTTCAGAATGGCAGCATCATTGTCCCCAACACCCATGAACTTCTGCACCATTTTGAGATTAGTCTTGTCCTTGATGTCGAAAAGGAAGGCCGTTTCGCACATGGAACTGAAGTCGAACGAAGGTTGATTGAACTCCTCTATGCCTTGGGATAGCAGCATTACAGAGACACCTTTGGAACGAATCTCGCGTAACACCTTCTCTAACAAGTCTTGACTCTTCTTCTCTTTGAAGATGGTATGGGCCTCATCGATAAGCAGAACATATCTCATGCCTTGGTGCTCGCCTTCAATGGGAGCGTTGTCCATGTTCATGAAGGTGTTGTAGATGTAATTGATCACCAAGAAGACCGACGTGAACCGCACGTTTCTTGGGAGGTCACCACTTAGACTGAGGTAGTAGTTGTTGTTCAGCAGGCTATTCTTGGCATCCGCCTTCACGTCGAAAAGATCCAGTTCGCTAAGGCTCTCCATTATCTCGCGCAGCGTGCTCGCCTTGCCTCCTTCTAAGGCTACGACGCGCTTGAAGATCTCCTTGAACGAAGGATACTGGCCGTGCTTCATGGTGTTGAAGACGTCCCGCGTCGCATCCTTCAGGGTTTGCTGCTGGTTCTTACCGAGGTTACTATAGCTCGTGATGATGTCCACGAACTTATTGATCCCCATGATCCGGTTCTTATCATTCACGTTGTCGATGAAGGACAACGGATTCACCGGGAAAGGCTTGTGGGGGGCCTTGATCAGCGTGGTCTTGGTATCAGTGAAGAAGACCTTGTTCTTCTGCTCATCCTCTTTGGTAATACCCTTGAAGTCCAAGAAGATGAAGTTGACCTTGCCCGCTGATTCCTTTACGACCTGGCGCAGGATGCTGTTCGCAAAGTATGTCTTACCAGTACCCGAGTTCCCTGCCACAGCCACGTGGGCATTGTTGTGGATGCTTGTATCATTGAGTCGAAAGAAGATCTCCTCGCCATCCAAGGACTTGCCCACACGGATGTTGATAGCCCCCGTGAAATAATCCTTATTCGCAATGCGGTTCCGTCTTGTGGCTTCATCGAAGATGATCGGGTCCAAGCTGACGCTATTCTCTTCAAGTTTATCAATGCCCTTTTCGACATGTTCGAGAAGAAAGTCGAGTCCTGAGTAGTTCTTGCTGTCCTCGAAGAGCTTGTTCATCAGTGCAAGGCCATGATCGACGTGCATCTTGATGTACTTACCGATATCCTTATCCGTTTTGTACAGGCCATATTGCTGGCAGACCATAGCCATGTAGTAGCTACGATAATGCCCGAACAGGATCTCATCCTTGTATTCTTTGCCCTTGCTATCGTGTAGGTCTTTGTCCAGACTGAGATTCACATTCTTTGATAGGGAGTACGCGAAGGCGATCCGCGAGACATAGTTCTCGGAGCCGAGATTGAGCTTTCGGGTCAATTCTTGGACAACGACCTTATTTGCTTCGGACGTCCGGATGTTAATCAGCATTGCTGTACAACTTGTTGTAGGTCTTCAAGAACTGATCCGGTTCCACTGGGAGGAACTCGCTCTTATCCTCATGGACGTTCTGGATGAGAACCGTTCTTGAGATGTGCTTCTGAAGGATGGAATACTCCTGAGCTGTAAGCTCCTTATTGATCAGCGGGAAGATGACGACCTGATCGGAAATGTTTGGATAGAAATACTTGACGATGTTCTCAGCATGTTGTTCGTCGAACTTCTGCATGGGCGAATCGATGAACACCGGGAAGCGAATATCGCTCTCTTCAACCAAGCCTCGAAGGAGTGCGGTGGCATACATCTGCTGCTCCCCCTTGCTTAACGCTTCCTTCCTGATTACGTCATTGCGCCCATTCTTTAGGATGATATCAATGTCATCCCCGATGATATCGACCTCCACCTTTTTAATGAAGCTCTTCTTATGCATGAGTTGCTTTAGTCCAGCTAGGATCTGTGCTTCAAGCGATTCCTTCTTCTTGGCTTTGAATTGTGTGATGACGGTTTTGAGGTTCGAGATGTTTTGGGTTATGACCTCGTCTTTCCTCTTGTTGTCTTGGGAGACTTTGAGCTTCTTGGAAAGCTCCTCGATCCTCTTACCCTTTTGGGTCTTATCGTTCGTGAGCTCTCCGATCTCACGATTCAACGAGTCGATGTGTTCTTCGATCCTGAGAAGTTGCTTATCCAACTCATCCTTCTGCTTGCGGAATCCCTCGATGATCGGGTCTTCTTGATTGGCTTCAGCATCCTTGAGTTTTCGCCTTATCGCGTTCAGTTCATTCTTGCTCTGCGTATAGTCACCGCTGATCCGGGCGAACGATTCCTTGAATGACTGTTTGATGTTCGAGAGCATTGCATGAAGTTCCGAACGCTCTGCGTCAGAGAAGTCATGCAGGGTTTTGAAATCACTAGGAAGGCTTGGGGTGTCCGCGAAGAAGTGCTTGCGTATCAATTTCTCCAAGGTTTCTTCATAATGCCGCCGGACCCTGTAATCGATGATGATATCGCTAGGAACAGGAACACTCACCAAGTCTGTCAAGATCCGGTCCGTTGCACCCTTCACATTCTCTTCCTTGAATTGAGCTGCCTTATAGTTGGCCTCATTCTCCATCTGCTTGTCGATCTCCAATAGCTTTTCACCAGCAATGGCAAAGGGAATGAACTCCAATGAATCCTTGAGTTTCACTTGTAGCTGCTCTTGCTGCTGCATTAACTGGGCCTCCTGCTCCCTAAGCTCCAACAGCTCTTCCACGGTGATCACACTCCCTGCCTTGATCAGCTTCTCCTGAATGTCCCGTGATTCCTTGTTCTTCTCGTTACGGACCTCCCGCTGCTCATTGATCGTCTGCTGGCGTTCCTCAATGCCGGCCAGGCAGTTCTCGACATCCAACTCCAATTGCTTGAGCTGCGCCTTTTCTGAGGCACTTGCACTCTCTTGACGCAACTTCAACTGAAGGCTCTCCAGCTCCTTACGTAAGTCTTCATACTTCTTGATGCCAAGTACTTCAGAATAGGCTCTGCTCAGGTTCCTACGCTGCTCGGAGGTGTTGACCTCGGCGAGGCTAACGATCTTCTCGGCATCAAAGAAGAAGAACTTCGCTATCTCGATCGGCATAATGAACTCTCGAATGAAGATCTCAGGCCCAACGTCTTTCGCCAGTTCACTCGTGTGTCCGTCAATCAGCACCTCAACTTCATCCGATGCGCTTGTGGCAACGTTATAGCTACGCTTGACCGTGATCTCTTTGCAGGGAACTTCAGGAATATTGATGTCCCGGAAAGTGATAGAGACCGAGAATAGCGACTCACCATTTGCTTTGGCGAGTCGATTGAGCGAATTAACGATGTACTTACTGTACCCCCCTTGGTCAGCAATTTCCTTCTTGTACAGGTCATCGACATCCTGCATCTGCTTACCATAAAGGCACCAAACCAAGGACATCAAGAAGGTGGTCTTCCCGAATCCGTTGCGCCCACTTATTATAACGAGATTCTTGTCCTTCTTGGGTCCGATCTCGATCAGATTGGCCCCCTTGTAGATCCGAAAGTTTTGAAGCTCGATCTCGTGGATGACCATCAGGCGGACTTTGTCTTTTTCGAATCTGCGAGATACTTGTCGATCCGAGTTTCAATATCCGCCTGAAGCCCTCGCTTACGCAGCATCAATGTCTTCGTCTTTTGAAGGTCGAGAAGGTCCTGGATCAGTTCCACGTCCTTCTCTTCGTTGCAGCACTGTTTGAGGAGATCAAGCTCTTCGGTTCGCTTCTCGTGTTGTTTGCCCATATCGATGCCGTTGGTGAAGATGGAGTTGTAGATATCCGAGACTTTGGTCTTGAAATATAGGTCACGGAACCAATGGTATTGGATCAGGACCATTTCTTGGTGAGTAATTAACTCAACGCCCTCCTGTTCACCCACTTCTTTCTGAGCTGCAAGAATTCGACGTAGGATCTCGACTCGTGTTTCGAAAGTGTAAGGGCCCCACAGCCTCTCATCAACAGTCCCGTTCCGCCTTTCCTTAAAGCGGTACTTCTCAGGGTTATCCCGGGTCTCTACGAGATAGTTCCGTATCTCAGAAAGTGGGAGCATCCAGTCCTCCCCGTTCTCGATCAAGCCCTCCATGGATTTGTCCTTATTGACCACGGTACAGGTCCAACAACCGAACCTACTATTGCCACAAGAGGGTGTAGTATCGTCGATAACCAAAGGACAATCGCCTGCATTCGCGTTCCGATACATGGTGACCAGTTCCTTGTGAGTGCCACCCCAAGGCGGGGGCACTTGGTTCAAGTACTGCCAAAGCTCATTCGTGGTTACGTCTTTGATCGGTGCGTAGACGTAAGCATTTGGTAGCTGGTGCTTCCGAAGGCGCTTCCCTACAACTTCATGCTTCTTGATGGACTTGGCTCGAGTTGAACTTTCCGCACTACGTGTACCTAAGAGAATTATAGCCTCACCATTCTCGCTGATCTTCTCAAGGATGAACCTCGTGGTCGGGCTGATCTTTAGCCTCTCTGTGCACCAACGATAGAACTTGTTAGGTGCAGGGTAGCCCAATCCTATCAGTCGCACCCAAAAACTATCCTCCAGTTTAGGAATGGTTTCGTGCACCTCAAAAATGGAGAGACTCTGTTTATTGGCCGCTTTCTTTAGATTGTCCAGTGTCTTGCGGATGAACTTGACGATCCTAGGATTCTCAACGAGCGTGTCGTTGCACACGATGTAGATCTTCCGAGTCAGCACCTCTGGTGGAAGCTTTGTCACAGCGCTCCATACCAACTGAAGCATCATCGTGCTATCCTTCCCACCACTGAACCCGATGATCCACGGGCGATCTGAATCGTCGAAGAGATACTGATCGATGATCTCGTTCTCAATAAACTGAATGTTAACTGGCATTCTTTGGAATAATTCCTCACGTACAACGGCCTAAACACTATTCTCTTCATGCTGCGTAGACCTCACAACATTCACGGCGAAGCTAGCACCGAACTAGCATTCGTCCATATCGATGGTTCACCATCAATGCCAGGGCTGCAACATCCTCAAATAAGACCTGAACCCTATCCAGTGGTGGGCAATGTGAGCTAGCGTATAGCTTAGACCTTCAAAGGTCCTTTCGTTTCGAAGTCGCTGCATCCACCAACAAGCATTCTTTAGACCATCTCAGGGTCTCCCGTCTTCGGGGACCCTGCCCACACATGCCGTTCTCCGGAGTCTGCCTGCACTCAAGTTTGCGCATCATCCCTCCCCTCCGCAGTCTCCATCATCCTGCGCAACAAGGCGCGCTTACCCTCGCGCAGGCGTTTGACCTCGAGGCGCTCTTCGGCACCAACCACCACCGCTTCGTGCAAGGGTAAGGCCATCCTGTTCCGGCAGGCAGGCCGAACCGCTCACAGATCCCGCTCGATTACCAGACCTGCGCTGTGGTTCATGGTGGAGCGCATCACCAGGCGATGCTTTTTTCCTTTCGTGCGCACTAGCATGCCCGCGGTGTTGGGCGCCTCGCGGCCTTCGTTCTCCGCATGCATCACCAGGTGGTTGGTGCCGGGCTGCAGGTGCACCCGGAGCGCGCGCGGTTGTTTCCGGTGCGGCACCTCGATCCGGTGCGCCACGCACTGGCCGTTCACGAATACCGATACCGTGTCGCCGTCATAGCGCAGGTCATCGTACAGCCAGAGGAGCACGCTTTCCTCCCGCACGGTCATGGTGCCCGCCCAATGCACCTTGCGGCCTTCCACGCGCTCGGGTATTACCCCCGGCGCCGGGGGTGCATCCGGCTTCGTGCGCTCTTCGTCTTTCTGTCGGAAGAGCATCACTTGGCCGGGTTCGCAGCCCGGTGGGCCCCATTCGCCGTAGAGGCGCCAGTGCACGCCGTTCGTATCCAAGCGCAGCGCACCGCCCTGTGCCACCCAGCGGTAGCCGCTGCCACCCTGCGCCATGATCCGTGCCTCTTGCAGGACGTGACGCCCGCCGTGTGATCCCCCTTCGATGGCCATGTCGGCGTAGTGTTCC
>Ga0209582_1001261_pt1 | contig 12674 bp, 18 predicted proteins | sample KloWWTmetKNB5Kit_FD_187176 | JGI IMG/M metagenome (GOLD analysis project Ga0209582, IMG submission 187176) | Active sludge microbial communities from Klosterneuburg, Austria, studying microevolution and ecology of nitrifiers - Klosterneuburg... | ecosystem: Engineered > WWTP > Aerobic digester >...
ATTGGACGGTGACGATGGAAGAGAAGTCGAACTTCAAAATACAGGTACATTTATACAATGGCGATATGTAGGTGATGTGTCATGGACAAACCTAATAGACATCGACGACATCACAGGCCCGACAGGAGCCACAGGTGCAACGGGCGCAACGGGGCCGACGGGAGCCACAGGTCCGACGGGTGCAACCGGAGCCACAGGAGCCACTGGAGCAACAGGCCCAGCCGGAGCAGATGGAAGTACATGGTATGACGGTACAGGAGTGCCATCCGGCGGCTTGGGTGTCAACGGGGATTACTACCTTAATGACGCCAATGGAGACGTATATGTAAAGGCTTCAGGCACATGGAGTGTGACAGCAAATATTAAAGGAGCCGACGGGATAGGAGCAGGCACAGTAACATCAGCAGCATTGACTACAGGTACATCAGGCACAGATATCAATGTCAGTGGATCTCCCATCACATCATCAGGTACTTTTACACTCAATGTACCGTCGTCATCAGTGACAAATAGGGGATTACTTACGTCCACAGACTGGACGACATTCAATAATAAAATAGGCGGTTCCGGAGTAGCCGGACGGGTTCCATATTTCTCAGGAGTAGGTTCTATCACTTCTACGTCGAATCTTTATTGGGATAATACCAATGTTAGACTTGGTATAGGTACTTCGACACCGAATTACGGGCTGCATGTACAAGGTATGGCTTTGATCAGTGGCCTTGACGCAGATATCACCCCGTCACCGACACCATTCGGAGCGACAAAGATGGTAATTGTGGATAGTGATGGATTGCTAAATACACAGGCCATACCGACCAGTCCCCTCACTTGGGCAGAGCTGTCAGGCGATGTCATAAGCTGGAATAGTACAGGAACATTTAACTCAGGTAAGCAGGTAGGGATAGGGATCACAGATGCCACAAGATTACTTGATGTAAATGGAGACACCAGACTAAGGGGTGCGATATATGACAGTGGTAACAGTGCAGGGTCATCAGGTCAGGTGTTGACAAGCAATGGTGCGGGTGCATGGTCTTGGGCCGCTGCCAGTGGCGGTATATCATTTGTGACGGCATCAAGTCCATTAGCTTCGTCCGGGGGATCTACGCCAAATATATCAATCCCTGCGGCTTCTACATCTGTATCGGGTCATTTGACGAGTACCGATTGGAGCACTTTTAATAGTAAGGTTGGGGGATCGGGGACTAATAATTATTTGCCAAAATTTACATCAGGTTCAACATTAGGTAATTCATTGTTTTATGAATCATCAGGATTAATGAATTTAGCTTATGATGACAATTCATATAATAGAGGTTTTACAATACAAAATGCAAACACAGGGACATCTGCCATTAATGGGTTTGCATTTAAAAATAGTGCTGGTTCTACTGTTGGAACATTGGATTATTTGCCTACAAATTACGCTAACCCCAGTTTACAAAATAAGTTTCTGTTTAGTACGCTTGGAACAAGTGCAGGTATAAATTTTAATACAAATGTAGCTGGTGTAAATGGAGATGTAGCTGGGGATATTATTTTTAAAACAGCCGGAAATACAAATCCTGCCATATTTATTAAAGGGACGGATGGAAGTGGTTTTGTGGGGATGGGTAATACAAGTCCGGCAGCACAATTACACGTAACAGGCAATGGACGGTTCACAGGTCTTGCGGGGTCGGGCAATAGAATGGTAATTGCGGATAGTGACGGTGATTTAAGCACAACGACATTACCAACAGCTACTATTTCAGGATCGGGTACAGATAATTATATTCCAAGATTTAACGGAACTACAGCCATTGAAAATTCTATAATGTATGATGACAATAGTAAAATTGGTATTTCCACATCTACACCACTTTTAAAACTTCACACAAGCGGAGGTCATTTAGGAGTATATCAATCTACAGGTGCTCAATTATACTTAGGTGATCCAAATTTTGAAAATTCAGGATATTTTAATAGTGCTCCAGGCATAGGTGCTGTAGGGGGTTCCCCTACTGCCGATTTAGCATTTTACAGATATGGCGGATTGAGTAATGCACGGTCTGAAATTATGAGAATGGACGCTACAGGACTTGGTATTAAAAATACGGCACCATCCAGAACGCTACACGTCACAGGCGAAGTAAGAATAACAGACCTTACCACAGATACACCTACATCATGGGTAGGGAGTGACGGAGATGGGGATCTGGCAAATGGTAGTGTAGGAAATGGGATTGCCTTATCGTCCGGTGCTTTAGGTCTGACAGGTCAAGCCTTAGCAGTCCACAACCTTGCAAGTAATGGATTGATAGCACGTACATCATCGGGTAACGTATCTGCCAGGACTATTACAGCTGGAAATGGGATAGCGGTTACAAATGGTGACGGTGTTTCTGGGAATCCTACGATAGTATCTGAATCTTCACAATACGGACAACTGTTTGGAAACGGACAATATTCAATATCAGAGACAGGTACATATACATTATTCTCGTCTTATAATGCCGCATCAGATGACGGATCAGGAAATTTTACAACCAATACAGGCACAGGGCGCATCACATGCAATTTTACAGGTACAGTAAAAGTGTCATTAACTGGGTATTTTGCATCAAGTGCCACTGATAATGGATATACATCTTTAGGATTGTTTAGAAACGCAAGTACTGGGGCATTTTATTCCATAATACATTGTCAAAATGTAATCGCAAATACAACATACGGAGAAGGCTTTGATGGATTTATATTAAATGTAACATCAGGGGATTATTTCGACACAAGGTACACAAATAGTATAACAGATCAGAGTGTTAACCAGACATTATTTTTAGTACAAAGAATCAATTAACCTTTAAAATATTCAAATATGAAACCATTAATTTTATTACTATTTTTTGGACTTGCAAGCTGTCATATTCATTATCACATTGAGCCAAAAGAAAAACCAAAGGAAGTCATTAAAACGAATACTGACAATTATTTTTCTTCAAATTGGTGTGGGGTAATTGGTTGTTGTGTTCTTCATGGACCACCCGATAAGACATATGGTGGTTCAACCTTAAATTATTTAGGTAAAGATTGGGGGTGGTCTGATAAGGTTGATACAACCATAATAAAAGCAGGTGAAGTATTAACTATACTGGGTTCATCACGATTGACAGACATAATTGTTAATGCAGCAACTCCACATACAGAAAAAGAAAAAACAATTTATAAATCACTAAAAGATACATTAAAATGAAGCCATTAATTTTTATCACAGCCATTACCGGATTACTTGTATTCACTCTCGGTTGTCTCAAAGATGAACTTGCCAAAACAGAAAACACTGAAATAGTACAATCAAAAAAGTACTTTTCAATAGATGATTTTAATTCCATCGAATTTGGGGGATTTAGAGACGGTGGACAAAACGCTTTTCAATTTGTCACTTCGCAAGTTGAGTATGATCCTTTTAAACAGGGTTATCCACAGACGGTTATAAATATTCAAAGATTGGATAGTGTGAAATACTTTAGAATATCAGAGCCAAACGCCGGAGCATGGGACACTGAGTTTGACATTTATAATATAACTTACTACTTTAAAGATGGAAGCACAAAACAATCAAACAGAATCTATGCAGAATCTATACTCGGTAATACATATTCTTATTTACCTGATACTGATTATAATCAGTTGGCAGTGAATAATCCAAACAACTTTGAGACCTTAAAACGGGGTACAAGATCAGAACCATATCCTGACCATGATTGCGGCAAAGTAAAAAAGCGTTTTTCTTATACTCATTACTTTAATTTAGATAGTGTGGGGGTCAGTGTTATAAACGGTGACCGATGTGCAAGTAATGTGTTTTCTTATCAACTTATAACAATTCAATAATTTTTAACCTTTTAAATTTTAAATATCATGGATTTTTTAACAAACATTTTGGCAAATTTATTCGATAAGTTTAAGGCCAAAAGTCCTAAAGTTGCAGGATTAATTATATTGATTCTGACAATGTTAATTGCAGGACTTGAAACGCAATATGCTCAGGAACTTTTAGGTGAATCAGCACAAAGAATATCCCAGGTTGTTCTTTTTGTTTGGGTCGCTTTACAAGGGTCACGTACATCTGGATTACTCGAAAAAGAAAAGACTAAGAAGTAATTTTACGAACATCTTAAACGGTGTCCGTATTTTTTTGCATCCGTTGTAATATGCAAAAATTTTAAATTAAATTAAATGAGTGAATTGACCCCAGAGCAGGTATTAAACCTGAATCCTTATAGCCCTTTAGTTTGGGGTTTTGTAATTTTTATGCTAATAACCGCAATAGCTTATTTTTATAAGCAAAATGAGCGAAAGCAGGAATACATAGATAAGCTAATTGACAAAACTCATGATGCTTTAGATGTAGTGTGCCAGAAATTAGCGGAAATTAAAAACCACAACGAATCTAAAGATGAAGCTATAATCACAGCTTTAGAAGATATAAAACGTAAATTAGAGCGATGAAATTTTTAAACCCATTTTATAACCTTTTAAAAATGCTGTATATGGCCTTTATTACAGGGATATTTATTAATTCAAATAATGAAAAAATGAATCGTTATTTGGATGAGATAGAAAACAATCTAACCAGAATTAAAGAGATTACAATATTTAAAGAAAGAGTTTAAGTTTTGTTTTTTTTTGATTTGAAGGGTCGTTGATTTAAGTATTGACGGCCTTTTTTTATTGTTATGAAAAATAATTACAAAAATAATGAAAAATAATTATAAAAAAGTAGATTAATTAATATAAAGTATTATCTTTGTACTACATTAGTAAACAAATAAAAATATTTTAAAATGACAACTTCTTATTCAATCAATCAAGATATAGAAAAAGGAAAAAATATAGCTAAAGAATTACTAGAATTAGTCAAAGACAAAAGTATTAGCAAATTAGAAAGAGCGCAATATTATAAAGAGTATTTAGATATTTCTTCTGGTATTTATAAAATGCAAAGATTAATTCAAAATTAATTAAACCAACCTTTGCGGCTCAATTGCACCGTTGAGCCGCTTTTTTAAGTAATCAATAAATTAATATAAAATGTTAAACACAAAAGTAATTGTACGTTGCGATCGTTCTGGAGTATTTTTCGGAACATTGAAATCTATTTCTGGACAAACTGCCGAATTAGAAAATTTCAGAAAAATATGGTATTTTTCAGGAGCAAAAACCGTTGAGCAAATTAGTATTGACGGATTGAACGATTCATCAAAAATAACACAAGTAGTTAAGTTAGGAGTAGTTACCGACGCAATTCAAATATTGCCGTGTAGTGAAAAATCTATTATTTCAATCGAAAGCAAACCAGAATGGAAGCAATAGAAAAATTTATAAAATTAGGTTCCGGTGACGGTTACGGTTCCGGTTACGGTGACGGTTCCGGTTACGGTGACGGTGACGGTGACGGTTACGGTGACGGTGACGGTTACGGTTCCGGTGACGGTTCCGGTGACGGTGACGGTTCCGGTTCCGGTTACGGTTACGGTGACGGTTACGGTTACGGTTACGGTTCCGGTTCCGGTGACGGTTCCGGTTACGGTGACGGTTACGGTTACGGTGACGGTGACGGTTTTAAATCAATAAATAATATAACTATCTACAAAATAGACAGAATAAACACCGGAATACATAAAGTTAAAAACAATATTGCAAAAGGCTTTATTTTAAATTATGATATGACAATGACAGATTGTTTTATTGTAAAAAATAATACTTATTTTGCGCATGGTTCAACCATAAAAGAAGCATTAAAGGCACTAAACGACAAAGTTTTTGCAAATTTGAATGTTGAAGAAAAAATAAAAGAATTTAAAAATAAATTTACTGAATATTCAAAAAAATATTCGGCTAAGTTATTTTTTGAATGGCATTATTTGCTAACTGGGTCTTGTGAATTAGGTAGAATGTCGTTTGCAAAACAAAAAGGAATCGACATAGAAAAAGATAAACTTTCTGTTTTAGAATTTATTGAACTTACAAAAAATGAGTATTCAGGCGAAATAATTAAACAATTAATCAATAAACAATCATAAACATGCGAATAGCAAAAGGTAACAGCGTTAAAGTTAATGCTGAAATTTCAAAAGACGTTGACCAAATAATTAAAGATTATCAGGCAACAAAACAAAAGCGATTTGGGGAAAAAGTATCAAAAAATGATGCTTGCAGTGACATATTATCAATGGGTGTTTCTGAAGCTGTTTCAAAAATGGACATTTGGAACGCTGAAATCAAAGACTTAGAAACCCAAATTGAAAACTTTAAAAATCAAAAGTAATGTCAGAACATCAATCAAATATAGAAACTTTAGAACAAAAAGCATTAAGGCTTGAAAAAGAGCTTTTGACAGCTCAACAACAAATAGTTAAGAGCGAAAACAAAGCCGTTACCATTAAGGAGAAAATGACTGAAATGGAACAGTTTCCTGAAATTGCCAAAATGAACGCTCTTTTAGATTACGAATTAAAAATGGCGGCTCAATTTATTAAGTCCGGAGCTTTCCCAGGCAAAACACCTGAACAAGCCTATGTAATTATCAAAGCAGGTGAAGTATTAGGATTACAACCTATGCAAGCATTAGGACAACTTTATGTCGTAAATGGTAATATAGGGTTTTGGGGTGCTGGTTTAGTTGCTCAATTAGCAAAACACGGTGTAAAACTAAGTTACGAGAATGAAACAGAAAACGGGGTTACTGTAGTCGCTAAATTTCAAGACCAAACATTTACAGAAACGGTAAAAGCAACTGATCAAATCCTTACCAAATCCAAAGCGATGTCTTTTGCAAAAAAGAACAAAATGAGATTTCACGGTGTACGAATGATTGCGAATTTTTACTTAGCTCATTTATTGAATGGTATTTCTGTTTGGGAACCTGATGACATTGAAGCATCAAAAGAACTTCAAAAAGGTGATGAGTATTTTGACGTCAAAGAACTGATTGAAAACGCTGAAACATTGGAGCAACTTGAGCAAATAATGACTGATAATAAAAAGTTTTTAACAAGTCCAAAACACATTGATTTATTAAGTTTGTACGGTCAAGTTAGAAAAGAATTTCAATTAGCTGAACAATTATGAACGGTTTGATTGGTCTTATTGATTACGATAGCTTAATTTATAAGGCAGTTTACAAAATTGTAAAGATTCAGGACATTAAGCAAAAGATAGCTCAAGGAAAGACCCGTGAAGAGCTCGAACAATGGATAGTTGACGAATGTATTAACCGTCTTTGTCAAATGGGTGATAAGATATTTGCAGATATTGAAAAGGAACCGTTTTTATTAGAAAATGGATTAGAGATTGTTTTTTGTGAGTATTTTATCACTTATGGTAAAAATTCAATACGTCGCCGTTTGGTAAGTGATTACAAAAAAACAAGACGTAAACAACCACAAGACAAATGGGTAAACAAAGTCAGGTCTTATTTGCTCAAATCTGATTTTGCTTTTGTTCATGATGAATGGGAAGCAGATGATTTGATACATGATAGAGCGATTGAATTAGGGCAAAATGGTTGTATTGTTATTTCGATTGACAAAGATCTAAAACAAATACCTGGAATACATTTTGATTTTTACCGTAAACCGTCTAAAGAAGTTGACCAATTGGGACAAAGAATCCAAAACGAAATGAAAGGTTTGAAAATTGTTACAGAAAGTGAAGCAGCGTATAATTTTTGGTATCAAATGTTAGTTGGTGACGGTTCCGATAATGTAAAAGGAATTAAAGGAATTGGCCCAAAAAGAGCCGAAAAGATACTTTATGACTTGCATGGTTGTTTAAGTTGTTTTGATGATTACAAAGAAACGATTTTCTCAGAATACAAAAGAGCTTATAAAGAAGATTCTGCATTTGAATATTCAAAAAATTATTTTCTTTTAAAATTAGGAGTAAGAGACGTTTTAAATCATTGTGTATATTGACATCAAATAAGATCAAAACGCCGTCACAATCAAAATAAAGCGGCAAATAATTAATAATATGGGGTGTATTTAATTGCACCCATTTTAAAAATCAAAAAAATGAAAAATAGAGTAACAAAATTAAACAAATCTAAAATTGAATTATCCAACGGAGTTACATTTACGATTGTACACAACTTCAAAAATATGACAGGTAATATAAATTCTTTTGATGCTGCCTTTCAAAGTTGGTTATCAAGAACTAAAGTTTACACCGCTGATAGCTTTGTAGATTATGTAAAAAGTAAAGATGAACCAGATCGTATTTTTATGACTTTGTCAGATTTTGAAAACAAAATAAAAGGCAAATCAGAACCGGCAACTAAAGAAGATTTTGAAGCAGAAAATAATTAAATAATTAGAGTGTATTCCGGTACACTATTTAAAAAATCAAAAAAATGGCACAAATTAAAAATTTAAAACCAGGTCAGGTAATTTGGGATAAGCATAAAGTAAAAGCAGGTAATACTACAATGTATAGATTTGGTGTTTGGCCTGTTTATGTAAAAGAAGTTGCTGAAGACTTTTCCTATATAATTGCAAGTTGGAATGGTAATGAAGAAAGAAAAATGTATCATGGAGCTGTTGATAAGTTTAGAGTTAAAGAACCAAAAATAAATTAATCATGGCAATAACATCAAAAGATTTAAAAGATCACAGAATTGAAACGTTAGAAGAACAAGTTAAAGACATGCAGAAAATAAAACAGGATTTGCAAAACAAGTTATTAGAATCCGAAAAATCTGTAATTGAGAAAAACAGCCAGATTAAGGTAAGTAGTTGTTTGATGGATAGTTACTCAAAAAAGATCAAAGAACTTGAATTTGAGTTAAAAGGCAAAGATTCAGAAATTGACAAATTACAAAACAGAATTGAAAGCCTTAAATTTACTATTTTAACTAACATGGTAATCGTTTTAACGGTAATTTGTATGTTGGTGTATTATTTTAAACAATCGATATAACGTGATGCAGCTAACCGAAGGCAGGGATTTTAAACACAAAACAACAATGGAAGCACGAAACTTCAATACACCACAAAACTATCTTAGGAGCAGTAAACCCCTGCTTTTGGTTAGGTGCTGTTATGGGTAGTTGTTTCTTTAAATTTAATATTATGGATTTATTTGGAAATGAAATAAAAAAGAAATTGAGTTTAGCGGATAAATATTTGCTATGCCCAACAACAGTATTAAGTAAGCGTGACCCAAAGTGGCAACAGCTTAAACGCAAATGGATGAAGCTCGGTATTAAATCAGAACTTGGTAGAGATACACATTCTGAATTAAGAGTAAAAGGTCGAGATGTGAAAGATTATAGTTATATGAAAGATTTTGAAGGTTTTGCAAGTGTTGGGTTATCACACGCTGCATCAATATTCGACCCTGTAATTTGTGAGATAATTTACAAATGGTTCTGCCCTAATGGTGGCTTAATACTTGACCCATTCGCTGGTGGTTCGGTTCGTGGAATTGTGTCGAATTATTTGGGCTATAAATACACAGGTATTGAATTGAGAGAGGAGCAATGTATAAGCAATAGAGAACAGGCAATTGAAATACTTGAAGTAAACAATCAACCACAATGGTACTGCGGAGATAGTGAGCAAGTATTAGACGCTAAATGGAATATTGAATTTGATTTATTGTTTAGCTGTCCGCCATATATGAATTTAGAAGTTTATAGCGATTTGCCCGAAGATTTAAGCAATATGAATGATGAAGCATTTATTACTAAATACAATTCAATAATTGATAAGAGTTGTAAGTTAGTTAAACGGGGAGGATATGCCGTGTTTGTTGTTGGTGATTTGAGAGATAACAAAGGGTATCAGAAGGACTTTACAGGAATTACCAAACAAGCATTTGCCAAAGCTGGAATGAAGCTGTATAATGAATTGATATTGATTGAACCCGTTGGAACTAAAGCAATGACATTAGAACGTGGATTTAAGAATGGTAAACTTGCAAAGGTTCATCAAAATGTTTACATATTCAAGAAGCCGTAATTAAATCATTAAATCATTTGAGGGTGGCAAAAAAAAAATTAAAACAAATTGCGTATAACGTATGGGTATTGGCGAAGTTGCCGAACAGAAAGCTAAATTGAAAAACAAAAGTTGAAATTATGGACGAAAGTTTAATTGAAAAACAGAACGGCAATTTTGCCAATACCGTGTTAGGTGCAGTGCCTTCTGTGGTGTATAATGAGGATTGTGTAGAGGCTTTAAAACGCTTTGAAGATAATTACTTTGACCTTGCGATTGTTGACCCACCTTATGGGATTGGTGCAGGTAGTGTGAACTTCCAAAGTGGGACAAGGAAAAAGCCAAGTAAATTCCACAAAGTAAATGATTGGGATAACGCTATTCCTACTGCTGAATATTGGGAACAACTATTTAGGGTATCTAAAAATCAAATTGTGTGGGGTGGCAATTATATGACTGAATTTTTACCACCTTCAAGATGTTGGATATTTTGGGATAAAGGCACAGGAGACAACTCTTATGCCGATGGAGAACTTGCTTGGTGTAGTTTTGATAAGGTGGTAAAAAAATATTCAAGATTTTGGAGTGGTGGAAACGCAAAGGAAAGAGGCGATATTGATAGAGTGCATCCAACCCAAAAGCCAATATCACTTTATGAATGGATTTTAAAAGAATTTGCGGAGGAAGGCAATTTGATTTTAGACACACATTTAGGTAGCGGAAGCAGTAGGATAGCTTGCCAAAAGAACGGATATTCATTTACTGGCTTTGAACTTGATAAAGATTATTATGAAGCACAAGAAAAGCGTTTTAAAGACTTTGTCAGTCAACTCCGAATGTTTTAGGGTGTCCGCTGGCATTGCACCTAACGTCCTGTGGCTTTGTGCTGTTGCCGAAAAAACACACACTAACTTTAAATTTAAGACAGATGTTTGAAGATATAAACGACCTTTCAGTTAAACCAAAAGTAGGCAATAGCACAAAACCACTGTTACCAGCAGTGCTTTCTTCGGATGTTTATTTGGAAGATTGTGTAACGGCATTAAAACGCTTTAACGATAACCATTTTGATTTGGCAATAGTTGACCCGCCTTATGGGATAGATAGCAAAATAAGCACAACAAGTAGCTTAAACAAAGGCAATAAATTTGCACAATTATACAACGAAAAAAGGTGGGATAAATTTAGACCTGAAAATGAATATTGGAATGAGTTATTAAGGGTATCAAAAAATCAAATCGTTTGTGGTGGGAATTATTTTGCTGAAAAACTGCCAGTTAGTAGAGGGTGGATTGTTTGGGATAAACAAGGCGAAGGAGTTACGAGTGTAAATAACGAATTAATGTGGACTTCTTTTGACGTAAGTATTAAAACATTTTCAAGGTGTCACGGATTGGATAAAGGATTTATGGCAAAAGGAACTGACAAAGTTTTTCACCCAACTCAAAAGCCTGTTAAGTTATACGATTGGTTACTTCACAATTACGCAAAGCCAAATGATTTGATTTTAGATACTCATTTAGGAAGTGGAAGCAGTAGAATTGCAGCGTATAAAGGCGGTTTCAACTTTGTTGGGTTTGAAATAGATAAAGAATATTATGAGAAACAAGAAAAGCGTTTTAATGACTTTAAATCACAACTGCGGTTGTTTTAGCGGTGTCGGTTCTGGCATTGCTGGTAACGGTCGGGTATTGCCGAAGGTGGGGCATTAAACCACAAAAGTTAATTAAAAGTACAAAAGATGAATATAGATACAAAAGTTTATAGAAAGCACGAAAGCCCCACTTTTGGCAATACCTTGTTAGGTGCAGTGCCTTTGGTATCGGAAGTGTATTTGATGGATAACATTGAATTGATGAAGCATTACCCTGATAAATACTTCGATTTGGCTTGTATAGACCCGCCTTACGGAATAGGACATAGTTTGTTAAGTGGCGAAAAAAGAGGAAGCAAATTTGTAAGAACTGAAAGGCACGTTGATTGGGATATTTTACCAACTGATGAATTTTGGATTGAATTATTTAGAGTTTCTAAAAATCAAATTATTTGGGGTGGCAACTATTTTTTAGACAATTTACCATCAACAAAAGGGATGATTATTTGGGATAAAATACAAATGTTTAGCGGTGCAGATTTTGAGTTTGCTTGGACTTCATTTGATACATCTGCAAAAGCATTTAGAATGAGTAGAGTTGAAGCGTATGGCAATACTAATAAAATACATCCAACTCAAAAACCGATTGAGCTATATGATTTTTGCTACAACTTTTCAAAATTAGAGGAAGGCTCAAAAGTTTTAGATACTCATTTAGGTAGTGGTTCAAGCCGAATAAGTGCCAATAAATACAAGCTAAACTTTGTTGGTTGTGAAATTGATGAGGAATACTTTAACAAACAAAATAAAAGATATGAGGAATTTGTCAGTCAGGCTCGTTTATGGTAGGCGGTCTGCTGGCATTGCCCATAACTTACTTATTTGCGCAATTCAAAAAAGTGAACCAGATGCAAAATAAATTATAAAGTTCAATGCCGGAAAAGTAGAATTTATTTAAAGATTTAGTACTTTGTATTGAAAAATAAGTTATCTTTGTAGTGAAATTGTTTTTTTAGAGGTCGAGAGCTGAAAAAACAACAGTGATTATTATTTATAATCATATAATAGGGGCAACGTCAACTCTCGACACGTTA